>Ga0210403_10003214_pt1 | contig 14462 bp, 14 predicted proteins | sample IncBWC19MmetaG_FD_150863 | JGI IMG/M metagenome (GOLD analysis project Ga0210403, IMG submission 150863) | Forest soil microbial communities from Barre Woods Harvard Forest LTER site, Petersham, Massachusetts, United States - Inc-BW-C-19-M | ecosystem: Environmental > Terrestrial > Soil >... | reverse complement strand
GAGTTAATTTAAAAGGGCCTAATGCAGGGCAGCTTTTAAGTTCCTTTCCGGATCGTGTTTGTAGTTGAATACAAAAGGAAATGTAACACCGAGCACAAGCGCATAGGCCGCAAAACTAAACCAGATGCTCTGCCAGTCACGCACTCCGTTCGAGGTGAAGTGGTCGACTACCCATCCGCTAAAAGCGCCCCCGAGAAAGGCGCCAATTCCATTGGTCATCAGCATGAACAAACCTTGAGCACTGGCCATGATACCCCGGTCTGCCTCTTTTTCGACAAACAGCGAACCAGAGATGTTAAAGAAATCAAATGCCATACCATAGATGATCATCGACAACACCAAGAGAATTAGGCCATCACCGGGATTACCGACCCCAAATAGTCCGAAGCGCAATACCCACGCAAAAATGCTGATCATCATCACTCGCTTTATCCCGAACTTGCTAAAGAAAAAAGGGATGGTTAAAATGAACAAGGTTTCCGATATCTGAGAAATCGAAAGGAGCAGGTTGGGGTGTCTTACGCCAAAAGAGTCGGCATAGCTGACTTTGAAATCTTCAAGGAATGTTCCTCCGAAGGTGTTTGTGATCTGCAGGGCACCACCCAACAGCATGGCAAAAAAGAAGAAGACAGCCATTCTTCTTTTCTTAAATAGTACAAAGGCATCAAGCCCAAGGGTGGAAAGCAGGCTTCGGTTCTTTGATTCTCGCACCGGGGGGCATGCTGGCATCGAAAAGGCATAAAAACCCAATACCAGAGCTGAAGTTGCACTCACATAAAGCTGAAGAGAACTTAATGTCCAGTGGCCAAAATCAATCACCCACATCGCACAGATAAACCCAACCGTGCCCCATACCCGGATAGGAGGAAAAACTTTAATAACATCAATTCCCTCTTTCTTTAAGACGGCATAAGAAACCGCGTTATTAAGCGCGATTGTTGGCATATAGAACATGGCATTGAAGAGCATAATAAGGTACATCGTCCCCGGATTGGTTACGGTAGACGCCCAAAACAGCATCCCTGCACCGATAAGGTGACAGATCCCCAATACGCGCTCAGCGTTTATCCATCGGTCAGCGATAATCCCCATCAAGGCAGGCATAAAAAGAGAGGCAACACCCATGGTTCCATAGATGCTTCCCACCTGCACACCGGTGAACTTAAGGGTAATAATCATGTATCCACCAAGGGAAATCAGCCAGGAGCCCCAAATAAAGAACTCAAGAAAGTTCATCACAATAAGCCGATGCTTTATGTTCATCTGTGTTGGTGATTGCTAGTTCAGGAGGTGAAATTCAAACTGAGTCTTTGAATTTAATTCCGCTTACCGAGTTCGTCCCTGATTTTGGCAGCGCGTTCATAGTCTTCCTTGTCGATCGCATCTTTTAAAAGGTCACGCAATTTATCCGTGGTAAAGCTCTTGAAGTCCTCGCTTTTTTTTGAGGAAGGGTCTTTTTTTACTTTGGCTTTTTGTTCAGCTTTCGGGATTGTCTTTTCCTTCTCCTCTTCTTCTTCCTGGTCGGTCAATACAATACCGGCGTCCGCTAAAATTGTTTCATAGGTATATATCGGAGAATCAAATCGCAAACCGATAGCAATTGCATCGGAAGGTCGCGCATCGATTTCGGTTTTCTTTAACCCATCACTACAAATAATCTTGGCAAAAAAAACGCCTTCTTTCAAATCAGAAATCACGATCTCTTCAACATGAAAATGAAAGGAACTGGCGAATGACTTGAACAGGTCGTGCGTCATCGGCCGGTTAGGGATTATCTTTTCAATTTCAATGGCAATGGCCTGCGCTTCGAACATGCCAATGATGATTGGCAATCGTCTGTTGCCCGAAGTCTCCCCCAATACCAAGGCAAATGAACCCGTCTGCGATTGACTTGACGACAGTCCTAAAATTTCCAGTTTAATTTTCTTCGGGGCAGCCACTTATAAAATTCAAGTTATGAAAATAGTTTAAAAAATTACCTGGCAGCTAAAACTGCTTCCGTGAGTTTCGGCAAAACGTCAAAGGCATCGCCCACAATTCCATAGTCAGCAGCCTTGAAAAAAGGGGCATCCGCATCTTTGTTGATGACCACGATGCACTTGGACGAATTCACGCCGGCCAGGTGTTGAATCGCTCCGGAAATACCAACGGCAATATATAATTGTGGTGCGACTTTTACGCCGGTTTGACCCACGTGCTCGTGGTGTGGTCGCCAGCCCATATCGCTCACCGGTTTACTGCATCCGGTGGCTGCATGCAATGCCTTGGCAAGGGCTTCGAGAATTCCCCAGTGCTCCGGACCCTTCATTCCTCGTCCTCCGGAAACGACAATCTCCGCTTCTGGAAGCAAAATGTCACCGGTAGCTTTTTCAGAGGACAATGTTTTAGTATTGAAATCGGCATCGTTAAGCGTTGTCGAATAGCTGGTAACTTGAGCATTGCCTCCAACCTCTTTTAATTCAGCAGCATTTTTCCTGATCGCAATTACTTTCTTGGTGTTCTTCATTTCCACCAGCGCAAATGCCTTACCGGTATAAATACTTCGCTTCACCACAAATCCCGCACTTGTCGTTGGCAATTCAGTTACGTTGCTGGCAAAACTCGCTCCTGTCCTTATCGCGACTTTGGCAGCCACCGGCGTTCCCAACGAAGAGTTGGCAAGTACCAGCACATCGGCATTTTCATCTTGCATGGCTTTGGCAAGCACAGATGCGTAAACTTGAATACTATGTTCATTCAGCCTGGAATCGGCTGCATACAGCACCTTTGATGCGCCATATTTGCCGATAGATTGAAGGTCATTTCCATCCGCTGCACCCAATACGATGGCCGTTACCGTTCCGCCCATCCCACGCGCATACGCTACTGCCTCGAGCGACGTCTTCCTCGCTTTTCCCTCCGATGTCTCTACAAAAACTAAAATGTTCATTGCTATTCGTTATCGTTAGTTAATGGTTATTAGTTGATCGTTATGAACTGTTATAAAACTTTTGCTTCAGTCTTCAGCCTCGTTACCAGTTCTCCAACATTATCTGCACTAATCATTTTTACCGCTCCTTTAGGTGCGGGTAATTCATATTTCTTAGCAACGACAGACGGCTCGGTCGCTTTAGGTTCAACTACCTTCAATGGTTTAGTTCTTGCAGACATGATCCCGCGCATGTTCGGAATTTTCCATTCGGCGATGGGTTCCTGGCAACCGGCAACCATCGGTAAATTTGCTTCCACTTGCTCTTTCCCTCCTTCAATCTCCTTCGACATCTTCACTTTCGTTCCTTCAATGTCCAGTTTCATCACCGGGGAAACCGAAGGGATGCCAAGCAACTCACCGACCATCGCGTGGACAACGCCGCCGTTGAAGTCGATAGACTCACGACCCATCAAAATCAGGTCGTAACCTTTAGCGTGTTCTGCAATTTGAGTGGCCACAAATAAAGAATCAGTAGGCTCTGCGTTGACACGGATGGCGTCGTCGGCACCAATGGCCAACGCTTTGCGGATGGTTGGTTCAGTATCCGCCAAGCCTACATTCAGCACCGTTACGCTTGCCCCTGACGATTCCTTCAATTCAATGGCGCGGGCAAGGGCGTAATCGTCGTAAGGGCCGATGATGTATTGAACTCCGGTGGTATCAAACTTGGTGCTGTTGTCAATAAATGCAATTTTGGAAGTAGTGTCGGGAACATGCGAAATGCAAACTAAAATCTTCATAAAGGTTCAATCGTATGATTATCAATTTTCTAACAAAGGAAAGTTAATTTTGGCCTCAAGATAAAGGATAAAAACCTAAAAAACCGAAACTTTAGTCATGAAATCGCCAATTACAAAGTATTCCCAAAAGGCATGATAGTCTGCGAGGCGATTCCGTGCCTGCATGCCGAAGTGCGGCATTCCGGCACGCAGGCATGTGACCTAAGAAAACGATTTTAAACATATGAATTCCGAACGAATAAAAATGCTGGAGCAATTTGTGGCCGAAGACCCGACGGACCCCTTTAACCGGTATGCGCTAGCACTGGAATTAGCGAAGTCTGACAAGCAAAAAGCAAAGGAAATTTTTGATCAATTAATTCAGGTAAACCCTGATTACGTGGCGGCGTACTACCAGGCTGCCTTGCTCTACTTAGAATTGTCTTTGAGCAACGAGGCAACAACCATCATTGAAAATGGAATTGTCCAAGCAAAGAAACAGAATAACCTAAAAGCAGCGAGCGAGTTGAGGGGGTTGCTGGATGAAATTGATAATTAATAATTCTGAGTAGAAATATCTGACAATACTTTCCGATTCCAACATTTCTTGTCATTGTCACAATACTTCCAGACATCTTGTTTGATAATAACCAGGCAATCATTCTCCTTATGCCTCAACTTTCAATAAAAGCATGGTTGGCTGTTTTCAATATTCTTAATTGATATTAATTTGTAATTGGGAAAGTTCAATGGACAGAAAAGCAAGAATCCAGTATTTGACCATTGACCTGTGAAATCTTTAAACCTGAAACACAATCTTTCCCACCTTATTGGGTTTGGTCACATCCTGAAATGATTCGGCTATTTTTGAAAACGGCCGGATGGAATCAACTAAAGGTCGGATTTGATATTTGCTCACAAAGGTGAGCATCTCGCTAAACTCCTGGTCGCTCCCCATCGTTGAGCCCAGCAGCGAAAGCTGGTACCAAAACATTCTATAAAAGTCAACTTTGGAAGGATTGCCATTGGTGGCACCATAAAAAACAATTTTTCCGGAAGACCGCAGCATTTTAATGTAGTTATTCAGCTGGTCGCCACCTGCGCTGTCAACGATCAGATCAAATCCCCCTTTCGTTTTCCAAAGTTCATTATAAGTGGATTGTTTCCTGTAGTTATAACCACCCGTCGCCCCCATCTTCATGGCCTTCTCCAGTTTTTCATCGCTGCCAGAGGTGATGTAGACATTGGCGCTTGCCGCTTTTGCAAAAAGAAAAGCAAATTGCGCTACGCCGCCACCAAAGCCTGAGATCAACACGTTTTGTCCGCCACGCAATTCTCCTTTGCGGAACAGTGCCCGGAAGGCAGTAAGTCCGCCAAGTGGCAAGGCAGCCGCTTGCAACAAATCCAAATGAAAAGGCTTGTGGTGAAGTCGGTCTACGGGCACAGCGATGTATTCCGCAAAAGTTCCGTCAACGGGCATACCTAGAATTGTATATTTCAATGATTGTACATCGGGGTCTGCCCCCCAATCAATGTTGGGATTGATCACCACTTCCTTCCCTACCCAATCTTTGTGCTCATCGTTATGCACCGATTCCACGATGCCAGCACCATCGGAGCCCATCACCATTCCGGTTTTGATGTTCGGGTATTTTCCCTCGCGGATCCAGTCATCCCGCCGGTTGAGGGCGACGGCCTTTATTTTTACCAATGCTTTTCCGGCAGACAGCGCAGGCATGGCAACGTCCTTCATCTCAATGTGACCGGGGCTGGTGAGCACAAGTGCTTTCATGGAAATTGAAAATTACTTAGCGGGAAGTTAGAAAGGAGAAATTGAATCGCAAAAAATTGGTGCTGGATTCTGGTAACCGGCGACTGGCAACTGACAACCAAGAGACGAGCATCCAGAATCTAGAATGGCATGTCATCGTCTGCACGAGGTGCCGGTGGCTCATCGCGGTTGATCCGGCTTTGGATGTTACTCATGGGTATAAATCCATCAGGCGAATCATAATCAGCAAACTTGGTATACTTGCCAATGAATTTCAGGCGAACACTGTCCAGCGAACCATTTCTGTGCTTCGCAATGATCACTTCGGCTACACCTTGAGAAGGAGTTCCATCTTCGTATTCTGTAATCTTGTAATATTCGGGCCGATACAAGAACATGACGATATCGGCATCCTGTTCAATAGAACCAGATTCACGCAAGTCAGAAAGCTGCGGACGTTTGTCACCCCCACGCGTCTCCACCCCACGACTTAACTGCGACAAGGCAATGACCGGAACATTCAATTCCTTCGCGATGCCCTTAAGAGCTCGGGAAATGGATGCGATCTCCTGTTCCCGGTTACCCCCCGCTTCACCTTTCATTAACTGCAGATAATCAACGACAATCAGTTGCACGTTGTGTTCCGCCTTTAGCCTGCGGCACTTGGCTCGTAACTCGAGGATAGACAGAGCAGGTGTATCGTCAATGAAGATCGGTGCTGAAGAAAGGCGGTTGGTCTTGTGAACCAATTGTTGCCACTCGAATTCAGCAAGGTTCCCTTTTTTAATTTTCTCTGATTCAAGTTCTGCTTCGGCTGAAATCAAGCGATTGACTAATTGAAGGGACGCCATCTCCAGCGAAAAGATGGCCACCGGGTGATTGAAGTCAACGGCGGCATTGCGCAACGCGGAAACGATAAAGGCGGTCTTGCCCATACCCGGACGGGCAGCTATAATCACCAGGTCTGATTTCTGCCAACCGGAAGTAATCCGATCAAGTCGCGAGAAACCGCTTGGAATTCCTGTTAACCCGTCTTTGTGATTTTTTTTCTCCTGCAATTCCTGAAAAGCCCGGAACATCAGCGACTTCATGTTGTCGTAGTTCTTTCTCAAATTAGAGTCGGAGATTTGAAAAATGGATTGTTCTGTTTTGTCCAGCAACTCAAACACGTCCGTGGTGTCCTCATAAGCTTCGTGATGAACTTGCGAGGCGATTTGAATCAAGTCACGCTTGATAGCCATCTCGATGATGATCCTGGCGTGGTATTCAATGTTAGCCGCCGAACTTACTTTCGAAGTGAGTTCCGCGATGTAATACGCACCCCCTACAATTTCCAGTTTTCCATTCTTACGGAGTTGTGCCACTACAGTGCGCATGTCAACGGGCTCTGAAGACTTGAACAAGTCTATGATGGAAGTATAAATCTCCTTGTGCTGGTCAGAATAAAAGTGTTCCGGCCGCAAAAACTCTACGACATCGGTGAGCGCCTTCTTTTCCAGCATCAGGGCACCAAGAATGGCTTCCTCCAGATCAGGCGCCTGAGGCGGTAACTTTCCAAGGCTTTCCGAGATGTCTCTGGCAAGCGTTCGGTTTTTGTTACCAGCTCCGCTTATCGCGGAACCTAACCTCACAGGCGTTGATCGTTGCTCCATACTTTCGTGGTTGTTGGTACGAGTTGCTTTTTAAAAGGGAGACAAACGTAACCTCATCGATCAAAATACTATCCCCATCCACAGCAACTTGTACACATTCAATAAACACAATTCTTTGTTGATAAATTCTCAAATAAATTAACGAATGATAAATAAATTCAATTTTTAAACCATCAACAATTTGTTTTACTTTGGAAAGAAATGCAATCATCTCCTTCAACTGTCTATAGCCAAAGCATTGACAAACAGCGCATAGTTGTGGTCGGCCAAAGTAGCTCAAGAATTACGGAAATGATTCTCTTTGTATTAAATCACTTCAAGCGCAAGTTCGACTATTCAACGCCATCCCAGGAGAAAATTTCAGCAGCAGCAATTATAATTATTGAGCCGGAAAAAGGCATCAGAAATTATTTAGAATATAACCATCACATTCTGATCATCAGTCAGTTATCCCCTGCTGAGAAAGATGTTATTTTTACACTTGCCAATGCAACACCCAAAAGTGGAACAATTATTTACGACGATACTAGTCCTTTAGCGAGAGAAATTGCCAAGGTGGAACGGACCGATGTCTTCTTAAACCCATATGCCACCGCCAAGCATGAGTTATCAGACGGCAGGGTTACCTTGATCAGCGGTGGTAATGAAAAGTTTTCCATCCATCTATCCTCAACCGACGACCTGAAAAATGTCAGTGCCGCCAAAGAACTTCTTAAAAAGATAGGCATCTCCTCTGCTCAGTTTTACAAAGCTATAGCTGCCTTTCAATAACAATCTCTCTTTCCAGTTCCGCTCACATGAAACTTAATCTTAAAATTCCGATTTGCTTTTTTGATCTTGAAACCACGGGAGTGAATATTGCCCACGATCGGATTATAGAAATTGCTGTGATCAAAGTGATGCCGAATGGAGAAATTATTCGTAAAACTAATCTGTTAAATCCGACCATTCGCATTTTGCCTGAGTCTACGGCTATCCATGGAATCACCAACGAAGAGGTAAAAGATAAACCGGTTTTTAAGGAAGTGGCCAGGGAATATGCCCGTTTTATGGAAGGCTGCGATTTAGCCGGTTTTAATGTGTTGAAATTCGACGTACCCATGCTGGTAGAGGAATTTCTCCGGGCAGATGTGGAATTCGATTACACCCGGAAAAAGATCATCGACTCCCAAAAGATTTTTCACCTCATGGAGAAGCGTACGCTTTCGGCGGCCTACAAATTTTATTGCCAGAAAGAGATGACCAATTCTCACTCAGCCGAATCCGATACGGAAGCTTCGTTGGAAGTATTGATGGCGCAAATTGAAAAATACGAGGGGCGTGAGGTAACAGATGGTCTTGACAGGAAAGTAGGAATGATTAAGAACGACATGGAAACACTTGCCAAATTGGTTGGAGATGACTTGGTTGATTTGGCTGGCCGCATGATCCGCAATGACAAAGGAGAAGTGATCTTTAACTTTGGCAAGCACAAAAGCAAATTGGTGAATAAAGTCTTTAAGGAGGAGCCGGCTTATTACGATTGGATGATGAATGGAGACTTTCCGTTGGACACCAAGCGAAAGCTGACTGAGCAAAAGCTGAAAAGCTTACAAAAATAAAACCCACTGGACCTGGTGGAAGCTTCTGAACCCCATAAAAGACAAGTTTTGGGCTGCCGCCTTCCGCAATCTTCCACTGTTAACCTGCTTTTAGGGCGAGGACCCCGACAAGTCGGGGGTGAGGCCTGATTTTAGAAGAAAGCTTTACCCGGAATTGTAATAATTGTTAGGTTCAGCAAACGTGTCCCAAATCCGAGTGGGAATTATGAGACAAAGATACATAAAGTGACTTTGATATTTTACAAATCGGGTAGAATGAAAATTCCGTTTGTAAAGACTTTTCATTACCGATAGCTTTGGGTGATGAAATCCATTGCACACTTCGCTCCCGGCCCATCGCAGCTTTATTTCACTGTTGAAGATCACATGCGCGCAGCATTTCGCGACGGCATTCCATCCCTGGGGCACCGCACCAGAGCGTTTGAGGCTATCTTCAGGAGTGCCACTGAAGGTTTAAAGGAATTGCTCTCTATCCCGGAGGGATTTCATCTCTTTTTTGCTGCCTCCGCCACAGAAATCTGGGAGCGTTCTGTTCAAAACTTAGTTCAGGCCAAATCGTATCATTTAGTTAATGGAGCATTCTCTAAACGATTTTATGAGATCGCGCGTCAACTCGGAAAGTCCTCCGAAAAATTAGAAGTTCCCTTTGGCCAAAGTTTCAATACAAAAATTGAGGTTCCGGCAGAGATGGAAATGATCGGGATTACACACAATGAAACAAGTACCGGTGTTTCCCTCTCCATTGATTTCATTAACCAATTCAGAACTGCTAATCCAAATGCATTGATTGTTGTGGATGCTGTTTCTTCTTTACCCTATCCTCAATTCGATTATTCAAAAGTGGATTCTGTTTTTTTTTCCGTTCAAAAAGGTTTTGGATTACCGGCTGGCCTTGGTGTTTGGATTGTAAATGACCGGTGTATTGCCAAAGCTGAAAAGCTCTTGTCGAGCGGACACGGTGTAGGTACATATCATTCATTGCCCTTCTATTTGCAGAACGCCAGAAAGAATCAGACTCCGGAAACACCTAATGTGCTGGGCATTTATCTTTTGGCCAAAGTTGTTGAAGACTTCTTGAGAAGAAGCGTTAACTCCTTACGAAAAGAAACGGAATACAAGGCTGCTATTCTCTACCAGGCACTTGAATCTCATCCTTTACTTTCTGCCTTTGTCAAGGATAAGGACTCTAAATCTAAGACCGTTATTGTTGCCCACAGCGGGGAACATACCAATCAAATTGCCAATGCTCTCGGTAAATTAGGTATTCATCCCGGAGATGGATATGGGGAACTGAAAAAATCACAACTCCGGTTTGCCAATTTCCCTGCTCACTCCAAAGAGCAATATGAGTTACTCGTTGATAGTCTTGGGAAAATGAACTGAATTAAACCTCTGATGAAAACGATTGTCTAACATGCTAATCTAAACCTTGCCTTCTTTTGGAAGACAAAGAACTTCTTCAAAAAATCCGTGATCCGGAAACGAGAAATTACGGGTTCAATATGTTGGTGCGGGCTTATCAACAGCGTGTATATTGGCTCGTGAGGAAAATGGTCATTGACCACGATGATGCCGATGACCTCACCCAGGAAGTTTTTATTAAAGTCCATAAAGCAATCAATAGTTTCAGGGAAGACTCCCAACTATTCACCTGGATTTACCGCATTGCCACCAATGAATGTCTTTCTTACCTCAACAAGAAGAAAAAACGATTCTTTTTACCCATTGAAGACGTGGGGCAGCAATTGATTTCAAAACTTGACAGCTCAGCACATATTACCAGCGATGAGATTCAAAAAAAGTTGCAGGAGGCGCTGCTGATGCTCCCTGATAAACAAAGGCTTGTCTTCAACTTAAAATACTTTGAGGAAATGCCCTATGAGGAAATGGCCGAAATGACGGGCACCAGTGTGGGTGCTTTAAAGGCAAGCTTCCACCACGCAGTAAAGAAAATTGAAGATTTTCTAGCAAAGGATTAAACTATTGAGGAAACATTAAATCTTATAAGAAATGAAAAAACTGGACGAAATACCAAAAAAGAACATCTTCGAGGTGCCTGATGGCTACTTCGACCGGTTGCCCATGAAAATCCAGGCACGCCTGGAGGCACCTACCCAAACTCAGTCGGTTCAGGTTTGGAGTTTGGCTTTTCGATATGCCCTGCCTTCGGTGGTCACAGTTTTTGCGCTGATCTATTTTCTTAGACCAAAATCGTATGAACCGGAGGAACTGCTAGCCGGCATTGCCAGTGAGCATTTGATTGCTTATCTGAGTGACAGCGACATCAACGAGAGTGAGCTGCTTGAAGCTGCTAATTTTAATGACGCGGATGCCGATTCATTAAACCTGCAGTTGCATAATATTTTACTTGGAGGTTCTAATCCCGGTAGTGATCAGTCTGAATTTGAACGTGTGTTGGAAAATGAACTCTAAGAAAATGAAAAAGCTATTTTACCTGACTCTTACAAGCCTGATTTACTTATCTGTGCAGGCTCAGGACGTCGAGGAGCCGCAGCCTCAAAATGAAAATGCTAAAGATAAAATCAAGGCAGCCAGGATTGGTTTGATTACCCAGCGCCTTGCTCTTACACCAGAGCAGGCTGAAAAATTCTGGCCTATCTACAACGAGTTTACCCAGAAAAGGGCCGAATTAATGAAGCAATACAAGGATGCAGAAAAGAATGTTAATCCGAACAACCCTGACCCTAAGCAACAACAAGCGCTTGTGGATTTGGGATTAAAAGTAAAACAGGATGAACTAAGTCTGGAAAAAGAATATTCCGGCAGGCTCATGAGTGTGATTACTGCACAGCAAATGTTAAATTTGCGTCAGGCGGAACGCGACTTTCGCAACATCATCATCACCATGCTAAACAACCGGCGGTTGCAACAGCAGCGGAAGGAAAATTTCCGTGACAGAAATATGAGGTTACGTGAGCGAAAAAAATAAAATTCGCCGACTATCTTGATTGGCACATAAGGTCATCTTCAGTTTTGCCCTCATTCTTGGTGCCCTTAGCATTAGGTCACAATCTCTTGACACCCTAGACCATAAGAAACAAGCGCTGCTTCTCAGCTTTGATGATTCTTTATCCATCTTCAATCTCATTGACAGCCTGGTACAATTTCCTGAGCTTCCGGAGGGTGGATCAAGCCTGGTCGGCAGGCTCGGGTATAACAGTAACATTAACGCCGCAAATTTGGCTCTGGGCATTAATCAGTTCGGATTATCGCCCGGGATTTCCTATTACCATAAATCAGGTTTATATCTTGATGCTACCGCCTACTGGAGCCGGGTGTATTCGCCTGGCCTTTACCTCACCATCGTTTCGGCAGGCTACCTCAAATCCGTAAAGAAGTGGACTGTTAACCTGGAATACAGTCGCTACATTTATTCTTACGCTGACTCCACCTATAACTCTCCGTATACCAACACGATAGGACTTAGTAATTTTTTCGAAGTCAAGCCGTTTTTATTCAGGCTTGATTATTCCATGTACTTCGGGGAAAAGACGGCTAATCGGATAACGCCAACGGTAATGCTCAACCTGGAAAAGAGAAACTGGCTGGGCATAAAACGTTTGCTCTTCTACCCTACTTTTAGTGTTCTTTTTGGGAATGAGTCATGGCAAAATACCCAGTACATTCCTTATTCAAGTAACCTTTTGGATATCATTTACCGGGTGCGTCATAATTTGCCCCTTTATTATTTACAAACTGAAAATAAAAATGAATTCGGGGTATTAAATTATTCTCTCTCCCTTCCTCTTAGTGTTTCGCTCAAGAACTGGACATTTCTACTGAGCTACACTTACAATTTCCCTCAGGCGCTGCCGGGCGAAGAACTCAGTTTGACGAATAGCGGATACTTGTCCTTTAGCCTTATCCGTTATTTTAATTTCAAGTCACATTCTTCCTTGATTGACTTCTATAAATTAACTAAATAGAATTTTATAATTAGCTGCTATGAACCAAAAACTTGACTTGACCATCGCCTTTATCATAATGGTCATTTCAACCATGAACGGTCAATCAAATTATTGGCAGCAGCGTGTTGAGTACACGATAAAGATAAAAATGAAGGTAACAAACCATCAGTTTGACGGAGAGGAGAAACTGGTATATTACAACAACTCTCCTGATACGTTATCAAAAGTTTATTATCATCTGTATTTTAATGCATTCCAACCCGGAAGCATGATGGATGTTCGGTCAAGAAATATTCCCGATCCCGACAAGCGGGTTGGCGACCGTATTTCAAAATTAAAAGAGGACGAAATTGGGTATCAGCATATTGTTTCTTTGACGCAGGATGGAAAGGATTTGAATTATAAGGTAATTGGAACCTTACTTGAAGTGCCGCTAGCCAGGCCATTGCTCCCAAAATCAAAAACAACATTTGAAATGAAGTTCCACGCACAAGTGCCTGTACAAATACGCAGGTCAGGCCATGATAATAGTGAGGGTATTGCCTATTCGATGACTCAGTGGTATCCAAAGATTGCTGAATACGACTTTCAGGGATGGCATGCTTACCCATTTCTTGCCCGGGGAGAGTTTCACGGCGTTTGGGGTGATTTCAATGTGAGCATTACCATCGATCCAAATTATATTCTTGCCGGCACCGGCAGGTTACAAAACCCGGATAAAATCGGATTTGGTTATGAGAATTCAGGAGCTTCGGTAACCAGAGGTACTGCTGACGTTACCTGGAACTTTATTGCCAAAGATGTAATTGATTTCGCCTGGGCTGCAGACCCTGATTATACGCATGACCGGACACAGGTTCCTAACGGACCCGAGTTGCATTTCTTCTATCAAAAGAATGATAAGACAAAGGATACCTGGATAAAAATGGAAGACATTGCAGTGAAAATATTTCAATATTTTAATACGCATTTTGGTACATACCCGTTTGATACCTATTCCATTATTCAGGGCGGTGACGGTGGGACTGAATATCCCATGTGTACCCTTATTCTTGGGGAGGGAACTTTGCAAGGCCTTGTCGCCACGGTTTCTCATGAGATAGCACATAGTTGGTTTCAAATGACGCTGGCTTCCAATGAATCATTAAATGCATGGATGGATGAAGGGTTTTCAGATTATGCAAGAAATGAAGTATTGGCATCGCTAGCACCATCATCAGGCACCAACCCGCATGCCGACAGTTACGCAAGGTATTTTTCAATGGTAGCAAGCGGACTCCAGGAGCCAGCCAATCAACACTCAGATCATTTTAATACCCTTAGAGCCTATCGAACCGCTGCCTACAGCGTCGGTGCCGTTTTCCTTGAACAACTGAAATACCTTATCGGAGAGGATAACTTTTACAAAGGAATGTTGCGCTATTACAACACCTGGAAAATGAAACATCCGAGCCCCAACGATTTTATAAGGGTCATGGAGAAAACTTCAGATCTGCAGTTAGGCTGGTATCTCCGGTATTGGATAAATACCACGAAGAGAATTGACTATGGATTCGGTCAGGTTAAAGAAAAGGACGGAGCAACACTTATTGACCTGAACCGAATTGGAGATTTTCCGATGCCAATCGATTTGTTAGTCACGTATAAGGATGGATCAAAAGAAAATTTTTATATACCCATGAACGAACTGTTAGGCAACAAACCCGGGGGAAGTAAGCAACGAACAGTTTGCGAAACCTGGTCCTGGGTCGATCCTACCTATACTTTGAAAATAAATAGGAAAGCATCAGAAATTGAAGCCCTGGAAATTGACCCTGCA
>Ga0210403_10003213_pt1 | contig 14462 bp, 10 predicted proteins | sample IncBWC19MmetaG_FD_150863 | JGI IMG/M metagenome (GOLD analysis project Ga0210403, IMG submission 150863) | Forest soil microbial communities from Barre Woods Harvard Forest LTER site, Petersham, Massachusetts, United States - Inc-BW-C-19-M | ecosystem: Environmental > Terrestrial > Soil >... | reverse complement strand
TCTAGCCCCGCCAATCCCTAACCGCAACCGGACGGAATAGGAACCGCGCCCGGACGAGGCGTCCGGGGCGACGTGGGCGTGGTCGAATCAGGACGCTGCGCGCAAGCCGCTCCCTTTGCTTTGATCGGCGCGGAAACGTAGCAGTGCGGCGATGTTTCCGGCGCGGTCAAACTCAGGATCGTCCTTTACGTAGAACAATTCAATGTCGCGGCGGATGGCGGCGGGAATGATGGCTTCGGTTACGTCTTCGATTTCGCGGGTCTCCTGGCCGCAGGCCGGGCAGTGTCGCACCATATGCGCGTCGAGATGTCCGCAATTCGTGCACTGTACCGCCAAATGCGAGAATTTATCGCCGATTAGCAAGGTTTGCACCTCGCCGAGTTCGAGCGACTTTAACACTCGACGCAGCCCGGTCACGCCGCGGGCGTTGCTCTTGGCCTGGCTGATTGCTTCTCTCGCCAGTTCTTTGCAGCGCTGATCAAGCGATTCGCGCAGAATGCGGCCAGATTGTTCACGTATCTGCTCATTCGTGATCCGAGTGAGATCGGACGCGAAGTGGCCCAGCAGTCGCTGTTTCACATAAGGATGCAATTGGGGTTCGAGTTCATGCCAACTGGTTTCGTGGCAGCCGATGATCAGCTTCTCGAACAGCCCTTTCTCGAGAGCTGCGCTTAAGTGCTCGGCCACGCTCTTGAAGTGATGCAGGGCTTCGTCGTTGACGCGACGCTGCGCATGGCCGCCGTCGTATCCGGCGTAACCGTCGCCGCGGCCCTGCCGAGCGGGAGGAGTGCGGAACTTTCCTTCACGCTCTTTGAGTTCATCCAGCCGGAGATCGAAGAACCGCGCCTTTTGGCGATCGACAAGTGCGACCCAAAGACGGGGCTGGGCGCCAAGCAGCAAGGCCAGCGGCTTCAAGTGGAATTGGCGGTTCACGAAGAGCTGGGTTCCCGGCAGTTGCGAAGGCAGATCGAACTCGCGCCAGAAATTGCGGCTGCCGCAGGCAAACACGGCGCGAGCGCGCGCCTGGTTGCCGTGCAGATTCTCGGCCATTTCGAGGATTCGATTCAGGTCCGCCCGTGTGCTGCCGTTCTTACTGGTCTTCTCCCCCTCGCGCAGGGCGCGGCGAACCAGATCTTTCGCGAGAATGGTTTCCTCGTGATGCGATTTGTTCTGCGGCGTGCGCGGCTCGAAATAAAAACTGAGCGCCGAGCCTTCGTCGCCGTTGGTGTGGAATTGAGCTAACTCACGGATGTCTTCGCGGGTAATCATCACGATTTCTCCTGAGTGCGTCGATAGTTCAAGCTCTCGCTGACGTGCGCACTGGCCTTTCTGGCTTTGCCTTGAACCGGTTGGCCAGCGGCGCCAAGTGGCGCAAATGTTGGCGCGCCGACTCAATGGAGCTTCGCACCTCGTCCGGCTTGCGGTCGGTGATGACGCCGATTTCATCGAGCGAAAATCCCTCGATGGCGTGAAGGATGAAGGCTTCGCGGTCGGAGCGATCGGCCCCTTCGAGCGCAAACTGCACCAGCGTGACCATTTCGTCGGAGGACGCAATGTCTTCCGGCGTAGACATACGGCGGTCGGCGATCACGTTTTCTCCAGTCAGAGTTTCGTCCGGCTGATGGAACTGCAGTTCGGGCTCGTCGCTGGCGCGGACGTTGGGGCGACGGGCGGAATCCTCGAGATGAAACGAGAGCAAGCTCTCCGGGCTTCGGGCCGAGAGATCCTCGATGGAGCGGAGCGCCAGGCGGTAAAGCCACGGCTCGAGGGCCAGACTCTCAGGCTTCTCGGCTCCGTTGGTCCCGTTGCTGAGTGCGCGCGCGATGGCTTCGTCGATGACTTCTTCTTTGGTGACGGAGTCGGGCGTGATCTCCTCGGCAGTTTCGCGGAAATAGAGTTCGCGCTCGACGAAACGTTCCAGGCGGCCGAGGCTGGCATTCACATAGGTGCGAATGTCATCGGATGATGCGGTCGGAACACGCACAGCTGCGACTGTGTCTTCGAAGGCAACTCCCGACTTGGGGCGGAAATCCGCTACCCGCCGGCGTTGCCACTTGTGCGAGTTGCGCAACAGGTCTTTATGTTTGCTGATCTGCTGCAGCAGATCGTCAAAGGCCGCCTTCACCGCCGACGCGGCGGTCGAGGCCGATTTCTGCACCGCCATCTGGCCGGACGGCAAGCGCAGGTTCAGCGATACGGTGGTTCCCTCGCGCGGCGAATTCTGTTCGACAACGCCCTTCAGGTGCACCAGTTCAGGGCGGAAAACCTGGAGCCGCTTGCGCAGCTTTTCGATCAGGTGGTTGATATCTTTTTCTATGTCTGGAGATTTGCGAATTTTATAGCTGAAGTGGACATTCATCTCAGGCCTCGGATCACGGAAGAGATTCCGCGAAGATTTCCGGTTCCTTACAAGCCCGATTCTACACCCGCCGCAAGAAGGGAGATTGCAAAATTAAAAGACTTTAAATTAATCACAGTACATTGTGATGGCCGCCCTTGCGGAGGTACGGGGGTGAGAGGGACAGTTTAGGGCTAGACCGCGACCGTAACCGACGTCTCTGTCCTGGTCACCGGACGATACAGAGTATCGCGTTCAATCGGTTCGCGGCCGGCTTCGCGGATCAGGCGTATCAGCTCTTCGCGGCGCATGCCTTGAGGAGTGGTTGCGCCAGCGTCATGGTAAATCTTTTCTTCGATGACGGTTCCATCGATGTCATCGGCCCCGAAGCGCAGTGATATCTGCGCCATCTTGGCGGTCACCATCTGCCAGTACGATTTAATGTGCGGGAAATTGTCGAGCACCAGACGACCCACCGCGATCTGTTTGATATCGAGCATGCCTGTCGTCTTTGGCAGATGTTGCAGCGGGGTGTTGTCGGGATGGAATGCTAACGGGATGAAGGTCTGGAAGCCGCCAGTTTCATCCTGCAAATTACGCAGCTTAAGCAAGTGATCGACGCGGTCTTCGTCGTTCTCGACGTGACCGTAGAGCATGGTCGCGTTCGATTTCAGACCGATCTGGTGGGCCAGCTTCGCGGTTTCGAGCCACTGGTCGCCATCGATTTTGTGGTCGCAGATAATGTGGCGAACGCGGTCGGCGAAAATCTCTGCACCGCCGCCAGGCAGCGAATCGACACCCGCAGCTTTGAGTTGCTCGAGTGTTTCGGCAATCGATAGCTTGGCGCGTTTCGCCAGATACGCAACCTCAACCATGGTGAAAGCTTTCAAATGCACCTGCGGGAAACGCTGCTTCAGCCCGGAAATCAGGTCGAGGAAATATTGAAATGGCAGATCGGGATGCAAGCCGCCGACAATGTGGAACTCCGTAACCGCTTCGCTATAGCCCGAGGCGGCCGTCTGAAAGGCTTCATCGAGGGCCATCGTGTAAGCGCCGGGCGTGTCTTTCTTGCGGCCGAAAGCACAGAGGCGGCAGGCGGCCACGCAAACATTCGTGGGATTGATGTGGCGATTGACGTTGAAGTACGTCTTGTCCCCATGCATGCGCTCACGCACGGAATTCGCCAGCCAGCCGACGGCAAGGATGTCTCCGGAGCGGTAGAGCGTGAGCGCGTCGTCAGCACTCAGACGTTCCTGGGCCAGAACTTTATCTTTGATCGGGTACAGACGGCGGTCGTCCGTTTCGAAGGCATGAGTTTGAAATGCGCGGCTCGGAAATGATTGCGTGCTGGGCATCGCTTTGATCATACCGCACCGAAGTGGCGGAGTCACAGCGGCTGGTCGTTCCCGAATCGGGACGGAGTTTACTGTTTAGTACCGGCCCCCCCTTTCGGTGCAAAATCCTGAAAACACAGGATTTATTTTATGACTATGTGCTAGATCTTTGAGTTTAAAGGAGTTGCACGCAAAATCTAGACAACATAGGAGTTAGGGCGACGTGTACGGGATTCGCTGTTGCATTTCGGAACCGGAATTGGGGCAAAGTTGACCGAATGCGCCCTGGCAAATGGACGCGACCATGGGCAACCTCCTCGAGCCAAGAAGAAATGTGTGGCGCATTCCCCAAAAAACCACACGGCCGCTTCACTCTCGAGAACGGATTTTTCGCCAATCCATAAGGCAACCGACAGTTGTTCTGTCGGAGGTCAGCTCATACCTCGTTGTAGCCCTTCAGAATACTGGCCAATTCCCAGAAATCGGTAAACCGTCGTTCTGAACAGAAACGACGGTTCATCATACGGACAAACCGCCGGCTGAGTTATAAGAGTTCTGTCACTAGGAGCGGGCTGCAGACTGTTGGTTGCAACCCTGTTGCTACGGGTGCCCCACAAAACCGTGCTGACCGCTGGTGTCGGTGTAGTATCCCGTGATCACTCCACCGTTGTTGATGCCCAAGGAGAAGGTGGCTGTTGCGCCCGGCAAGTCGAACGCAGTTATCCCACCCGCAGCCTTACGAAAGAAACCGTGAACTTGTCTGTTCGCGTCTATATAGTATCCCGTGATCGCTCCGGTCTTGTTGATGCCCGTTGCGGTGGTAACGATCGAGCCCGCCGGGTCGAATTTAGTGATCGTACCCGTAGCGGTTCGTAGGAAACCGTGAATGAGAGACTTCGTGTCGCGGGTCCAACCAGTGATCGCTCCCGCCGTGTTGATGCTTAGGGGGTCGGTAAGGAGCGAGCCCTTCACCATGAAAGTGGTGAACGCACCATTCGCGAACATGAAACCTTTCGTACTACCGCTCAGGGCTATATAGAAGCCCGTAATCGCCCCAGCATCGTTGATGCTTACGGCGGTGGTCTTTTGCGAGCCACGCGGGTCGAACTTCGTGATCTTACCCGTAGCGGCGCGTACGAAACCGTGATATCCCGTACTGGGGTCGAAGTAAAATCCTGTGATCACTCCGGCCTTGTTGACGCTGAAGGGGAGGGTAGCGGCTGAGCGCGTCGGGTCGAAAGTAGTGATCTTACCGTTAGCGGCGCGTAGGAAACCGTGAATCACAGACTGCGCGTCCGTATACCGTCCGGTGGTCGCTCCAGCCGAGTTGATGCTCGTGGGGACGGTACCGATCGAGCCCTTCACGTCGAAAGTGGTGAACGCACCCTTAGCGAACAGGAAACCGTGGGTACCGCTCGAGTCTGTGAACCATCCGGTAACCACTCCAGCCGTGTTGACGCTGGTGGGGTTGGTAGTGATCGAGCCCGGCGGGTCGAACGTGGTGAAAGACTGGTTAAGCGCTGCCATAGACGAAGTTGCGAATGCAACTCCGAGAGTGGAAATGATTAAACCGCGAAAGAGTTTTCGCAAAGGGGGTCTCCCGAGAGAAGAGAGAAACAGCACAGCAACGGCTGGGATCCGAGGTTTCAGCATTTTGTTAAACTCCATTCAAAAGAATTTGATCGTAGTGGCACGGTCGTAAAACATCTTTCTGGAACCAAACGGCGGTTCATCATACTGGCGAACTGTCGCTTGCGTTGTAAACGTTTTGTCTTGTATTGGGTACGTTTTCCGCAGGAACAGCTTTCTTGACGTAGATTACGACGGCCACCCTGCCGCCGTTCTCGATGCCATCCCTACGCCTGTGAGGGAGGCACAGACGGTAATAGGCACTCTTGCACAAAATGGGAATGCAAGTCTGTGACGCGGCTCACTGATCAATGTGATCCAGCACGGCATGAGTGTAACTGGGATTTTGCGCCGGTAGGCAAGTATAGCTGGTCTCGGCCACTCGGCGTTCAAGCCCGGAGAACAAAGACGTTGGTCAATGCCCGTTGGCTAGTTTTTGTCACAGGGGATGGTTAGAAAATCATTGTTAGTCTTTTTACATTTCCATGACAAACGCTGGCAGACACCAGTCTTAAAATTCCAGCCGAAGTCGTCGGCGACGGGCGTCGGCCCGCCGTGACTCCGTACTGATGGCACCCCGCCATTGGCAGGCAGAAACCCTCAACTGATCTTCGGAGGTTCTCGTATGCGAAAACAATTCTGGATTCCCTTCACTTGTGTCGTTCTGACTCTCTTCGCTCTGTGCGCGCCCATGTTCGGGCAGGATCGGGCTCGCACGAAGCCTCTCAAGTTACAACTTAGATATGCTGAACCTATCACCCATGGCTCGGACCAAGCTACCCGCGCGCAAATCATCCAGTCCGGCAGGGCTGCCAGTGTGTTGCCGGTGTGGAACTTCCAAGCACTCTCTACCCGCGACGGCAACATCTACGCTGGATCGATGGTAGGCGCAAACCCCGCTGTGCGCGGATCTGACGCGCATGTCAACGTGACCGGCCAGGTTGTGCCGATCATTCTGAAGCTGCACACCATCGGCGTCAGCTTCAACCAGAAGACCGGAAAGATAAAAACTAAACCAGGGAATACCACTTTCGACCCGACGGTCGCTGACAACGTGTGCTTGACTGCTCCAAATAACATGCCCGTGGACCTACTGCGGCAAGGTCCAATTCTGTCGGACGCCAAGTTTAATTTTGGTGGGACGGATGTGGGTACCACGCAGTATACCGATGCGTTCCAGCGGGGCAACTTTTGGAGCATGATCGACAGGGCGAACTACCACGTACGCCTCTCGCCGGTCAGGGTCTTGCCTCCGCTTGTGATTGATGTGCCGGCGAAAAGGGGCTTGGCGCTTTCTGGTAAAATTTTTGGAGCTTGCAGCTCACTCGGGATTGTGGACATCAATCTGATTGACGCCGCCGTAGTCAAGGCAACTCTGAATACGCATGGCATCACTCCGAAGACGTTCCCGATGTTCATGCTGTACAACAGCGGCATGTCATTCGGAAATCCAGATAACATCAACAACTGCTGTGCCGGCGGGTACCACGGTATTAATCCCGTCAACCCGGTCACATTCCAGACCTATTCTCCATTTGATTTCCAGACGAACGGCATATTCTTGGCGGCGGACGACACTGTAATTCTGTCCCATGAAGCCGCCGAGTGGATGAACGATCCGTACGATGTGAACCCGACCCCGGCGTGGGGACACGTCGGCCAGGTGAGTGGTTGCCAGAACAATCTGGAGGTCGGAGACCCACTCACGGGCACGAACACGTCTCCGATCGTTGGAAAGAATGGTTTCACCTACCACCTGCAGGAGCTTGCCTTCTACTCGTGGTTCTACGGGGCTCCGTCTGTGGCCATCCATGGATGGTTCTCGGACAACGCGACGTTCATGACCGACGCAGGGCCACCCTGTAAGTAATCCCTTAGGGGTCGTGAGCTTGTTGGAATGAGGGGGCCGCTCACACTGAGCGGCCCTTTTGTTTGCCTGCGCTCGGTTCCCGGCCACTTCGACGTAGGATCGCGGGCATGCGGAAGACGGGTGACAAGTGTCGAAAACAGGCCGACATTGTCATGGAATCAGTTACACTCAAAACCGCCGGCTCAGGGTCCAGAGCTGCTATCGGCGATAGTACGGCAGTTGCCCAGTCTATTCCGGTAACAAGCGGCGAGACGACGATGTCGTCATCGATGTGCAAACACGAAGCTGCCTGGCACTATCGTCGCTTGGGCGGCTGGCCCATCCTTTCTCTTGATCTTCCTCCGAAGGGCCCTGCCCTTGTCTCTCTGCCTGTTGGAGAGACAGCGCGAGTGTCATTCGTAACGGCACAGACAGAAGGCGAAAGACTGGTTCCACCCACGGGGACGCTGGCTTGCATCTCTGCTTTATGGTCTCCCACCTTTCCGCAAAGAGCGCGGAAAGATGGGGCACCCTTCGTTTGTATGTGATTTAGGAATGCAGCCCTGCGCCCGAGGATAGCCCCACTCAAGCCAAAAGGACGGCTTCAATGGGCCACCCGCCAGGACTGACAGGCATCACCGCCGAAGCATTAAATCTCCGGCGACGAAAAAGAAGAACACTACTGAGATCACGCCGTTCATGGTGAAGAACGCGGCGTTGAGTTTTGAAAGGTTGTGGGGCGTAACCAGCGAGTGTTCGTAGGTGAGAAGGAGAGCTACGGCTACGACTCCAGCAATTGCAAGCTTTCCCAATCCGAAGACGGCCACCAGGCTGATCAGCAACAGAATCATGATCAGATGAAAACATCGCGAGATCCAAAGTGATTTGCGGATGCCGAAATAGCGTGGAATCGAGTGCAGGCCGGCGCGTTGATCGAAGTCGAAATCCTGACAGGCGTAAAGCACATCGAAGCCGGCGCCCCAGAAAGTGACAGCGGCAGTAAGCAGCAGGATGCGCGGATCGAGCGAGCCGCGGACGGCGATCCATGCTGCGGAAGGCGCGATCCCCATAGCGAAGCCCAACACCAGATGAGACCAGCGAGTGAACCTCTTGGTGTAGGAGTAGAGCAGAACCACGGCCAGCGCGAACGGAGAAAGAATGAATGAAAGCCGATTGAGCTGGGAGGCCGCGAAAACAAATAGTGCGCATGACACCAGCACGAATGTGACCACGAAACCGGGAGTAAGCGTGCCGGCAGGAAGGGCGCGCGTTTGGGTTCGCGGGTTGGCGGCGTCAATCGACGCGTCGGCAAGGCGATTGAACGCCATCGCCGCCGATCGAGCCGTGACCATGGCGATGACGATCCAGACCAAGGCGTGTCCGCTCGGGAAGCCGTTCGCTGCCAGCATGGCTCCGCAGAGCGCGAATGGAAGCACGAAGATGGAGTGCTCCCATTTGATCATTTCGAGAGTTACGCGCAGGTTGTGAAGAACGGGCACGAGTAAATTGTAACGGCTATTTCGTGGCCTACTCAACTCGCCTCTCCGCCGTGAGGTATTTCGTGTATGCGCCTAACGAGTAGGCAACTGACGTATAGAAGGGAGCGGTTAAAAAGAGTTCGTAGAGACATTCACTTCCCGAGCAGTTCTTGCCAAAATACGTATCCCAAGTGGAATCGTAGGGCGCCATAGTCTTTTGCCACGACCATGCGCTCCAGAGCAAGAAGCCCGCGGGTAAAATCCAAGCCAAGAATGCTAGCGCGCTGGGCAGTCTTCGATACGCTAATCGCCCCGCCAGCACTCCAACTAAGATTTCGGGAATCCACATTGGCTCACCAACTAGCTGACCGCTTATAGTGGCGCTTTCGCGCGCCGGTGGGAATATTGCGGCGATCAGGAACGACAAGAGAAAACCGGCAAGCACGGCCAGATACACAAACGCAAAATGAAGCAGGTAGTATATTGGCGCGCCGAAATCTTTGCCTTCACCCGTGCCGACGTCACTCTGCATACCGAGAAATATAATCCTGCCCCGGTCCAAAGGCCACATTTGCTTCGGTTGACGAGTAGCGGCGACACGCTGAAAGCGATTCCACCAAGAAATGACAACTGAGGCCATCACAGAAATCTTTACCATCCTGAACGGTAGCCTTCGCTGCCAATGAGGGGGACAAAGCGGCATCCTTCCATACTGGTGACTAGCGGCTGGCCTTCGTGTTTGCGCACCAATTGTAACTCCTGGGAATGCGCTGGACCCACCGGGATCACCATGCGTCCGCCCTCGCGCAGTTGTTCGAACAGCGGTGGAGGGATCTGCGGTGCAGCTGCGGAGACGACAATAGCATCGAAGGGCGCGCGATCAGGCAGGCCATGGCTTCCGTCGTCGACGAACACTTCCACGTTGTTGAAACCGAGCCGGGCAAGTGTGGCCCGTGCAGCGTATGCGAGCGCCTCGTGCCGCTCTATGGAGTACACGTGGCGAGTGAGCTCCGAGAGGAGTGCGGTTTGGTAGCCCGAGCCTGTGCCTATCTCCAGAACTGTATCCGACGGATCGAGCGCCAAAGCTTCTAACATGATGGCGACGATGTAGGGTTGCGAGATGGTCTGGCCCTCGCCGATTGGAATTGGGTGATCTTCGTAGACCTGTTCGCGATGCTCCTCGGAAACAAATTCGTGGCGGGGAACGTGAAGCATCGCTGCGAGCACGCGCTCGTCCCGGATTCTGCGAGCGCGCAACTGCGACTCGACCATGCTCCGGCGCTGCGTGAGGAAAGAATCGATTTGAGTCTCTGCGGCCACGGTTTCGTGGACTCTAGAATAGCGCGAATCTTCAGCCCAGCTCGAGCATCGTTTAAATTACGTTTCTGATAGTAGTCTCGGAGCGGCGCGACTGAAGTCGTGCCCTCCCCTGAATCATTTGTCAGAACAGTTTCTAGTACCATGCATTCAGAACTTTCGAGGATCAAACAGTGAGTGAGGAACGATACGCTCCGGGTTGGCCGGGAATTCCGCCGCGCTGGACTTCCAGCGCGAAGAGTGGCGTGGGCACGGCCTTGAATCAGCACAGCCGGGTGTGGTTCACCACCAGCCACGGCATCCTGAACGAAGTTTATTACCCTCGGGTGGACCAGGCTTGCACGCGTGACATGGGATTGATCGTCACCGACGGCACAAGCTACTTCTCCGAAGAGAAACGTCATTGCAAGTTTGAGAACATTCCAGTCGCGCCCGGGGTTCCCGCGTACGAGTTGATTAATACGGAACTGCAGGGACGGTACCGGATCGAAAAGGAAGTGCTGACGGATCCGTATCGCAACGTCGTGCTGCAGAAGATTCGCTTCATTCCGTTCCGGGGAACGCTCGCCGACTACCATCTATATGCTGTGCTGGCGCCGCATCTTGCCAACTGGGGATTTGGCAACACCGGGTGGGTGGGAGATTACAAGAGCGTCCCCATGCTGTTTGCGGAGCGCGATGACTGCGCCTTAGCCTTTGCCTGTTCGATTCCGTGGAAGAAGATGAGCGTGGGCTTCGTCGGATATTCCGACGGCTGGCAGGATCTCTCGCAGAATTTCAAGCTTACGTGGGACTACACCCGCGCCGAGAACGGCAACATTGCCATGACTGGGGAGATCGACCTGGCCGCGTGCGAAGGGGAATTCGTAATCGCTCTCGGATTCGGCGGCATCTGGTCAGAGGCTGGGCAACAGGTGCGAGCCACCTTGCTCGACTCCTACGACGACCTTCACAAGCGTTACGTAGAGCAGTGGGAAACCTGGCATGAAGGTCTTATGAAATTGGATTCCGTCCCGCGTGAGCGCGACCTCTACCGCGCCAGTGTAGCGGTCTTGCGCAGCCATGAATCGAAAGACTTGCTGGGAGGCGTGATTGCGAGCCTCTCCATTCCGTGGGGCTTCAATAAAGGAGATGAGGATCTTGGCGGATACCACCTGGTCTGGCCGCGCGATCTAGTAGAGACCGCGTTCGGATTCCTGGCTGCGGGCGCGGAGACCGACGCGGTTCGAGTGCTTCGATATCTTGAATCCACTCAGGAGGCAGACGGACATTGGGCTCAGAACATGTGGCTGGATGGGCGTCCGTACTGGACGGGTCTGCAGATGGATGAGGCCGCGTTTCCCATCCTGCTAGTGGATTGCCTGCGGCGGAACTGCCCGTCTACGTTAGGCGGCTTGAAGCGCTGGTGGACTCTGGTTCGCCGTGCAGCCGGGTTTCTTGTTCGCAATGGCCCGGTTACGCAGCAGGATCGTTGGGAAGAGGATGCGGGCTATTCGCCATTCACGCTGGCGGTGGAGATCTCAGGATTGCTGGCGGCGGCGGATATTGCGAGTGCGGTCGGAGAGAAGGCTATCGCGGGGTACATGCGCGAGACGGCGGACAATTGGAATGACAACATCGAGCGCTGGACCTACGCCACCAACACGGATTTCGCGCGGCAGATCGGAGTGGAAGGCTATTACGTCCGCATCGCTCCGCCGGAGACAGAGTGCGCGCCGTCACTCTCAGAGGGATTTGTACCCATCAAGAACCGGCCACCGGGAAAGAGCTCAGAGGCAGCGACTCATATGATCAGCCCGGACGCGCTGGCGCTGGTGCGATTCGGATTGCGGGCAGCGGATGATCCGCGAGTGTTGAACACGATCAAGGTGATCGACGCGCTGCTGCGCGTGAAATTGCCCCAGGGCCCCTGTTGGTATCGCTACAACGACGACGGCTACGGAGAACATGAAGATGGATCGCCATTCGACGGCACTGGAATCGGGCGGCCATGGCCATTGCTGGCGGGCGAACGCGCGCACTACGAAATAGCTGCCGGACGGCCCCAAGTCGCCGAAGAGTTATTGCGAGTGATGGAGTTCTCCACGGAGGGAGGACGCCTGATCCCGGAGCAGGCCTGGGACGCTCCCGATATTCCGGAGCGAGAATTGTTCACCGGAAAACCCACGGGCTCGGCATGTCCGTTGGTGTGGGCGCACTCGGAATACATCAAGCTGCGGCGCTCCCTGCGAGACGGGACAGTTTTCGATCAGCCGCCGCAGACGGTGCAGCGATACCTGGTGGGGAAGGGGAAATCGACCTACTTTGCGTGGCGCTTCAACAACAAATGCCGAACCATGCCGCAGGGCAAGAAGTTGCGGCTCGTACTGACCGCTCCAGCGATGGTGCATTGGAGCTTCGGCAACTGGCAGACTCCGCAGGACATCAACACCAGCGACACAGGCTTGGGCACCTGCGTGGCGGACCTGCCCACAGACCGATTGTCCGCGGGAAGTGAGATCGTCTTCACGTTTTACTGGCTGGAAGAACAACGGTGGGAAGGCGCTGACTACTCCGTGACTGTGGAAAGATAACCAATGGTTCTAGGATCGCGATCAGCTGCCTGTGTACAGCAGTTCCACCACGGTGCAGTCGTCGTTCAGGGGGGTGCCGCCGCAGAAGGTAGAGATCGCGGTAAAGATTTGTTCTAATGATCCGGTTTTCGCTGCGAGCTCCAGGCGCGAGTCTTCGAAGAAATCTCCCCGTGAATTTTCGGCTTCGGTCACGCCGTCCGTCACCAGCACCAGCCGGTCACCCGCTTTCAATTGACAGTGATCGCTTTCGTACTTGGCATCGGGCAACAAACCCACGGGAAGATTGCCGTGCGCGGGCCTCCACACTTCTCCGTTGGAAACCACCAACGGCTGAACGTGCCCGCAATTCACATACTCCAAGTCACCACTGTCCCGGACGCGGGCGATGATGACGGTTGCGTACTTCTCTCCAATATTCTTGTCAGTGAAGAAGCGATTGACAGCGGTCACGATCTCGGTCAAGGGCATACCGGCTGTGAGCTGCGAATAAATCATTCCTTGCAAAGTCGACGCCAGCAAAGCTGCTGAAACTCCCTTGCCGCTTACGTCAGCAAGCACGATGGTCAAGCCCTGGGCGGTGTTGACCGCGTCGAAGAAGTCACCACCAATCTCTTTACAGGAAAGGTTTCTTCCCGCCAGCTTGGCGAACGGAACCTCGGGAATCGTAACTGCCATCAGGCGCTGCTGAATGGATGCCGCGATTGATAATTCCTGCTGATATCGCCGGCCAGCCTCTTCAGCTTGCACCAGGCGCGCATTCTCGATGAGCGAAGCAGCTTCAGTCGCGATGGCGTGGAGAATGTCGTTGCTGACTCCGGAGATGTCTCGCGAGGCGAAGCGCGAGTCGACGTACAGGGCTCCCATCACTTCGGCAGAAGGCGCGGCAGCGGGAGCATCGGCGTCGCGAGTGGCTTGTACCTGGGGCTTGCGCAAGGGAACGCAGATCACGGTGCGGAGATCATAGGCTACGATGCTCTTGCGCCCAGTAAGGTCAGCCGACCGACTGGTATCGGTGAGGACGAATTCGGAGTTGGACTTTAGCGCATCATCGAGAATCGAGTGTGAAATCGTCTTGTCATCCAGCAGGGGCTCACCCTTCGAGTTGCGTCCCGCAGCGAGCCGCAGTTCCCCTCGGGCATTCTTCATGTAGACATAAGCTCGCTCAGCCCGGGTCAGCTTCAGGGTTACGTCTAGAAGAGTCATCAGGATTTCGTCGAGCACACCGATGGTATTGAGCTTGCGGGCCGCTTCGAGAAACAGAACCAGTTTTTCCAGGTCTGTGGTCTCGTCCGAAATGTGCATCCCGGAGATCTGGCTCAGAAACTCTCGGGCAGAGTTGGTTGTCCCGTGTTGCGGATTGAAAATCACGTAAGCGACTTCACGAACTCCGAACTCCAGACGGTCGTTACGCTCGAGAGTCTTCCGGTCCACCCGTTCGCCGTTGACGAATGTCCCATGCTTGCTGCCCAGATCCACGATGCTGAAGACACCGTTTTCGGAGATGATCTGGGCGTGATCCCGGGAGACTCGAGGGTCCGCGATCACCAGATCCTTATCGACCTTTCGGCCCACGCCGAAGGGACTGTGGTCGAGATTGATCACCCGCTGTTCGTTTCCCTGGACAAATACAAGGGTGGGGAACACTCCGGAACCGGTTCCAGAAGAAGGGCCAATAATGGTTTGGAAATCCATGCAGTGCCAGCAAAGCTCCTTAAAGTCGCTAAAGGAATAATGACAGCATCGAAGGCCGGTGGGAAGAGGCTAAGAAGATTTCACCAGCAGACCATAACGGCGGTCGGGGCTAATTCAACTTCAGGCCGCGCCGCGATGGAACGTAGCAATCGCCTCCTGCTCGCTGTCATACACCTCGAACACTGTAACCAATTTGGTGACTTGCAAGACATCTCGCAAGCGCTGGCCCAGTCCAGTCAACTTGATTTCGGC
>Ga0210403_10003212_pt1 | contig 14462 bp, 13 predicted proteins | sample IncBWC19MmetaG_FD_150863 | JGI IMG/M metagenome (GOLD analysis project Ga0210403, IMG submission 150863) | Forest soil microbial communities from Barre Woods Harvard Forest LTER site, Petersham, Massachusetts, United States - Inc-BW-C-19-M | ecosystem: Environmental > Terrestrial > Soil >... | reverse complement strand
GTACTCACGTGCCAGCTTTTGTATATCATCGGCGGGAATACCGCTGATCTTCTCGGCCCACTCCGGCGTGCAGGTGGCCGCGCGCTCCTTGAGCTCAGGGAAGCCAAGCACGTACTTGTCGACATAGTCTTGATCGACGAGGTTTTCGGCGATCAGCGTCTGGATCATGGCCATCGCAAGGGCGCCGTCGGTTCCCGGCTTCGGGGCGATGTGCCAGTCTGCTTGCTTGGCAGTACGCGACCTGTACGGATCGATAACAACGAGTTTTGCGCCGTTCTGGCGCGCCTGCACGATGAAGGGCCAATGGTGCAGATTGGTGCTGAGCGTGTTGCAACCCCAGATAATGATATACTTCGAGTAAGCGAAGCTTTCCGGATCCAGCGCGTTGGTGGGGCCAACAGAGAGCAGCCATGCCGTGGACGAGCCGGAGGCGCAGTAAGTCTTCTCGCAAACGGTAGCGCCGAGCCTGTTGAAGAATGCGTCGCCGACCGTAAGACCCTGCACCAGACCTTCATTGCCGAGATAGCTGACTGGCATGATAGCTTCTGCGCCATCGTCCGAAATGATTTTCGTCCAGCGCTGCTTGATTTCCGCCAGCGCCTGGTCCCAGCTGATCCGAACGAAAGCTCGGCTGCCCTTCGGCCCGTTACGCTTCAGCGGGTACAGCACGCGATCCGCGTTGTAGTGACGATCCGAGTAATCGTTAAGTTTCACGCACAATCCGCCACGCGTGATTGGATGTTTTGGATTTCCACGAACGTTAACTAGCTTGTTGCCTTCGACGGTGTAGAGCATTGCACAAGTGTCTGGGCAATCGTGCGGGCAACCACCGAAAAACTCTCTCTTGTTCGCTGTCATCGCTGGATTGATAGCAGTCATCGGCATATTCCTTCTACCGTTCGGTCAGGGAACTCTGCGCTCGGGGACTTACGGTCGCCAAGCCCGGCCTTTCTAGAGTTAAATCCAATGATTAAATCGAACTGAGTACCGGTCGTCGTAAATCTCTTGGTGCCGGTCTAACTTTGCAATCCCGGCCGGACTCAGGCCTTTCATTAGCACCGGTACTTCACTGACCAGGCCTTCGGGTCGGATCATCAACGGGATACTGGGTTATGCGCTTTGCATGTCGACCAAGACTCGCGGCAACATCATCATGAGATCGCAAGCCCCATTGCTGATGGACACGTTCGGGCGCCGAATTGAGTATTTGCGGCTTTCGGTCACCGACCGATGCGACTTGCGCTGCACTTATTGCATTCCAAAGGGGTTTCGTGGATTTCAGGAACCAGCCTCCTGGTTGCGGTTTGAGGAAATCGAGCGCCTGATCTCCATTATGGCTCCTCTCGGACTGAGGCGTATTCGCCTTACAGGTGGCGAGCCACTCGTGAGGCGGGACTTACCAAATCTAGCGACAAGGCTTGCAGCAATACCGAACATCGACGACCTGTCTTTGAGCACTAATGCAACCCGATTGCATGAACTCGGGGCGCCGTTGAAGGAGGCCGGTGTGCAGCGCGTCAACGTCAGTCTGGATTCCCTTCGCGCCGATCGCGTCGCAGCGATTTGCGGCCGTGATGTTCTCGACAAAGTGCTGGCCGGCCTAGAGGCCGCCAAGCTAGTCGGTTTCGCGCCGATAAAGATCAATATGGTCGTGATGCACGGCGTAAATGACGACGAAATCGACGACATGGTCGATTTCTGCATCGAGCAAGGATTTGTTCTTCGCCTGATCGAGGCGATGCCGATGGGGGTAACAGGTCGCAATACCCAGTATCGCGATCTCCAGCCGATTCGCCGCCGCTTGCAGCAAGAACGCGGCCTAGTCGCGGCCGACGTACCTGGCGGGGGGCCGGCCCGATACATGAAAGCGCCAGATGGGCGATTGAGCATTGGCTTTATCACCGCGCTCTCTGAACATTTTTGCGCCACTTGCAATCGGGTGCGGCTGGCGGCCGACGGAACGATGTATCTTTGCCTCGGTCAGCGCGAGCAGCTGGCCTTCGGTCCACTATTGCGCCGCGGCGCTAGCGACGAGGAGATAGTGGAGGCACTTCGTTCAGCGATGAGCCTAAAGCCGGAGCGCCACGAGTTCAACGAAAAGCCTGAGAAACTCTCACGGATCATGGCAACGACCGGAGGCTGATCTGCCTCCAAAACGATGTTCGAACGAGGAACGACCATGCCTCACGTAGTTACCGAGAACTGTAACGGTTGTAGATTCACGGATTGCGTTCCGACTTGTCCGGTGGCGTGTTTCCATGGCGACGACCAGCGCATGTACATTGATCCGATAGCATGCGTCGATTGCGGAGCATGTATTCCAGCCTGCCCTGTTCACGCAATCAGCGAAAGCGCCGATCTTTCGAAAGACGAGCTAATGTGGGTTCGAATCAACGCTGAGAAATCGAGCAGCACGCCCGTGATCCGGACCAAGCAAACGCCATTGGCAGGCGCCGAGGAGCGCCGAGCTGCCCTGGGCCTCTGAAACAAGCTTAACGCATTTAACCACTTAGTGGCCTGCTGTGAACAGAATTGAAACAGTCGATAATCCCTTGCGTATTGCGATCGTGGGAAGCGGTCCAAGTGGTTTTTACGCTGCCGAGGCTCTCCTGCAATCGGAGCACACGATCGATGTCGACATTCTCGAACGCCTCCCGGTCCCCTATGGGTTGGTCCGCTATGGTGTCGCGCCCGATCACCCGCGATTGAAGGATGTCGCGGACACCTACGCAGCGATCGCGCGCCACCCGCGTTTTTCGTTCATAGGCAACGTGTCATTCGGCAAGGATTTCACCCTCAAGGAGTTGGCAGATTGCTATCATGCGGTGATTTTCGCCACAGGAGCGGCGTCGGACCGGAAGCTTGGAATCCCCGGTGAAGATATTCAGGGGTGTCACGCCGCGACTTCTTTCGTCGGGTGGTACAATGGACATCCCGACTACCGCGATCTCGAGTTCGATTTGTCGAGCGAATCCGCCATCATCATCGGTCAGGGCAACGTCGCCATCGACGTCTGCCGAATCCTGGCGAAGTCGGTCGATGAATTGAGAAAGACCGATATTGCGGCACATGCGCTCGAGGCCTTGGCCGAAAGCCGCATTCGCGAGATTCATCTCATTGGGCGCAGAGGCCCGGTTCAGGCGCGCTTCACTACCAAAGAGCTACGCGAACTCGGTCAACTGTCCGAATGTGATCCCTTTGTAGATCCGGATCATTTGCTCTTGGGTGACACCTGTAAGTCCGAATTGGCAGACGTCCGCGAACCGGCCCGCCCACGCAATTTTGAAATCTTCCGAAGCTTTGCCTCCCGTCGACAGGAAAAGCCCAAATGTTGCCGTATCCACTTCCTCTTGAGTCCACGAGAAGCACGCGGGACGCTCAGACTCGAAGAACTCGTTCTTGAGCGAACTCGGCTCGTTGGTCCCGCCGGTCGTCAGCAGGCGCTCGGCACCGGGCAGATGGTGTCGATAAAAGCAGGACTGATGATTCGCAGTGTCGGTTACAGCGGAATCCCGTTGGAAGGGGTGCCATTTGATGAGAAGCTCGGCACAATCCCCAACAAGGACGGCCGCGCGGAAGTGACGTCACTGGCTGGATTTCCTGTCTATGTCACTGGTTGGATTAAACGTGGGCCGACCGGGATAATCGGAACCAACCGGGCCGACAGCATGGCAACCGTTGCGACCCTTTTGGCAGACCTGCCAAACTTCAACACTCAGCACAAGCTTGGCCGCGAAGCGTCGGTTTCGCTGTTAGCGCAACGGTCGGTGCGGTCAGTCTCTTTCTATGATTGGGAGATGATCGATCAGGCGGAGAGAGCGCGCGGCCTGCCCCTTGGCAAGCCGCGCGAGAAATTCACCAGGATTTCTGAAATGCTTGCGGCGAGCGGATTCTAGCCGTACGCTTTCCGGAGATACCGAGGGTTGATAGCAATTTCGGGCAACGCGTCGCCTCTCGGATTGTTGAAAAAAGCGTTCTGATCGCGACGAGATCAGAGGACAATGGTTGCGGCCTGGCAAATTTCGCGAAATATCGACGTTCGGAGAGCTGCACATGCAGTTGGCCCTTGAAATTGACCTTTCGGCTGCATCACTGCAAGTGCAGGTTTTCAATCAAATCCACGGGTTGATTGTGTCCGGCCGCCTGCGGCCCGGTGTACGCCTTCCCGGCAGCCGTGCCTTAAGCGAGCAGCTCGGGGTGTCCCGTAATACGATCATACTCGCTTATGAAGCATTGACAGCCGAAGGGTATCTGGAGTCCAAGGAGGGTGCTGGAACGTACGTGTCAACCGCACTCCCCGACAACTCGTTGTCAGTTGGTGACCGTTCGATCCGGACTACCACCCACACAAAACCGGTCCACCTGTGCGTTCCGGTTGCGGACGAAGCGACGCGATATATATTCCCTAATGAAATCGTTTTCGACTTTGCGCTCGAGAGTACTGATCCCGCCTGCTTTCCGTGCAACGTCTGGCGCCGGCTAACCAATTGGCGCATGCAATCTTCGAAATTCAACCTGACATATTCGGGCACTCCGAAGGGACTTCGCGAGTTGCGCGAAACGCTCGCGGGGTATCTGGGCCCTTCTCGCGGGATTTCATGCAGCCCAGATCAAATCGTAATCGTCACCGGCGTTCAGCAGGCGCTGAATGTCGCCGCTCACCTCTTCGTCCGCGGAGGTACGACGGTGGCAACAGAAGCGCCTGGCTGCAGTGCAACTGCGGATCTTTTCCGGGCCTACGGCGCAAGTATTGCGCCCGTTCCTGTCGATCAAAGTGGCATCGTCGTAAGGCATTTGCCGCAATCTGGGGCTAGCGTCGCCTTTGTCACACCAGCCCGTCAGTATCCGATGGGCGTGATGTTGTCAGCATCCCGACGCGAGGCATTGCTAGACTGGGCAAATCAAACGGATTCCCACATCGTCGAAGTCGATTTCGACACCGAGATTCGATATCAGGGCTCACCGCCGCCGCCGCTGAAAAGCCTCGATGCCTATGGACGGGTGGTCTACGTCGGCTCGTTTGCAGCTTCCATCGGCCCGGGGCTGAGGGTGGGATACATGGTCCTGCCGCCCCACCTGGTGAACCCTGCCGTCCACGCGGCTTCACTACTCGATCACGGCTTTCCGTGCACCGGTGTTCCGTGGCTCGAACAGGCCGTGCTGAATGATTTCATCGAAACCGGCGCCTTTGAAAAGCACCTGAGAAAAATTCGCAGAACCTATATGGCACGGCGCGACTGCCTGGTCGCGGCGCTGCAAAAGCATGTCGGGTCCGTCCAGACAAACCCGATGCATTGTGGCACGCATTTGGTATGGGAACTGCCGCCGGATTTTCCTAATGCTGTTAAATTGCAGACGCGGATGTTGAAACAACAGGTCGGCGTCTATACGTTACGCGACCGGAATATCGGGGACGCGGACTACCTGGAGAATTGCGATCGGTACCTCTTGTTGGGATTTGCAGCGCTGCCAGAACCGGCCATCGAAGAGGGAATCTCAAAGCTCGCCAGGGCACTTTGAATACGAGAAGTGGAGTCGACCACCACTGACCTATCGGCAGCCTGGCACACTATGCGATACGACCTCGGCAATTTTATCTCCCGCCGATGCGAGACGGAGCCACAAGCTCAACATTAGCTGCGAACCGGTACCATCGGGTTTGCCTGCACCGGCGCTGTGATGAAGACTCCCGCTTTACTAGGTTATTACCGGAAATTGCAGGCGAGTTCCTACTGCGATAGCGCCGGCAGTTAGGAGCGGCTGTTTTCCACTTCGGGTCATGGCGCTGCTGGTTGACACCACAAGGGAGTAAATCGATGAGTGGCACAGCTACGAATTTGGGCGACTATGAAGCCATCACAAAGGTCGTTCAACACTATCTGGACGGCGCAAAATCAGGCAAGGGAAGCGATATGAAACCCGCCTTCCACAAGGACGCTACGATTTTTGGGTACGTGGGATCTGATCTGTTTGCAGGACCTATTCAGGGACTCTACGACTGGAACGACTCGAACGGGCCCGCCACGGGAATCAAATCCCGCATTTCAGAAATCGACATCGTTGGCACGATCGCGAACGTGCGTTTGGAAATCGACAACTGGACGGGATCACGCTTTACGGACATGTTCACGTTGTTGAAATTGGATGGCAAGTGGCAAATCATGAATAAGGTCTTCCATCTCCACAGTTGATGCTGGGACCGACGTTCAAGTCATACCGCCGACGGCTTTTGGCAGTGTAATGCCACCTCGATCAAACGCCCCGAATTGTGTCGTCCTCTCGAGCAGGAAGTTCGTCGGCGAACAACTATTCCGACGTTCACCACGGTTTTTGCGCGAGATCGCCATATCATCGATTTCGTCGCCCAGCGGTTGGTGACCAGCGGTCCTTTCCCTCCACGGCGTGTGACATTCTCCGTGCGAGCACCTGGATCCGACCTCGGTCGGATCCTTTTTCTTGCACACAGCCGAAGTCCATGGATCTGACCTTAGAGCAGGTGATGTGGAGCGTCCGACAAGACGCTCCGTGCACCTTTGTCAGCAATCATGATTGTCGGCGTATTGGTGTTGCCCGAGGTGATAGTCGGCATTACCGATGCATCGATAACGCGCAGTCCATCGAGCCCGATGACCCGTAGATGGTTATCAACGACCGCCAAGGGATCGTGCTCCAATCCCATTTTCGCCGTGCCGACCGGATGAAAGATCGTCGTTCCAATATCGCCGGCGGCCCTGGCAAGGGCGGCCTCGCTGTCATCGATCGATGGCCCTGGAAGGTACTCCTCCGGACGAAAACGGCGAAGCGCCTCCTGCTTCATCAGACGGCGAGTGACCCGAATCGCATCAGCGGCGACGCGTCGATCCTCGTTAGTCGAAAGATAGTTCGGCGCGATCACCGGTTTCGCCGAAGGGTCAGCCGAGCGCAAGCGAACGGTGCCGCGGGACGTCGGGCGAAGATTGCAGGCTGCGACCGTGATCGCTGGAAAGCGATGCAACGGATCACCAAACTTATCGAGTGAGAGCGGCTGAACGTGAAACTGGATGTTTGGGCGGTCGAAGTCGAGCGATGAGGTCGTGAAAATTCCAAGCTGCGACGGCGCCATAGTGAGAGGGCCGCGCCGAAACACTGCATATTCGAGGCCCATCAGCGCACGTCCGATCAGCGAGTGATAGGTTTCATTGAGCGTCTTGATGCCGTGAACCCGGTAAATGGCCCTTTGCTGCAGGTGGTCTTGCAGATTGCGACCAATGCCAGGCCGGTCGGCTACAATGGTGATGCCGAATTCGTGGAGCCACTCAGCTGGTCCCACGCCGGAAAGTTGGAGAATCTGGGGCGAACCGATAGAGCCGGCAGACAGGATGACCTCGCCTTTTGCGCGAACCTCGATCGTATGTCCATGCTGCCGAAATCGGACACCCACGGCGCGCTTGCCGTCGAACAACACCTTCTCGACCAAAACGCCTGTTTCTAGGCGCAAGTTGGCGCGATGAAGCACCGGCTTCAGGAAGCCGCGCGCCGACGACCAGCGAAAGCCGCGCTTCTGATTGACGTGGAAGTAACCGGCACCGGTATTGTCTCCGGTATTGAAGTCCGACGTCATGGGGATACCCATCTCGACGGCCGCCTTCGCCACGTTGTCAAGTATGTCCCACTTCACGCCGGGTCGTTCCACACGCCACTCGCCACCGACTCCATGATGCTCAGATTCACCCATGAAATGATCGTCAAGGCGCTTGAAGACTGGACGCACGTCATCCCAGCCCCAGCCGGTGAGGCCCAGTTGACGCCAGTGATCATAATCAGCCGCCTGTCCGCGCATCGAAATCATAGCATTGATCGCGGACGAACCGCCGATCACCTTGCCCCGCGGATATTTCAGCGACCGGCCGTTAAGGCCCGGTTCGCTGTCTGTCTCGAACATCCAGTCCGATCGCGGATTGCCAATGGCGAATAGATAACCGACCGGAATATGAAACCAGATCCAGTTGTCGTTGCCACCGGCTTCGAGAAGCAGAACACGGCTGTTGCGATTGATCGACAATCGGTTCGCGACGACGCAACCCGCAGATCCGGCACCCACGACAATATAATCGTACTCGCCGTCCAGTTCTATGCTGGGAACCACCGTCTTCTCCACTATTGGATTTGCGTTGCAAAGCGCAGCCCATGCCCGCGCGTGTCGGGGATCAAAGGCCGCAGCGGTCGCCCGGAGCGCCGAGCACCTTAGCGATGGCGGAAGACCGGCGCCCGCTTATTGACGAAGGCGTTCATGCCCTCCTTCTGCCCTTCCGTGGCGAAGGCGGCCTGGAACAGAAGGCGCTCATGACGCAAACCTTCGGAAAGTGGTCCCTCGAACGCGCGGTTGACCGCTTCCTTCGCCATCTTCACCGCCGGCGCGTTGTAACCGGCGATCGTATGCGCGGCTTCCAACGCAACCTGTAAAAGATCCGTATTCGGTACGACGCGCGCAACGAGACCGAGGGACTTTGCCTCCGCGGCCCCGATCGTACGGCCGGTAAGGACGAGATCCATGGCAAGCGACTTGCCGATCGCGCGCGTCAGCCGTTGTGAACCTCCAATACCGGGCAAGATGCCAAGCTTGATCTCCGGCTGGCCGAATTGCGCGTCTTCCGATGCAATGATGAAATCGCAAAGCATCGCAAGTTCGCAGCCACCGCCCAGGGCAAAGCCGCCGACGGCCGCTATGATCGGCTTGGAAACGGACCTGACTTCGTCCCAGGGCGCAAGAAAGTCCCTCATATAGAAATCGGTGAACGGCTTCTCGGCCATCTCCGCTATGTCCGCGCCGGCCGCGAAGGCGCGCGCGCTGCCTGTGATCACGATCGCCCCGACCTGGTCGTCCGCGTCGAATGCCTTCAATGCCGCCAGCGTCTCGATCGCCAGTTGGCGGTTCAGGGCATTCAAGCTCTTCGGTCGATTCAAGGTAACGAGGCCTACACGGTCGCGGCGCTCGACGATAATTGTCGGCAGCGAGCCATTCGCCGCCGTCGCCTCCGGGGATTCGGAAGGGGGCGGGCCTTCTTTGCGGATCGTTGCAACGGTATTGCTCATAGCCTGTTTCCCTCGTTTCGGAGATTCCCTTGTCATTCGGCCGCCCGTGGCAGTGAGCCTGAGGCATCGATGCCGGCGGGCGTGACATCATCCGGCGTCGCGATGGAGTAAGCGCCTCGAGCTGCCATCAGCTCATTCAGAATTGCTTCGCGGTGCTGATTGAGTCCCGGGGAAACGGAGGGCGTTTCCACATCGTTGTCGGGGTATCCGGAGAGACGGATGGGGTTTCCTGCAGTGCGGATAGGACGCTCACCCTGCCCTCGCACTTTGACGATCATGTTTCGGGCTTTGAGCTGCGGATGATCGAACAATTTGTCGATCGTGTTGATTGGCGAGCATGGGACGCCGGCCTCGTTGAGTTTTGCAATCCAATGTTCAACCGGCTCGCGCGTGGTGATCGCCTCAATGGCCATGATCATTGCGGGACGATTACTGCATCTCAGGTCATTGGTCATGAAACGCGGATCGAGCGCCAACGCCGGCGATCCAAGCGCATCCGCCATCAACATGAAAAGCGTGTCATTGCCTGCGGCAATAATGACGCGACCATCCTTTGCGCCGAAGCTTTCGAAAGGAGCCAATGAAGGGTGACTGTCGCCAGTGCGACCAGGCACCTTACCTTCGACGTCATAACGCGCGAGCGCCGTCTCCATCAGCGCCGCCTGGCAGTCAAGCATGCCAATATCGACACGCGTTCCCTGTGCGTTTTGCATTCGCTTGTAGAGGGCGGAGACGATGCCTACAATGGCGAAAAGAGCAGCACCGAGGTCGCCAAAACTGGTCCCCACCCGAGAGGGCGGACCATCCGGCCATCCTGTCAAGCTCATCACGCCACCCATGGCTTGCACAACCATGTCGTAGCCAGGCAGATCACTGAATGGCCCGGTGTGGCCAAATCCCGAAATCGACGCGTAGACGATATGAGGGTGTGTTTTGGCCAGCCGTTCGGCGCCATAGCCGAGACGATCCATAACGCCGGGACGAAAATTCTCAACAACCACATCGGCGCGATCCAGCAGTCGCTCGAGCAATTCCCTGTCGCGCGGCGACTTGATATCAAGAACAATGCTCTCCTTGCCACGGTTGAAACACATGAAATAGGCTGAATCACCGTCGACGAACGGACCAAACGCCCGCGTATCGTCGCCTGTGCCGAACTTTTCGATCTTGATTACACGCGCGCCGAGGTCAGCCAGCACCATAGTGCAATACGGTCCGGCCAGTACCCGCGAGAAATCGAGGACCGTGATGCCTTCGAGCGGTCCCTTTTTCGGGGCCTCAGTAGCTGTGCCCTGCATGATAACTCCTCTCAAGGCGCTGGACGGTGTGCATTCGGTTGCAAACAAGCACTGAGAATCCCGGCACCAATTAGCATTTGCGTCGGGACGCATCCCGGCCTTCAAAGGATTGAGAAGCGATCAACAGTAGCCGCACAACAGACGGCATCTCAGCCCAAAGCGCAAAGCTCGATAATTCAACCCGAATACCCGGTCGGTGAAGTACCGGTTCGGCTGAAAGACCTGAGTCCGCCGATACTCTGGGGCCAGGCCAGCGGCAAAAAACGCCAATACTCAACTCGGGTCACCGGATGAATAAGCAATGGACCCTTCGGGCCGCTTTACGTTGTAAAACGACCTTATCGCCGAGAAGCTTGCCGACAAGAGCGGCGGCGCCGGCCGCTGCTGCAATCGATCAATGACCGGCGCTCTGGCCACCGTCAACGTGCAGGATCTCGCCCGTGACGAAAGGGGCGCTTTCCAGAAACAGGATCGCGTCGACAATGTCTTGAATTTCGCCCATACGCCCAACTGGATGCAACTTCGCAAGGTACTCATGCTTTTCGGGCGCGTGCATCGGCGTCTTCATGACGCCGGGGGCAACGGCGTTGACCCGAACTCCCTTTTTTGCGTACTCGATAGCCAATGACCTCGTGGCGGCGTTCAGCCCACCCTTGGTCATAGAGGCCAGGACCGACGGAACGTTGCTGTTGGCGTGATCGATAAGGCTGGTCGTAATCTGCACAATGTGGCCCGACCCTTGCTTCAGCATTTCAGCCGCGACGCGTTTGGTGATCCGGAAAAAGCCTCCAAGATTGGTCGCAAGTACCGAAGCGTAGTCCTCTTCGGTATAATCAACCAGTGGCTTTGCGATGAAGATACCAGCATTGTTGATCAGCGTGTCGATCCGTCCAAAGCGTGCCATCCCCTCTTGAACGATCCGGTCGGCCGTCTTCGGATCGGCCACGTCGCCCGCGATAGTCAGGACGTCCGAATCCTTGCTGGGCTTGATCGACCGGGAAATAGCTATCACCCGGTAGTTGCGGTCGCGATACGCCTTCACGAGCCCCGCGCCGAAGCCCTGTGAGGCGCCGGTGATGACGGCGACTTTCTGCTCTGTTCCCATCTTGTTTCTCATTGATCAGCGGGCGACCCGATTGCCACCCGCCAGACGGTCCACATCTGGTGGCTCCCACGTAGTGCCGTTTGCGCTCATTCGAATAGCCATTGGCCGGCAGCTTCTGTTTCCGAAAGCGAAACAGTGTTGGATGCGAACCGGACTTTGCCGCGCACCTGCCGCCAACGACCCCAAAGCGGATGTCATGCGTGGATCTCGCAAAGAGGTCGCCTTTTCCGGGATTATCAAATGCGGCTGAGAGAATTAGGCTGCCCGCCGAGACGAAATAGAGCTTCCAGCGCAGTTGAAGCGGACCCCGCTACAACTTCGCACGCCAATCTACTATCTCCTGCGCCTTCGTGCAGTCCCAGGCGTGGAGCTGGGACATGGCGGGGGGCTGGGTTTGGTATGGCAACAATTTAGAGAATCTAGTGCCCCGCTATCCCAGAGCGATTGCCGCTACCGTGCGTGTCGTTGCTCGTCCTATCGGTTGACGTCGACGACCGTGCGTCCCCGAATTTGGCCGCTCATGAGGCGACCGGCGGTCGCTACGACATCTTTCATGCCGACCTCCATCGCCGTTCTCTCGAGGTCCGCTTCGGTCAGCAGCGAAGCCAGCCGAGTCCAGGCATCGATGCGTTCTGCCTTCCGGCGCGTCACGCTGTTGATGCCGAAAAGCGCGACACCGCGGAGGATGAACGGAGCGACGCTGGAAGGGAAATCGAGACCTTGAGCCATTCCGCATGCGGCCACCGCGCCGTCCGCCCTGATGCTGGCGCACACGTTGGCCAGCGTATTGCTGCCGACCGAGTCGATCGCCGCAATCCAGCGCTCCTTTTGTAGAGGCTTGCCGGGCTGCGAGAGCTGGGTCCGATCGACAATCTCGGAAACTCCCAGGCTCTTCAGATACGGCTCTTCTTCGCGCCGGCCGGTCGAGGCGACGACACGAAAGCCGAGCTTATGGAGCAGCATGATCGCAATACCGCCTACTCCGCCGCTGGCGCCGGTCACCAGTACATCGCCGGCTCCGGGACGGATGCCATATTTTTCGAGCGCTATAACCGATAGCATTGCCGTGTAGCCGGCGGTGCCGATGATCATCGCTCGGCGGGAAGGCATCGATCCTGGCAGCTTGATCAGCCAGTCGCCCTTGACCTTGGCTCGCTGCGCCAATCCGCCCCAGTGGTGTTCACCGACGCCCCAACCGTTGAGGACCACGCGGTCGCCCGCTGCGAACCTCGGATTGGAGCTTGAACTGACCACGCCAGCGAAATCGATCCCCGGCACCATCGGAAAAGATCTGACGATCGGGCCTTTTCCCGTGATGGCAAGGCCATCCTTATAGTTCAACGTGCTGAATTCGACGTCGACCAGCACGTCTCCGTCGGGGAGGCGGCTTTCGGGCAGCTCGACCACGTCGGCGCGATATCCCCGTTCGTCCTTCTCGATGAGTACAGCTCTGAACAACCGCGTGCTCCCTCTTACGACTTCTGTCGGGCGTTTGACCGATGCTTACGCGGCGAACCAGCGGTCGCGTTGCTTTACCCTTTTTGCACTTAGGTTCGGAGGTCATCCAGGAACAGCTTTGCGTTGCGGACGATCTCATTTGTCACTAGCGCACGTCGTCCGCAAAACAACTTCGAAGCATGCCATGGTCCACATCGTGAACCGGGGTATGCTTCACTATCTGACCACCAAACTCCCGCGCCCGCATCCGCAAGCCGAGCTGTTCTTTCGATACCTCAAAATCAATCGGCATGCTCCCGCCACAGCGCATTTGGCCACCGCTCGTATTTGGGAGCTTAGCCAAATGCATGAAGCGGCCGTAGTACCGGTCGATATGAAATCAATAGTACCAAGTCGCTGAACAACAGCGATACGCCGCTCAAATCGCTCGCTCGAAGAATTATCTTTGTTACCGTCAGCGTGCTCGCTAGGACCGTAAGCTCCCGCACCCCTCTCGCGCGGTGACGTCGGCCAGCTCCTCTTTCGAGCTGCACCACCTCCGCGAGTCGGGCGACTCTGTCTCCCCCTCGAATCAAATCCAAACGACAATCGGACCTCGATGACCGTCAGGTCTGCGGCGTGCCCCTCATGTCAGCGACGTGGCTCGGTGGCCACTAAGACGGACGGCTGCGTCCGTCGCCATTCGGCTAACTATGACGGAAGCTGGTTCGATAGTGCTGACCAGACCAGCCGCTTCGCCGAACCAGACGCCTGTGTTGTCTGGGTCGCCCTCGGAGAAGGCCTCTCTATAGCGAGGTCCCTCTACGACGATATTTTTTTCAAGCAAGCCCTCGCGATCGTGCCAGCGCTGCGTGAAAGCATTACGACGAATTCTTGCCGTGAAGCCGCGAGGCCAAGGTATTTGACGCGCGATATCGGCGATCGTCGTGCGTATCGTTTCATCACCCGTCGCTTCAATGATAGCTTCGTGATGCCGTTTGCTTACAAGCGCCTCGTTCGAGGCCCACAAGCGGGTTCCGACCAGAACACCATCTGCGCCCAGCATGAGTGCTGCGGCGAGGCCTCGTCCATCTGCGATGCCGCCCGCTGCAAGCAACATTGAATTGGGTGAATGGGCGGCAAGGAGGTCAGCCGTCTCCGGAACGAAGGATAGCGTACCGCGAAGCGCTCCATGACCTCCCGCCTCGGCGCCCTGCGCCACCACGATGTCGGCACCGACGTCGATAGCATCCCAAACGTGATCGGTATTTTGGCACTGGCAAATAACCAGCGCGCCCGCTTTACGGATTTCGTCGACAAAGGGACGCGGATCACCAAAGGACAACATCACTGCTGCGGGATGGCGCTTCAGGACGTCCGTCAGCAACGACGGAGACTTTCGAAGCGACCAAGTGATGAAGCCGACGCCAACCCGCTGAGTTTCAGCGGCTTCAAACTGTTGGTCTAGTACCCGGAATCAGAGCTGAGTGATACGGCGGCCTTTGAAACGTCGTTGACGGACCTTTTTCTTGGTCCAGACGAAGGGCTCG
>Ga0210403_10003211_pt1 | contig 14471 bp, 8 predicted proteins | sample IncBWC19MmetaG_FD_150863 | JGI IMG/M metagenome (GOLD analysis project Ga0210403, IMG submission 150863) | Forest soil microbial communities from Barre Woods Harvard Forest LTER site, Petersham, Massachusetts, United States - Inc-BW-C-19-M | ecosystem: Environmental > Terrestrial > Soil >... | reverse complement strand
CGTTTTTCCAGGCGATCCCGCCGCAAGTGCAAAGTGAAGATGCCGGGACGCATGCGCAGGCGGTTGACTGGAATCCGCTGTTTCGCGAAGCCGGACTGGATGCGGCGCAGTTCAAGGCGACAGAGCCGCTGTGGACTTCGCTGGCGACTGCGGACACGAGGGCGGCGTGGACCGGGACCTGGCCTGGCACGAGCCGTCCATTGCGGGTTGAGGCGGCTGCGCTTGAAGGCAAGCCAGTGTTCTTTTCGCTGATTGGACCTTGGACTCGTCCGCAACGCATGCGGCCGGACCCGCCCAAGACTGCGGGGCAAAGAGCGGGCCAGTTGCTTCTTCTCGCAATGATTCTGTCGGTGGTGGCGGGAGCTGCACTGCTGGCGCGACGAAACTATATTCGAGGAAGAGGCGACCGCCGCGGCGCTTTCCGGCTGGCTTGCGTACTTTTTGTGACGCTGATCGCGTTGTGGCTTTGCCGAGGGCACCTGGTGCCGAGTGTGGAGATGATGCTTCCATTCACGGTGGCCATCAGCACGGCGCTTTTTTTCGCCGGCCTCATATGGGTGCTGTATCTTTCGCTCGAGCCGTATGTGCGCCGTCATTGGCCGCAGGCGCTGGTTTCCTGGAGCCGGATTGTGATGGGTCGGCTGCGCGATCCGCTGGTGGGGCGCGACGTTTTGTTTGGAGTGATCCTGGGGGTAGTGTGGATTTTGATTTTCGAAGTCAGTCAATTGCTGACGATGGGTAAAGGCGCGCCTCCGCAATTGTTTTCGACGAGTTATCTTTTGGGCGGGCGCCACGTGCTGGAAGCGTTGTTATTTCGAGTCCCGGACTCAATCGAAGCTACGCTGCTTTTCTTTTTTCTGCTCTTTGTGTTGCGGGTTGTGCTGCGGAAGGAATGGCTCGCGGCCATTTTGTTCGTGGCGATATGGGTGACGTTGAAAACTTTGGGCAGCGACTATCCGTGGATTGAAGGAACTGCGTATGCGTTGCTTTACGGAGGGGCCGCGATCGTCGTATTTCGGGTGGGGTTCGTAACCCTGGGTGTCGGCATCTTCACTACCGAATTGCTGTCGAACGTGCCTTTGACTCTCGATTTTTCAGCTTGGTATTTGAGCAGCGCGTGGCTTCCCCCGTTGGCCCTTGGTGCGCTGGCGGTTTGGGGTTTTTACAATTCGCTGGCAGGGCAGAAATTGTGGAAGACTGAGTTGTTCAGCTAGGCAGGCCCTCGGCGCGTCCGCACGGGCGCTCAGATTACCATTAGCTTAAGTCGGCGTCTTCGGCGATTTCACTGATTGCAATCGGCGCCATGTTTCCCTGGTGCAGCTGCTGGTTGAGTTGTGGCAGACGAGTTGTCTTGAAGTGATTCCAATCCGCAATGCGCAGCTTTAACGCCTGGCTTGATTCGTGATAGAGCGCGACGGCCTGCGAAGGTACGGCGCGATCTCCGCTCTCGACGACTGCCAACGCGGAGGTGAGGCCGGAGCTGGCGTTTTCGAGACCAATCGCGTTGCTTGCCGAACCTTCGGTGTCGGCGAGTATTTGCCGGATTTCAGTTTCGAGTCGGGATATGGTGGATTTCAGATCGGCGTGAGCTCCGTCCAGTTTTTGCTCCAAGTCAGATAATTGTTTCTGCACCGACCGGATCTGGGCTAGAGCTTGCCGTCCGCGGACGGCTTCGGCGAAAATCTGACGGCCAAGTTGCAGCTGTTGTTCAAGGTCGCGAGGAGTTGCGGGGGATCGCGGATCCATCACGATCTTTAGTGGCTGGGTTAGCACCTTATCGTCGACCGTGAGCCGGACTTGGTAGGTGCCCGGAACTGCGCGTGGTCCTCGGGGAGAACGATACTCGTATTCGCTGGATTGATCCGCGGTTTTCCCAGTGGGGGTGCCCCATGCCAGATTCCAGACAAAGCGATGCATGCCAGGAATGGTCTCGATAATCTCGGGTTTCGGAAGCCATCGATCGGCGATGGGGAGTGCGGGACGCTTCGGTTCGGGCGCGTCATCCGAGGAAAACGTTCGAACCAGATTCTGCTTGTCGTCAAGAATCTCAAGCTTGATGTGGTTCGCCGAGGCGTTGAGGTGGTAATCGATGACGGCGCCATTGGGCGGATTGTTTGCGGTGGGCTCTTCCGGCGGCAACGGAGTGCCAAGGAAAGAATCGTTATCGACGCGGATGGCTGTGGCCGGTCGGTAGAGATACGCGCTATCAGCTTTCATGGCGTCTTGCGCCTGCCGCAATGGAGTGATGTTGTCGAGAATCCAGAACGCGCGTCCGTGAGTCGCGACGGCGAGGTCATCTCCGTGAATGAACAGGTCGTGGATTGAGGCTGTGGGAAGATTCAACTGCAGCGATTGCCAGTGATCACCGTCGTCGAATGAAACGTAGACACCGAGTTCGGTACCAGCGAAGAGCAAGCCGCGGGTTTGCGGATCTTCGCGAACCGACCGCAAAAATGAAGATGCGCCGATGCCGTCGGTGATCAGTTGCCAGGTCGCGCCGTAATCGCGCGTACGATAAAAATACGGCTTCTGGTCATCGAGGCGATGACGGTCGACGGCCGCGTAGGCTTCTGCGGGATCGAAGTGCGAAGCTTCAATCAGCGAGATCTTGCTCCAGTCGGTGAGGCCGTTGGGCGTGACATCTTTCCAGGTTTTTCCGCCGTCTCGCGTGATGTAAATGAGACCTGTGTCGCTGCCCGCCCAGACCAGATTTCCGTTCAGGCTCGAAGGCGCGATTGAATAGACGACGCCGTATCCTCGCTGCTTCGCGTTCGCGACTGTGGTCGGACCTTCGGGCTTCTTATCGCCCGGACGCTGTGTCGATCCGGTCAGGTCAGGGCTGATGGTTTCCCAATGCAGGCCGCCATCGATCGTTTTCATCACGTACTGAGTGCCCAGGTAAAGAGTTTTCTTGTCAAACGGGGACATGAGCAGCACGGGCGTCCAGGGATCGCGATACTTGCGAGCGTTGATGTCGACACCAAAATTCGGCATGGGCCACGGAGTAATGTCCTGACTGAACGAAGTCCGAATGTTGAAGCGCACGACATCGCCGTAAGTGCCGGTGAGGTAGACGATGTTTGCGTCTTTGGGGTCCGGCACCATGTATCCGCTCTCGCTGCCGCCGGAGGGGAACCAGTCACGAGGCGTGATTTGTCCGGCGTCGGAGCGGCTGCGAACCGCTGCGCTTCCGCTGTCTTGCTGGGTGCCGAAAACCACGTAGGGAAATTGGTCGTCCGTGATCACATGGTAGAACTGCCCGGTGGGCTGGTTGTACCAGGAACTCCAGGTGCGGCCGTAGTCGAGGCTGATGGTTGCGCCTTGGTCGGTGCCGAGAACCATCCGGGAAGAATCTTTCGGGTCGACCCAGATCTGGTGGTAATCGTCTCCGCCAGGTGCGCCGCGTACGATTGAAATTGTTTTGCCGCCGTCTTCGGAGCGGTAGAGCGCGACGTTGGGTATGTAAATGACATCTGGATTATTCGGATCGACCGTGATATTTCCGAAATACCAGGCACGGCTGGTGAGCCGGCGGTCGTCGTTCTGCAGCGTCCACGTGTCGCCTCCGTCGTCGGAGCGATAGAGTCCCGGTTTCCTGGAGGCACTGATGAGCGCGTAGACTCGTTTGCCATTCGGCAAAACGGCTACGGCTGTGCGGCCCCAGTCCCCTTCGGGCAGTCCTTTCCCGGTCAGCCGCGACCACGATTGACCGCTATCTTGCGAGCGGAAAAGACCGCTGCCCGGGCCGTCGAGCGGAGCATACGTGCTCCACGGCGGACGCTGGCTTCGCCACGTGGCAGCGAACAGGAGCTTAGGGTCTTCAGTGGCGATGGCAAGTTCGGAGACGCCAATCTCCGGGCCCTGATCGAGAACTTTCGTCCAACTGGCGCCGCCGTCCGTCGATTTGTAAACCCCGCGCTCATGGTTCGGCGCGTAAGCGTGTCCGAAAGCGCCGACGTATACGATGTTCGCATTTTGCGGATCCACCAGGATGCTGCTGATCTGGCGCGAGTCACGCAGTCCGATGTGGGTCCAGCTTCGGCCACCGTCTGTTGATTTATAAACGCCGTCGCCGGAGGACAGATTGGAGCGAATATCTACTTCTCCGGTACCCGCGTAAATGACTTTCGGATCGGACGGAGCGACGGCAAGGGCTCCGATCGAAGCGACAGGTTGCCCATCAAAAATCGGCTCCCACACTACGCCGGCATCTGTGGTCCGCCAAACGCCGCCGTCTACCGAGCCAAAATAGAAGGTAGTTGAGTTTCCGGGAAACCCTGCCACGGCGACAACTCGGCCGCCGCGAAATGGACCGATCAGGCGCCATCCGAGCCCGCTGTAGAGGGCGGGAGGAATCGTCTGCGCGGTTGCGGATGTAAGAGCGATGAAAGCGAACGTGGCACACAAATATTGAAACCTGATGGCGAACTTGAGCACCTGTTAGTCCTCACCCCGTGGAAACAGTTAGTGTAGTTGAAATGTCGGAATTTGCTAAAGTGGTTGCGGCATCCAATGTGGAAACCTCTGGACCGGACGAGAGACTATGGGCGAACCAACAGTTGAAGTTTTGTGCAAGAACTGCGGGCAGACCTTTACGGCGTTCTTGAAAGAGATGGCAGCCAAGAATGCAGAGGTTACTTGCCCGCATTGCGGAAAGAACAATGGAAATTCTGCGCCCAGCGGTGCGATCCGGCCTGCGGCGCGGAATTAGGTTCAAGGCAATCTGCTGGCTTCGGTCTTCTGCTCCGGAAGCCTCGCCCATGCGATCACGGCGAATGCTCCCATCGTAAAGATGGAAACTAAAGCACACGTAGCTGTGACGTAGCTGTGATGTCGCTGACCTTCCATGGTGTTCCAGCAGGATCGGAAACTACGGAGCCACCGGATCTCGGAATGACCAGCAGGATGTTCCCAACCGCGGATACTGCGTAGAAGAGAACCGCCAGATTCCAATAGCTCGAATTGAAAGCGCCCAGATTGACGGAACGGCCCCGCAAATACATCGCGAACGACTGGTAGAAAACGTACACGGTGAGATACCAGCCCAGGAAATTGCTCACAGGCACGCCGAAGTAGGCTCCTCCCTGTTGCCAGATCCAAAGGTGCAAGATTGTCGACCAGACTGGATCCTGGGAAAAATCCCACGCGACCATTATGAATGCCGCAACCAAAGGGAGGGTTACGACGCGGGATCCCTTCAGAGGATTTTGCACGCCTCCCAAAATCAGACGGGCCAGCGTCCAGGAAAGATAGGCCATCCCCAGATACGCGAGTCCTAGTTGGATGGGGACTGCGAAAAGCTTTGGCCCCATAAGATCCGTAAAGTAATAGTGCCCGAACGGAAAGCCAGTGCGGACGCCCACATTCTCGAAGATATTCCCGACCACCAGGCAAATGGCAAAGAAGATGAGAATGCCGCGCCACAGGTAAGACATTGCGCCGTGAATCAAGGCGAAGACGATCGGCGGAAGCACATGCAGCGCGACGACTACGACGATGGGAACTCCGCCGGGGAAGACCTGCAAGACGCGCGCGCCGGCGTAGAGCGCGAGAAGTGCACACAGCGCCAGGATTGCTCCAGTCTGTTTCTCGAAGCGGTTGGTCATGCGGGATTAAGAATACTTCTCCGGACAGTCAAGCATCATCTCTATTCCACAAATCCCGACTTCCGTGTAGAGCGGACCCTTCTGTCCGCTGCTCTTGATGTTGATTCTCAAATCATCCGGAAATCAAAAACAACACCAACTTCAAAATCAACGGCGGCGAACAAGAGTGTCCGCCCTGCACGATCTAAATCCAAACTGCCGTTGTGCGCGTACTTGATCCAGTAGACAAAGCCGGTCGTAAACCGCTGGGGCGTGGCGCCGCGTCCCAGCGGCCTAGCCCACGATGTGGCGACGTCTACGAATTTAATCCCCGAGGAAAACTTTATGAAGCGACTGAAAACGATGGTGACCTTCGCCATGGCGCTGTTCATGCTGGTTCCGGCCAGCATGTTCGCATCCAGCCATCGCGAAGCCCCCATCTCCGCGCTGGACCACTCCGCGGACGTGACTGACTGGTACGCATTCGTCAGCTACGACCATCCGGATCGCGTGACCATGATTCTCAACGTCGACGGGTTCCTCGAACCCTCGAACGGACCCAATTACTTTCCTTTCGATCCCAATGTTCTCTACGAAATGCATGTCGACAACAACCGCGACGGAATTCCGGACATCACTTTCCAATTCCGCTTCAAGACGGAAATCCGCATGCCGAATGTTTTCACCGGCTTTGTCGGCGGCATCGCCGGCATTCCTCCGATTACTTCGCTGACCGGCAAGGGTTCCGAAGGATTGAGCCTTCGGCAGACTTATTCGGTAGTGATGATCAAGAACGGCGTGCGTACTGCGCTAAGCGATGGCAAAACACTTTATGCCGTGCCTTCGAACGTCGGCCCGCAAACTATGCCGAGCTATAACGAATTGTTCAAGCAAGGAGTGTTTGATCTGGGCAATAACGTTCGTGTGTTCGCGGGGACGGTCGATGATCCGTTCTTCATCGATCTGGGCGCAGCCTTTGACTCGCTCAACTTCCGCATGGGTGTGGGAGGTGTGCTGTCTGCAGCGGAGGATGCCGACGACACTCACAACTACGCGCCGGACGCGGTGGCCGGCTTCAACGTGAACTCCATTGTGCTGGAAGTTCCCATCACCATGCTCACCGTTGACGGGAAGATACACAACGCAAACGACAAAGATGCAGTGATTGGGACTTACGGAGCGACATCCCGTCAACGCATTAGCGTGCGTCGAGTTGCGGATGCATCCGATGGCGGCAATCGGTGGCGGCAGGTCAACCGTGAGGGCAATCCGCTCATCAATGAACTGATCATTGGAACCGGTTCGAAAGATAAGTTCAGCACCGACTTCCCGGTCAACGACAAGCAGTTTGCCAATTTCGTGCTTAACCCTCTGCTGGCGCAGCTTTTTGCTTCGCTCGGTATCCCCGTACCACCACCGCCTCGTAATGATTTGCTGATACTGGCACAATACGAGCCCCCGATTTGTCCGGGCTGCGGCGCGGGCGATACAGGGCCGGTCGCAGACCTGCTTCGCTTGAACACCGGCATTCCACCAACGGCCATCGGCAGCCAGAAACGTCTTGGCTTCCTGGTGGGAGACCTGGCTGGATTTCCGGACGGCAGGCGACCCATTGACGATGTCGTTGACATTGCCGCTCGTGCAGTAGGTGGCATCCTGGTCGACGCCACGAAATACGGCACGCGCATCGGTGACGGCGTGCAACTTAACGACCTGGGCTATGGCACCACGTTCCCGTGGGTGAAACCGGCTCACAGCGGGCGTGACAGCCACCACATTGGTCCCGGACAGCGAGGTTGCTCCGGACAAGCCAATGACATCTGCCCGGTGAAGTAAGCCGGCTTCGTGGCCGCTGTGGAGTAACGGCGGCCACGGATTTTCCCCAACGATTCTAAGACTCAAGAGAGGAATGTCATGAAACGAATTGCGGCTCTTCTACTGTTGTTTCTGGGCACGGTCGCCGGATTTGCGCAAGGCCCGAACACCCCTGCTGAAACCCTGCTCTCTCCTGCCGAGCGCAGTATGGCACAGGCGAGAAAGCTAATCGACAAAAACCCAAAAGATTTCGAGGCATACAACGCACTAGCTCTGGCACTCTCACGGCGGGCGCGCGAGACATCCGACGTTAAGTGCTATGCGCAGGCTGAGGAGACGCTGCAGAAATCGTTCGAAATCGCTCCCGATAATTTTGATGGCCAGAGGATTCACGTTTGGCTTCTTCTAGGCAAACACGAGTTCGCCGCGGCTCTTGATGCAGCGAAAAAGCTCAACCAGAAAATGCCCGACGACGTGATGCTCTACGGCTTTCTCGATGACGCCAATGTGGAACTCGGAAACTACAACGATGCTGAGAAGGCGGCGCAGTGGATGCTCGATCTGAAACCAGGAAATATCCCTGGCCTCACCCGTGCCGCGTATCTCCGCGAATTGTATGGCGATATCGAAGGTTCGCTGGAATTGATGAACATGGCATACCAATCGACGCCGCCCGGTGAGCTCGAAGACGGAGCCTGGATCGTGACCCAGATGGCGCACCTGAACCTGGCAATCGGAAAGATTGATGAGGCTGAGAGGCTGTCGCAACAGGCCCTGGCCATGTTTCCGGGATATCACTATGCCCTCGGGAATCTGGCCAAGGTCAGAATTCAGCAGAAGCGATACAACGATGCGGTGGATTTGCTGACGCAGCGCTATCACGCAGCTCCTCATGCTGAAAACCTGTATGACTTGGCACAGGCATTGCAGCTGGCCGGGAAGACCGACGATGCGAACAAGACTTTTGCAGAGTTCGAACAGAAATCATTACTCGAAACCAACCGCGGCGACAATTCCAATCACGAGTTGATCTTCTACTACGCGGACTATGCCAAGCAGCCTGAGAAAGCGCTGGAAGTGGCGCAGCGAGAAATCGCACGCCGGCACGATGTCTTCACGTTGGATTCCTACGCTTGGGCTCTGTACGAAAACGGCCAATATGGAGAGGCGCGGAAGCAGATCGAAATCGCGCTGGCGGTGGGGGTTCGAGATGCAAAGATGTTTCGCCACGCCGGTGCGATCGCCTTGAAGTCCGGAGACAGAGCGGCTGCAGAACATTACCTGCGAGAATCGGCCGAGTTGAATACCGTGGGCTCGGATCAGGCACGGATTACTTTGGCAAGCCTGACACAACAAGCGCGACGGTAACAGCACGCGACACGCAGCCCCGGACGCCCTCGTCCGGGGCGCAGGGATGCTCGGTGGAATCTCGTGACCAAGTCACAGCTGACTCCGTAGAATAGCTGGTCTGGTGATCACGAACTTCAATCCGTTGAACTACTGGCTGGGGACCGTCCAGATGCCTGGCGGCACTCCGAGTGAATTGCCGGAGCGCGTGGATGTCGCGATCGTGGGCGCAGGTTTCACCGGCCTATCCGCGGCTCGAACCTTGGCCAGACGCGGGGCCAAGGTGGCCGTGCTCGAAACCAATACGATCGGCTGGGGTGCCAGTTCGCGCAATGGCGGCATGGTGCTTACTGGCATGAAGCTTGGAGTCGAGACGCTCGCCGGTCGCTATGGCATGGACGCGACCAGGCGAATGTATGCTGCTTCATTGGCCTCGATCGATGTGGTCGAACAAATTATTGGTGAAGAGAAGATCGATTGCAATTTCTCACGCTGCGGTCACATCGAGGTTGCCTGCAAGCAATCGCATTTCAATACTTACGGTCGGTCGGTGGAAGTGATCGCACGGGAATTCAATCACGAGTTTCGCATTGTGGCGAAAAACGATCTCCGCAATGAGATCGGGTCGGATATCTACTATGGCGGCATAGTCGATGAAGTCAGCGCCGGATTGAACCCAGCGCGCTACGTGGCAGGGCTTGGCCGCGCGGCGCTTAATGCAGGAGCTTATGTTTTCGAGAACACACGCGTGGAGCGCATCCAGCGCGCTTCCCGCAACGGCGGCTCCGGGTTCCAATTAGTCACATCTCGCGCACACATGTTTGCGACGGACGTGTTCATCGCAACCAGCGGCTACACCTCCAAGACTACGCCAGCGCTGCAAAAGAAAATCATTCCTATCGGTTCCTTCATTATTGCCACGGAACGGCTGCCGGAAGCTCTTGCGCACGAACTCAGCCCGCGCAATCGCATGATTTTCGATTCCAAGCATTATCTCTATTACTATCGCCTCACGCCGGACAATCGCATGCTTTTTGGTGGACGTGCAGCGTTCTTTCCGGAAACCAGCAGCACGATTCGGCGCAGCGCTGAAATCCTGCGGCGCGGCATGATTGGCGTGTATCCCCAATTGCGCGATGTGAGAGTGGAATACGCCTGGGGCGGGACGCTGGATTTCTGCTTCGACACTATGCCTCACGCGGGCCGCATGGATGGAATGTACTATGCAGTCGGGTACGCGGGACATGGCGTGGCGATGGCGACTTATCTGGGCGCAAAAATCGCCGAACAGATGAGCGGCGGCACGGAAGAAAATCCGTACGCCAACATTCTATTCCCCAGCGCGCCGCTTGGCCTTTACAACGGACGCCCATGGTTCCTGCCCTTCGCCGGCGCCTACTACAAAATTCTCGACTGGATCAGTTGATAGACATGGGTCACGCCGATTCACGTCTTCGGAAAAAGAAATAAGCAACGGGCCCCAAGAGCAGCACGAGTGGCCCGTACCTGAGGCCAAACTTGTCGCTGGCAATCAGCGCGACCCCACTCATGACTAGAGGAGCAATCACTGCGTACGCCAGGCCCTTGCTTCCCCAGGGGATGCGAAAGGCGCGTTCCAGATCAGGTCGCTTGCGTCGCAGTTGCCATGCAGAAAGTACGGTCAGCACCGAGGTTGCAATACGAAGCCAGATGTAAACGGAGATCAGTTGCGTAAGGGTGTTCCATGCGAACACCGCGTAAATCGCAGCGGAGATCAAGATAGCCACCCATGGCGTGCCGAACCTGGGATGGAGGCGTGTAAGGAAGGGCGACAGATATCCGTCTTCAGCCATGGCGAATGGCATGCGCGTCGACGAAAGCACGGTGCTGTTGAGAATGGAAATAAAAGTAATGGCTGCCGCCATGGTCATGGCGAAGCCGAGCCAAGGGCCACCGATCAATTGCGCGGCATCGGAAAAGTAGCGCGTGTGCCAGTCCTGCCAGTTTCCGAGTGCCGCCAGGGCGCATGCTGTAGGGACGAAATACGTCGCCATCGAAAGCGGCACGACCCAGGCCAACGCTCGTGGATAATTTTTCTGCGGCTCCTCAACCTCTTCGGCTACGGTCGAGAGCTGTTCGTAACCCGAATAGAGCCACAATCCCAATGCCAGGCCCACACCGAAAACCTGGAACACGGGCTGATGCGGTGGAACTAACGGTACAAACGGGTTGTGATGCCACATGCGCACGCTCATTACGCACATGGCCGCGACCGGCAAAAAGATGAGGGTTTCAAGCAGTGTCGCGACCTTGCCCACCGTCTTGATGCCGCGAACATTGATATAGGCGATGACTCCAATCATGGAAACTGCGGCCAAATAGTGTTTCCAGCCTGTGATCCACGGAAAGAAAAAATTGACGTAGTCAGTGAACAGCACTGCGTAGGCACTGCCCAGCAAGAACGACGCGCACCAGTTCCACCAGCCCGCCAGAAATCCCCAAAAGTCGCCGAAAGCGGCGCGCGTCCAACGGTAGAAACCTCCCTGCACCGGCATTGCAGTCGTCAACTCAGCAGCCACGAGTGAAATCGGAATGCACCAGAAGAACGGGAGGACGAGATGGTAGATGAGCGTCATCCCCGGCCCTGAGGTTGTCACCTGATCTTCCAACCCGAACGGCCCCGCCGTGGTGTACGAATACATCACGAACACGAAAGAAAGCAGGCCAGCCTTGCGTATCGCCGCTCCGCTGCGTCCGTTGCTTTTTGTGTTGGCCAAGCTTCGTCGCTCAGGTTCGAGCCACCGTTATTTGCTGGGGAGGTAGAAGGCTTCGGGCGCGGGCCGATACACGCGAATCATCCACAAGGGACGGCGCAAGTTTCCGGGTCCCGGGGCACCACGACTCATATGCAGCCAGCGTTGATATTCTTCATGCGCCCGGTTGGTGTCCACGAAAACATCTCCATAGCGATCTTCCGCGCGAGCTTTGCTTACCGTGACTTTCTGATGCCAGCAGTGCTGTCCGCTAATCGGGTCCGGTTGGACGGGGAAGGTCAGGTTCTGATGGACGCCCGCATCTTCCCAGTGGATACGCGATGAGTCAGGATCGCTGCTCTCGAATGGCTGAATGCCATGGATGGTGCGCATCATCCACTTCCCGGGTTCGACCTGCTTCAGATCAACCAGCGCCGTAGACCAGCGTTCCCCGCCGAAATCTTCTTTCAGTCGCCAGCGCCCGAGGTGGTGAGAGCAGGCAATCACGCCGGGGCGCATTCCCTCTGTTGCCCAGACTCGGTCGACGAAATATCCGATGGCGGTTTGCACACGTACTAAGTCGCCAGTGACAACTCCTAAACGCTCGGCGTCCTCGTGATGCATCCAGACCGGATTCTTGTGTGAGATTTCGTAGAGCCATTTCGCGTTACCCGACCGGGTATGGATGAGCGTTGGCAAGCGGAACGTAGGAAGAAGCAGCATTTCGCCTTTGGCGCTGTCGATGTTATCGCGATGGACGTGACTCTTGATGTAGCCGGGAATGGAATACTCCGGCCAGTGCCAGTCTTTCAGCGTCTTCGAATAAAACTCGAGTTTGCGCGAAGGAGTTGGAAAACCGGCGACAGGTTTGCCATCGATCTCGACCCCGATTGACGATCCGTTCTTTTTCACCACGTGGGTCAACGGATCAACCGTGCTTCCTTGGACTTCATCTGGCTTCAAAACCTTGCGATGCAATTCGTAGACGTTGTTTTCAATCAGGAAAGCGCCGTATTTCCGCATGTAATCGAGCGGCGTAAGCCCTTCGCTCAGGGCGGCCTGCGGCAGACCCGGAACGCTGTTCTCAAAAATCCAGCGGTAGTACTCGTCGATTCTGAGCTTCTCTCCGGGACGGTAAGGCGATTCAAAGTAACGGCGGATGCCCATCGATCCATCCGGATCGACCCGCCAAGACAGCTCAATCCAGAATTCGTCTTCTTCCCACACCTCGCCCAATCCGGCCTCGCGGTGTGCTTCATACGTGAAGTTGAATTTCTTGCCCTGCCTCTCCAATGCCAGACGCAGCACCGGCTGGCGAAAGCCGATCCAGCGTGCAGCATGCGTTTCCTGGCTCATCAGGTCGTGACGCTCGGAAGCATGGCCCATGGGCAAAACATAATCGGCGAACCAGGCAGTTTCGCTCCAGGTTGGAGTGAGACAGGCATGCCGCCCAACCTTGCTCTCGTCGGTCAGCGCCTCAATCCAGCTGAGACCGTCGGGATTAGTCCACACCGGGTTATAAACGCGGGAAAAATATACCGCGAGTTTCCCCCGGCCTTCCTTCAGGAAGTGCGGCAGCAGGAAACTCATCTCGAAGAATGCCAGCGGATACTCGCGCGCCCACATCAATTCGTTCCACGCGTTGGGCGGCGGCGGCATCATGGGCGGCGTCGGAATGTATTTGTTCCAGGCGCTGGGAGAGGTTCCGCCCGGAGTTCCCACGGCCCCCACCAGCACGGCGAGGAATTCCAACGCTCGCGCCACCTGCCATCCACCGAGATTGCCCGCGGCGGCGTTTCGCCACACGTGCGTGCTCAGCGCGGACCCAGCGCGGCCTACTTCCTGGGCAACTTCGACAATCATGCGAGGATCCGCTCCGGATTCTTGCGCCGCAAATTCCGGAGTGTATTGCCCGTAAGTTTGCTTGAGGACTTCCAGAAATGTCTCGAAGGTTTGCCGCTTGGCAGGATGCTCCTCGCGCAGATACTCTTCCCAGTTCACCCATCTCTGAACAAACTCGGAATCAAACAGATTTTCCTGAAGCAGCACGTTGGCCATCGCCAAGAGCACGGCCGACTCGCTCCCCGGCCAGGTTGAGAGCCAGTAGTCAGCCTTCGAAGCAGTGTTCGAAAGACGAGTATCGATGACGCATACCTTCGCGCCGTCCATCTTGCCATCGATGATTCGCTGCGCGTGCGGATTGAAATAGTGTCCAGCCTCAAGATGCGAACTCAGCAGCAGAATGAAGCGAGCCTTGGAGTGATCCGGCGACGGACGGTCGAAGCCATGCCAGAAGGCGTATCCAGTACGCGCGCCAGCTGAGCAAACATTGGTGTGGCTGTTGTGTCCGTCGATGCCCCAGGCGTGCAGCACGCGCTGGTTGTAAATCAGTTCATGCCCCGGCCGGCCGACGTGATACATGATTTCGTTCTTGCGTCCCTCCTGCAGGGCAAGGCGAATCCGTGAGGCCAGGTCTTCCAGAACTTCGTCCCAGGTTACGCGCTCCCACTTGCCTTCTCCTCGCTTCCCGGTTCGCCGCATGGGATACAGGATGCGCTCGGGATCGGTTATCTGATTGAGGGTCGCCGGACCTTTCGCGCAGTTGCGGCCGCGGCTGCCCGGGTGAGCGGGATTGCCTTCGAACTTTTGCACCCGCATCTTTTCTTTGTCCACGTAGGCCAACAGTCCGCAGGCCGCCTCGCAGTTGAAGCAGATGGTCGGGATCAAGGAGTAATGCCTCTCGACTTTCTTGGGCCACTGCGTGGGATCGTATTCGGTCCAATCATCCCAACGATCGGATGGGGGATAGCTGGAGAGTCCTCCGGCGGGCTCGTCAAGATCTAACGCTTGCGGATTAAGAGGTAGATGGTCTTTCATAAATGATTTCGTCAACTGAGTGGAGCGGCTTGCCCCGCCTTTACCCATAACTCCTCAAACCACCACAGGCCCGCAAGCGCCAGAACCGCGGCCACAACGGCAAATGCAGAAGCGC
>Ga0210403_10003210_pt1 | contig 14476 bp, 10 predicted proteins | sample IncBWC19MmetaG_FD_150863 | JGI IMG/M metagenome (GOLD analysis project Ga0210403, IMG submission 150863) | Forest soil microbial communities from Barre Woods Harvard Forest LTER site, Petersham, Massachusetts, United States - Inc-BW-C-19-M | ecosystem: Environmental > Terrestrial > Soil >... | reverse complement strand
GAAAGCCGTTCCCGAAGAGGATGAGGAAAAGCTCGCGCTGACCAAGCGTGCCTTTGAGAAACTCCGCGAAGACATTTTCCGGCACGAGGTGCTGAAGGCCAAGCGGCGTCCGGACGGCCGCGCATTCGACCAGGTTCGCAAGATTACTTGCGAAGCCGGTTTGCTGCCACGCGTGCATGGCTCGGCGCTGTTCACCCGCGGCGAGACCCAGGCCCTGGCTACGCTGACTTTGGGCACCAAGGAAGATATGCAGCGCCTCGACCTGCTGTTTGCGCAGGACACCTTCAAGCGCTTCATGCTGCACTACAATTTTCCGCCGTTCAGCGTTGGTGAAGTGAAGCCGATGCGTGGCGCGGGGCGTCGCGAAATCGGGCACGGTGCACTTGCCGAGCGCGCGATTGCCAACCTGCTTCCCCAGGAAGTGGAGTTCCCCTACGCGATGCGCGTGGTTAGCGACATTCTGGAGTCCAACGGATCGTCTTCGATGGCCACGGTTTGCGGTGCTTCGCTGGCTATGATGGACGCCGGTGTACCGATGAAGGCGCCCTGCGCGGGTATCGCCATGGGCCTTGTTGTGGAGGGCGGAAACTATTCCATCCTCACGGACATTGCCGGCGCGGAAGATCACTACGGCGACATGGACTTCAAAGTTGCCGGCACGCGCGAAGGCATCACCGCGCTGCAGATGGACATCAAGGTGACCAGCATCAGTATTGGGATGATGCGCGAGGCTCTGGCTCAGGCGAAGAAGGCCCGGCTGGAGATTCTCGACATCATGGAGAAGACGCTAAGCAGCCACCGCGAAAACATTTCGCTCTACGCTCCGCGTTTGTACAAGTTGAGCATTCCCACGGACAAGATCCGCGACCTGATCGGTCCGGGCGGCAAGAAGATCCGGTCCATCATCGAGCAGACGGGCGTGAAGATCGACGTACTTGAAGACGGCACCGTGCATATCTTCTCGACCAGCGGCGCCGGAGGCGATCAGGCGCTGCAGATGGTGCGCGACGTTACGGCCAGCGCCGAAATCGGCAAGACCTATCTTGGTAAGGTTGTCCGCCTGGCGGAATTCGGCGCTTTCGTCGAGCTCTTCCCCGGCACCGACGGCTTGCTCCACATCAGCGAAATTTCCGAACACCGCATCCGCGACGTTCGCGATGAACTGAAATTGGGCGACCAGGTTCTGGTAAAGGTGCTGGCGATCGAAGGCAACAAGATCCGCCTTTCCCGCAAAGCCCTCATCAAGGAAGCCCGCGACAAGCAGGCCAAGAAAGATGGCGGCAGCACGCCGACCCCGGCCGCAGCGGCTGGAGCCGGCGGCGAAGGGAACTAAGCCGACCAAATCTCAAAATCAAAAGGCCCCCGGCAATCGCCGGGGGCCTTTTTTGTTGCCACCTTCACGTGGCCCGTATGTCTATGCAAAGGCGCCCGCCTGGGAAGGCGGCCGCTACACTTTCTAGTGCGCTGGCGCGCAATGCACGGCGTCTAGCGCGCCCCACAATGCGTTAAGCGCCTCGTTGGTGGTGGCCAGGATCTCGTCTTCGCTGCCTTCGGCGTGTTCCATCAGCCAGTTGCGCCAGGCTTCGCGGTGCGCTTTGTCGGCTGATTCGTGCACTTCGAAATAGCCGAGTCCCTCGGGCGAGTTGACGCCATAGAATTTCTTCAGGCCGTCAATCTTTGTTGTGGCAATTTCCGGAACCTGCGCTTCGTAAGCGTAGAGCGCCGCAACTGCCTCGGCCACTGGGCGGTCGCCTACAATTTCACGGAATGTTTCGACCACTGCCTGCGTCCCCGGCAGGGCGGGGCAGCAGGTGATGTCGTCTTCGCCCACGCCGAGCGCCGCGGCAAATTCGCGCCACATCTTCGGATGCGGCCGCTCAGGATTCTCTTCCTCCGCAAGGTTTTCCATCACGATGTCGCGAATCGGCCCCTCGGTGCGCGCCGCCAGCACACGCAGGTGCTTCGGGAAAGCCTCCACGTGACGGTAGTATTGCGCGGCGTATAGCTGCAGGGCTTCGCGGCTCAGCTTGCCGGCCTGCCAATCCTGGTAAAAGGGATGCTTCAGCAAATTCTTTTCGGCAATCGCGGCATCAATTTTGTTTAGAAGTTCGGCGTTCCGCATGATGGTCCCTCCGGGGTCGTTATTGGGCGAAGGCGCGTCCACGCGCTCCAAGCCAACCAAAAGCACTGCGGGATTGTAGCAGAGTTCGCGAAATTTTGCCGTTCGGCTCAGGAAGTGGGGAAGTGGAGGCGCTCGATGCCGGCGCCGAGGGTTTGGAGCTTTTCGACGATGGCTTCGTAGCCGCGATCGATGTGGTAGACGCGGTCGATGAGGGTTTCGCCTTCGGCGACCAGGGCGGCGAGGACGAGGCCGGCGCTGGCGCGCAGGTCGGAGGCCTGCACTGTGGTTCCGGAGAGTTTTGCGGGGCCGCGAACTACTGCACGGCGGCCGTCTATGGAAATGTTCGCGCCCATGCGGATCATTTCGCTGGCGTGCAGGAAGCGGTTTTCGAAAATGGTTTCGGTGATTACCGACGTGCCTTCCGCTTGCGTCGCCAGCGCCATGTATTGCGCCTGCATATCCGTGGCGAAGCCGGGATACTCCTCCGTGGTCACGTCGGAGCCGATGAGTTTTTGCGCGGCCTGAACACGCAGAGTGGACGGATCCAGTTTTGTTACGCGGACGCCGTCGGTCTCCAGCTTTGCGAGCACGGCGCCCAAGTGTCCTGGGTTGCAATTTGTGATGGTCAATTCGCCATTGGTGATGGCTCCGGCAATCAGGAAAGTTCCGGCCTCAATGCGGTCGGGAATTACGGAATGCGTTGCGCCGTGCAGTTTGGGAACGCCCCGCACCCGCAGAGTGGAAGTGTCGTCACCGTGGATTTCGGCGCCCATCTTGCGTAAGAGATGAATCAGGTCGGTGATTTCCGGCTCGCGCGCGGCGTTTTCCAGAATCGTTTCGCCCTTCGCCAGCGTCGCGGCCATCAGGATATTTTCCGTGCCGGTCACCGTGATTTTCTCGAACACGATGTGGGCGCCTTTCAAGCGTCCGCCGTTCGGCACACTGGCCTGGATGTAGCCGTGTTCCGTCACGATCCGCGCACCCATTTTTTCAAGCGCCGCGAGATGCAGGTCCACGGGCCGCGCGCCAATCGCGCAGCCCCCCGGCAGCGAAACGTGGGCCACGCCGGAGCGGGCGATGGCCGGCCCCAGGGTCAGGATCGAGGCGCGCATGGTCTTCACCAATTCGTACGGGGCAACCGCATCGTTCATCGATTTCGTTTCGATGGTGTAGCTCTCGGCGGGGATTTCATGCGCAGAAACGTTAGCCGACATGAACGCCAGCAGTTTGCTCATGGTGATGATGTCGCGCACCTTGGGAATGTTGTGCAGCGTCACCGGTTCGGCGGTCAGCAGCGACGCGGCCATTGCGGGCAGCGCGGAGTTCTTCGCCCCGCTGATTTTCACTGTTCCGTGCAGCGGTTTTCCGCCGCGTATCCTGAATTTATCCATTTCGAAATTTGCCGAGGCTAGTGGCTCGGCCGCTCTCCTAGCGCTTGGCGCAAATTCCCGCGTGATTGCTGGAGAATCTTGCGGGCCTGTTTGGCGGAGACTCCGCGTTTCAACATGATTAACGCCAAGCGAAGGTCGCGTCCGCTTTGACGCAATGCGCGTGTAACCGCGGACACGTCTCTGTCGCTGGCCTCTTTCAGAATCCATTTGGCGCGCTCTCTAAGCTTCTCATTTGCCTCGCCCATGTCGATCATGAGGTTGCCGTAGGCATGGCCGAGGCGAACCATCACCGCGGTAGAGAGCATGTTCAGCACCATTTTTTGCGATGTGCCGGCTTTCAGGCGGGTTGAGCCGGCGAGAATTTCCGGCCCTACCTCAGGTGTTATCGCGATCGCCGCCGATTTAGCCAACGGCGACCGGCGGTTCGCGGCCACGCCAATGGTCAATGCGCCGCGGCGCTTGGCAAAAGCAATCGCGCCGAGGACGTATGGCGTGGTTCCACTGGCCGCAATTCCCACCACCGAATCTAATTTCGAAAGTCGAATTTGTTGCAAATCCCGCGCCCCATCTTTCGGACGGTCTTCCGCGCCTTCCACGGATTGCCTCACCGCTTTTTTGCCACCGGCTATTAGCGCGCGCACCAGGTCTGGCGAAACTCCAAACGTTGGTGGACACTCGGAAGCGTCCAGCACGCCGATCCTTCCGCTCGATCCCGCCCCTACATAAATGAGCCGCCCGCCCATTGTCATCCTCGGGACAATTTCATCGATTGCCCGTGCGATGGTCGCAAGGGTGCGGCCGACCGCCGGAGCAACTTTCTGATCCTCGCGGTTCATCAACCGGCTAATTTCCAGCGAACTCATGCGGTCGAGATTTTTCGACGCGGCGTTTCGTTCTTCGGTAATCCGCCGCTGGCGAGGCTTCCGCACCACCTTGCGTGAAGGCATTTCTAAAGTATAGCGGGGGCTCCGGCCACAAGGTAAGGGGATGCGCCTGGGTTTCGCTTTGCTAACACCGTGAACAGCAACTCTCCAGCAATTGAGTGTCTGCCGCAGTGAACAGCTATGATAGAAAAGAGTCAGTCCTGTTTCTTTGCATGATCGAGCGAGCTGGAACCCATTTCATGGATGTGTTGAACAAATTGTTTGAAAAGCATTTCGGATCGCCCGCGGAGCGCATTCAGCCGCTTCAGGGCGAACTTGGCGGTTCCGGCCGCAAGATCATCCGACTGTCCCGGGGAAATCAGTCCGCCATTGGCATTCTGTACGGCGTGCGCGAGGAGAACGCCGCGTTTCTCGCTTTCTCGCGGCATTTCCAGCGGCACGGCCTGCCGGTGCCGGAAATTTATGGCGAAGATCTGGACAACGGCGCGTACCTCGAGGAAGATCTCGGCGACACCACGCTCTTTGATTTTCTCTCTCAAAACCGCTCGGGTGATGTCATCGCGCCCGTGGCCGTTGAGTTTTATCGCAAGGTGGTCGCGGAGTTGCCTCGCTTTCAGATTGAAGCCGGCCGGGATCTCGATTATGCCGTGTGTTATCCGCGCGGCAGCTTCGACCGCCAGTCGATCAACTGGGACCTCAACTATTTCAAATACTATTTCCTGCGCCTGGCCGCGATTCCTTTCAACGAGCAGGCGCTGGAAGACGATTTTGACCGGCTGACCAATCTACTCCTCGAAGCACCCGGTGACTTTTTTCTGTACCGCGATTTTCAGTCGCGGAACGTGATGCTGCACCAGGGGCGGCCCTACTTTGTGGATTATCAAGGAGGCCGCAAGGGCGCGCTGCAGTACGACATTGCGTCGCTGCTTTTCGACGCGAAGGCGGATTTGCCCCCGGACCTTCGTCAGCAGTTGCTCGATGCTTATCTCGATGCGCTTTCAAAACACATCAAGCTCGATCGCGAAGCCTTTCTCCGTTACTACTACGCATTCGTGTACGTTCGCATCATGCAAGCACTGGGCGCTTACGGTTTCCGCGGCTTCTACGAACGAAAACCACATTTTCTGCAAAGCGTGCCCTACGCTCTGAAAAATATTCGGTGGTTGCTGCACAACGCCAAGCTGCCTATCGAAGTGCCTACTTTGATGAGCGCCTTTCAAAATATGCTGGCCTCGGAAAGGCTTCAGCGCCTTACGCCCAGCATGCAACCGCACACGCAAAAGCTGGTGGTGCGCATTTTCAGCTTTTCGTTTCACCACGATCTTCCTAAAGACGAATCCGGCAACGGCGGAGGATTCATTTTTGATGCACGCGGCCTGACGAACCCCGGCAGGGAGGAGCGCTACAGGCAATTGACCGGAAAAGACGCGCCAGTGATTGACTATCTGAACCAGCAGGAAGGCGTGCACCAGTATCTTGCCAACGCCGTGGCCCTGGTCGAAGCCAGCATCGCCAGCTATCAGCAGCGGGGCTTCAAAAACCTGATGGTTTCATTTGGCTGCACCGGCGGCCAGCACCGCTCGGTTTTTCTGGCGGAACACCTGGCGAAGCGCCTGCGCGGGCAGAGCGGCGTTGAAGTCGTTTTGAAACACTTGGAGTTGGAGAAGATGGGCCGATGAGGGCCATGGTTCTGGCCGCCGGCCTCGGCACGCGCCTGCGCCCTCTGACGAACGACCGTCCAAAAGCGCTTGTTGAACTTGGCGGCCGTACCCTGTTGGAAATCACGCTCACGCGCCTGGCTTCGTTCGGTGTGCGCGAGGTCATCATCAATGTCCACCACTTCGCTGACCTGATAATCGAATACCTGAAAACCAAGAACAATTTTGGCCTGCACGTGGAGATTTCGCGCGAGGAACTGCTGCTGGATACAGGCGGTGGCTTGAAAAAGGCTGGCTGGTTTTTTCTCCAGGATCCGGCGCGTCTCGACGAACCGTTCCTCCTACACAATGTGGACGTGATCAGCACGATCGATCTGCGTCATCTGCTGCAGTCCCAAATCGAGAACCATGCGCTGGCCGCCCTGGCCGTCCAACAGCGGGAAAGCTCGAGACAATTGCTTTTCGATTCGGAAGGCGAACTTTGCGGGCGTTGGATCAATGGCCGGGACCCGGAATTCGTGCGCCCGACTCCGAATACGAAGGCACTTGCGTTCTCCGGAATCCACGCAATTTCCCCACGTTTGTTGCCCAAAATCACAGAGCAGGGTGCGTTTTCGATCATCGAGAGTTATTTGCGACTGGCCGGGGAGGGCCAGCGGATTGTGGCGTTTGGGGCGGATGAGTATCGATGGCGAGATTTGGGGAGGATGGAAGATTTACGGGCGGCGGAACAGGAGATTGCGTGAAGCGAAAATTGCCTCTTCCGTTGCTGCTCTGGTTCACCGCCGAGAATCGCGCCGCTACCGCAGCGGATGCTCCTGTGCACCAGGTTGGCTACCTCGCGGGCGCGGCATCCACTGCCAGTCCTAGTGCTTTCATTACCGCGTCGTGTACGGCTGGGCGAACTTCGGCGATCTTGTGGTTCTCCCTCGTCGGATGTACGCGGTTCGTCAGCAGAACTACGAAGAGTTGGCGGTCGGGATCGATCCAGATGGTTGTGCCTGTAAAACCCGTGTGGCCGTAGCTGTGCGAGGAAAAATAGTGGCCACTGGAGCTGCCTTCCGTCGGCACCACCCAGCCGAGTGTGCGCGTGTTTTGCGCGAGTGGCTGCGGGGCGGTGAACTCGGCGAGGGTCGCGCGCTTTAGAATCCGCTGGTGGGCGTAGACGCCACCGTTCAGCAGCATCTGGCAGAACACGGCCAGGTCCGGAGCCGTGCTGAAGACGCCAGCGTGGCCGGAAACGCCGCCAATTGCAAAGGCGTTTTCGTCGTGCACTTCTCCTTGCAGCATCCGGCGCCGTAGTTGGCTGTCGAATTCCGTTGGCGCAATTTCCGGCCAGGTCGTTTTCGGCGGGTTGTACATCGAGCGTTTCATCCCCAGAGGGCCGAAAATATTCTCGTTCGCCAGCACGTCCAGTGATTTACCCGTCAGCCGTTGGATAATTTCCGCCATCAAAATAATTCCCAGGTCGGAGTAGACAACTTTTGTGCCCGGTTCGTATTCCAATGGCTCGGCGAAAATCCTGGAGAGCGTCTCCTGCTTGCTGGTGGATGTGCGCCAATACTCCTTGAATGGCGGCAGCCCCGAAGTGTGCGTCATTAGATGGCGCACAGTTACTTTGTGCCGCCACTCCGGCTGCGGCCCCTTCGGCCACTCCGGAAGATAGCGCTCGATTGGGGCGTCCAGATTCAGCGGAGAAGGGAAGTCGCCCTCCACCAGTTTTTCCACCAACGTCGTCGTCACCACCACTTTGGTCAGAGAAGCAATGTCGTACATCGTCTCTGTATTCACCGCGGGCGATTTGGCTTCGTACTTTTGTTTGCCGAACGAATGCACGCTCAGCTTGCCGCGATATCCCACGGCCAGAGTCGCACCGGGAAACGCCCTGTCGCCGATGGCCTTCTCGATCACGTCGAATGCGGGTTTCAGGAGCGCTTCGCCGCGCACATCCATCGCTTGCAGCGTCATGGGATTCGCTGCCACCTGCATCCCGAATCCCGCCTTGAGGTCGATGCCGGGAATTGTTACCGGCAGGCGGCCGCGAATCGGAATTTCTCCGAACAGCGCGCGGGCGACGGAAATCTGGGCCACGTCTGCGATACCGAATACGGAGAGCCAGGTTTCGGCTTGTGGGAACCGCTCGATCAGGTAAGGACTTCCCAGCCCGACGGAAATGACCGGCTTGCCTGTTTTGTAAATCTGCTGGATCAATGGAAATTGGTCAGCTGGAACATCTACGTCGCCCTTGCGATCACTTACTCGCACGAACAGCGCCAGAATCGCAACGTCATAGGATTCCGGGGGAGGCAGCTTGAGATTTTCCGCTTTCGCAAATTTCGTGTCGGCGCGCAGCGTCATCACCGAATCGAACCGCTTGCGTAGTTCCCGCTCCAGATCTTCACCGGGATACGGTTCTGGATCGGCATACAAACAAACCAGCAGCGCCCTGGCGGGTTTTGTGCCATCCAATGGCAGGCGATGCGGTGTATCGCGGAGGAGGGTAATCCCGCGGTCGGAAATATCTTGCGACTCCGCCTGCCAGGCCACAGTGCCGAAATTATTGTTTAGTGCGGCCACGTCGACCAGGCGGTTCTTCTGCAGGCCGAGCCGCGCCTTCGCTGCCAGAATTCGGCGCACCGAGGCGTCCAGCCGCTGCTGCGAAATCTGCCCGGACTGAACAGCCGCGAGCAGCGCTTCGTACGCCGCGTCCGGCACGGGGGGCATCAGCAGCGCGTCCACTCCGGCCAGAAACGCGCGCACGGCGGCGTCGCCCGGCGCATAGCGCACGGTGATCCCGCCCATGTCCATCGCGTCGGTGACCACCAGCCCTTGAAAGCCGAGCTGCTTACGGAGCAAATCCGTCAGCACGCTGGAGGAAAGCGTCGCCGGGGTATTCGGATCCGGCTCCAGCGCCGGAACATTCAGGTGTCCCGTCATGATGCTGCCGACGCCCGCGGCAATCGCCGCGCGAAAAGGCACCAATTCCAGCTTTTCTAGCCGCGCGCGATCCGCCGCGACTACGGGTAAATCGATATGCGAGTCCGCCGTGGTGTCTCCGTGTCCTGGAAAGTGCTTCGCGGTGGCCAAGCCGCCGTTCTCCTGCACGCCACGGATAAATTCAGAGACAAATTCTGACACCTTATCGGGATTTTCTCCGAACGATCGCGTGTTGATGATCGGATTCTCCGGATTGCTGTTGACGTCTGCGTCGGGCGCATAAATCCATTGAATTCCCGCGGCGCGCGCTTCGAGAGCGGTGACTTTGCCCATTGTGTAGGCGTCTTTCGGGTTGCCAGCCGCTGCGACCGCCATCGCCGTCGGGAAGGAAGTGCCCTCGTCGAGCCGCATGGCCGTGCCGCGTTCGAAATCCGCGCCGATCAGCAGGGGCAATTTGGACTTCGCCTGCAATTGGTTGCTCAAGACCGCGGAGGGATACGCCTGGCTTTTCAGAAAACCCAACGGCGAGCCCTGCGTTACGTTGATGAAGCCACCGACGTGGAGATCTTGCACGTCATGCATCATCTGCGCGTAGGACGTCGCGTCCGTGGGCGTGAAGGTGCCGTGATAAGTCGTGAACAGGAGTTGCCCGACTTTTTCCTCGACGCTCATTTCCCTCAGCGTCGATTCCACCCACTTGCCGGCGTCTTCCACAGAATTGTTGGAGCTCGTTGTGGCTTGCTTCGGGGCGCTCTTTTTCGACGCGGACTTCGAACCTGCGTTTTTCGGCGACTTCCCGCTTCTCGATTGGCTGCGAACTTTCGGTGTCATAAGGGATAAAAGGACCAGAGGCAACAGCATCAACCAGGCGGTTCGTCCGTTCATATTGGAGAAATCCCTGCCGTGCCCCATGCCTTGACTGTATATAGCACGCGCACTACCCGCTCACAATGAAGGTGCGGAACACGCGTTCCAGAATATCATTGGGGCATATGAAACATCGCTCCCGAGTTCCTGCACACTCGTATTTTTCCTCTCTCGCCCTGGTATCCTTCCTGTGCGTTTTTTTTCTATCCGCGAGTTCTCCCATCGCAGCGCAGACCCGGGCCAAGGCAGGGAAGAGCAGAGGGCACGCCGGGCGTGTGCAGACCGGCCTGGACGTCCTGGAAGCGGAAAAGTTCGCGCTTCTTCGCGGCAAGCACGTGGGCTTGATCACCAATCACACCGGACTCGATTATCAGGAACGCACTACGATCAATGTTCTTGCCCACGCGCCTGGCGTGCAGGTCGTCGCTCTGTTCAGCCCGGAACATGGCATCGCCGGCCACTCCGACGAAAAACTTGCTTCTTCCAAAGACGCCTCCACCGGACTGCCCATCTTCAGCCTCTACGGCGATCACTTGCGCCCCACCGATGAAATGTTGCAGGGCATTGACGCACTCGTTTTTGACGTCCAGGACGCCGGAGTCCGCTTCTACACCTACACCACGACCATGGCGTACTGCATGGAGGAAGCTGCCAAACGCAAAATCGCGTTCTTTGTTCTTGACCGGCCGAATCCTCTGAACGGCGACATCATTGAAGGGCCCATGCTCGACGGCGACAAAACTTCGTTTGTCGGCTATTACCCGTTGCCTGTGCGCTATGGCCTCACCATTGGCGAGCTCGCCCAGTTCCTCAACACAGAAAATCACATCAACGCCGACCTGCACGTGATTCCGATGAAAAACTGGCATCGCAACTATTTTTTCGAAAGCACCGGCCTCAAGTGGATTCCTCCGTCGCCCAACCTGCGCACCCTGAAAGGCTCCTTGCTTTATCCCGGCTTGGAAATTCTGCAGAATGCTGGCGTCTCCGTCGGGCGGGGTACGGAAGCCCCTTTTGAAGAGTTTGGCGCTCCATGGATCAACGGGGAGGACATCGCTGAGATTCTTAATGCAAAGGGACTACCCGGCGTGCATTTCGCGAACCAGCCTTTTATTCCCGTTAGCGGCCTCTACGCGGGGCAGCGCTGCGGCGGAGTTGGCGTCCGCGTAACCGATCGCGCCGCGCTTCGTTCCATGCGCGTCGGACTAGAGATCGCCGCCACGATGCACAAAAAATATCCTTCCCAGTTCGACGTAACCAAAATTCTCTTCCTCATGGGCAGTGATTCCACCATCCAACAACTGCAGTCCGGCACTCCGGTGAACGAGATCATCGCCAGTTGGGCCAAAGCCCTGGCCGCCTATGACGCCACCCGCCGCCGCTACTTCCTCTACAAATAAACTATCTTGCGGCGGTGCGGCAGTGGGTAAGGCTGATTTCCGCAGGGCACGCGCCGCGTCCCGTTCCGTCCATTGTGGCCAGAGTGCCCACGTAGGCATCCGCCACAAAGCGGATTAAATGCGGGCTTATACTGAAAGGAATCGGGGAGGATTAGTCGCGATGATCTTAGTGTTGCTGGTGGCAGTGATTGCGGGCTACGGAGTTTGGTACAGCCTTTTCGCGAAAGAATTTAGGGCAGTACACCCTTGGACCGGAAGAACGAAGTATGGGTACAAACCTAATCCATACCAGCGCGCTGCGGCCGTGGCACTTACTCTTACGATCTTAATCGCCGCTGTAGCCGAATTGCTTAGGCTTTGGAAATTAAACTGACTCACTGCCGGCACTGTGCCAGAATTCCCAGGTGCTGCGCAGTGTGCTAAAGTCCGCTATATGCGAATCGTTTCCTTACTGCCGTCCGCTACGGAGATTTTGTTCGCTCTGGGGCTGGACGAAGAAGTTGTCGGCGTCAGCCACGAGTGCGATTTTCCTCTCCGTGCAAAAACGAAAACGTCGGTTGTTTCTTCCCGACTGCCGAAGGAAGCCACTCCCGCGGAAACCGATCGGCTGGTTCGCGAACATGTGGAGCGCGGCGAATCCATCTATGCGGTGAATCGGGATCGCCTCGAAGAACTTGCTCCCGACCTGATTTTCACGCAGGACCTTTGCCACGTTTGCGCCGCCACCCCGGAAGAACTGGGCGCCGCGCTGGCCACTATTTCGAAGCGACCCGAAATCATCAGCCTGGACCCGCACGACCTCGGCGACGTGTGGCGAGACATTTTGTGGATTGGCGAAGCCACGGGCCGGCGGGAGCGTGCGCAGGAACTTGTCACCCATATCGGGGAACGCCTTGGCCGCCTGAAGGAACAACTCGCTTCGCACTCCGACCGGCCGAGAGTCGCGGTGCTCGAATGGCTGCAACCGTTTTACGTCGGGGGCCACTGGGTTCCGGAAATGGTGGAGCATGCCGGCGGCATCGACGTGCTGGGAAAGGTAAGAACGCCTTCGCGCCGCGTAAGTTTGCAGGAGATCGTAGAGGCTGTGCCTGAGGTAATTTTTATTGCGCCCTGCGGCTACGTCGCGGAACAGGCTCGCGACGAATATATGTCGCTGACGTTTCCTGACGAGTGGTATGCGATTCCTGCCGTGCGCGATGGGCGTATTTTTGCGCTCGACGCGAACGGACACGTCTCGCGGCCGGCCGGACGGCTTGTAACTGGGATTGAATTCATGGCCAAGGCGCTGCACCCGGAAATTGAAGTTCCGGTGAAGGCTATGCTGGGGATGCTTTCCGTTCCAACAGCCGCGACGCGCAACCGGGCGGCGGCCGCTGGAACGCCTACTTTCTAGTGGGCGGGGCCACCTGAAGGTGGCCGCTACGCGGCTGCGCCGACTTTTGTCCGCTTCGCCCAATAGCTGTAAAAAGGCAATCCTGCGATCATGAGCAGCAACCCAATCGACGAGCGCCCCGGTCGCTGCAACCAGATATTTGTTGTCAACGCCAACGCGCCCAACACAAATAATCCAGGTACCCACGGATAGCCCCAGCACCGATACGGCCGCGGCATGTCTGGCTCCGTTCGCCGCAGCCTGAACAGCGCCACCACTGCCAGTCCGTAAAAAATCCAGCCGGCAAAAATAAACAGGTTCGTCAGCTCTTCAAACGTTCCGGTCAGCGCCATCAGGCTTGAAAGTGCACATTGAAAAATCAACGCGCGCCCAGGTGTCCGGTACTTTGGATGAATTCCATCCGCAATCTTGAAAAAAATCCCGTCACGGGCCATCGCGTACGGCACGCGCGCACCACTCAGCACCGAGGAGTTCATCGAGCCCAATGCGGAAATTACCATAGCCAATGTGACCCAGGCCGCGGCGCCATGTCCCACGACGCGTTCGACTACGTCTGAGGCCACGTGCGCTGAATTTGCTACGCTTTCAAATGGCAGCACTTTCAGACAAGCCGCGCTGAAAAGAAGATAGACAATCGCTACCACGGATACTCCGCCGACCAATGCCCGCGGGAAATTTCGCTGAGGATTTTCCACTTCCGATCCGACGAGATTCAGATCCTCCCAGCCGTCGTAAGCCCAAAGCGCGGCGGCCAGCGCCGCTAGGAAAGCTCCCAACAGACCCGTGCTTCCCGCCACCGGCCACATCGGCCCCGGCATGCGCGCGCCCGCAACCGGCAGCGCAAACGCCACGCCAATCACCATCAACACGCTGAAGAGTTTGATTGCGGTAAGAAAAACCTGCACACCACCGCCCAGGCGCACGCCCAGATAATTCACGCCCGTCATCAGCACCAGCCAGAAAACGCCCAGGGGCTGCGCCCAGGTAAAAACGAAATCGTATGGCTTCAGCCAACCGGTCAAGCCGGGAATCGCGATGTGCCAGGTGAAGAGCGGCGCCCCCACGGCCGGAATGAAAAAGCCCATGAACCGCATCATCCCCGCCGCGATTGAAGATTGGGATGATGGGCGCCCCACGATCGAGTGCATCCAGCCGAAGAGAAATCCCCACCTGGGCCCGAGCCCGCGCCGCAAGTAGGCGTACTCGCCGCCCGCTTCCGGAATCGCGGCGCCCAGTTCGGCGAATGAAAGCGCGCCGAAGATGGAAAGAATCGCTCCCACGATCCACGCCGCAAAAACGATGGAGACACTGCGGCCTTCGCGCGCCATTTCCGAGGGTTTTAGGAAAATCCCAGTGCCGATCATCGTGCCGATCACGATCGCCATGGAAGCCCAGGCTCCCAGGCCGCGCACAAGTTCCAGCCGTTTCTCGCTCATACTCCTCCGCTGCCGCGAATGGTAAGCAAGTGTAGCCTAACCGCCGCTGTCCATCGTCAGGAAGCCGCAGCCCGTTCCACGAACATCCGGCTGACCACCACTCCGAGCACAAACGTGACGCACGAACCGATCAGCACGTACCAGGTGAACGCAATATTTGTGTAGCGCAGGACGAGCAGCACGCTTGCCAGTCCGCCGAACATCCCGGCGAGCGATCCCGTTGCATTCGCGCGCGAATCAAAAGTGCCCAGCAGAAAAAGTCCCAGCAGGCTGCCAAATGGAAGCGACGCGACTCGCAATCCCGCCTCCAGCAGATGTCCCCAGGGAAGCAATCCAAACAGAATCAGGACGCCGCCCCAGACGAGAGTCATCCGCCGCGACAATTTCA
>Ga0210403_10003208_pt1 | contig 14477 bp, 12 predicted proteins | sample IncBWC19MmetaG_FD_150863 | JGI IMG/M metagenome (GOLD analysis project Ga0210403, IMG submission 150863) | Forest soil microbial communities from Barre Woods Harvard Forest LTER site, Petersham, Massachusetts, United States - Inc-BW-C-19-M | ecosystem: Environmental > Terrestrial > Soil >... | reverse complement strand
GCCGCCGGAATTGCCGGGGTTGAGCGCGGCATCGGTCTGGATCACATCCTCGATGGTACGGCCCGAGACGGAGCGGATCGAGCGGCCGAGCGCCGACACCACGCCGGCGGTGACCGTCGATTCAAAGCCCAGTGGATTGCCGATCGCGACCACGAGCTGGCCGCGGCGCAGCCGCTTGGAATTGCCGAGCGCCGCATAGCGCAGCTCGCGTGCGCCGTCGGCGCGCAGCAGCGCCAGATCCGTATCGGGATCGACGCCGAGCACATGCGCCTCGGTGACAAAGCCCTCGATGTCGCGCAGGCGAATTTCCTTGGACGAGCCGACGACGTGGCTGTTGGTCAGCACCAGCCCATCGGGCGAGATCACAATGCCCGAGCCGAGGCCGCCGCGCTCGCGCGGATGGCGCACCTTCGGGCCGGTCTCCACGCGCACAACGGCGGGACCGACGCGTTCGGTAACGTCGATCACGGCGTTGGAATAGGCGTCCAGCAGCGGCTGGTCGTCGACGGGGGCGTGCTCATTTGCGGCCGACAGGCCGTCGGCGGCGATATCTGATGTAAAGTCCAACATGGCGAGATTCCTCTGGCCCTGTCAGATGGTGCGCGACCGGCGCGGCTGCAAGCCCTTGAAAGAGCTGCAGCCGGTCACGTCAGCGGCGCCCCCGGATAGGGAAGTGTCGGCGGCGCGTTGTAGAGCGGACCGGCGTAATTGACGCGAAGGCTGCGATCGCACGCCGCATAACCCCAGTTGATCGCCTGTTTGGAAACGGTGTCGCCGAGATCGCTCAATCGCGTGCCGAGCTGAGCCAGCTTGTGGGTCACGTCGGGATTGCAGGGGATCGCGCCTGCGGCGTCCACCTTGCGGGGATCGGTGTCGATGCCCCAATAGGCCCCCAAGCGCGCGTGACCGTTCGCCGTGAGCCCGCTCTCGTTGCCAATCTTCTTGCCTTCGACAAAGCGATCGATGAGATCGCGCCGCCGCAACGCCCTCACCTGATTGTCGGTGATGTCAAGAATGCGTTTCAACTGGCTGATCCAGTCGGTATGCAGCGTTGCCTTCCGCTGGAACGGGGCGCCGCCATCGCTGACAAAATTGGTCAGATAGCTTTTGACGATCGGCTCGATGCCGTGATTGTCATAGACGCCGCCGTCGCAAAGGACGACCTGTTCACGGTAAGCGGGCAGATCGCCCGGAGCAACGTGCGGTCCATCCGGCCAATCCTTGAAACTCCCCACATGCGGCTTCAGGATGAATGGCGAGAGCACGGGGGGAAACGCCGACGACGCGGCGACTGCCTCGGCGATCCGTATCGACGGCTTGTCGAGATAGCCGATGACGTAGTCTCCGGCATAGGATTTTGTGAACCGCCAAAGCACGCCGGTTTGCAGATTGGTCGCACAGAACACGAAGTTTGGGGAATCCGGCAAATCCTGCAGCGTCTTGCCGCGGTAGAGATTGCCATCGTAGCTCTTCGCGACTTCTCCCGAGGCCGACTCCCACGGCAACAGGCCGGTCAGGGCATCGACGACGTCGATCTTTTGACGGGAAAAACCAAGGATCGGCTCGACCACGACGGTCTTGAAATTCGCAAACGCGCCATTCGCGTCGGCCTTGCCCAGGTCAGCCCATTTCACCGCGAGATAGCCCGATGTGATCGATCCACCGGAGACGCTCGCAATGCGTTTGGCTTTCGACACCAGGCCCAGTTCGTTCATGCGTGCCAACGCACCGGCGTGAAACAGCATCGCCCTGAACCCGCCACCGGACAGCGCGATCCCGATGCCCGGTTGGGCTGTGCCCTCACCCCACTGAAAAGTTGCCGCATCCTGCGCGACCTTGACTGGCGAATTCGGAAGGGCGTCATCGATCATGCCAGTTCTCCATGAAAATGAATTGCGATTAAAAAGCTGCCCGGACCGCAAGGCCCGTCCTCAAATCATGCGGCATTTGCCATCCAATTTCAAAGTGAATATTTGTTGTTTTGCAATTAAAGAGGGAATGCGTGCTTGTCTCAACCAGGCAAGGGGCCGCCGCCCACTAATCGCCCGTGCCGACCACCCTTTGCGCACAGCTGGCGCAGCCGCATTGCCCCAGGAATTGCGGAATTCAGCGCGCCTCTCGCAGCCTGGCGGGCCGCGCCTTGACGGGATCGAGCAGCGACCAGTCGCCATCCTCCAGAACGTGGCCCTTCGGGAATGGCGCGCGCGGCTCCAGCCCCAGCGAGCGCAGCACGCGGTCGTCGCGGTAGTAGCATTGCAGGATGACGCGGGCGAGCGTCGCCGCCGGCGCGCCGCCGCTGGCACGGAATTCCTGCACCACTGCCTCGCGTTTGGCGTCGTCGAGCGTGGCGAGCGGTTTTCCCGCGAGGCGCGCGATGTGGTCGAGCGCGGCAGATACCATTTTGGTATCGCGGCCGAGGGTGGCGAGGATATCACCCTGGATCGCGGCGTCATCGGCGCCGGGCACTTTGTACTCGCTGCTCTCGGGGATCATCATACCTGATATGACGCGCAGGTCGTCGCCGCTGCGCCGAGGTGAGAGACTTTTCGACAATCATGCTGTCCTCAATCGAATAAATTGGCGAGACGCTGCTTCATCTGGTCGGCGACGTAGAGCGCGATGGCCTGGATGGTGGAAGTGGGATTAACGCCGCCGGAAGTGACGAACACGCTGCCATCGACGATGAAGAGATTTTTGACGTCGTGCGAGCGGCCCCATTCGTTCACCACGGAACGCTGGGGATCGGTGCCCATGCGCGCGGTGCCGAGCAGATGCCAACCGCCCCAGGGAATCGGAGAATTGGTGCAGATGTCGCTGGCGCCTGCGGCTTCGAGGATCTCGCGGCCGCGCGCCAGGCCGTGCTCCATCATCTTTCGGCTGTTCTCGCTGATGGTGTAGTCGATCCTCGGCGCCGGGATTCCGTGGCTGTCCTTCAAAACAGGATCGAGCGTGACGCGGTTGTGCTCTTCCGGCAAATCCTCGCAGATCGCCGAGACATGCAGCCGATGGCCGTTGAGCTTGCGGAAGACGCGGTGATGATCCTTGCCCCAGGGCAGGATGCCCTTCTGCTCGCTCGCGACCGCCTCGAACACCGGTCCCGCGCCGCGGCCAAACTGAATGCCGTAGCCGCGGACGAAGCCGCGCGAGATATCGGTGTCGTAGAATTCCTTGCTCCACAGGCAGGTCGGCGGCGCGCGGTTGGAATCGGTCGGCTCCTTCACGAAGCCGTAGATCTGCGCATAGGGATGGAACATCAGGTTCTTGCCGACGAGCCCGGATGAATTGGCGAGGCCATTCGGAAATTTTCCGGACGCGGAATTGAGCAGCAGCCGTGGCGTGCCGACGCCATTGCAGGCGATGATGACGACTTCGGCGGCCTGGAACTGCTCGACGCCGTCCTGGTCGTAATACACCACGCCCGACGCCATGCCATGCTCGTTGGTCGTGATCTCACGCACCCGGCAATGCGTCTTCAGCTCGACGCCGGCACGGATGGCATGCGGCCAATAGGTGATGTCGGTCGAGGCTTTCGCGCCTTGCGCGCAGGCCGGCGTGCAATGGCCGAGATTGATGCAGCGCGCCCTGCCCTCATAATCGGTGGTCGCGACCGTCGTGTCCGATGGCCACCAGTGCCAGCCGAGCTTGTTCATGGCCTTGCCGATCAGCGGGCCGGAGAGCCCGAGCGGCTGCGGCGGCATCGGCGGATGGGTCAGCGGCGACTTGGGATCGCCCGACAGGCCCGACACGCCCATCATCCTATCGTTCTCCTCGAAGAACGGGGTGAGCGCGTCGTAATCGATCGGCCAGTCGTCGGCGACGCCGTCCAGCGTCTTCACCTTGAAGTCGGACGGATGCAGACGCGGCCAATGCGCCGTGTACATGATGGTCGAGCCGCCGACGCCGTTGAAATTGACCACCTTGATCGGTGAGTTGTCGTCGTTGATCGGATAGTCCTCGGGCCGGCCGCGGATGTTCGGGCTGGTCGACCACTCGCCGTAGAATTTCGCCTCCCAGTCGCGCCCGGTGCTCGGATATTCCGCTTGCTTCATCCAGCCACCCTGGTCGAGGCAGAGAATGTGCATCTTGGTCTCGGCAAGGGACCACGCGACCGCCGCGCCGGAAGCGCCGGCGCCGATGATCAGGACGTCTACGGGTTGGTTCATTCTTGTTCCTTATTGCACTTCATCCGTCATTTGCGAGCGAAGCGAAGCAATCCAGTTCCGAGCAAGGCTCTGGATTGCTTCGTCGCTACGCTCCTAGGAATGACGGTCAATTCACGATCCTCACCGGCAGCGAGCGGATGCCGCGGATGAAATTCGAATAGAGCCGTTTCACCGGGCCGGCAATTTCAAAACGCAGCTCGCGCTTCAAAATCTCCTCCCAGAGAATGCGCAATTGCTGCTCGGCGAGGCGGTCGCCGACGCAGCGATGGATGCCGGCGCCGAAGGCGAGATGCTGCCGCGGCTTGGCGCGGTCGATGATGAATTCATCGGCGCGCTCGATCTTCGCCTCGTCGCGGTTGCCGGAGATGTACCACATCACGACCTTGTCGCCTTTGGCGATGCGGCGGCCGCACAGCTCAACATCGCGGCGCGCAGTGCGGCGCATGTGCAGCACTGGGGTGTGATAGCGGATGATCTCGGAGACGAGGTTCGGGATCAGCTCGCGTCGCGCGGCTACCTGCTCAAACTGCTCCGGGTTTTCGCACAGTGCCAGCAGGCCGCCGCTCATGGAATTGCGCGTGGTGTCGTTGCCGCCGACGATCAGGAGCCCGATATTGCCGACGAACTCACGCATGTCCGAATTCCGCGTCGCTGGCGAATGCGCCAGCATCGAGATCAGATCGAAGGCCGGCGGCTCGTTGATGCGCATGTCCCATAATTTGCGAAAATATTCGCCCATCTTCATCAGCTCGGCGGTGCGCTCGGCTTCCGAATGCACGACCGCATCGGGCGAATTGACATTGGCGATCGCGACATCCGACCACCAGGTCAGCTTCATGCGGTCCTCGAACGGAAAATCGAACAGCGTCGCCAGCATCATGTTGGTGAGGTTGACCGAGACACGGTCGGCCCAGTCGAAAATTTCGCCACGCGGCAGCGCGTCGAGCACAGCGCATGTGCGCTGACGTATCAGCATCTCGAAATTGGCCAGATTCGACGGCGCCACGATCGGTGCGACAGTCCGCCGCTGCGCGGTATGGCCCGGCGGGTCCATGCGGATGAAGTTCGGCCGCTCCTGCCCCTTGGGCTGGTCGGCGACTTGTATACCACCGAGCTCGGAGGCCGAGGAATAGGTCTCGTGGTCGAGCTCGACCGCGAAAATATCGTCGTAGCGCGTGACCGACCAATAGGGCCCGTAGGCCGAAGCCTCGCAGTAGTGCACGGGATCGTCGCGGCGCAATTTTGCGAATAGCGGCCGCCAGGTGTCGTCCTGGTAAAGCCGGGGATCGCTGACGTCGATCGATTCGAGCCGGCTTTGCAGCGCCTGGGCCATCGTTTCGCTTCCCTCCGTCGCCGCTTTCCGAGGGCGATCGGCGCCTGCGACGATAAGGTCGGCGCGGCCACTCGTCAAAGGCAACCCTGCAAACCCGGCACGCATGGATGCGGGGTTTGTTCGCGCCCGCAATCCCGGCTAGCTTCGGGGCAAACGACAAGGCTTTGGGAGCAACGTCGCGTGTCCGCCTCTCCGCCCGTCTCCGGCCTCGATTTCGACGCCATCATCATCGGCGCCGGTCTATCTGGCATGTACCAGCTCTACCGGCTGCGCGAATTGGGGATGCGCGTGCGCGTATTCGAGACCGGCACCGAGGTCGGCGGCACCTGGTACTGGAATCGCTATCCCGGGGCACGCTTCGATTCCGAGAGCTATTCCTACGGCTTTTCTTTCTCGAAGGAACTGCTGCAGGAATGGGAATGGTCCGAGCATTTCGCCGGCCAGCCGGAGACGCTGCGCTATTGCAAATATGTCGCCGACAAATTCGACCTGCGCCGCGACATCCAGTTTCGGAGCCGCGTCACCACGGCAACCTATCGCGAGCAGACGCGAAGCTGGGCGGTCACGCTGGAGGACGGCAGCCGCTTCTCGACGCGTTTCCTGATCACCGCGATCGGTCCGCTGTCGACGCCGACTTTGCCCCGGATCGATGGCCGCGACGATTTTAAAGGCCAATCCTTCCACACCGCGCGCTGGCCGAAGCAGCCTGTCGACTTCAAGGGCAAGCGCGTCGCCGTGATCGGCACCGGCGCCACCGGCGTGCAGACCATCCAGACCATCGCGGGCGAGGTCGGTCACTTGACCGTGTTCCAGCGCACGCCGAACTGGTGCGCGCCGCTGCACAACGGCAAGATCGACGCCGAGACGCAAGCCAAGATCAAGGCCGGCTATCCCGAGATATTCGCCCGCTGCCAGGAGACGTTCGCCTGCTTCATCCATACACCCGACCCGCGCGGCGCGTTCGAGGTGTCGGATGAGGAGCGCGAAGCGTTCTACGAGAAGCTCTATGGCGAGCGCGGCTTCGGCATCTGGCAGGGCAACTTCAAGGACATTCTGATCGACCGCAAGGCCAACGCCACCATCAGCGATTTCGTCGCGCGAAAGATCCGCTCACGCGTGAAAGACCAGAGAGTCGCGGAAAAGCTGATCCCGAAGAACCACGGCTTTGGCACCCGCCGCCTGCCGCTCGAGACTTTCTATTACGAAGTCTACAACCGCGACAATGTCGAGCTGGTCGACATCACGGAGACGCCGATCGAACGCATCACGGCCGCTGGTCTCAAGACCAGCGACATGGAATATGAATTCGACATCATCATCTTCGCCACCGGCTTCGACGCCATCACCGGCGCCTTCGACAGAATAGATTTTCGCGGCGCCGACGGCATCAGGCTGAAGGACAAATGGAAGTCAGGGCCCGAAACCTATCTCGGCCTGATGGTGCATCAATTCCCCAACATGATGATGCTGATGGGCCCGCACACCGCGCTCGGCAACATCCCGCGCAGCATCGAATACAGCGTCGACTGGGTGACGGGCCTCGTCCGCTACGCCCGCGACCACGGCCTGACGCAGCTCGAAGCCACGCCCGAGGGCGTCGCCTCCTGGACTGATCACGTCAAGACGCTTGGCGTCGGGCTTTTGTCGAACGAGGTGGATTCCTGGATGACCGGGATCAACCGCAATGTCGAGGGCAAGACCACGCGCATCATCGCCCGCTACAGCGGCAGCGCGCCGGCCTACCGCGCCCGCTGCGACGAGGTCGCGGCCAACGGCTACAGTGAACTTCGGTTAGCCTGATGCCAGCCCCTCATGGTGAGGAGGCGCGAGCGCCCGAGCAGGCCGAGCGACAGCGAGGCCGTCGCGAATGGCGCAGCTAAAGGGCGCCGTCGCCGGACGATGCTTCGCATCGCCGGGAGAACCATGAGCCCCGAGCCGGGGCCTCATCCTTCGAGACGCCGCTTCGCGGCTCCTCAGGATGAGAGGTGAGAGCCGGCCATGACACCGTAAGGATAGCGCTGACACGCGGATGTGCTAGAGAACACGCCATTCCTTTATGGGCTGGTTCTGAAGCACATGCGGTTACGTCCTTTCGCGATTTTCCTGATCCTCGGCGCCATCCTGTCGGCGCCCCCTCTCCTCGCCGCCAACGCCATCGTCCATGATGGCGACACTATCCAGCTTGGCGACGTCACCTATCGGCTCGACGGCATCGCCGCGCCCGAGCTTGATCAGATCTGCATCGACGACCATGCCGACCCCTGGAGCTGCGGCGTCGATGCGCGCGATCAGCTGACCAAGCTGATCAATGGCCGCGCCGTCCACTGCGACGACCTCGGCGTCGACAAGACGTCGAAAAGGCGCCATGTCGGCGTCTGCACCATCGAGGGCGAAAGCACGAGCCTGAACCAGCAACTGGCGAAGCAGGGGCTGGCGATCAGCGTCGAGCCCGCGCTGAAGGTGCATACGAAGGACAATGCGGCGAGCGCCAGGGCCGACAAGACCGGCCTCTGGAAAGGCTGTCTTGTCGCGCCGCAGGAGTTCCGGATCGGCAAGAAGGACGGCGCGCTGATTGGCGGCTCATGCCGCGCCGACCGCGACAAGGAAATCCGCGCCGTGCTCTTCCCTGAGGATCTCGCGCAACCGCCCGCCTGCGCGATCAAGGGCAAGTTCGCGGTGCGCGCCCGGGTGACCGGCAATGTCGGCATCTATCATCTGCAGGGCTGCCGCAGCTATGCCGGCCTGACCCGGCCGGACCGCTGGTTCTGTTCGGAGGACGATGCGCAGGCCGCGGGCTTCCGCCGCGCCTTCAATTGCCGGGCCAAGCCTGCGGGCAAGTGAGCGCCGGCGCCGGCGTCACCAGTTCCACGACCAGTGCGGAGAAGGTGAATTTGACCACGACGACCAGCGCTGTGCCCCCGGGTTGGCGTAAGCCCAGGTCGAGTCGGCGGGCCTGGCATTCCTGTGGTGGACTTTGGCCACTCGCTTTGGCCGAGGCGAAGCCGGCGGCGCGACCTGCTTCAATTCGGCACGCGCATCGAGCGGGGATGCTGCCGGCGCGCTCGTCGCAGCCGGGGGCGCAATCGCCGCCACGACCGGCGGAGCCGGCGGAACGATGGTGGGGATGGAGGTGTCGAACACGATCTTGTCCGGCCATTTGCGCGCGGACTGGATGCGCAGCATCATGCTGTTGGCGGGATCGGTAGGTGCCTGCGCCGCCACCACTTCATTGACCGGCGCGGGTGCCGCACTCGGCCATAGCCAACCCGCAACAAAGATCATCGCGAGCAGCACGCTTCCGACCCAGATGAAATATCGACCTAACGGCACCACGTATACCAGCCCTTGCGTGACAGTATGGCAACGAGACAAATGCGCGCTGATGTTTTGGTTCCAGACCTGCAGTAGCTAGCGCGTATTATCCTCCATATCTGTTGTCGGCTTCAATTTTTGTCAGCAGGCACACGACAAAGTGACCCTGCAGGGCGCAGCTGTCCCAAAACAGGAACGACGATTTCGTTGCCGCGTTGTCGGAACAAACCGCTCCGTAGCATCTGCACGTCATCAAGCACAAAGTGCGCCATTCGGCCGCCCCTTTCGTTTGCCTGCGCCGGCCTCGGTGCTGCAATCTCAGCGCTGCATCTGCATGATCTGATCCATCGGCATCATGTTCTGGTTCATGTGATCCATGATCCAGAGCGAGCCGCCGATCACGAGGAAGATGATCAGCAGGCCGAAGGCGAGCGCCATCACGTTGTTGGTGTTGTCCGCGCCGGTGGTGATGTGCAGGAAGAACACCAGATGCACGCCCATCTGGGCGATCGCCAGCACGATGATGGCGACGGGGATGGAAGGCTGCCAGACCAGATTGGTGCCGGCAACAAAGAATGAGGTCGCCGTCAGCAGGATGGCAAGCGCAAGCCCGACGAGATAGCCGAGCACGCGGTACTTGACACTGACGCCCCCCTCGTCGCCGGGCGCCAGGTCGGCCTGATGGGATACGCCGTGAAGCTCGCTCATACCGCACTCCCGAGCAGATAGACCACCGAAAACACCGCGACCCATATGATGTCGAGCGCATGCCAGAATAGCGCAAAGCACAAGAGACGGCGCAGGATGTCGGCGCGAAAGCCCTTGGCGAACACCTGCGCCATCATGGTGAGCAGCCAGAGGATGCCGGCCGAGACATGCAGGCCGTGGCATCCGACCAGCGTGAAAAAGGCCGACAGGAATGCGCTGCGCGAGGGGCCGGCGCCGCGCGCGACGAGGTCGGCGAATTCGCGGAACTCGATCGCGAGAAATGCGAGGCCAAGGACGCAGGTCACGGCCATCGCGATCTGGAACCAGCGATGGCTGCGCTCTTCGGCCGCGATGCTCGCCATGCCGCAGGCGAAGCTCGACAGCAACAGACAGCCGGTTTCGATCGCGACGTTTCCGAGGTTGAAGAGCTGAGCGCCGCTCGGTCCGCCCGCCGTCTGCCCCAGCAGCACCGCATAGGCCGCGAAGAAGCAGGAGAACATCACCATGTCGCTGAGCAGGAATATCCAGAAGCCGAAGCCGGTGACGATCCGCTTCGGCGCCGGCCCATGATGCACGGCGTCGAGGCCGATCACATCCGCATCATGCCCGTGTGCGAGCGCGCCTGCCGCCATCATGCACTCCCCGCTTCGGTCACGAGCTCGCGGCGTGCCGCGAGATTGGCACGGTCGAGGCGCGCGACTTCGTCAGCCGGAATTTCGTATTCGTCATGGTCGCGCCAGGCAAAGACGACGAAGGTCGCGTACGCACCGATGAGGCCGAGGATCACAATCCACCAGATGTGCCAGATCATGGCAAAGCCTACGAAAGTGGCGAAGAACGCGCAGACAAAGCCGGTCGGCGAATTTCGCGGCATCTCGATCGGCTTGTACTCCGGCTCCTTCGCGCCTTCCACGCGCGCACGCCGCTTCATCGCCCAATAGGCATCCTCGCCGGTCACGTCGGGCATGACAGCGAAATTGAACACCGGCGGCGGCGAGGCCGTAGCCCATTCCAGCGAACGCCCGTCCCAGGGATCGCCGGTTGTGTCGCGCAGCGCCTCGCGATCGCGGATCGAGACCACGAGCTGCACGATCTGGCAGATGATGCCGGCCAGGATCAGCCCGGCGCCGATGCTCGCAATATCGAGCCATGGCTTCCACGCCGCGACATCGTAATGCTGCATGCGCCGCGTCATGCCGAGGAAGCCCACGGCATAGAGCGGCATGAAGGCGACGTAGAAGCCGATCAGCCAGAACCAGAACGAGGCGATGCCCCAGCCTTCATGCAGGCGGAAGCCGAACGCCTTCGGGAACCAGTAGGTATAGCCGGCGAACGCGCCGAACAGCACGCCGCCGATGATGACATTGTGGAAGTGCGCGACCAGGAACAGGCTGTTGTGCAGCAAAAAGTCCGCCGGCGGCACCGCCACCAGCACCCCGGTCAGGCCGCCGAGGATGAAGGTCACCATGAAACCGATCGACCACATCATCGGCGTGGTGAAGCGGATGCGGCCGGCGAACATCGTGAACAGCCAGTTGTAGATCTTCACGCCGGTCGGCACCGCGATGATCATGCTGGCGATGCCGAAGATCGCATTGACGTCGGGACCTGCGCCCATGGTGAAGAAGTGATGCAGCCACACCATGAAGGAGATGACGCAGATCGCCATGGTGGCGAGCACCATCGAGCGATAGCCGAACAGCGGCTTGCCCGAAAACGTCGAGACCACCTCCGAGAAGATGCCGAACGCCGGCAGCACCAGGATGTAGACCTCGGGATGGCCCCAGGCCCAGATCAGGTTCATGAACATCATGACGTTGCCGCCACCGTCATTGGTGAAGAAATGGAAGCCGAGGTAGCGGTCGAGGATCAGCATCGCCAGCGTCGCGGTCAAAATCGGGAAGGCCGCGACGATCAACAGATTCGAGGCGAGCGTGGTCCAGCAGAACATCGGCATGCGCATATAGCTCATGCCCCTGGTGCGGATCTTCAGCACCGTCGTGACCAGGTTGATGCCGGCGACCAGCGTGCCGACGCCCGAGATCTGCAGCGACCACAGATAATAGTCGACGCCGACGCCGGGCGAATAGGTCAATTCCGACAGCGGCGGATAAGGCAGCCAGCCGGTGCGCGCGAACTCGCCGACGACGAGCGAGACGTTGACCAGGAGCGCGCCGGTCGCGGTCAGCCAGAAGCCGACCGAATTGAGCGTCGGGAACGCCACGTCGCGCACGCCGAGCTGCAGCGGCACCACGAGATTCATCAGCCCGATGACGAACGGCATCGCGACAAAGAAGATCATGATGGTGCCGTGCGCGGAGAAGATCTGGTTGTAGTGTTCCGGCGGCAGAAAGCCCTGGGAGTGAAAGGCCACCGCCTGCTGCGCGCGCATCATGATGGCGTCCGAGAAGCCGCGCAGCAGCATCACGCAGGCAAGCAGCGTGTACATGACGCCGATCCGCTTGTGGTCGACGCTGGTGATCCATTCGCGCCAGAGATAGGGCAGATGGCCGGCCAGCACGACCCAGGCCACCACGCCCAGGATCACGACCAGCACCACGCCGCCGGCGGCGAGCGGTATCGGCTGATTGAAGGGGATGGCCGCCCAGGTCAGTTTACCGAACATTGCTGGCTCCGATGTTCGCGGCTTCCTCTGGGCCCGGGCCCGGCGGAATCTTTTGTGTCGCGATCGCCGAGAACAATTCCGGATCGTCCAGCCGATAGACGGTCTTGTCCTTTGGCACCGACTGCTTGAGCAGCTCGTTCCTGTAGCTGTCGGCGTTCAACACACGATCACTCTTGACTGCGTTGGACGCAAAGCTCGCGAACTCCGGCTCCGAGACGACATGGACGTCGAACAGCATGTCGGGAAAACCGTCGCCGCTGAAATGGGCTGACAGGCCCTGGAGCGTGCGGACCTCATCGGCGCGCAGCTCGAGCCGGTTCACCATCCCGTTCATGGTGTAGATCATGCTGCCAAGCTGCGGAATGAAGAAGACGTTCATCACGCTGGCCGATGTGAGCTGAAAATGCAGCGGCGCGCCGACCGGCACCGTCAGGGTGTTGACGGTTGCGATCCGCTGGTCCGGGTAGATGAACAGCCATTTCCAGTCGAGCGACACCACCTCAATGGTGACGCCCTGCCCCGTCCCCGCGACCGGCTTCGCGGGATCGAGCTGATGCGCGCCGATCCAGGCGACGCCGCCGAGCAGGATGATGGTCAGTGCCGGGATCGACCAGACCACGAGTTCGAGCCGGCCCGAATATTCCCAATCAGGCCAGTAAAGGGCGCGCGTGTTGGATTTGCGAAACCAGAAGGCGAAGGCGAAGATCGCGGCGATGGTCGGCAGCACGATCGCAAGCATGATCGCGATCGAATCGATCAGGATCGTCTTGTCGGCGGCGGCAATCGGTCCCTGTGGATCGAGGATGTTCATTGGCGAGCCGATCCTGCGTCACGCAACAAGCCTAGCGCAGCCGTGGTCGAACCACAAACGCGCGCGGGTCAGGGTTCCGTCATACCTGATCGGACCGGAACGCTCAGCCGCGGATCGAACGATCCTTTTTCAAATCGCACTAAAATTTGTAATTCCAGCCGATCCACTCGCACAGACCGCGACCCATCACGTCCTCGAGCTCCCCGCCCTTCAGCCAAGGCAATTCTTCCGTAAAGAAAGTGACACATTGCCGGTAGCTGCAGGGCATCCGGGTGATGTCGGTGCCCCAGAAGAAGCGCTTTGGTCCATAGGCATCGAAGATGCGGTGCAGTCCGTCCTGGATATTTTTGAAGGGATAGGCTTGCGTCGAATAATGCGGCGCGCCGGTGGCCTTGACAGCGACATTCGGCAGTTTCGCCATCGCCACCAGTTCGTCGAGGTGAACGAAGGCCTCGGCGTCCTGGCCGCGGCGGTTGAGCCCGCAATGATCGACGATCATCTTCAGCCGCGGATGCTGCTTGGCGAGCTCGCGAAATTTCTTCAGGTAAAGCCCGCCCATCATCGCGATCGGCAGCCCCTCCTTCTCCGCCGCCGGCCACAGCCAGTCCAGCGAGCCGTCGTAGAGCCACTTCTGCTGCTCCTCCAGGAGCAGCGGCCAGCGCAGGCCCATCATGCCCGGCTGGTTGCGCCAGCCATGGACCAGCTTGCGGTTATCAGGGTTTTGCAACGGAAACTGTCCCATGATCGCAAAACGATCCGGATATTTCTTTACCGCCTCGATCGCCATCGCCTGGGAATTGGGGTCCCAGCTGGCCGGCGGATGGATCAGCGCCGCATCGACGCCGGCCTCGTCCATCTCCTTCAGCAGCTCTTCGGCGGTGAATTTCTCGACCTTGCGGTGCAGTCCGGAGGTCGGCACCACCGTCTGCGACCAGAGATGAACCTGCGCGTCGATGATCTTCATGGCGTGCCTCCCCAACGTTTTTCTATTTGGGAAGATCATGCCGGACCGGCGCACCAGGGCGCAAGCGCGCTCGCCTCACGCCGCGCGCGGGCCGCGCATGCGGTCAGGTCATGGAATGGAGGCCGATGATGTTGCCGTCCAGATCGGCCACCAGCGCGATGTTGCCGTACTGACCGATCGAGAATTTTTCCTTCACGATCTGGCCGCCGGCTTCTTTCGCGCGCTGGGCGGTTTTGGCGCAGTCCTCGGTGACAAAGTAGATGATGGTCCCGCCCGGCCCGACCGGAGCGTCGTCCATCCTGGCGAGCGCCCCCGCCGCCCCGCTGGCGCCCTGGTTCATGGGAAACGCCCACATGTCATCAAGGCTGTCGCCCGATTGCGGCAGCTTCGTCAGGGGTAGGCCGAGCACGGTCTCGTAGAACGACTTCGCGCGTTTCATGTCCTTGACATAGATTTCGAACCAGCCGACCGGATTCATCTCGTTCGCCATGTGCGCCTCCAGATATCTTGCTCCGCACCCAGCGTTTAGGGATCAACGGCGTTGCTTTTGTGACGCGGGC
>Ga0210403_10003207_pt1 | contig 14478 bp, 12 predicted proteins | sample IncBWC19MmetaG_FD_150863 | JGI IMG/M metagenome (GOLD analysis project Ga0210403, IMG submission 150863) | Forest soil microbial communities from Barre Woods Harvard Forest LTER site, Petersham, Massachusetts, United States - Inc-BW-C-19-M | ecosystem: Environmental > Terrestrial > Soil >... | reverse complement strand
CTGGAAACTCCTGATCTCCTCCCCGGTTGCTACGTTCCAGAGACGAACCTTCTCGAAAGTGGCGGCAGCCAGCATCGATCCATCAGGACTAAATGCGATGCCCTCGGTCATATCAGAATTGTCGATGTGCTTCACTTCGCACCAAGTCTTCGTGTCAAACAGCCGAATAATGCCGTCGTCTGAGGCTGAAGCCAGCATTTCTCCATTGGGACTGAATTCCGATGAGTCGACACCCCTCCCGATGATAAGAAAGTGAAGACGCTTCCCAGTGGCACCGTCGAATACCTTTAAAGCTCCATTCGATGTCCCTAACGCAAGCATTCGGCCGTCGGGGCTGAACACCGCGGTTTCCACGTTGTCATCTCTGACATCGCGAACTGCCCATATCTGCCTCCGAGTAGGAATGTCCCACCCCCGGACCCACGGATCGTAGCTCTTGCCTCCGGAAACAGCGGTCTTCCCGTCAGGGCTCACGGCTATGCCTGCCACGGAGCAGGGATAGCTGTCGGCCCTTTCGGAAGGTTCGGGAGCCAGAAAGGAAAACGGGGCGGTTTGAAAAGCGTCGCGGTTTTCATTCCACCACTCTTTCCAAGGTCGGGTTGCCCTATGGCCTACAAGAAACAGATCGCGTTCTTTTTCCAATCGTTTACCTGTGAGCCGCTCTAGAGCTCCCACGGCTTCATCGGGTAGAGATACCTCTGTGCTTTCTTCCTTCTCATTGCCTCCAGTGCTGAAACGAACCATGTTTCCGCAACTTCGCTTGTCGTCCAGCAGTGCTACGAAGGTCGGTATTAGTTGCGGGTCCCGGTAGTGTTGAAGGGGGCTGATAGCAGCGCAGATCGTCTTGGGGTCGTGCAGCATCGCGATCAGCAGCCTCTCTCCAGCATCGGAGCGATGTTCTCCAAGAAGCTGGATCGCTTGCTCCCTTCGATTGGAAGGTTGGGTCGGATCTCTCGCGATTTGGACAAGGATGCACTTACCTTCTTTGCTGTAATCGTCCAGTACCTCTCGGAGAAGTATTGTGTTCGTGGTCCGGTCTAGGGCAGCCTCAATCTGATTTTGCGCGGTTTCCTGGCACTCTTGCGCCTGCACCGAGAGCACTGGCAGCAGGAGGAATCCGAGAACCACAACAGCGATTATTCGTTTGAGGGGGAAAGACGACATAGTGATGAGCACCCTTTATGGTGAGGGTTGAAAACGGCAACTCCTATAGTTCTAGAAGAGTGAGTTCTACGAACCGGACCGCTTGTACACCCGCACATAATCCACAAGCATCTGCTGCGGGAAAACCGTCGTTGCATCGGGATTGCCCGGCCATTTCCCTCCCACCGCCAGATTCAGAAGAATAAAAAATGGATGATCGTAAACCCACTTCGCTCCTGCGGGAAGGTCGGCGGGAGTGCGGGTGGCGTAGAGGTTGTTGTCCACAAAAAACTTGATTTGATTGGGCGACCACTCAACCGCATAAACGTGGAAGTCATCCGCGAATTTGCGGCCGTCGGGAAATGAAAATGGTGAGCCGATTCCTTTCCCTCCCGAATATCCGGGACCGTGAATCGTGCCGTGAACAGTGGAAGGCTCGCGGCCAATATTTTCCATGATGTCGATTTCGCCGCATGTCGGCCAGGCTTTGGTGGAGAGATCACTCCCCAGCAGCCAGAATGCCGGCCACATGCCTTGTCCGTAAGGAATCTTTATGCGGGCCTCAAAACGTCCGTACGCCTGCGCAAATTTATTCGAGCTATTCAGCCGCGCGGAGGTGTAGTCGTGTGAGACCATGTCTGCACCGGTGTAGCTCTCTTTGAGCGCGGTGATGACAAGGTTTCCATTCTGAATTTCCGCGTTTTGCGGCCTGTTTGTATAGGACTCTAGTTCTGCATTTCCGAAGCCATTGCCACCAGTCACAAGATTCCACTTGCTGGCGTCTGGAGAAGAGCCATCGGGCAGATTAAATTCGTCGCTCCAGACCAACGTCCACCCGGGAATGGTTGAAGATAGAGGCGGCGTAACCGATGCTTTGACCTTGTGGCCGCAGCTTGCCAGCAGGAGCGCCTCAACAATCATGAACACCAGAAAATATCCGCGAAGTCTCTTTCTGTAATCCAACCGATCCTCCCGCCTACTTTGGAGGCGACGTCATCTCCATTGCCCAAATCGCCGCAGGCCGCATGTACATCGAAGCCCGATAATATCCGGTATTTTCCCAAGCTTCAGGAGTTCGGAACCAGTAGCCTTTCGTCTCATACGTCGTGTGAAAGACGCCCCATGCCGTTCGGTATCCCTCGTCTTTCATGCCATCGCTTAGCATTAGCGCAGCCACGCCAAATGTAGTGCCAGTCCAAACCTCCTGCACCTGTTCGTTGCTAGTGATGATGCTGCCGTCGGCGCCCATGCCATTTACGGCGCCCATCTCGCCTTTGGCAAATTTCATCACATTGAAGTCATAAATTTTCTTCAACGACTTCAACTGCATCTCGCGGGGAACCAGGTCGCCGAGTCCGGTCATATTTGCATACCACTGCCCGGCAAGTTGGTCGGCCTGCACGTTGTCACGATATTCGCTCATAGTGTCATAGCGAAAGTACTCGCCATTCCAAAGCTTTTTCACATAAGTATCTTGGCCTTTGAGGAACATCGCGTGGTACTTGGTTGCGGAAGTCGGATCGCCCAACACTTTCGCAATTTCTTCCGCGGCGCGAAGTGCGGCCAGCCATAATCCGCCGCAGTATGCGCTCTCTCCATGCACGATCCATACATCGTACGTCTGGTCGGGATAATCGTCGTTCTGAGGAATACCGTCGCCAGTGCGGTCGTATTGTTGCAGATGCTGAAGCGCCTCTTGCACTGAAGGCCACGTGTAGCGCAGAAATTCCGTGTCTTTCTTGCCAGTAAAAATGTAGTCGCGGTAAATCATGAGCACGAACTTGCTGTTCAGATCCTTCCAGTCGTTAGTATTTTGCCAACTGAAAGAATTAACCTGTGCAAACGGGTCTTCTTGCGGCACTCCAAGATCGTGTGGTACCGCTCCTTTGGCTTTGCGAATTCTAAAGTTAAGCGACCCCGTCTGTTGAGATTTCCATTGCCACAAATATTTATCAGTTAAGTCTTGCGAAACAGTATCGGCAAATTGACGCAGGACTTGCTTATCGATGTCGGGCCAGAACTTCACCAGCGGCATGGAACCGTAGAAACGAACATCCAGCGTGGCATAGAACGCGTAGTCAAAACATTCGAGGAAGCCGAAGGTGTCGGGGGTTTTTGTATCTGAACCTACTTGATGTCCCCAGAAGGAACCTCCATCCGCGAGAATGTACATTTCATTGAACAGCATTCCGCGATACCACAACGGTTTGCTCTCGTCGTTAATGTACGGAGCCTGCCAGGCATCAATCTGATCGCTCCACTGCGATGCATTGAGCAATCCATCGCGGGCGATCTCCCAGGAATTCGTTCCGGACGTCCCGTAGAAATTCGTATAGTGGCGATACCATTTGCGTCCGGAACCGAAAGTGACGATCGGGAGATCCCACGCGATCACCATGGGGATTACGCGCTTCTCTCCCGGTTTGAGCGTAAATCGAACTGCGATGGCTCCTGAGAGATGTTCACCGCTGCTAACCCATGATTGACTGCTATTTGACAGGCGTCCATCGGCAGCGAATGGCTTCCATACTTCGTCGCTGGTTTCTGGCAAGAAAGTCGTTTGATACGTAACTTCCACGCCGGGCGATTCAAGCGTAGCGATAGTCATCTGACCATCCCAGTCATCTTTTACGCCGTTGGGATGGATGCGGTCGAATACGATTCCCTTCATTTGACCGCTGCCGCCCTCATTCTTCTGCACGAAGCGGTTGTGGTTCCCCAGGTCGAGAGCGCCATTCATGTTTGGTGAAAAGTCCCGAAACCAACCGAGCATGTTGGTCCATGACAATAGGACTGAAACGGTGACGGGCTTGTCGGTTGGATTTTCGGCGTGCCAGCGATAGACAGCGACGGGGTAGCTGCTTTCCCGATAATTGTTGGGCAACACGGGAGAAAATTGTTCGAGTATCACGTGGGCGGGGAATTTGTCCCATCGATAGTCGTACCAGGATTTGGGATAAAGAGAATAATAGTCGCCCGCCCCCACGGGGTAGTCCCACTTCCAACTTCTTAATTGGCCGTTTTCGGGATGACTCGACATCAGGACTTGCGCGACGCCTTCGGAAGCGCCTTCGGACTTTTGGTACATCGCAAATTGATTAGTCCAAACCGTTTGATACTTGTGGACTCCGCCCTTCATGTGCCAACGTGCGAAGTCGCCGCGGTAGGTACGCGAAAAAGTTCCCGCTCCAAAACCTCCGACGGGAGCGCCTTGCCAATACCCGTCGTCAATCATGCCGGTCGCGGCCAGCGCTGGCTTTCTGCCACCTGCATTTTCGAGGGGAAGACCGATTGGACGCTTCCACGCTGCTTTAGGAATGGTGTCTCCAGCAAACAGAAACGATGCCGAAAAAAAAGAAAGAAGCAACAAACACTTCCAGGTCCGCCGAAAATTCATGCAAGTCCTCCCCAACCCATTGCGCCATAGCATTCTTGGAATCACTGCATAGACGTGAGGGTCGGTATTTTATAGAGGCTTGGCAGGAATAGAAAGCGGTATCTAAAAGAATTCGGCCATTGAAGCCGCGGTGCTGGCTGCTCCCGGATAGTTCGCCACGTTCGGCACTCCGAGTCCTTCGAGAATAAGCCGAAGCGTGCTCTCATGCTGATACAACGTGGTCGACTGGAAGCCTTGTTTGGCCTCCGGGCTGATGATTACCGCGGCAACATGGCCACCGCCATTAGTTGAATCGCTAGTCTCTGCCTCGTCAAACACGATAATCAGCAAACCATCTTTCTGAAACGTAGGGCTTGAAATCACCGGCCCAATGTTCTGCTGCAACCACTGATCCGCGAGTTGCAATGTGCCGTCGTGAGCATCGTCCAGCAAGTTCGGCACGAGGAAAGAAAAGTTTGGAAGCTGTCCATCCGCGAGGTCCTGATTGAATTGAGTTAACGATTGCAGATTATTCACTTGCGTGCTGCTGTTAACCACGTCGGTTACGTACGCGAACGGATTGTGATGCTTGACATATGGATAAGAGTCGCCGCCGGTGTATCCCGGGTTAGGAATGCTCTCAGCGTATGACTTCCACGTCTTGCCCGCAGCAAGCAGTTGGCGAACGATGTTGTCGACGCTGACTGTTCCGCCGAACGAATCATCGTTCGAGATGAGCTGTCCGGTGGTCAGCATGAAATAGTTGCCAATCGACGGATGAGTGTTCGCGTAATACTGAGTTGCCAATCCATATTGGGTAGCAAGGCTGTTTAAATACGGCATTGAAGAATTTCCAATGACTTCGGAGTAGCTGTGATTCTCCTCGACAACCAGCAGGACATGCCCGAAAGCCGGTACGCTGCCAGACGACGGCGGAGGATCACTAGAAGGACGAGGGCCGCTTGGCGAGGACGAGCCGCACCCGATGGTAGCAATCAGGAAGAAGCTCGTGATGAGCAGCGAAACCGTTCGGACCTGCGAGGGAATGACGGATGATAAAGACTTCACAGATTTTTGATGCCGGAAGCAATGTTTGCGTCTACAGGCCCGGCGTTTCAGAAATCAGCCTTTTGTCGATAACGCAGAGAAAATCTGGCCCAACTTAGCATTCTTGGTCAAAATTGGCGGAAGCGAATGGGAGTCGAACCCACCGACGGCGGGGTGACCCGCCGTCCACCGGTTTTGAAGACCGGGACGATCACCGGAACGCATGCGCTTCCATCGTACAGTCAAATCTGTAACGCTTCTTGATTTGTCATCCTGAGCGAAGCGAAGGACCTATGCATCGCGAGTCTAAATACATAGGTCCTTCGCTTCGCTCAGGATGACAATATTTATTCCTGCATGAGCTATTTATCCCCCGAGCATAGGAACTCCTCTACGTCCAGCGAAACCATTTCAGCGCCAAGGCGAACGAGATTCCTCCCCACAGAGCAAGTATCAGAATTCTTCCTGCTTGCGAACGTAGTGATGCTCCTTGCAGAATCGTTGTCCGCAGGGCGTCGTTTAGAGCGGTCAGCGGAAGAATTTTGACGAAAGGCAATATTTTGGCCGGGAAATGTTCGTAGGAGAAGAAGACTCCGGAAAAAATCCACATCGGCATCATTACCAGATTGATGAGTCCGCTTACGGTTTCGATTTTCTGCGCGCGGCTTGCCGCTAGTAAGCCCAATCCACCGAATGCGACGGACCCCAATCCCGCAAGCAGCAGAACGGCTGCAATCGATCCCAATACCCGCATTTGAAACGCGAGCACGCCGAGGCTCAGCAGCAAGCCTACTTCGATCAGCATCAACACCAGCCGGCTACTTGCCAGCGCTAGCAGAAAATCGCTTTTGCGCATCGGCGTGGCCACGAATCGCTTGAGCAATTTTCGCTGGCGCATATCGACGAGCGCAAATCCGACTCCCCACATGCCGGAGTTCATCAGGGTCATCCCCAACAACCCTGGTATAAGAAAATCGATGTAGCGGGAACCGGGCTCAGTCAAGACGGACGAAGAGGCTGCCACCGGATTTGTCCGTCCCGCTCCGGATTGCAAAGCGTCGTCCACTTCGGCGCGCGACAGCACGGTTTCTGATCGCGAAGGATCGTAGATGTAACGGACACCTCCCTGGCCGTCCGGTTCGACGACCAAATCATATTTGCCAAAGTTAAAGGCCTGCAGCGCTTGCGACTTCTCAAGTACCTGCAAATTTATGGACGAGCTTTGAGGCGAGCGCCGGATCATGCCCACGACATCCTGCACCCCAGGACTGGCGACGACAACAATTGATGTGACCTCGGCCGGCTTATTGCGGAAAGCTATGCCAAGTCCGAGGGCTAGGAGAATAGGGAAGCCGAATATCCAGAAAATCAGTTCCGGCTCGCGAATCAGTTCTCGCATGCGCGCCATCAGGAGCGAAGCGAATCCGGACCAACGCCCGTTGCGCAGCGGGGGCGCGGAGGGTGGGCTCATTTCCGCGGGTGGAGTTTGTTGTGCGATGGCCATGACGTTTTTTGACGCTACTGGTTCCTTGCGATCAGGAAAACCATCCAAAGAACATACCCACAGCCGCAAAGACCACGCAGCCGATTCCCTTTACTACAGTCAAGAGATGCCTCCTTGACGTAGCCTCCTCTTCTTCCGGGTCGGCATCGACGTCATTGTAGACATACTCGGCTCCCAGCCCGTACACAACCATGGCTGCACCCACCGCAAGTATTCCGATCCCGAGCATGACATTTTGTGGCCTGCGATGCTATGCCTCCCTCAAATGACGCCCGGTCAGGTTCACGAATACATCTTCCAGACTGGCCTGGCGGGTACTGAGGTGAAGAAGTTCGGAGTTTCGCGCTCGAACCGCGTCCAGTAGCGCCGGAATTGTGCTGTGGGGTTCACGCACATTCAGACAGACAATGCCCTCTTCGTTACGAACTGAGTCGACCCCGGGAAGCGCCTTCCAGTGATCGAGAGATGCGTTGTCAGCGGCGCCGCTGACGTCGAATTCTACGACGTGATGACCTCCGAGACGCTCGATCAAGTCGGACGGAGTGCCCTCAGCAATGACCTGCCCATGGTCGATGATTGCGAGCCGGTCACACAGCCGCTCGGCCTCATCCATGTAATGCGTGGTCAGAAGCACCGTGCCGCCTCGGCTTAAGAATGCTCGAACAATCTCCCAAAGTTGGCGGCGGCTTTGAGGATCGAGTCCGGTAGTTGGTTCATCGAGGAAGAGAATTTTCGGATTGCCCACCAGCGCGGTTGCCACGGCTAAACGCTGGCGTTGTCCGCCGGAGAGTTTGCCAACCCATGTATCGGCTTTCTCGGTGAGTTGCAATTCTTCAATAACTTCCGCAGACGATCTCGGTTCACGGTAAAAACTGGCAAACAATTCAATGGTTTCTCGCACCGAAAGCTTTTCGGAAAGCCGAGTCTCCTGCAAAGAAATCCCCAACAATTCGCGCAGTTCGCGGGTGTGGGTCTCCCAAGTGTGTCCAAGGATTGTGACCTGACCGGACGTCGGTTGCAGCAAGCCCTCCAGGATTTCAATGGTTGTGGTCTTGCCGGCGCCGTTGGGTCCAAGCAGCCCAAAACATTCACCCGCCTGGATTTCAAGATTTAGCCCACGCACAGCTTCGACCTTGCCATCGTAGGTCTTGCGCAGGTCGCGACATTGGATAGCTGTGGACACGGGAGAATTCTAGCGTATCAGTTCTTAGTTCTCAGTTCTCCGAGGGCGGCATTCAGCGAATTTTTGTACGGATCGAGTCTGGCCTCGCCGGGTGTGCGTGGCGCGTCGCTCGCCGCGTAGCAAGTGCCAAGCTTCTTTATAGGCGCCGTGCTTTGAAACTGTCAGGTGTGGCGACAGGATCACGTTGCTGGTGTTCTTCAAAATCACGTCTATGGGAAAAATGAACCAAACGTTTTTCGGGACGATGTAGACAGCGACGAAATCAATTTGCTCCCTGGTGTAAGGCTGACCGCTAAAATGGTAGTTATATGAAGTCTTTTTCCGGCTGATGGTGGATTTGACCTGGACGCGCAGGAACTTTCCATCGTGTTCGACGGCAAAATCGTAACGACAACTTTCTCCCCAGGGTTTGCTGACAAGGAGACCTTGCTCGGAGGCGCGAGCCATGAAGCGCATTTCCGCCCACTCTCCGCGCTGTTTATTTTGATTGTTGCTTGCTCCGGTAGTTTTCATGAATCCTCATTCCAATAAAAAACGCGGCCCCAAAGGAGCCGCGCGGTTAAAGTTGACTATATTTCAAGGATAGCAGATTGACGGGGGTAAACATGCCACGTCCGGAAGCATTATATTTATAAGAGTTTCAGCGACTTACGTAAATTAGGTCTTTCCAGGCCCCTTGACAAGAAAATGGAGAAATGTCCGGGATGAGCGCAGCAGATGGGCCGGAGAATGATCTAGAATCATTTCTTCCATAGGACTTCGCAATGCGAGTGTTTCGACGCGGCTTCACTTGACGGCGCTCCCTCTAAACGCCCGTGTGTCGTTTCCAATAACACTCTCACAAGCCTCGAAAGGACATCGCCATGTTGCGCAAGCTTGGATTGCTGTTGCTTTTCATCGTCCCATTTGCCGGGCTGGTTTCGGCACAGGAGGCGCGCCACTTCACCTTTCATTATGCATTCACAGTTAAGAACGTTCCCGCAGGGGAACGAGTCCGTATATGGATTCCTGCGGCCGAGTCCAATGACTTCCAGGAAGTTCGTGTCGTCTCCGCTACCGGTGATTTGCCGCTGAAGAAAACCCACGAGTCGAAATACGGCAACCAGATGTATTTCGCAGAAACGAAGACTGCGAAGCCGGAACTGCATTTCGAGATCGTCTATGACATCGTGCGCCACGAGCGGCTCATTCTTGGCAGTTATTCTCCGCACCTCCAGAGCGTCGTGCTCAAGGAAAAGGAACGAAGCGAATTCCTGGCGCCGGATCGCCTCGTGCCTGTCACGGGCTTGCCCGCGCAATTAGCTGCTTCGGTTACCGAGAACGAGACGACCAACCTTGACAAGGCGCATGCGATCTACGATTTCGTGTTTGCCAATATGCGCTATGACAAGACTGGCACTGGCTGGGGTCGCGGCGATGTGTTGTACGCATGCGACGCCAAGAAAGGGAACTGCACGGATTTCCATTCCTTGTTTATCGCTATGGCGCGTTCGCAGAGTATTCCATCGCGCTTTGAAATTGGATTCCCATTGCCTCCCGACAAGCATTCGGCAGAAATCGCCGGATACCACTGCTGGGCGGATTTCTTTGAACCGCAGCATGGGTGGGTTCCGGTGGACATTTCCGAAGCCTGGAAGCATCCTGAGAAAAAGAGTTATTTCTTCGGAGCGCTCGATGCTAATCGCGTGCAGTTCACGATGGGCCGCGACATACGTTTAAATCCGCCGCAGGATGGGCCTCCGCTAAATTATTTCGTCTACCCCTATGTGGAGATCTCGGGGAAGGAATATCCCGCTGTCTCGCAGACGTTTTCTTTTACGGATGTTGGCAGTGGAGACCTACACGGTGCGCCGTAAGGCTCGAAGCGATGGGGCAGGACGACGATCGAATCGGAACCGGCTCTGGAAGGTCAAAAGTTCTCGACCACCCACGCGTTGCTGTTGAATGTAGAAATCGTAAACGCGAGATTCTTGCCGTCTGGCGAAGCCAACGGCATCCCAAGAATTGAGTTGGTTGTCCATAATTTGGAGACTTCGCCGTCCAAGCTTACCCGAAGGATTGTCGCCCCATGCACCGACGAACTCACAATGAACCAGCCCTTCCCATCTGCGGACCAACTTATTCCCGAGGGATGCTCTGAACCTCCCAAAGCCACCGAGCGCAAAGACGCATTGCTTAGCTGAACCAAGCGAATGCCATTTTGAGCTTCATCAAGATTGACAACTGCTAGGGTCAAACCATCGGGAGACAGATCCCAGGATGGCGATCCAGACGAATTAGCGTCAAGCTTTACTAGTTCGCTTTTTATGCCTTGAAGGGGATCAACTGCACTGAATAGTAATTTGCCGGTTGCTTTGTCAAACTCACTGAGGACGCACGTCAAACGCCTGGGCACACATCGGACGATCGCCCCGCGACTTGCTTCGATTACAGGCTCTGGGGCCCCCCCCGAAATCGATACCCTCAACAGGCGCATTAGGGCGGACGGTTGACCCGCTTTCTCGCCACGATCCCAATACAAAATCCACGCAGCATCTGGACTCAGTCGGGGCTCGGTCTGCTCGCCTGAACCGACAACGAAGTCTTGGGCATTTCGCTCGTTCAATCTCTGCCGGAAGATGTTCCAGATTCCGTTCCGGTCGGAGTAGAAAAAGAGCGTTTGCCCATCCAGTGTCCAAGTCGAAGGTATGTTGTTTCTTCCCTCGAGCGTCAATTCTTGAGGGGATCGCAGGCCGCCCGCGCCATCGAGAGCTGCCACGTATAGATCACTCCGATTCCCTGCGTTCACAAATACAAGATGTTTGCCGTCTAAGCTGAGGCTCAGATCCGACAGCGTCAAACCTGCCCAGTTTGTGATCCGCCGGGGACTCCCAATCGCCTTTGTCCCTGAAGAATCCACCCGGAGTTCCCATAGGTTCGTGTCTCGATCGTTTGGCGGTGGTTCTTCTATCGAATAAATGATTCGCCCGTCGGAAGCCCAACAGAAGCTTCGTATGCCGGCCGCAGCAAGAATCGTACTGGCAGCCCCTCCGATATGCGGTGCTGTTTCAATTAACGTAGTCGGGTTATCGGCACTCGATCCCACCTTCAAGGTGGCAATCCGATCTCCGGCTGGTGACCACAGTACTTGTAAAAAACGTTCTCCGTGTGCGCCTTCGAGCAGTTTCCTCGGCTTCTCGCCATCGCCATCCATAAGCCAAATCTCAGATTCTGACCTGCCCTTGATATAGGCGATTTGCGAGGCATCCGGTGATACCGATGCCCGTCCTGCATCTTCGCGTAACTTGCGCGGCGTGCTTCCCAGAATCGAGATGGCCCAGATCCCAGTAGTTTCACTGGACTCTCCAGGTCCGACGGCAGCTAATGTGGTTCCGTCCCGGAACCATGAAAGGCTTGCTCACCTGAAGCAAAAGCTTTGCGGTAAGGGAAGTGAATGCGTCTCCCCGGTCTCAAGCAGGCGTACGAAAACGCCGGTGAAGTCCGCATAGGCCAAGTATTTACCATCTGGTGAAATGGCAGCCGCATACACAGGATTTTCGGGAGGATTCGCAGTAATGCTGCGTTGCACGAGTGTTCGCTGTGCGGGATGGGCCGGTCCATACAGCTGCCATAAGGCAAATCCAGCTACGATCGCTAAGATGGCGACAGTGGCGATGACAGCCACAGGCTTAGCGCGCAACCCTGTTACGACGGCGCGGCTCGGGGCCGACGTATCTGCAAGCCGCAACTCGGTCAGCTCCATATCTCTGCTCAACCGTTGCAAATCCGCACGCACATCACTCGCATTCTGATAGCGCAGCTTGCGGTCCTTCTCTAATGCTTTGACGACAATTTCTTCCAACTTTGGTGGCAGTCCAGGATTCAGCCGCAATACAGGAACGGGTGCCCGGTTCAAAACTGCATCGTGAACGATGGCAGCAGTGTTGCCGGGAAATGCCATACGGCCAGTCGCCATTTCGTAGAACACGGCCCCGAATGAGAATAAATCCGTACGAGCATCGAGTTTTTCGCCTCGCGCCTGTTCAGGAGACATATATGCAACGGTGCCTATCGCCGAGCCCGGGCTGGTCAGATCTTCCTCTGCTGTGACCGTGAATGTCCCTGCAACGCCCACCCCTTCGACGACAGGAGCGATCTGGGCGAGGCCAAAATCGAGGACCTTGGCGTGGCCCCGTTTCGTTACGAAAATGTTCGCTGGTTTGATGTCACGGTGGAGGATGCCTTCGGCGTGCGCCGCATCGAGAGCGTCGGCAATCTCCGTACCTAAGTGCAACGTCTGTTCAAGCGGGAGTGGCTTGCCTCCAATGCGGTACTTCAGGGTCATGCCATCCAAAAACTCCATGACAATGTAGGCGCGGCCTTTCGCCTCGCCGACATCGTAAATTGTGCAAATGTTGGGATGGTTAAGTGCCGAGGCAGCTTTTGCTTCGCGCCGGAACCGTTGGAGCGCGGCTGGGTCGTTGGCCAGATCGTCGGGAAGGAACTTCAACGCAACAAAACGTTCTAGCGTGGTGTCTTCGGCCTTGTACACCACACCCATACCGCCGCCGCCCAACTTTTCGATTATTCGATAGTGTGAAACCGTCGAGCCAATCACGGCAGTGTGCTCAGCATGGAACTTTACGAGAAAATAATAGGTCTGGCAACCCGTCGAGCAAATAGGCGCCGGGCGACGATTCTGCTGCGTTCGATACGATACAATTCCCCTGCTTATGCTGAGAGTCGTCCGCTGCGGAGTGATAAGTGTTCTGGTGTTGTCAACGCTTGCAGTCGCACAGCAGGTCCTGCCCAAGCCCCAAATCACTTCTGCTGAGAACAAGCCGGCGCCAGGCTTTACGCTCCAGGATGAGCACGGAAAAACGGTTCGTCTGGCGCAAATGCGAGGTGGGCGCGTCCTCCTGATTTTTTATAGAGGATACTGGTGACCTTACTGCACGAGCCAACTGCGCGAGTTCGCACAGCATACGAAGGAGTTCGACTCTGTCAATACCCGTCTTATAGCCATCAGCGTTGACGATCGCGAGCACGCCCTCGGTGTCTGGAACAACGTTGTGAACCGTCAATTCACCATCCTGAGCGACCCAGGTGCCCGGGTGATCGGTTCCTACGGTCTTCTGCACCGCGGTGCCGGTATGGAGGGACAGGACATCGCCCTGGACACAACTCTGCTCGTTGACGTCGATGGCCGCGAGCGATGGCGTCATGTTAGCCAAACGCTCGCTGATGTACCAACCACAGAAGAAATTTTAACGCGTATCCGCCAAACGGCGGTGCGCATCCCGCACCAGAAGTAGTACCCCTGCCATTCGTTGACGGCCGGGTGCCCCACTCATTCGCGCTTTTTGCGGATGAATGGGATTCCCCACGGACATCCCCCATTCCTGCGCACCTCTTGATCTCTATCTTGTCACTGCTCTTAGACTCGCACGTTGTCGGCCACCCACTCATTCGGACAGGACGCGAATGAATGGGGCACCCGGCCGGTGCTAGAAACTCTGCCGAAGCACAGCTCACTGGCCTTGAGATGCGCTGACAAACCTAACCGGATCTTTGTCGAAGGCCTCCTTGTGGTTCCTGCTACAAAACAAATAAGTCTTGCCTTTGTAGACGGAGGTGATCGTGGGGTCGCTGTCCATGCCGCATACCGGGCAGAGACTTTTGTCCGCGGTGAAACGGGATGGTTTGGTGTAGACCAGGTTGGAGTCCGGGTTCGTCCAGCCGCGTCCTTGGTATTCGATGTTGTATGCCGTTTCCTCGGCTGCCTCGTGGCCGAAATAGCGCTCAACCACACGGAAAGCAAGATCCATGCCAGAAGTAAGTCCGCCCGAGGACGCCAGATTGCCGTCTTCCACGAATCTGGCTCCGCGTTTCAGGTGGATATCGGGGAACTCCATGGCGAAGTCCTCATACGCTCGGTGAAACGTGGTCGCCGATTTACCCGACAATAAGCCGGTTTTGGCCAGCACATATGCACCTGTGCAAACCGACATGGTTACGTCCGTGCTCTTTGTCGACGTGCGAATCCATTCCAGCATCGGCTCTTTAGCTCCTGACTGCGCCGGGATGACGATCATCTTGGGCGCGGGAGCCGTCTTAAATGTGTAGGCGGGAACGATCTCCATTCCCCCGCTTGCAAAGATCGGTTCTTTCGTCTCGGCCACGGTATAGAGATGGAATGCAGGATCCTTGCGGCCGTGGATTTCGACTGCGCCGAACACCTCCCAG
>Ga0210403_10003204_pt1 | contig 14480 bp, 18 predicted proteins | sample IncBWC19MmetaG_FD_150863 | JGI IMG/M metagenome (GOLD analysis project Ga0210403, IMG submission 150863) | Forest soil microbial communities from Barre Woods Harvard Forest LTER site, Petersham, Massachusetts, United States - Inc-BW-C-19-M | ecosystem: Environmental > Terrestrial > Soil >... | reverse complement strand
TCCTTGGCCAACTTAAGCTCGATCTGAAGCATCTCTTTGATAAGCGCGTACGGTTTCCAGTCGGCCTTGGACAGCTTGGTGGGGGTGTTCGCTCCGCAGACGTTGTGGGCAATCGCTTTCTGCACAGTAGTGCTGACGTGGCTCATGTGGTCCTCGACCACGGCGGTGACGCGCGCCTTGGCGTATTGGCTGTTGGCTGCGATGAAGTCCTTGCAGAAGGCGACCCGTTGACCTCCGTCGCGGGCCTTGATGTAGGCCGTCTGCGTTTCGTAATGGAGGCGGTAGGCGAGTTTGTCAGCGTTCCGGTCGGATTTCACCGCTTCAAGCATGGCGCGGTGGTCACCCGAGGTGGCGTCATTGATCGTGATGTCACATACTTTGGCGAGGGAGAAAACCGGAACGTAGGCCCGCAACTTGGCTTCCAGGGCATCGTTGGCGTGCGCAACTGGTACGAACAGGCTGGTGGCGATTGCGAAAGCAGCGAGACAGCGTTTCATTGGTGACATGCTCCAGATCACCGAACAGTAAGCGGCGGCGGGGTTGGGATCGCGGTGGCCAACCGCACATCAGCGCGGCGACCGCAAAGCGTCCAGCCCAGAAAACGGGTTAAGCAACTTACTGCGCGAATTCCTTGGGTGGCTGTCGAGCGGCGGCATTGATCTGGATCATGCCGTTCCGCATCCGGACCGGGCCGTCGGTCGCCGCCGCCGATACCATCTCGCCACTCGCCATCGGGCATTGCCCGGCGAGAACTCGCGGCTGGTGTCGTCGCGGATCAGCAAGTGTCGCCACGACGGCTTCGGGCCAGCATCGCGGCGGAAGTTCACGTAGCATCGCCAGCGCCTGCAGATCGGGCCGCGCGATCTGATCGCACGCCATGCGGCGAACGTCTGGGTCACTCCGCCGCCTCGTGCGTGTCGGTGGTCGGCGCGACGCGGTCGCCCGTGCTGGGGGCGATTTCCAACGGCAGGGGCTGTTCTGTTGCCTCTTCGGCGTTTAACGCATCAGCGCAGGCCGCGCGGGCGTTCTCCGATACTGGCTCCCAATGGAATAGGCGATCATTGTGTCGGGCAGGATCGCGATTGGCGATGACGATGGCCGCGTCCTTCGCCCTCGCCAGATTGAGCATGTCGCTGATGTTGCCGTCAGGCCAATGGATGCGCCACATCCCCGGCAAGCGTTCATAGGGCACGACCCACGCCAGCGGCTGGGTCGTGCGGCCATAGCGCAGAGTTCGTGTCAGCATTGATTTCCTTTCGCGGTTGGAGGCGGGCCGAGATGCCGCGTCAGCAACACCTCGACCCTGACGCGACGCTCGCAACCTTGGCCGGAATGGCCTCGTCGCGTTTTGGTGATGGGCGAAGCGGCCAAGGAGCCAGACCGCTCCGCCCGCGCGCCGTCGTGCATGATGCCGATGCCAGACGGCGCGGTTCGTGATATGTGCGGGGAGACGGCCAAAGGATCGAACCTGTCTCCCCGCGCGCATCCAACCCCGAGCCGTTGGCACGAGCCGGAGCGGACGCGCATCTCGTCATCGCCGCCACGGCCATGAGTAGCCCGCCGATGTTTCCGGTGTTTCGCCGCGCGGTACGGTGCGAAGCTCGATGCCAAGGATCGCGAGCACGCTGATGTCGCTGCGAAACTCGACCGGCAGACCTTGCTCCATCGCTGCCCATGTCAGTGCAGCCTCGATGCGCTCGGTCGCTAGCAGATCGGACATCGTCTCGGCTTCGGCCTGCTGCCGCTGTTCGTGGCTCAGCGCATTCGCGTCGTCGCTCTCGTTGGCAATCTCGCGGTCCAGCGCAGCGATCAGCGCGTCTTTGAACATCCATGCGAATAGCGCAAGCGCATGAAGCTGTTCGCTAAAGGCCAGCGACCGCCGCTCGCCATGAACCTCCGACTGCACGCGCATCGTCGGCCAGATGATCGAGGCGTCATGCTCGATCACATTGCTCACGATTGGCGTGCCAAGCAGTGCCAGCCCCTCAGCTTCCTGCCTGATCTTGGCGCGGGTATGCGAACTCGGGTACGGCGCGGACGCGATGCGATGCAAATCGGCGCGCAGCTCCCTCACTCTGCGCCTCCGGGCTTCGATTTGATCGAGCAAACCGGCCTCGCCCTTGGCAAGTTTCGGCGGCGGCTCGATCTCGACCGCTTCGAGCGTGGTGCTGCCGGGTCTGCCGCTTTTCAACCAAGTCTCGACGTTCGACAACGCGGCGGATGCAGATTGAAACGCTGCTGATCGCGTCGCTTGTAGCTCTTGCAACCGTGTGAACTCGGCGGCCATCCTGTCGAAATGCTTTTTTGCAGTGACGACGAGCGGGTCTGTCTCCGGCAATCCCCGCCCAGAATTTTGCGGATGGTCGGTGAGCCCCTTCACCGCATTTTCGGCGTCGACGCGCGCCAAGGACGCCGCGCGGACAGTTTCGAATTCAGGAATGAGCCGGTGCGCATCGGCGCGGTGCTGGCGAAGTTTTCGGAAAAGGTCTTTGCGCTCCTCCGGCAGCAGATCGATCACGTCGAAGCTCGGCGCGGTGTGGTAGTCAGCCGAAAACGGCGCTGGCGCGGCGGCCTCGGTTATTGGTCCGGGTTGAAAGCCTGTTGCGTTCGCCTGCTCAAGCACAAACCGCCGCCAGCCTTCGTCAGGTCGTGTTGCCATGGTCTCCTCCAATCATCTCGATGGTTAAAAGACGCAGACTTTGCGCCTTTACCCCTCGCTGGAAGCGGATCATGAGCCGGTGCCTGGGCAACGAGTAGTGGGGGTGATCGAGGAGGAACGAAAAAGATCGCTGCGGGCATGTGCGCGACGTTGGCGTGATGGGTCCAGCTCAATTTCTCCCGGCGCCGGGAGAATTGGAACTTACCAGCGCCGCCCGCACGGTCCTGTCGCCCGGTATCGCGTCGATTGTTTTCAAGATCAGCCACAGCACCTGCAGCAGCTTGCCCTTGTGTTGCGGTGGGCATGTCGTTTCGCTGCGATCACGTTGCCAGCGGCCATTGCGATACCGCGCCAACGCGATGAGCAGCCGCCGCGCGACCTCGCGATCACCGTAGCCGGGAAAGAACCGCGCTGCATCGCGGATCAGCGCATTCCGCTCGCTGATCGGCAGTTCGACCGCTCGCGTCCGGCCATGAGACCGAGCGTAAGGCAAACAAACTGATGAGGGTTGCGTCATGCGAGCACCTGCGAAATAACGCCCCGGAGCGTCATTTGCCTGCGCACTGAGCGGATGCCGGAGCGCCTTCATCGTCGCGGGTCCAGAAACCGGCCGTTCGGCCACAGCCTATCGAGCACGCCAATGCAAAGCTGCTCGATCTGGCTCTCATCCAGCCTGCTCTGGCACGTCGTGCAGATCGCAGAGATCGAAGCCACATCTGCGCCCGGCGGCACCGCGAACAGGAACAAGCCCGGCTTCACGTCGCCCGTGATGTCGAATGGCAACTCGCAGCCGATGCACCAGTGATGCCCCTTGTGCAGGCCGCCGTGCCAGTAGTCGGCCGCGCGCGCGAGCAGTGGCTTGCGCTTGAACGCCGCATCGTCACTTGGCGCGATCAGGTACGTCTCGACGTGCCGACCGTGGCGAAACAGCCGCTGATCACTTCGACGCTGCGCTCGGTTGCTCATGGTGATGCTCCTCAACTGCCACACCTGTGGCAGTTGATTTCTTGCGGGCGTGATGTTCGACGCCGGTCATCGCGGCAAACTCTTGATCGCATCCAAGAGTGGCCTCTCCAGCTCGTCGTACTCCTTGAGCAGAGCCACAACCCGATGGTTTGTGATCGGCGATGCCTTGGCGATCAGATCGTGCAGCAGGAAGGTCCAGCCATCGCCAGTCTCGGCGACTGGCCTTATGAGTTCGGCAGCGTCGAGACCGAGATCATTCGCCAGCAACATGACGATCTCGTCGTAAAGCTCCCAAAGCCGCCTGTGGATTTCCGGATCGGTGAGTTCATCGCCATCGGGGTCGGTCGTATTTGTCATGCTCTCGCTCCTCTCGCTGTTGTCACTGTCTGCTGCTGCGCGCCTGATCGCGCCGCTCGCGCTTCGCTTGCCACGGTGATTGTGCGGGCGCGATGGCGAGCGGCAAGCATCAGGCGGGGCCTCAGTGGTGCTTGCTGGAGTGTTTCAGTGTTGCCATCCACGCCTTGCCGCCATCGGTACAGATGAACATCGAATGCTCGACCTCGCTGTTATCGTGCGTGCATATGTTGTGCGCGAAAGCCTCGCCATCTTTGGTGCGGTAAAGGGTCTCGATCATAGAAACTCCGCCATCATCGTCGAAATTCTCGAAGTATTTCTTTTTGGTGCCCATAACCTCAGACGCGGCGGTGTCGTAGACCTTGCCATTGTGCGTCCATCGGCGATTGAGGTCTTGCTTCTGCATCAGTCCTCTCCCTTGCATCTTGCCGATCACCCGGTCGGCGCGTCCAAGCTCTCTGCAATTTCGATTGCGTTCTCGATGTGCCCGTGCGGGTCATCCTCGTTTGCGGCGGCGTTGAGCGCGTCGAGCACGCGCTCGGCGGCACCGAGCGCATCGAGCGCGTGCTCGGCATCGAGCAGCCTTGCGACCAGTGCATCACTGCCATCGCCGAGAACCTCGCGACCGCGCTCGAACACGGCGGGAACGGCGCTGCGCTCGCCATGCGCGGCGTTCGGGGGGCGACCTATTGAGGCTCGGGGACTGTCGCGATGGGACGATTGTCGCGATGGGATCGGTGGTGAGGATGTTGATTGATGTTCGTTCGGTTCTGTTCGCGCTTCAGCGCGCGGAACAGGACTAACAACCGGCTCGGAATTCGGCGCGTCATCGGCGGTGGTTTTGGCTGGGTTCAGAGGTGCGTCATCGGCAGTGCTGTTGTTGATGCTGTCTCTAACAGCGGGGAAGGTGCGCGCGGCGGAGCCGCGCTCTTTCTTGTGGCTAATAGGTGGCTCTAAGTGGCTCTCACAGGCGGGCCTGTGTTTTTTGGGGGTCAAACCTGAGTTTTCTGACGGCTGAACCTGAGTTTCCGGCGCTCCTGAAACTTCGGCCTGCCTGTGTTTCGAAACCCCGGCCTGCCTGTGTTTTCTTGGTGCCGGATCAAGCTTGGGCAAACGCCCTTTTTCCGGCCCGAAGTAGAACTCCAAAAATGCCGCTGGCAACCGGTACGTGTTTGAGTGCCCGCTGCCTTGGCTGCCCCACTCGATTTCGATCACGCCGAGTTTTTCCAACTTCGGGAGCATCTCCCAGACGGTCTGTGGCGCGCGCTTGATGCGCGCCGCGAGGGTCTCAATCGATGGGAAGCAGTGAAACTGGTTTTCGTCGTTGAGGCATTGCAGGATGGCGTAGAGCAGCCGGAAGCTGCCGTTCGGGACGTTCTTGGTCAACAGCCAGTCTTGATAACGGAACGCCATGTCCCCGCGCTGCTGGCGGGTCAATCGCGCGTCGTCCCAAGGCGGGGTGGCGGTCACGGCGCGGTCCCCCGCCTTGTGTGAAGAAAGCACGGGCGTGAGCGATGTTGCTCGCGCCACTCGCACGGCTTCAGAAAGCCGCCGACCGGGTTGCGGCACAGTTGCCCGGACTTGGTCGGCTCGCTGCAGTGCGGATAGCCGTGGCAGTGAACCCACTCGCGATATTCATCGGCAGTGGCAAAGCCGAAATGGCGAGCGGCGAATAGATCAGGGTCGCGGTTGTACTCGTCGAATTCAACCGGATCGAGAAACAACCTCTTGCCCCCGTAGTCGGGAGCGCGCCTGATAGCGACGACATAAAACGCCGCGACTGCTGGATCGACTGGATGGTTGATGCTGTTCGGCATCGACGTAGCTCTCGGTTTGCGCTACATCCATGCCGCCCCTCACAGGCAGCAAAGACGCAGCACGAAATTGAAGCGCCGCCCAGCCGGGCGGCGTTTTGCTTTAGGCGTCGGCAGAGGTGGAGGTCTTGGCTTTGCTGGCGGCCTCGCGCGCCGCGCGCCAACGGGCGGCAGCCTCGCGAGAAATCAGCCGTCGCTTCCCGACGTTAAATGTTTCCGGCATCAGGTCGGGTCTCTTGTAGAACATCTGGACGCTGATGCGATTGCGGACGCAGAATTCTTCGATGCTGTAAACGTCGACATCGAACGCGACGGGCTCGGCGGCCACCTTGCGGCCGGTGATTTCGGGGCGGGCCATTGCTGCTCCTCACACGATGTGTTGCGTGGCGAGCAGTAGAAATGCAGAGACCGCGCTTACGCAACCCGGCGGGGCGCACGCGAGTATGCAGTTCTGCGGCAGTTTTGTGGCGAGGCTATCGCGCCATCGGGATGACGTTGTCCACCGCTGGCGCGGGCGGCGGCTCATGCTGCAGCAGCGCAGCGCGCGAGATGTCATCGGTGTGGTCGGTGATGTGCTTGCTGTAGGTCCGCTCGATCTGCGCAACCGATGTGTCATGGCTCGCGGCGACGACCCTGATCGGGACATGGCGCTTGAGCGCGCGAACGACGCTTGAATGTCTCAACGCATAGAGCGTCACCTCCTCAGGATCGCGGCCGATGCTCTTGACGACCTCCGCAATGTCCTCGCGATAGTCGTCGCTCGGCGACTTGCTCCATGGTCGGCCATCGTCCTGAAGCAGCAGCGGCGCATCGACCGGGCGGCCCTTGGCGGCTTTCTTCAGCCTCGCCGCCAGTGCCTCGCTGATCGGCACGTTGACGCGCTCGTGCTTGCGCGCGGCGCGGTTCTTCGATCCACCCTTCGCGGAGCGCGGCATCGCCAGTCGCGGGTGCGCGCCGCCGTGCAGGTCCTCGACCAGCAGCCGCGCCGCTTGGCTCGGTCGCGCGCCGGTCTCACCCAGAACATGGACAAACAGGCCGAGCGCGGAACCATGCGCATAGCTGGCGTTGATGAACCGGCCAACGGTACGATCATCGAGGATGACGTTGCGCGCGACCGTCGCATCCGGCAGCGCCTCCAGCCCGACCTTCCATGCCGACTTGTTCTGGATGCGGGCGTCGTGCGAGGCGGCCAAGTTCAGCGCGGTGCGAAGCCCCTTGCAGTAGCGAACGACACTCGATGGCTGCAGGCCCTTGTCGAGCAAGCTGTGGCGCCACGTGCTGAGTTCCTTGCTTTCGAGCAACTGGACCGGCTTCGACTTGAGCACGCTGGTTAGATGCGAGCGCGGATGCCGCGCGTTGTAGACCGAGCCGCCGCGCGCTTTGAGATCGCGCTCATAGGCATCGAGCGCTTCGGCGACGGTCGCCGGGCGGCTGTCGTCGCTGACCTCGCCGGGCTGCCGCCGCGCAAGCTGCTTCGCCACATCCTGCGCCTGATAGAAGTCCAAGATGTTCTTGCCGTCGCTGGCGTCGAAGTCGTCGGCCTCCGCGAAGGCTTTCGTCCAGTACGCGCCGTGACCGTCGCTGGCCTTCAGCACCCATGTGCCGTTGGTGCGGTTGCGGCGATAGAGCAGCGCGATGCCGCGCCCGAGCGATGAGCCGCTGTAGGGCTTGCGGCGAACGTCGAGCCGCAATCGCGCGGTGCGGCTTTCGAGAAGGCTGTTGCGGACCTTGCGTGCCATCTGTGTCCCCGGTTTTGTCCCAATGACGTGTGTAAACTCCTGTAGAGGAGTATACTCCCGTATGGGGATATTTCTAGGGATATGAGGGACTTACCGCGAGGCTTGTGGAAACGTAGGGAAGCCTATAGAAGGCTAATTCTCCCCTTGTGGGAGAAGGTGGCGGCCGAAGGCCGCCGGATGAGGGGTTTCTCTCCGCGGAAAGATTCCGGGCCTGCGCTTGTCAGCGCATCGCGGAATGACGACGGAGGAGGGGGACGAGCCATGAGCTATATCACCGGCGTCGGGCTCACCTCTTACGGCAAGCACGAGGGCCTCACCTCGCTCGACCTCATGAGCAAGGCCGCCGAGCTCGCCATCGCCGACGCCGGCCTCAGGCGCGCCGAGATCGACGGCATCCTGTGCGGTTATTCCACGGTGTCGCCGCACATCATGCTCGCCACCGTCTTCGCCGAGCATTTTGGCATCCGTCCGTCCTACGCCCATGCGGTGCAGGTCGGCGGCGCCACCGGCCTCGCGATGACCATGCTGGCGCATCACCTGGTCGAGGCTGGTGTCGTCAAACATGTGCTTGTCGTCGGCGGCGAGAACCGGCTCACCGGCCAGAGCCGCGACGCCTCGATCGTGGCGCTCGCGCAGGTCGGCCATCCCGATTACGAAGTGCCGCTCGGGCCGACCATTCCCGCCTATTACGGCCTCGTCGCTTCGCGTTACATGCATGAATATGGCGTCACCGAGGAAGATCTCGCCGAATTCGCCGTGTTGATGCGCGCGCACGCGCTGGCCCATCCCGGCGCGCAGTTTCATGAGCCGATCACGGTCGCTGACGTGATGGCCTCCAAGCCGGTAGCGTCGCCTCTCAAACTGCTGGATTGCTGCCCGGTCTCGGATGGCGGTGCGGCCTTTGTCATCAGCTGCGAGCCGACCAATGCGGCGCGCGTGAAAATCCGCGGCTGTGCGCAGGCGCATACCCATCAGCATGTCACCGCCGCGCCGGCGCTAAGCGAACTCGGCGCCGAGATTTCGATCGCCAAGGCCAAACAAGCGTCCGGCGTGACGATCTCGGACGTACGCTATGCGGCGGTCTACGACAGTTTCACCATCACGCTCGCAATGCTGCTCGAGGACCTCGGCCTCGCCAAACGCGGCGAGGCGGCTTCGCGCGTTCGATCAGGCTATTTCTCCCGCAACGGCGAGATGCCGCTGAATACCCATGGCGGTCTGTTGAGCTACGGCCATTGCGGCGTCGGCGGCGCGATGGCGCATCTGGTGGAGACCCACCTGCAAATGACGGGACGCGCCGGCGGCCGCCAGGTGCGTGACGCCTCGCTGGCGCTGCTCCATGGCGACGGCGGCGTGCTGTCGTCCCATGTCAGCATGTTCCTGGAGCGCGTCTGATGGACAAGCCGGCCGACTGGACCACGGGCTTTGAGGCGATCCTCTATCAGGTCTGTGCCGCCTGCGAGAGGCCGCAATATTTTCGTCGCGGTTTTTGCGCGGCCTGCGGTTCGACCGGACTCGCCGAGCAGCGCGCGAGCGGGAAGGGCACGGTCTACGCGACCTCCATCGTCGCCCGCGCGGCGACGCCGGAAACCCGCGCGCATGTGCCCTACAACATCGTGCTGGTCGACACCGAGGAGGGCTTTCGCATGATGGCGCACGGCGCCAACGATCTTGCTATCGGCGATCGCGTCAGCGCGCGCTTCGCCCAATTTGCCGGACGCCTCGTGCCCTATTTCGAGAGGGAGAGATGACCGATAAAGGAACCGAAGCAATCCAGGACACGAAACAAACGCTGGATGCTTCGTCGCGGAGCTTGTCGGCTCGCGCTTTCGCGCGACCCTGCCCGCTCCACGCGATGACCGAGGTCATCGCGCATAGAATAGGACGCTGGCGATGACGAGCATGGCCGTCACCGCCAGCATGTGCGCAAGTGCCGCCGAGGTTGCCCTCTTGGTGGCTTCCTTCATGCCGGTTCTCTCCCTAGACCTGGGCGCAACAGTCCGTGGCGCGGCAGGCACGCACGGCCGTCAGAATTTTTACTCGGAACACCCCGCATCGAGCATCCGCCTTGAAGAGTCCCCACTCGGCGGCGTCGACTGTGCCAGCGTCGAACAGTATTGCGGCGGCAATTTGACTCCGGCGTGGCCTCAGGCGGATAGTGTTTTGTCAAAATAATCAACAGACTGGAAAACCCGAGGAAAAACATGGCCCGCATCGACTACAGCGATCCCGAAAAATACAACGATCGCACCCGCGAATTGCTGGGCAAGAACCGCAACGCCAATATCTTCCGCATGATGGCGCATTCGCCCAGCTACCTCTCGCAATATTGCCGGCTGGGAGGCGCGATCCGAAACCGGGGCGAACTCGATCCGGTCGTCCGCGAGCTTGCGATCACGCGCACCGGTATTCTGTGTGAGGCACCGTACGAGATCGTCGCCCACAAGCGCATCGGCAAGAGCGTTGGCGTCACCGACGAGCAGAACGAGGCGCTGGAGAACTGGCAGGCCGCGAGTTGCTTCAACGAGGTGCAGCGCGCCGCGCTCGCCTTCACCGATGAAATCGTGAAGCTGCGCCGGCCGACGGATGTGACCTTCAACGCGATCAGGGCCAGGCTCACGCCCGGCGCGCTGGTCGAGCTGCAGCTTTCCGTCGGCTTCTACATCATGACCTCGAAATTCCTGGAAACCTTTCAGATCGATATGCAGCCGGCGGCGGAGGTGGTCTGACAAACCATTTCACTGCCGCAGGACGGCCATGGGTAGGCCCGATGCTGGATCGGCGATGCTATAATTATGGCGTGCGGCTGGTCGGCCCGGCGGCGAAATGGTGACGAGCGAGGCAATCTCGAGCGCGGTATTCGAGGAAGTGGCAATTGAATCTTGCAACCTGGGGCTGAAAGGATATTTTGAGCCGTAGACGGCGTATATGGCGCGGCTGCAACGGGATTGAGTTAAGCGGTTTTTGTTCTTATTGCGATGACCGAGAGTTTTTCGGAGACGGCATCATGGGCAATGGTTGGGATAGTTCTGCGCCTGCCTGGATCGAATCCATGGGCGAGCAGGGCGATCGCGGCGATTGGGGACGCCAGCATGTCCTCGACCCCGTGATGATGGCGCGCGTCTCGGCCGGCCGGTTCCGCAAAGCGCTTGACGTCGGCTGCGGCGAGGGGCGTTTTTGCCGGATGCTCCGCGCGGCCGGTGTGAAAGCAACCGGCATCGATCCGACGGCCCAATTGATCGAGGTCGCGAAACGGCGCGATCCCAAGGGCGACTACCGGCTCGGCCGTGCCGAGCAGCTCGACATTGCGGACGCGAGCTTCGATCTCGTCGTCACCTACATCACGCTGATCGATATCCCCGATTTCCGGGCCGCGATCCGCGAGATGGCGCGGGTGCTGAAACCCGGCGGTTCGCTGTTGATTGCAAATCTCACCGGATTCACCTCGGCCTGTGCCGATCGTGGATGGGTGAAGGACGCGAGCGGGGAGCATCTGCATTATCCCGTTGACCGCTATCTCGACGAGTTTCCGTTCTGGTTCGAATGGTCCGGGATCCGCATCGAGAACTGGCACCGGCCGCTTGCGGCCTACATGAGTGCCTTCCTGGACAGCGGCCTGATCCTGAAATATTTCGACGAGCCGGGTGCGGTGTCGGGCGCGGTGGTTCATCAGGAGCGCCAGCGCCGGGTGCCCTGGTTTGTCGTGATGGAATGGCAGAAGCCCGCCGCTCGAAGGAAATCCAGGTGACCATCGACGAATATGCCGCATGGGCGGCCAAGTGAGCTCACGGCGTCGTCAGCAAATTCACCTTGGTGTTCGCGACGATCAGCCGGTCGGCCAGGATTTGTGCGAGGTTGCGCATGATGCGCTCGCCGGCCTTGGGATGCCCATCGCGAAAGCGCTCGAAATCGCCGATCGGGATTTCGACCGCGGTCGCGGATGCATCGGCCAGCACGTCGGCGGAACGGCGCGGCTCCAGCAGCGCCATTTCGCCAAAGGCCATGCCGGCGGTCAGTGTGGCAAGGCGCACCCCGTCGGTCAGGGTGACATGCACCACACCGCTTCGGAGGAAGAACAGCGAAGTCGCGGGCTCCCCGGCGCCCACGATCTTCTCGCCGCGGCGATACGTCTTCGTCGTTCCAAGCGCGGCCAGCGCCGCCAGCTCTTCCGCAGAAAGGCCCGCCAGCAGCGGCTGCTCGGAAAGCTCAGTGGTGTCGTGGAAATCGATCGAGCCGCCATGGCGATACACCACCTGGTCTTCCGCCCATTCGATGGCGGTATCGAGCAGATAGAAATCGCGCAGGTTGGAAATGCCCTCGGTCCATTCGCGCACGAGCTTCCAGCCCGCGGACGAGCGCTTGATGCCGGACAGGATCACGGTGACGTGGAAGTTCGCGAGTTCCCGAAATTCCTCGGCGATCAGCCGCGCGCCGGCGCGCGTCACCGCCGCGACGCGGCGCAGGTCGAAGATGACGAATTGCGGGCGCGGCTTGGCTGCGAGCTGCCGCGACACGTAGTCCACATTGGACAGCGACAGCGTGCCGACCAGCTCGAACACGCGCACATCCTGGTGATGCGCGGCCAGAATTTCCTGCTCATGCGGCCTTCGGCTGCGCCGCGACGGATTCTTGCCGATGGTGTAGTCGGCGATGATGGAGTTGCGGGCATCGTCGCTGCGGTTGAGCATGTGCAGGTCGTAATGGGCCGAGATCGCCTCGCAGACCTTGATGCCGCGCACGGAGTTGCCGTGCTTGTCGAGGCGCGGGGAGTAGCTGCCGAGCCCGAGCCGCGCCGGGAGCGAGGCCAGGATGCCGCCACCGACGCCGCTCTTGGCGGGTATGCCGACGCGGTAGATCCATTCGCCGGCATAGTCGTACATGCCGGACGACGTCATCACCGACAGCGTGCGCGCGATCGCGTAAGGTGTCGTGACCTGCTCGCCCGTCACGGGATTGATGCCGCGATTGGCGAGCGTTGCCGCCATGATGGCGATGTCGCGCGCCGTCACCAGGATCGCGCATTGCCGGAAATAGACCTCAAGCACGGCGGCGACGTTGTCCTTGATCACGGCATTGGTGCGCAGGAGATAGCCGATCGCGCGGTTGCGGTCGCCGGTCGCACTTTCGGATGCAAAGACCGCCTCGTCGACATCGAGATCGCGTCCGGCAAAGCGCGACAGCTCGCGGCGGATGTGTTCGAACGCACCCGCGCCCTTGGCCTCATGAATCAACCCGGAGCAGGCGATCGCGCCGGCATTGACCATGGGATTGAACGGATGGTTTTCCGCGTTGAGCCGGATCGAATTGAAGGGATCGCCGGAAGGCTCGACGCCGATCACGCTTTCGACCCGCGAGGCGCCGAGGCTGTCGAGCGCCAGCGCGAACACGAACGGCTTCGACATCGACTGCACGGTGAAGGGCACGCGGGTGTCGCCGACCTCATAGACATGACCATCGAGGGTGGCGAGGCTGATGCCGAAATGATCGGGGTCGGCCTTGGAAAGCTCGGGGATGTAGCGGGCAACGTCGCCGCCGGTCTCGGACAGGAAATCGGCGTGGCAGCGATCAAGAAACCGCTGCAACGGCGGTTTCGAGCTGGCCCAGGCGGCGGCGTGAGGAGAAACCGGTTTCATGGCCAGTGTTTTGCCGTGACACGAGGGCGCGCGCAACCGGCTCGCGAATTGGGCAGGCTGCCCAATGATTCAAGTTTCGATGATCGCAACCGCCTGGCCTTCGGCGACGACGTCGTCGAGGGCGACGAGAATGGATTTCACCTTGCCCGCGGCGGGCGAGGCGACCGGGATTTCCATCTTCATGGATTCGACGAAGGCGATGTCGTCGCCATCGCCAATGCTCGCACCGGCTGCAACGGGAAGGGCGCAAACGCGTCCGGCGACTTCGGTCACTACTCTGATATCTGGCATGCCAACCGGCTTCTTGTTGTGGGCGCAGATTGCCTGAGGTAGCCTCGTCTGCAAGTGGAATTTTATTCCGTATAATGGAAAAGAGGAGCGCATGGGACGACGCTCGGAGCGCCTGAGCAGGCAGGGAATGCTCGCCGGCGATTTGGCAGGGGAAGGCGACGTCATTCAGGTGGTATCGCGCGCGTTCGACGTGTTGCGATGCTTCGAGGGCCACGAGGCCCGGCTCGGCAATCTCGAAATCTCCAACCGCTGCGGGTTGCCGCGCTCGACGGTGTCGCGGCTTACCCACACGCTGACGCGGATGGGACAACTCGTCTACCTGCCGCGCGACCAGAAATACCGCATCGGCCCGAGCGCGGTGGCGATGAGCACCTCGATGATGAAGGGACTGCAACTGCGCAATCTGATCCGGCTGCGCTTGCAGGACATCGCCGAGCAATTGCCGGGCACCGTCGGGTTCGTGATTCCGGATCGTTTCCATCTCGTCTATCTCGAATATGCCCGCGCGGCGAACGCGCTCGGCCTGCATGAGACGACCGGCAGCCGCATCGCCATGGGGACCACGGCGGCGGGCCACGCCTATACGGCCGCGCTCGCGCCGGAAATGGGCGACGCCCTGCTCAACGAGATGGAGCGGGAGGCGCCCGAGGCCGCGAAGACGCTGCGGCCCCGCATCGAGAACAACCGCCGTTTCCTGAAGGAGCACGGCTATGTCGTTGCCTGCGGCCTCTGGAGCCCGCACATCAACGGCCTCGCGGTGCCCTTGTGGTCGCCGCAATACCAGACCTTCGTCGTGGTCACGATCGGACTGCTGTCGGCGATGTTTGACGAGAAGCGGTTGCACAAGGAGGTTGCGCCGCGGATGATCAAATTGGGAGTTGCCGTCGGCGGACTGCTCGAAGGCTCCGAGGGCGATATCTTCAACAGCCGGCTGGAGCGCAAGCCGCTTCCGGTGCGGACCAATAACAAGAATGCGATCATCAAGACGGAGGAGACGAATGATCTGGAAGCCCGAACTCGACGA
>Ga0210403_10003201_pt1 | contig 14485 bp, 11 predicted proteins | sample IncBWC19MmetaG_FD_150863 | JGI IMG/M metagenome (GOLD analysis project Ga0210403, IMG submission 150863) | Forest soil microbial communities from Barre Woods Harvard Forest LTER site, Petersham, Massachusetts, United States - Inc-BW-C-19-M | ecosystem: Environmental > Terrestrial > Soil >... | reverse complement strand
GCTGGAATGCCGGTGACGCTTTGCGCCGCAGCGCTGCGCGGGCGCCGGGGCAGCGCGCCATTTTGTTTCAAGGGCGCGAACTCAGCTATGCGGAGCTTGATGCGCTCTCCAATCGTTTTGCGCGCCTGCTGATGGCCAAGGGAACCACACGGGGCGATGCCGTGGCCATCTTCGCGGCCAACTCGCCCGAGTTTGTGGCGGCGTTCTTTGCCTGTGCGCGTATCGGAGCGGTGCTGGTCCCCATCAACCTGATGTTTACCGCGGATGACGTTGATTACGTCATGGCCAAGACACACGTGAAGGTCCTGCTGGTTGAGCCCATGTTCCTGGGCAAGGTCAATCAGTCCCCGGAAATTCAGATACTGATGGATGGGGCGCTACGGGAGACGCTCTCTTCCGGCGATGGCTCTCCGGTGGAGCAGTTCGTGGGCAGCGATGATCCGCTGCTGACCATCTTTACCAGCGGCACTACGGCCCGGCCCAAAGGCGTGGTACTGACCCATCTGAATTTTTATGCTTCCCTGCTTTCCAGCTACGCCGACTACAAGGCAGACCGCACATTGCGCTACGGGCTGGTGCTGCCGCTGTTTCATATCGCCGGTCTGGCCCTGGCTTTTGCCTGCTACGCCACCGGCTGTGACAGCGTGATGGTCCCCTTCGCCAAAGCCGACCTCATCCTCAACGCCATCGTTAGCGGGCAGGTGGGAACCATCGCGTTACCAGCCACCCTCTGGGTGGGGCTGCTCAACACACCCGGCATTGAGACCGCCGACCTCTCGTGCCTGAGGCGGCTGCTGGTGTTCCAGTATCTGCCCACACCGGTGTTCCAGCGCTGGCGCGAGATGACGCCACATGCCGAGTGGATCAACTGCTGGGGCCAGACCGAGACTACGGGCCTCGGCTCCGCGACTCCGGCTGCCGATCTGGGTAGTATGCTGGCCTCTCCCGACCCTATCGGCCTGCGCCACATGCCGGTGGAATTGCGCATCGTCGACGATGAAATGAACGACGTGGCGCTGGGTACGCCCGGCGAAATCGTGGTGCGCGGGCCGAGCCTCACGCCCGGCTACTTCGAAGAGCCGGAAGCCAACGAGGCGCTGTTCCGCGGCGGATGGCACCACACCGGCGACATCGCTTATATCGACGACCACGGCTGGCTCTACTTCCATGACCGCAAGAAAGACATGATCAAGAGCGGGGGCGAGAACATTTCCAGCCAGGAAGTTGAGGAATCCATCGCCCAACATCCAGCGGTAGCCGAAGTGGCGGTCATCGGACTGCCTGATCCCTACTGGATCGAGAAGGTTGTGGCGTGCGTGGTGGCCCTGCCTAATGCTGAGATCACAGGTGAGGAATTGCTCGTCTATACCCGTAGCCGCCTGGCCGGCTACAAGGTGCCCAAGCAGATCCATGTGATGCAAGAGCTGCCGAAGAACCCAACGGGAAAGGTGTTAAAGAGGGTGCTGAGGGAGAAGTTAGCAATTAGCAATTAGCATTCAGCACTCAGCATTCAGCCACGAGAGGTTCGTGGCACTTGGCAAGAGGTTTTGGGGCTACAGTGAATGCGCGCCATCAACCACAATTTCGAAAGGGGACAGGCAGAGAGCCTGTCGGAGAGAACAGTTTTTGAACGAAGAATCAATCACTTACAGACTAGCATGCGCCGTAACTTGTTGATTCTTCGTTCAGACAAATCTATCTCTGACAGACTCCAGAGCGTTTCTAAATCCTTTCAGGGCTGAGTGCTGAATGCTAATTGCTAACTGCTAATTGCTAATTGCCAACTACAACAATGCCAGTCACCAACGACACAATTCGCATTGCCAATGGCTCGGCCTTCTGGGGTGACTCCCAGGAAGCGCCGCTGCAGTTGCTTCGTGGTGGGCCGCTCGACTATCTCACGCTTGATTATCTGGCTGAGGTTACGATGTCGATCCTGCAGAAGCAGCGGGCGCGCGACCCCCATGCGGGCTTTGCGCACGATTTCCCTGGGCTCATCAAGCGCGGCGCCCGTGAGATTGCCGGGCAGGGCGTGAAGGTCGTGGCCAATGCCGGGGGCGTCAATCCTGAAGGATGCCGCACCGCCGTGGCCTCGGCATTGCAGGCGGCGGGCTATGGCGGCAAGATCAAAGTAGGCGTAGTCACCGGGGACGACATCATGCCGCGCCTCGATGAATTCCTCGCTGGCGGCATCGCCTTCACCAACCTCGATACCGGAGAGCCACTGAGCAACATTCGGTCGCAGGTGCAGAGCGCCAATGTCTATTTCGGCGCCTTCCCGATTGCCGAAGCCCTGAAGCAAGGCGCAGGCATCGTGATCACCGGACGCTGCAATGATGCCGCACTGGCGCTCGGGCCGATGATCCATGAGTTCGGCTGGCGGGCGGATGACTGGGACCGCCTTTCGGCGGGCGTGATAGCCGGACATACGATCGAGTGCGGCGCGCAGTGTACCGGCGGCAACTGTCAGGCGGGATGGGAGTCCACCCCGGACTTTGCCGGCATCGGCTATCCCATCGTTGAGGCCGCAGCCGACGGAACGTTCGTCGTCACCAAGCATTCCGGCACCGGCGGCCGGGTCAGCGTAGCGGGCGTGACCGAGCAACTCTTGTATGAGATAGGCGATCCTCGCAGCTATATCACACCGGATTGCATCGCCGACTTCTCGACCATCCATCTGGAACAGCAGGGGATGGACCGCGTACGCTTCTCTTCCATGCGGGGCCGCCCGGCGACTGAGTTCTACAAAGTTTCCATCAGCTATGGCGCCGGATACAAAGCTGTAGGTACGCTGGTCTATTCCTGGCCCGACGCTTATCAGAAGGCACAGGCCGCCGATCGAATCCTGCGGGAGCGGTTCAAGCGCATGGGGCTCAAGTTTGATGCGATTCATTCCGAATTTGTCGGGGCCAACGCCTGTCATGGCCCCATGGCGGGAGAGCCATCGCCGGAGATTTCGGAAGTGGTATTGCGGCTGGCTGTCAGAAGCCGGGAGAAAACGACGGTGGAACGCTTTTCACGCGAACTCGTGCCTATCGCCCTGAACGGTCCGCCGTCGGTTACGGGCCTCGGCAGCGGACGGCCCAAGGCCGATGAGATCGTGGCTTACTGGCCGGCGCTAATACCGAAGAAGCTGGTGGAGCCGAGGGTGTCGGTCAGCGATGTGTGAAAGAGTGGGAAAGGGCCGCAACCCAAAAAACAATTCCACCGCAAAGTACGCGAAGGACGCAAAGGAAATACAAAAGATCGCACCGCAGAGTGCGCAGAGATTGCAGGGGGGCGCAGAGAAAACCAAAGGCTGGTGGCATGTTTTTCCGCCCAGAAATTTGCGCAAGAAAACAAGAAACTCGGGGACAGTAATACGGGCACCGGGAGCAACCTGCATCATTTCCCATTCGCGTTGATTCGCGTTCATTCGCGGCTAAGCGGTTTTGGCATGAATATGAAAAGAATTCAGCTTCGAGAAATTGCCCACGCCCGTTCCGGCGACAAAGGCAACGATGCCAATATTGGCCTGATTGCCCTCAAGCCGGAGTATTATCCGGTGCTGGTGCGTGAGGTTACGGCGGCGCGGGTGAAACAGCATTTTAGCGGGCTCTGTCATGGCGAAGTGGAGCGCTATGAGTTGCCCAACCTCAACGCGTTGAATTTCGTTTTACACGAGGCGCTCGATGGTGGCGGCACGCTGTCGTTACGGGCCGATTCCCAGGGGAAGACCTATGGAGCGGCGTTGCTGCGGATGGAGATTGAAGTCGGGTAAGTTCTTTTGTGTTGAATTAAAGGACCATGATGACAGAACCTAAGGTTCTCCTGGAAATCAATGCGGGGGTTGCGCGGATCACTCTTAACCGTCCTGACAAGCGCAATGCGCTTAGTGGAGAGCTGATCTCTGCGCTGAAGAACGCGGTGGCGGAGGCCGCCCGTGATCCGCAATGCCGCGTGGTGCTGCTGACCGGCGCGGGTGCGGATTTTTGTTCGGGCGCCGATCTTGCCGGTCTGGAAAAGACCTCCACGGCCAGTGTGCTCGACAATATGGCCGATGCGCGGGTGATGGCCGAGCTGTTTCTGGCCATGCGCAACCATCCTCATCCGATCGTCGCGGCCGTCCAGGGACGGGCGCTGGCCGGGGGATGCGGCCTGGCTACGGCCTGCGACATCATTCTGGCCGCCGAATCCGCACAGTTCGGCTATCCCGAAGTCAACATCGGATTCGTGCCGGCGATGGTCATGGCGATCCTACGGCGCTCGGTGTCGGAGAAAGCTGCGTTTGAGCTGGTGGTGACCGGCCAGGCCGTCAGCGCAGCCCGCGCCCGGGAGCTTGGCCTCATCCATCATGTGTATTCGGATGACCGGTTTGCGGCCGAGGTGGAGACATACGTAAAGCACTTGGCCAGCCGTTCAGCGTCGGCCGTCATGCTGTCGAAGCGCCTGCTCTACCAGATGGATTCCATGTCGTTCGAGGCGGCGCTCGAGGCCGGAGTCGAGGTCAATGCCATTGCGCGCATGACCGAGGATTGCAAGCGAGGCGTGGAGAGGTTCCTGAAGAAATAAACAAAAGCAAAACCTTCACCACGGAGGCACGGAGTCACGGAGAAAAACAAGAACCTGGTAGTTGGTAGTTGGTGGTTGGTTTGGGAGAATCACCAGCCTTGCCAGATTCGATAATGCCGCGATCAGCCACAAATACCAACTACCAATTACCAAATACTGTCTTGTTTTTCTCCGTGCCTCCGTGGTGCGTTTTTGATTTTGGTTGACTATGGTAATGTTCTCTCATGCCCGCACCAGTCGATATCCGCCTGCGCCCGGTTACCAGCCGCCAGAATGCTCTGGTGAAGGATTTGCGCAAGGCATTTTCCCACGGAACACCGACGGACGAAGGGTCGATTGCCATTGAAGGTGTACGGACCCTCGAAGAGGCCATCCGCAGTGGGCTTCGTTTTCAGGCGGTATTCTTCAGCGAAGGCGGAAAGACCCACGCTGCCCGCCTTCTACCTCAGCTTGCCAGCCAGGTGGAAACCATTCTGTTGCCCGACGATGTCTTTACCAGCGCGGTGGCCACGGAAACGCCACAAGGCGTAGCCGCGCTGGTGAAATTCAAGACGTTTTCCCTGGAAGACATTCTTCGGGGTGACATGAACGATCTGCTGATCATCGGACTGGCGGGGGTGCAAGACCCCGGCAACGTTGGCACTATCGTGCGCTCCGCAGAGGCGTTCTCGGCGCGGGCGGTGCTGCTGGGTGAAAAAACCGCCAGCCACTTCAATGCCAAAGCCGTACGGGCTTCGGCAGGATCGATCTTCCGGCAACCGCTGGCGCACGTCGAATTAAAGCCGGCCATTGCGGAGATGAAGCATCGTGGCGTACGCGTGGCCGCCGCCGGGTCGCACAAAGGCCGTCCGCTGGACCAAGTTGATCTCACCGGGCCTGTGGCGCTCATCATCGGCAGCGAAGGCGCCGGAGTGCCAGCCGATCTACTGGCGCAGGCCGATGAGTTGATTACCATTCCTCATTCCACCCAGGTTGATTCTTTGAACGCCGGAATCGCGGCAGCGGTGCTGCTGTATGAAGCGAGAAGGCAGAGGGGAATCAAGATCGGGTGATCTGAATGATCGGGTGATCTGGTGATCGGAGGAGCTGCGGGGTAGAATCGGCTTACGCCTCTAGTGCTTGATCGTGCGTTAGGTTATGAGTGTCAGACTACGCACTAGAATTCCAAAGAACAAAACAGAACGACGATATTTTCAGTCGTTCCGATCAACCGATCACCAGATCACCCGATCCACCGATTCCTATGGGTCTATTCCAATCATCCCCGCAACCCAGCCCTCTGGCCGAGCGCATGAGACCGCGCACACTGGATGAATTTGCCGGACAGGAGCAGATTCTTGCTCCGGGGAAGCCGTTGCGTTTACAGATCGAGCGCGATGATCCGGGGTCGATCCTGTTCTGGGGACCGCCGGGTGTGGGTAAGACTACGCTGGCCAAGATCATCGCCCACATGACCAAGGCGGAGTTCATCGAGTTTTCCGCTGTGCTTTCCGGCATTAAGGAAATCAAACAGGTAATGGCGGACGCGGAAAAGGCCCGCCAGTATGGCACACGCACCATCCTGTTCATCGACGAGATCCATCGCTTCAACCGGGCGCAGCAGGATGCCTTCCTGCCGCACGTGGAGCATGGCAATATCCGGTTGATCGGCGCAACCACTGAGAATCCGTCGTTCGAGATCAACGGCGCCCTGCTCTCACGCTGCCGCGTCTATATTCTGAAAGCGCTGACCGAAGAGCAGATCGTCGGGCTATTGCGGCGGGCGCTGGAGGATTCCGGACGCGGCCTGGGCGCGCTGAAAGTCCAAGCCAGTGACGATCTCTTGCGCCAGATAGCCGTGTATTCGAGCGGCGACGCGCGGGCAGCCTACAACGTGCTCGAAGTGGCAGTGGCCACCGCCGGTGAAGGCGGAATGCTCACCGGCGACATTCTGAAAGACACGCTGCAGAAGAAGGTCCTGCTCTATGACAAATCTGGCGAGCAGCACTTTAACCTGATTTCCGCTCTGCACAAATCAGTCCGCAACAGCGACGTGGATGCCTCGCTCTACTGGCTGGGACGGATGCTGGAGTCAGGTGAAGACGCGCTCTACATCGCCCGGCGGGTGGTGCGTATGGCCTCCGAAGACATCGGACTGGCCGCCCCAGAGGCGCTGAATCTATGCCTCTCGGCCAAAGACGCCATCGACTTTCTGGGAATGCCGGAAGCCGCGCTGGCCCTGGCCCAGGCCGTGGCCTATCTGGCGCTGGCGCCGAAATCCAACGCGCTCTATACGGCCTACGGCAAGGTGCTGGAAGACGTGGAGAAAACTTCGGCTGAGCCGGTGCCGTTGCATATCCGCAATGCTCCTACCGGGTTCATGAAACAGATTGGTTACGGCAAAGGATACCAGTACGCGCACGACCTGGAATCGAAGGTCGCCGACATGGATTGCCTGCCGGACAACCTGCGCGGACGCCGGTATTACCATCCCACGCAGGAAGGGCGGGAGAAGCTGCTGGCGCAGAGGCTGGAGGAGATACGGAGGTTGCGGGAAGATCAAAAACGCACCACGGAGGCGCGGAGTCACGGAGAAAAGCAAAACCCTTGAAACACAGCGCGACGTACCGCAACCAAAACCTTTGAAACACAGAGGAACAGAGGGAACAGAGGATTTTTGGGGGGTGAGGCGGCTCCAATCTCTCAATCCAATGTCATTCCGAACCGCGGAGCGGTGAGGAACCTGCTCCGCCGCGCTCCGAGGACAACCATGCTGAGAGTTCCGGAGGGCGTTGGGATTGGCATGAAATGCTCAATCTCCTTACGCTCCACACGGGTGACTGCATCTTTGGACCGCTATATGCGCATGTCGTTTTCGCTTAAGGGGCGGTCCACTGTCCGAAACTCGTAATACTGGTATTCGCTCAAGAAAATCCTCCGCGCCAATAGCGGTAGGCCGCGATCCACTCCACCCCTTCAGGGAAAGGTGATGGCAGCGGGAGCTCAAGAACAGAAATCTTCTGGCGGACCTTGTCCTTCCTGCACACAGCCACAATCTCATTGGCTTGCGTGAGTTCAATGCTTTCGACAATTACCTCCACAGAAAGGACATTGGTCAGGAATGGCACACGAAGGTTTTCTTCGACCATATTGAAGAATCCCATTGCCTGTTCAGACTCGTCGTAAGCATCCACGATTGCCTGTTCCACGAGCGCATTGAGTTTCGACTTGCTTATGTGTGGACCGTGCCTTTGCAGTCCGGCCTTGCTTCTTGTGCTTTTGCGGCGCAGCAAGGTTGGTTTCTTAGGATACTTCTTGCGCACAATCCTCCTCGTGGAAACGCTGGGTCCCTCGCGCCTACTCGCGCGCTGAAGAAAACGCGCACTCCTGACGGCACTCGGGATGACACCGTGTTTATAGATTGTCTGTTTTACAAACGCACAATGTTACGCAAACCTCTTCTTATGTTCTTTCAGAATGCATTTATCCATGACCACGAAGATGCCGGCCTTGCGGGCCTTGTCGGCGGCCTGCTCGTGGACTACGTCTTCCTGCAGCCAGATGGCGGGCACTCCCAGCTTGATGGCTTCGTCGACGATTTCGGGCACGGACTCCGGCTTTCTGAAGACGTCGACGATATCGATCTTTTCTTTGATGGCGGAAAGCGAAGCCACCGCCTTTTCGCCCAGCACGTCTTGGATCGCTGGGTTCACTGGAATGATGCGATAGCCCTGGGTCTGCATGTAGGCGGAAACGCCGTGGCTGGGACGGAGCGGGCTGTCGGAGAGACCAACGACGGCGATGGTCTTTGCCCGTTTCAGTAGTTCTCCGATTTCGTCAGTAGCAGATGGATTCGTCACATGGGCCTCCGTAACTCTGCCATTGTAAGAGAAGCCCGCGAGAGGCGGAAGCCTACTCTACTTTGTGGCCTGGGGGAAGGGACCTCTCCTTATAAAGCTTGGTGGCAACTTTTCTGATGGTGTCGGCCACGTTCTTGTTCGTCTGCAAGCTCTTGAGATCGGGGAGCAGAAGGTTCTTGACCAGGGTGATCGAGACATCGAGCGGGCAACGGGGATTGTTCGCCAGATGACGGACCACCGGATAGCTCTTCAGGAAGCGGCGGTTGCGGGCAATCTCGCGCAGCACGCTTTCCTGCACGTTCTTGGCGGCGGCAAAGGTCTCCACTTCAGGGTCGCTCAGTTTGGGTGACGACAAGACTGCGCGCTGCACAATCGCGGCGCCGTCACGAATCAGGATGGACCGTTCCTCCTTGTTTCCCAGAAAGGCCAGTTTGACCCGCGCAGCCACGTTCAATTTAGAAATTCTGTAGAGTGTGGAATTCTTACGGTCGGCGACCGAGGTGCGCTCTACGGCCTTGCGCCGCACCACTTCTTCCGCGGCCACAGTAGCCGGTTCGGGAAGGGCTTCAGTCACAGGCCCCTGCTCTTCCTCTGCGCCCACGAGTTCGAAGGGTTTTCCTTCTTCGGCGGCGATTTCGGCTTCATGTTCCTGCTTCCAGCTATGGAGAGCGGCCTCGGATTCAGGGTCTTGCTCTACTACAGGCGCTTCTACAGGTGCAGGGTCTTCTACATGTTCTCCGACGTGGGTCCCTGCACCGAGCAACGCGTTGATCCGCTCGACTTCCAGGGGCAGTAGACGAGGGTTGGTGAGTAGAGCGCGCAGTACCGCCGGGGCGGCATGCACGCGCGCGCTGGCCAGCATGATACCCAGAAGTTCACGGGCGGCCCCGGTTGCGGCGCGTTCCAGTTCTTGTTCAGGGACCTGCGGGTTCTCAATGAGCGCGGGCATGAGCCGGGGACGCCGGTTCTGCTCGTCCCAGAAATAATCCAGCACTTCTTGCGGCGCCGGACCGGAAACCGCGGCCACCGCCGACGCTTCGTCCCATGCTGCGAGCGTCATCTTGGCTTCCTCCCCAAACAGGGGATTGCGCGTCAGGTACACCAGAATTTCGATCATCTCGGCCGCCGTGACCGAGAGCGCCCCCTTGGCGGCCGAACGCATTACCGCCGCCGGCACTGCATTCTGCTTGATCAAATCAAACATTTGCGACATAGGGTCATCTTTCCCGCAAACTACTGCCAAGCGTTCCAGCCCGGCCTATCGATATTCAGACCACCTGACCAACCGGTCTTCAATTCTAATTCTGATTGCGGCGGGCCGTGAGATAGGCCCTGATCAGGGGCTTCAGATCGCCTTCCAGCACGCGGCCTACATCGCCGATTTCAACTTTGGTGCGGTGGTCTTTCACCAGTTGATAGGGATGCAGCACGTAGGAGCGTATCTGAGAACCGAAATCGATGTCGAGTTTACTATCTTCGAGCTTCTTACTGATTTGCCGCTTCTTTTCCAGTTCATGTTCGTACAGCTTGGACCGCAGAATCTTCATGCCCCGCTCGCGGTTCTTGTGCTGGGAACGTTCATTCTGGCAGGCGACCACAATTCCAGTGGGAATATGAGTGAGACGAACGGCGGAATCGGTAGTGTTCACATGCTGGCCGCCCTTGCCGCCGGAGCGATAGGTGTCGATGCGGAGGTCGTCGGGCTTGATGTCGATCTGGATCGACTCATCAATTTCCGGAGAAACGAACACGCTGGCGAACGAGGTATGCCGGCGCTTGGCCTGATCAAAGGGAGAGATGCGCACCAAGCGGTGTACGCCAATCTCGCTGGTCAGAAGTCCATAGGCGTAGTCGCCGGTGACCGTAAAGGTGGCCGATTTCAGGCCGGCCTCTTCGGCCGCCTGGTATTCATTGATGTCGGTCTGGAAGCCCTGGCGTTCGGCCCAGCGCAGGTACATGCGCAGCAGCATTTCCGCCCAATCCTGCGACTCGGTGCCGCCCGCCCCCGGATGAATGGTGACAATGGCGTTGAGCGTGTCATTCCCGCCGGAAAGCAGGGTGCGGGTTTCGAGCTTCTCGGCCAGTTCGCGCAGGACGTCGATTTCCCGACGCAGGTCCTCGACCACGGGTTCGCCTTCGCGCGCCAGTTCAAACAGCGTGGCCACGTCGTCGGTGCGGCGCGCCAGATCGGCGTCGGTCGCCAGCGCGTCTTCGAGACGCTTGCGCTCGCGCATGATCTGTTGGGATTTTTCCTGGTCTGACCACAGGTTAGGGTCGGCGGCTATCTTCTTTTCGACTTCCGCCAGTTGCAAGCGCAGCGCGGCAGCGTCAAAGATAGCTCCGAAGGTCATGGACTTTGGCGCGCACGGCGGCATATTCGCGTTCTAATTCTTCAACCATATTTCTTGTTTACGCAGGGCGGACCTCAGCTTCGGCCATGGTCCGCGCGGGGATTCGAATACGCAGGAATACTGCTACTAATGAGATTACCACACATATCCACGCGAACAAGTCGCCGTTGCGGGTGTAGAAGGTAGTTTCCGCGCGTGTTCCAAAAGGCGCCACCAAGGCCGTCCGCTCGTTTCTCTCTGCCCGTTTCACCACGCGCCCGTAAGGGTCGATGGAAACCGTGATTCCGGTGTTAGTGGCCACCAGCACCCAGCGGTCGTTTTCGATGGCCCGCATACGGGCCATATCCAGGTGTTGATAGGGGGCGCTGGTGTCGCCGTACCAGCCATCGTTGGAGATATTGACCAGCACCTCAGCGCCCCCGGCGGCAAATTCACGCACTTCGTCCGGAAAGGACGACTCGTAGCAGATAAACGCGCCTACACGGACGCCGTTCAAATCGAAAACTTTGCGTTCCGTGCCCCGGCCAAACTCACCCACCTCGTGCGTCAGCTTCTTCGCAAATGAGAGCAGGTCTTTGAACGGCACATACTCGCCGAAAGGCACCAGATGGATCTTGTCATAGGATCCCACGATCTTGCCCTGGGGATCGACAACCAGCGCGGAGTTCAACGGAAGGCGTTCACCGCTCGCCGAAGCTGTAACGCCGGTGCTACCGACGATCAGGTGGGCGTGCGTATCCTGGGCCATGGCCGCCAGCCAATGGAGAAACTTGTCATCGTTGGTGTAGAAGGGCGCAGGCGATTCGGGCCAGATAATCAGCGCCGGCGCAGCAAGGGACGCCTGGTGGGCGGCTTGCACGGTGATCTGCGATAGTTCAAAAAGGGTGCGGTCGTAATAGGCCTGCGACCACACCGAGTCAAGCACGGGAACATTCTGCTGCACCAGGACCGCTTGTTTGGTGGAAACGACTGGAGCAGGCGCGGTCAGTACGCCCAATTGCAGGGCAATAGCGGCCGCGAAGGAAGCAATCAGAAGGTCCTTACGCCGGGCGCCGCGCAGAAGCACCGCGGCCGCGAAGGCGCAGTTCACCAGCATGATCGCAAACGACAGACCGTAGACGCCGGTAAAGGCACTGATGCGGGCAAAGGGGACATTATCGATTTGAGCATTTCCCAGAGGGTTCCAGGGAAAGCCGATCACGCGGTCGCGAAACAACTCGATTGCGACCCAGAAGAAAGGCGCCAGCAGGAGCGGCCGCCGGTTTCCAACGGTGGCCCTCCGCGCCATCATCACGACCAGCAGGCCAAAGACCCCATGGTGCAACCCCATCGTCAGCACCAGTAAGGCGGTAACCAGCAGAGCGGCGAAGGCGGAGAGGTTACCGAAGCTGTGAAAAACCGGGTAGACCCAGTAGCAGGTCCCAGCCCACCACACGACGCCGCAGGCCCAACTCAGCAGGAAGCCCTGGCGCAATGTGAAAGGCCGAAGTGACCGGCCCTCGGAATCGATCAGCTCCGCCTGCCCCCCATGACCGCGCAGCAGCGCATAGAGCAGTGGCAGAATCGCAACCCAGCAAAGCCAGTACACGGAAAGCTTGGGGAAGATGATGACTTGCAGTCCGCTGGAAAGAAGGGCCAGCAACCATGCCCGGACTGGGATTTTCAGCACGCCGGGATTTTAGCAAATGCCGGGGCAAAGTCTTTGCGTCCGGTGGGCGGGAAGGATAGAATCGTTCTGTTATGGATGCTCTAATGCGTTTCATCGCACCGACCCTGGAGTGGCTTTTCTTCATTGGAATGGCAGGCTCGGCCGTCGTGGTCGTGATCAGCGCCGTGGAAGACATTCACACGATTCTGGAGAAAGACTAGTACGGTAACCAGGAGATCCAGCAATCATCGCGGATCGGGACATCTGGAAATCGGGACATCGGAAATGCGAGTCGGCCTTTTTGGCGGCATTATCAATTCTCCCGGTCACGGTATTTAGGGCATTTTGGCTGCCGCAGGAGCGGCGTCAAGCTACAATCTCAGTTTGAAGCCGCCGTGGATCCGACACGGGAACCGCGTGCGGCCTTTGATTTGTCTAAATGGAATCCGGCCCGACATCTCCGCTACAATCCAACCGCGTTCGCCTGGTCATCGCCACGACGGTGGCCCTGACGTTTATTTCCTACTGGCGGGCAGCGGCCATCGTACTCAACGATCTGGCTTCTTCGGCGTTCTATGCCGGTGGCATCGCCGAAAAAGCCGTAGGCAAGACTGCGCCCTGGTTCATTTTGGGAGTCATGCTGTTCTCGTTTGCCGTGCGCGCCGTCTACGTGGAAAGCTGCTCGATGTTCACGCGCGGCGGCGTCTATCGCGTGGTCAAAGAAGCGCTAGGCGGCACCTTTGCCAAGCTGAGCGTCTCGGCGCTGATGTTCGATTACATTCTCACCGGGCCCATCTCCGGGGTTTCCGCCGGGCAATACATTTCGGGGATGATCAACGAGCTGTTCGTCAAGGCCAACGAACATCACTGGGTCCCGGGGGCGATGCTATCTTTTTCGGGCGGCACGCCCCATATCAATGAGAACCATGCGGCCGCCGTTTTTGCCGCCCTGGTGACCGTTTATTACTGGTGGCAGAACACCAAGGGCATTGAGGAATCGAGCGACAAGGCCCTGCGGGTCATGCAGATCACCACTGTCATGGTCGTGGTGCTGTTGGGCTGGTCGGCAATTACTCTGTACCATACCGGCATCCACCTGCCGCCCTTCCCCACGCCCGCGAACCTGCATTTCAGCGAGGATGCGCTGGGGTTCCTCAAAGGAACAAGCTTCGCCAAAATGCTGGGCCTGTTCGGCATCATGATCGCCTTTGGGCATTCCGTGCTGGCCATGAGCGGAGAGGAATCTCTGGCCCAGGTCAACCGCGAACTGGCCAGTCCTAAGCTGAAAAACCTCAAACGGGCAGCGGTGGTCATCGCCCTCTACAGCACGGTCTTCACCGGCCTCTCTTCCCTGCTGGCAGTCATGCTGATTCCCGACAAAGTCCGTGTGGAGGTCTATCAAGATAACTTGATCGCCGGGCTGGCCATGTACATGACCGGCCCGTTCCTTCTGCGGCTGATATTTCGCGGGTTCGTGGTGGTGGTGGGGTTCCTGATACTTTCAGGAGCGATCAACACCTCGATGATCGGCTCGAACGGGGTGTTGAACCGCGTGGCCGAAGACGGCGTGCTAACCGACTGGTTCCGCCGGCCGCACACGAAATTCGGCACCAGTTACAGGATCATCAACCTGGTTACCGGCCTGCAATTGCTCACCATCATCCTGAGCGCCGGCGACGTTTACGCCCTGGGTGAGGCCTATGCCTTCGGCGTGATCTGGAGCTTTACCTTCAACTCGCTGGCCATGCTGGTGCTGCGCTTCAAATACACGGGTGAGCGGGGCTGGAAGGTACCGCCCAACATCTATATTCGCGGGGTCGAGGTTCCCCTGGGGCTGGCCAGCGTCTATCTCGTGCTTTTGACCGTGGCCATCACCAACCTGTTCACCAAATCGGTGGCCACCAAGGCCGGATTGGCTTTCTCGATCGCCTTCTTCGCAATCTTCACCTTTTCCGAACAATACAACCGGCGCAAACATGCCCAAGCCGGCAAGCAGATGAAAGAGCACTTCCAACTGGTGCAGCAGGAAACCATCGAGCGCGAGACCGTTGAAGTGCGCCCCGGCAATATGCTGGTGACCGTCCGCGATTTAATAC
>Ga0210403_10003199_pt1 | contig 14489 bp, 7 predicted proteins | sample IncBWC19MmetaG_FD_150863 | JGI IMG/M metagenome (GOLD analysis project Ga0210403, IMG submission 150863) | Forest soil microbial communities from Barre Woods Harvard Forest LTER site, Petersham, Massachusetts, United States - Inc-BW-C-19-M | ecosystem: Environmental > Terrestrial > Soil >... | reverse complement strand
ATGGATTTCAACACCACGATTCTGGTGGCTGAAGTAATTGGCGGTGGTCACTCCGTGGCGGTTGGTCTTTCCGCGCATACTGGAATCGGCACTCTCCCCATTTTATATTATGGCAATGATGCACAGAAGAAAAAATACATTCCCAAACTCGCGAGTGGCGAATGGAAGGCAGCCTACTGCTTAACGGAGCCGGATTCAGGCTCAGATGCCAACTCCGGCAAAACAAAAGCGGTATTGACTCCTGATGGTAAACATTACCTCATCAATGGGCAGAAAATGTGGATCACCAACGGTGGTTTTGCCGATGTGTTTGTAGTGTTCGCCAAAATCGATAATGACAAAAATCTTTCTGCCTTCATCGTAGAAAAAACGTTTGGTGGCATAACTATGAACGAGGAAGAAAAAAAGATGGGCATCAAGGGCTCCTCCACGCGTCAAATTTTTTTCAACGATTGCAAAGTGCCTGTGGAAAATTTGTTGAGTGACCGCGAAAACGGGTTTAAGATTGCCGTAAATATTTTGAATATCGGTCGCATCAAACTAGGTGTCGCTGCCGTTGGTGGATCTAAAGCAACGATCAGCCAGGCCATCAGGTATTCCAAAGAACGCAAACAGTTTGGCACACCGATCTCCAACTTTGGTGCGATCAAGCATAAAATTGCGGAAGCGGTTACCAAAATATTTGCATCAGAATCCGCACATTACCGCGCTTCGCAAAATATTGATGATGCTTACAATGCACTTGTAGCAGGTGGAATGGATTCATCGAAAGCGAGACTAAAAGCGTTGGAAGAATTTGCCATCGAGTGTGCCATCCTGAAAGTTCATGGCTCCGAGGTGTTGGATTTCACCGTGGATGAGGGCGTGCAGATTTATGGAGGGATGGGCTTCTCCGCTGAGGGACCGATGGATCGCGCCTATCGCGATGCCCGCATCAATCGAATCTTTGAAGGAACGAATGAAATTAATCGTCTTCTGACCATCGACATGTTGATGAAGCGCGCCATGAAAGGTTCGCTCGATTTGATGACTCCGGCCATGGCGGTTCAAAAAGAGTTATTGGCAATTCCGGATTTTGGAGCCAGCGATGATACTGCCCTATTCGCAAAAGAGAAGAAAGCGCTTGCTAACTTGAAGAAGGCTGGCTTAATGGTTTCAGGAGCTGCTGTTCAGAAATTCATGATGAAACTTTCTGAAGAACAAGAAGTGCTCATGAGTTTGGCCGACATGCTTATCGAAGGATATGTCGCGGAGTCTGTACTCTTGCGTGTGGAGAAACTTATAGGAATTAGAGGTGAAAAGGCCTGCGAAATACAAAAAGAGATTGCGCTGATCTATTTGCATTATGCCATTGAGAAGGCAGCCTCTGACGGAAAACAAGCGATCTATGCATTCGCAGAAGGCGATGAGCTGCGGTTGATGATTTTGGGACTGAAACGTTTTACTAAAATCGATCCTTACAATTTGAAAGAGGCTCGGAGAAAAGTAGCGAACTATGCGATCGAAAAAGGGGAGTATCCTTTTTAGACAATAGACTTAAGACTTAAGTATAAAAGACAGCCCCGGAAGAGATTCCGGGTTTTTTTTATTATAGCCTACTGTATTATCACAATAGGAGAACGCTTTTTAAAACGTTTGGCAACAAGCAGGGCAGATGTTGAGATCAGCAGACCGGCAATGATCCAATACCACAACCAGGAGGAAGGAAATTGCAAGGGTACCTTGTTTCCGGTAAGAACAAATCCGGCCCAATAAAACGGGGCAGACATTTGCGGATAATCACTGATGAAATCCAATTTTGCATGCTGCAGGGCGCGGTCTTTGCTCTCGCCAGACTTGAGGTATTTGTAGAAGTTTACCATGATCTTGGCGGTAGCCTTGTCGGGCACCTGCCACAAACTTATCACCGCTGAAGGAACACCAGCATAGGCAAAAGCCCGCGAAAAACTCATAATCCCTTCACCCCTATGCAATGTTCCAAAACCTGTGTTACATGCACTCAAGACCGCTAAATCCGATTTCAGGCTCATATTGTATAATTCGATCGCAGTAAGATCATTGAGATCAGTGGTATCACCATCAGCGGCCGAAAATGCGAGAACCGACAACATTGGATTCTCATTATTCACTTGAGAATGCATGGCTAAGTGCAGTATTTGATAATCAGAAGCATGTTCTTTGAAATCACTTTTATGTGCCGGACTGAAAATTGAATAGCTGGTACCGAGCAGTTCAGTAATCGCCTTAACTTCCTTCTCAGCTCCAGGTAATGACGAAAATCTTTTTTTTGACGACCGATCATATGAAATCGCTGATCGATCGTTGGATGAAACAAATCCGGCAAAGAATTGCTCGGCCTGAGGTGTCTTTTTCTGTCGCTGCTCATTCAGATAAGTAGCTGAATAAGCATAGCGAATGCTGAAGGCTTCCATGAGATATGTTATACTGCTTGCCGAATTTTTTTGCAGGGCTTCAAATGGTAGATACCCAAGCACTCCATCCGGAATTATGGTCAACGAAGTTATTTCGGGTCCTAACTCCTGGAGAACATCTTTAATCAGAAAATCATAAAGCCCAGTTGCCGTTTTTTCAAAGTCTTTGCTGTTTTCAATTTCATCTCCAGTTGTTATTAGGGTTCTGATCTTGCTAATCTTTAAGGGAAAGTCAGCGGCTAACTTTTTTACTTTCACGGATTGATGGCTTTTTGTAAATCCAACTACGGCTATGATGGAGTCGCCTACAAAATATTCGAGCATGGCTTCACCTTTCTCAAGCAATTTTTCCTGAATATCTACCCCCTTAATTACTCCGTGGTCGAAACGAAGTCGGTAGTACTCGGGGGCATCGCTCTTAATTTTGTTTATCAAATCTGCATAGTCGCGTTTGAGACTTGCATATCGTCCGCGAGACGTGGCCAATTTTGTCGAGTTTTGGTTTACCAGTTCCAGCTTATACAAATCTTGTTCAATGCGGAACAACTCCGACTTGATTTCCTTTTCCCTGTTTAGCCATTCAGGGTTGATGCCAGCAAAGTGATTCACCACCCTCAGGTTTTCAAGAAGCACAATACCTTTGCCTTTATCTACCAGCCTAAAACAGTCCTCAAGATATCGCTTGTCTCCTGTCTTCCTGTAAAGCGCATACGCCATACGGATGCCGTCCTCAAAGGCGCTGTAGCTTTCTTCGGCCAGAATCACTTTGTCTTTATCAAGGCTGATTTCGTTGGCTGTGCTATCGAGAAGCGCCATTGAAAGTTTGTTGGTATTGAATGCTCTTGAGAGATCCTTGACATCTTTCTTTTCTGCAAAGAGTCTTTCAAGCAAACGTGATTTCTTTTGCAGGACCTTGAAGACCTCTTTTTTTGAAAATAATTCCGCTAAATAAGGATTTCCGTTGTCGTCGGGTTTGAAATTCAGCGCCAACCTTTCCAATGCGTTGTTGCATTGCGTCAACGCATCATCCGTTTTACCAAGCTTTTCAAGAAGGTCAGCTCGGGCCAAACAAACACTTGAAAGGTGAAGAGGTTGATCTTCAAGCGAATTCAAAAAAAATCTTTCAGCCTGATCTAAGTAGGCTTGGGCCTCCGTGAATTTCTGCTCGCTCAAATACAAATTTCCAAGGCCAAGACCGATTCTGCCTTTAAATGAATCATCAACATTTCTGAGTTTTAACAAGGGAATTGCTTTTTGCATGGATAGCATGGCGCTGTTCAGCTCACCAATCCTTTCGTAATAAGATGATTCACTTTCATATAAACTCAATGCAATACGTGCGACTTCTACCGGAGTTTTTTTGAGGATGCGTTGTAACGAATCTTCCGCAAGGTTCAAATACTTATGCGCCCTCTCATAATCTCTTTTCTCAAAATAGGCGAGACCAATATTTCGATAAACTAAGGCATAATATGCACCAGAACATTCGACAAAAGGGATACTGGTCATGTATTGGTTAATGGCCGCCTCATACTCTCCCTTTCGTTGATGTATTCCTGCTATTTCGCTAGAGATTATGTACAAACTTTCGCAGACTTCCGATGATCTACCCCGTCTTTTGAATTCATTCAGGAGCCCAACAAATAATTCAAGGGCATTGGAGTTCTCCCCAATTGCAGCAAAATATTGCGCAAGAGACAAATCGTTTTTCAAGCTGAATGACCTGTATTCTTCAGAACTAAGAATTTTTTTGTTCTCGGCAAGAAATTCTTGCAATTCATTGATGTGCTGCCTCCACAATTGAAATCTGGAGAAGGCATTGCACGACTGTATTCGAAGATTATACAGGTTAATAAGATCAGCCAAATTGATAGTTACACCGCGAACGGCAACGATCCGTTCCGCTTTTTTTACAAATTCATCTGTCTTATTGAAATCCACGTACCATAGGGATCCGACAGAATCCAGCAAATTTTTGACCTGGAAATCCTGGCCTTGAACAGCCACCGAAAAACAGAAAATTATGCTAAACAGAATTCCAATCTTCATTAGATCATCTAAAACTTACATCTTATTGAATGTCTAAGATATCGATATTGTGGTTTGAATCAATTGCAATCTGTAATGTCAAATCGATGGAGCCTCCTTTTATGGGTGCTTGATATGTCCCAGGGGGTGTGTTGAGGGGCACTGTATATATCAACATGCCATCGATTACCCGACTTTCAAGGTTCAGCGTATTTGTCGGAGGGGCGGCGCTCATCTTGGCCAGCATAAACACGGACCCTTTATCGATTTTACGTAATCCAACGGGTTGCGACATTGCTTGCTCAGGAATGCCAAATGCAGACCCACTGGAACACTGACAGCAACTCTGTCCGCCCGATGTACACGGACAGCATGATCCTCTTCTGGAATAAAAGTACAAGTTTGGTAAGGTATCGCTTCCAACAAACAACGCCTTATAGAACAGGCTATCGTAGCTGCGAAGATTTTTTAGCTTGATTACTGTGGCGTTCGCGGAGGAGTCTGTAGAATGAGTGACTTTATCAATCATCAAGTCGGCAATGGACAGGACCGGTTTTCGTTCCACAGGATTGTTACAACCAAGGACTGTTAAGGCAAGTGCGATCACTAAAGGGATCGATCCGATAGCATATTTTTTCATGGGGTAGTTTTGGTTTTGGTGGGACCAAAAAGATAAGGAAAATTTTAGTAATGTTTACTCTGGTCAGGAAAAATAGCCGATTTCTGCCTGTTCAATCGTTTGCAAGATTCTATTTAACTTGTGCCTCCCTAACCACAAACCCATGACACACACCGAACTCCTTTCGCTGGTTAAAAAGCGGAACCCCAATGAGCCCGAATTTATCCAGGCCGTGGATGAAGTGCTGCTCTCCATCATGCCCGTTCTGGAGCGACATGCGGAATTTCGGAACCTGAAATTGTACGAGCGCATGACAGAACCTGAACGCCTCATTTCTTTTCGCGTCACCTGGCTGGACGACCGGGGACAAGTACAAGTGAATCGTGGCTATCGCGTGCAGATGAACAGTGCTATCGGTCCTTATAAAGGCGGGCTTCGGTTTCATCCTTCTGTTACCGCCAGTGTATTGAAGTTTTTGGCCTTCGAACAGATTTTTAAGAACGCACTGACGGGAATCCCTATGGGCGGAGGAAAAGGCGGTAGTGATTTTGATCCGAAAGGAAAAAGCGACAATGAGGTGATGAAATTCTGCCAGGCATTTATGGGTGAGCTCGCCCGTCACATTGATGATCGCACCGATGTGCCTGCGGGGGATATCGGCGTAGGTGGACGTGAGATTGGTTATCTGTTCGGAGCCTACAAAAAAATCAAGAATGAATTTTCCGGCGTGCTCACCGGCAAAGGCATCGGGTGGGGCGGAAGTTTAATACGCACAGAAGCTACCGGCTACGGGTTGATCTACTTCGCGGAGAATATGATGCGGACAAAAAAAGATTCGTTGAAAGGAAAAACTTGTCTGGTGTCGGGTTCTGGCAACGTGGCGCAGTATGCGATTGAAAAAATTATTCACCTGGGTGGCAAAGCAGTCACCGCTTCCGATTCCAGCGGGTTTATTTATGATGAAGAGGGATTCACATCAGAAAAGCTGGCTTTCCTCAAAGACTTGAAAGACATTCGCCGCGGGCGAATCAAAGAATATGCGGACAAATACAATTGCAAATTCACTGCGGTTAATGCGCAAGACGCTGTCAATCCATTGTGGAACATTGTTGCCGATTGCGCATTTCCATGTGCCACGCAAAACGAAGTCAATGTCAAAGACGCGGAAAACCTCATAAAAAATAAAGTGAGGCTTTTGGGCGAAGGTGCTAACATGCCGACCACGCCGGAAGGCATCAATATGCTCATTGATAATGGCGTGATGTATGCGCCTGGCAAAGCTTCAAACGCTGGCGGCGTGGCTACATCTGGTCTGGAGATGACCCAAAATTATATGGGCCAAAACTGGTCGCGCGAAGAAGTGGATAGCAAGCTGGTGAACATCATGAAAAACATTCATGACACTTCGCTGGCAGCAGCCCAGGAATACGGTAAGCCAGGCAACTATATGATAGGCGCGAACATTGCCGGTTTCCTGAAAGTTGCAAAAGCAATGCAAGCCCAGGGTGTTGTTTAATTATTGAATTCGTGTGAAAAACACCTGCGATTTATTCCCTGCGTTTTTTATTTCCGCCATTCAAATAATAAAATCTTCCTTCGGCAATTATTTAAGGAATCCCTTAGCGATTTTGATTACTTTTCATTTCTAATCTTGCAGGAATGAAAAGAAGAGAATTTGTAGGGCTTACTGGCATGGGCTTGGCCGGAATGATGTTACCACTCACAGGGAATGCCGTTCCGATTGATATGTTGTTAGAACCATCTTTATCTGTAGCCCAAAAAAAACAGTTAGCTGACGCGGCACTTAACACGGCAAAAAGTTTAGGTGCTACCTACACCGACGTGCGCATCGGCCGCTACTTAAATCAATTCATCAGCACACGGGAAAATAAAGTTCAGAATATTGTCAACACCGAGTCGTTCGGAGTGGGTGTGCGTGTGATCGTCAAGGGTACGTGGGGTTTTGCCGCAACCAATGAGGTAACGCCTGATGGAATTAAAAAAGCCACTGAACGCGCAGTGGCCATAGCCAGGGCCAATTCCAAATTTCAAAGGGAACCTGTAGTGCTTGCTCCTGTGCAAGGGTATGGAGAAGTAAGTTGGAATACGCCTATTCAAAAAAATTCCTTTGAAGTTCCCGTCTCTGAAAAAGTGGACTTACTTCTTCGCACAAATAATGGAGCCACCAGGAGCGGAGCAAGTTTTGCAAGCTCCAATCTCTTCCAGGTGAATGAGCAAAAATATTTTGCATCATCCGACGGTTCGTATATTGATCAGGACATCCATCGAATATGGCCCACTTTTACCGTATCAGTTATTGATCGCGCATCCGGTAAATTCAAAACGCGCGATGCTATGAGCGCACCGATGGGCCTGGGCTATGAATATATGATTCCTAAAAATGAGGACAAGCTTTCCGGACCTGCCGGAATGGTTTTGTACCGCAACAGCTATGATATTGTGGAGGATGCCTCCATTGCCGCGAGGCAGGCCAGGGAAATGATTTCGGCAAAATCCGTTGAGCCCGGCAAATACGATTTAGTGCTGGAGCCCAATCATTTAGGACTTACTATTCATGAATCCATTGGTCACCCACTTGAACTCGATCGCATTCTCGGTTATGAAGCCAATTATGCCGGAACAAGTTTCGCATCTCTCGACAAATTGAAGTCTGGGACATTTAATTATGGCAGCAAACAAGTCAACATCATTGCCGATAAAACGCAACCGGGTTCCCTGGGTGCCGTCGGCTTTGATGATGAAGGCGTGAAATGTAAAAAATGGGACTTAATTAAAGAGGGCATTCTTGTCAATCTCGAAGCGATTCGCGATCAGGTTCACATGCTTGGTCAGAAAGAATCTCACGGCTGCTGTTATGCACAGAGCTGGAGCGATGTGCAATTTCAGCGGATGCCCAATGTCTCGTTAGCGCCTGGTAAAGACCCCTACAGCAGTGAGCAAATGATCAAGGACGTTGAGAAAGGAATCTACATCGCGGGGCGAGGTTCTTACTCCATCGATCAACAGCGATATAATTTTCAGTTTGGAGGCACTGTATTTTATGAAATCAAGAACGGACAGATTGCCGGAATGCTCAATGATGTAGCATATCAATCCAATACCCAGGAGTTTTGGAACAGTTGTGTCAAAGTTTGTGATGAAAAAGAATATCGGATGTTCGGATCTTTTTTCGATGGCAAAGGTCAGCCATCCCAGGTCAGCGCAGTGTCACATGGAAGTTCACCTGCACGCTTCAATGCGGTCAATGTTATCAACACGGGAAGAACAATTTAAAAATTGAATTGAAATGAAAAGAAGAGATTTTATTCAAATGACCGGGATGACCGCCGGCGCGATGATGCTGCCCATCTCCTCGTTTGCCAATTCCGTTGACCCAGCAAGATTCCTGGACCCCTTGATGGACGTTCAACAGAAAAAGTTATTGGCAGATGCCGCGTTGAATACAGCAAAGTCCTTGGGCGCTACGTACACTGACGTACGCATTGGGAGATACCTGAACCAATTTGTTACCACGCGAGAAAAGAAGGTGCAGAACATCGTCAACACCGAATCGTTTGGCGTGGGTATTCGTGTGATCGTAAATGGCACGTGGGGTTTTGCGGCCAGTAACAACGTCACAACGGATGGACTGAGAAAAGCCACGGAGCGCGCCGTTGCTATTGCGAAAGCCAATTCAAAATTCCAAAAAGAACCGGTGAAACTCGCCGCCACACCATCATATGGTGAAGTCAGTTGGAAAACGCCCATCATAAAAAATGGATTTGGAGTTCCCGTCAAAGAAAAAGTTGATCTGCTGCTTAACGCGAATGCTAAAGCATTAGAGAAAGGCGCCAGCTTTGTCAACAGCATTATCTTCTTAGTGAACGAACAAAAATATTTTGCCTCCTCCGAAGGTTCGTATATCGATCAGGACATTCACCGCACCTGGCCAAACTTTAATGTGAATGCAGTTGACCGAACATCAGGGCAGTTCAAGAGCAGGCCGGCTTTCAGTGCACCGATGGGCATGGGTTATGAATATTTGGATGGGAAAGCAGCAGATAAAATTTCGGGCCCTGGTGGAATTATCATGTACAACAAATCGTACGATATTGTTGAAGATGCTGGGATGGCAGCGGAGCAAGTCAAGCAAATGATTGCAGCAAAATCAGTAGAGCCCGGTAAATATGATTTGGTACTAGAGCCTTCCCACCTATGGCTCACTATTCATGAATCGGTAGGTCACCCGACAGAGCTTGATCGCGTGCTGGGATACGAAGCCAACTATGCTGGTACCAGCTTCCTCACGTTGGATAAATGGCAAACCAAGAAATTTAATTTCGGCAGCAAGCAGGTGAATATCGTTGCTGACAAAACACAGGTGGGGTCGCTTGGTGCTGTAGGATATGATGATGAGGGTGTGCAATGCAAAAAATGGGATTTAATTAAGGATGGAATCTTGGTAAACTACCAAGCCATCCGCGACCAGGTCAATATTATCGGCCAGAAAGAATCCCATGGCTGTTGCTATTCGCAAAGCTGGAGTGATGTGCAGTTCCAGCGCATGGCCAACGTTTCTTTACAACCAGGCAAAGAGCAACTTACTCCCGACCAAATGATAGCCGGGGTCGAGAAAGGAATCTACATAGTAAAGGACGGTTCATTCTCCATCGATCAGCAACGTTATAATTTCCAGTTTGGAGGTGTGCTCTTCTTTGAGATTAAGAACGGCAAAATTGAAGGTATGCTAAAAGATGTTGCCTATCAGGCCAATACGCAGGACTTTTGGAACTCCTGTACGCAAGTATGTGATGAGCGAGATTATCGCTTGAATGGCGCCTTCAATGATGGCAAAGGTCAACCACCCCAATCCAATGCCGTGTCGCATGGATCAGCCACTGCCCGATTCAACGGCGTGAATGTGATCAATACAGGGAGGACAATTTAAAAGCGTCAAATCGTTTATCCGTTAATTGTTTAATAGACGGATAACGATTAACAACCACGAACAACTAATAACGAACAACCATTAACGAACTTAAACATGGCAATACTTTCTAAAGACGAAGCGCAACAGATCCTGAAAAAAGTGATCGCCTTCTCGAAAGCGGATGGCGTTGAAGCAAACCTCAACGGCAACGACGGTGGCAACATCCGCTACGCGCGAAACAGTGTTTCTACTTCGGGGGAAGACAGCAATGTTAGCCTTGGGGTTCAATCCTATTTCGGAAAAAAATCCGGAACAGCCACCATCAATGAATTCGACGATGCATCATTGGAAAAAGTGGTGAAACGTTCGGAAGAACTGGCGCAGCTTGCGCCTGAAAATCCAGAGTTCATGGAACCGCTAACGCAGCAAGCTTACCTTGAGTCGAAAACTTTCATCGAAGCCACCGCCAACATTACTCCCGACTACCGGGCGCAGGCGGCCGCCGATAGCATCAACCCTGCCGCGGCAAAAGACGTTACGGCCGCTGGCTACCTTACTGACAACCGTGGGTTCAATGCCTTGATGAACAGCAAGGGATTGTTTGCTTATGGAAAATCTACCAGTGTTGATTTTACTGTAACCATGCGCACCAATGATGGTACCGGGTCGGGCTGGGTAACTCGAAGTTTTAATGATGTAAAAAAATTAGATACCGCAGAAGCATCCAGGATTGCCATTGACAAAGCGCTGCAATCTCGCAACGCCAAGGCCGTTGAACCTGGCAAATATACCGTGATCTTGGAACCTGCTGCTGCCGGAGATTTAATCGGCCTGATGTTTTTCGGAATGAACGCACGCCAGGCCGATGAGGGACGTAGTTTTATGTCCAAGAAAGGCGGCGGCACTAAACTCGGAGAAAAAATTGTAGACGAGAGAGTAAACATCTATACCGATCCATGGAACGAAGAAGTCCCCGCTTTAGGGTGGACCGGAAATGGTTTAGCCAGAAAGAAAATGGACATCATCAAAAATGGTGTTGTCTCTAATTTATTCTATGATCGTTATTGGGCCTCGCAAAAAAATGTCGAACCCGTGCCCTTTCCAGGTAACCGGATTATGGAGGGCGGTAATGCTTCGCTCGAGGATATGATCAAAGACACAAAAAAAGGCGTGCTAGTTACGCGCTTCTGGTACATCCGTGCTGTTGACCCTCAAACATTATTATACACTGGCCTCACCAGGGACGGAACGTTCTACATTGAAAACGGAAAAATTAAACATCCCGTTAAAAATTTCCGCTTCAATGAAAGCCCTATTATTATGCTTAATAACCTTGAGACCCTTGGTAAACAAGTCCGCGTTGGCAACGGTGAGGGCGGGGGTGCTCCATCCTTGATCCCTTACATGAAGATTCGTGATTTTACGTTTACGAGCTTATCGGATGCGGTGTAAAACGGCATAAATTTTTTAAAGTACAAAATCCCTGACTTGTCGGGGATTTTTGTTTTGGTGTCTTTGATGTTTTCAATATCGGTCACCCGTTTGTATTCAAAAACCTTTGTTTAAATTATAAACAACTTTTTCAATTGAATATCCGTCTTACTAAAATCACAGAAACTTAACCCCAACATTTTGAAACGAAGAGATTTCATTTACCTCACGGGAATGGGAGCCACCGCTACCCTGATGCCCGGTATTCCGGTAATCGGCAGGCCGATTGACCCCGAACGAATGCTTGAAACGGTTGACCCCACTTTGAAAAAAAAATTGGCCGATGTTGCGTTGAATGCTGCAAGGGCTAAAGGCGCCACATACACCGATGTCCGCATTGGGCGATATCTCAATCAGTTTGTTGTTACGCGCGAAGACAAAGTCCAAAACATTGTAAATACCGAATCTTACGGGATGGGTATCCGCGTGGTTGCCAACGGAAGTTGGGGTTTTGCCGCCACCGACAAGTTGGATAATGATAGCATAGCCAAAGCAGCGGAACTTGCTGTTGCGATTGCAAAAGAAAATTCCCGGCTGCTCACCGAGCCCGTGCAACTTGCTCCTCAAAAAGGCTACGGTGAAATAAGTTGGAAGGCGCCGATCGAAAAAAATGCTTTCGAAGTTCCCATAAAAGAAAAAGTGGATCTCTTGCTTGGCGTGAACAGTGCGGCCATGAAGGGAGGAGCGAACTACATTACCTCCCTTCTCTTCTTAGTGAATGAACAAAAATATTTTGCGTCAACGGATGGTTCATACATTGATCAGGATATCCATCGCATCTGGCCTGCGTTTTTTATTACTGCCATTGATGCCGCAACCGGAAAATTTGAAACCCGCAATTCGCTGAGCACTCCAATCGGAATGGGATATGAATATCTCGATGCAAGGCCTGAGGACAAAATTCAAGGGGTCACCACCCTCTACAAAGGCCGCTACGATATGCTGGAAGACGCAAAAGCAGCCGGGGTTCAATCCGCAGAAAAGATAAAGGCAAAATCTGTTGAAGCCGGTAAATATGATGTTGTGCTTGATCCTTCCCATCTGTGGTTGACTATTCATGAATCGGCTGGGCACCCGACCGAATTAGATCGTGTGTTGGGCTACGAAGCCAATTATGCCGGCACCAGTTTCCTGACATTGGATAAATGGGAATCAAAAAAATTCAACTACGGAAATAAACTGGTCAACATCGTTGCAGACAAAACACAGGTTGGATCGCTAGGTGCCGTAGGCTATGATGACGAAGGAGTGAAATGCGGTCAGTGGGATATTGTTAAAGAGGGCATTTTAGTCAACTATCAAACCATCCGCGACCAGGCTCACATTCTTGGGCTCAAAGCATCACAAGGTTGCTGTTACGCTGACAATTGGAGTAGCGTGCAATTTCAACGCATGCCGAACATTTCGCTTCAACCTGGCAAGGAGAAAAAGGGCGTTGACGATTTGATCAAAGGGGTTGAAAAAGGGATTTACATTATTGGTGATGGCTCTTTCTCTATCGATCAACAACGGTATAACTTTCAGTTCGGCGGCCAGTTGTTCTACGAAATTAAAAACGGAAAAATTGCCGGCATGTTGAAAGATGTGGCTTATCAATCCAACACGCAAGAGTTTTGGAATTCGTGTGCGGGCATTGCCGATCAAAGTGATTATCGCTTAGGTGGTTCCTTCTTCGATGGCAAGGGTCAGCCTCCGCAAAGCAGTGCGGTCTCTCACGGTTGCTCCACTGCACGATTTAACGGAGTTAATGTAATCAATACTTCACGAAAAATAGGATAAGACCATGGCTATACTTACCAAAGATGAAGCCCGCGCGCTCATGCAAAAAGCATTGAGCTACTCCAGGGCGGACGAATGCGAAGTGAATCTCACCGGCAACGACAGTGGCAATATTCGCTATGCACGCAATGCCGTTTCCACCAGTGGACGTGTGAGTCAAAACAGCCTGGTGGTTTCCTCTGCTTACGGAAAAAAATCAGGCGTTGCTACTATCAACGAGTTTGATGATGCATCTCTTGAAAAAGTAGTTCGTCGATCGGAAGAGCTGGCACAACTCGCACCTGAAAATCCGGAATACGTTTCGATACTCGGACCACAAACTTATGCGGACTCGATTAATTATATTCCGGCCACCGCTGCGATAACACCGAAGTTCCGCGCCGATGTTGTTGCACAAAGCCTGCAGATCACCAAGGAGAACAAGGCAATCGGAGCGGGATTTTGGGAGGACAACAATGGATTCTCTGCCATGATGAACAGCAAGGGTCTGTTTGCCTATAATGCATCGACCAATGTAAATTTTTCAATCACCGTTCGTACGGAGGATGGAAAAGGTTCAGGTTACGCTACACGTGGATACAACGATGTAACAAAACTGGACACAAGGATCGCCACAAAAATTGCTACCGATAAAGCGGTGAAGTCGGCGGCTGCGAAAGCGATCGAACCCGGTAAATATACAGTGATCCTTGAACCCGCCGCCGTTGCTGTGCTGCTCGAACGGATTTTCTTTGGTCTTGATGCACGACAAGCCGATGAGGGCCGGAGTTTTTTGAGTATGCCAGGTGGCAAAACAAGATTGGGAGAAAAGTTGGTTGATGAACGAGTCAATATCTATTCCGATCCGTTGAATCCTGACCTCCCCACCAACACCTGGAATGGTGACGGAAGACCGCAGGAAAAAATTACTTGGATTGAAAAAGGGGTTGTAAAAAATCTCTCCTACTCAAGATATTGGGCCGAGAAAAAAGGAGTCAAGGCCATACCCGGCCCCGATGCCGCAATTATGCAAGGCGGAACAAAGTCACTCGAAGAATTAATAGCAGGAACTAAAAAGGGAATTCTGGTCACCCGTCTGTATTATATTCGCGATGTTGATCCGCAATCGCTCTTGCTAACCGGCCTTACCCGGGACGGAACATTCTACGTTGAAAATGGAAAAATTCAATATCCGGTCAAGAATTTCAGGTTCAACGAAAGTCCCGTAATT
>Ga0210403_10003194_pt1 | contig 14507 bp, 16 predicted proteins | sample IncBWC19MmetaG_FD_150863 | JGI IMG/M metagenome (GOLD analysis project Ga0210403, IMG submission 150863) | Forest soil microbial communities from Barre Woods Harvard Forest LTER site, Petersham, Massachusetts, United States - Inc-BW-C-19-M | ecosystem: Environmental > Terrestrial > Soil >... | reverse complement strand
TTGCCGCCATCTCCAAGCATCTCAAGGTGCTCGAGACTGCGGGCCTGATTTCGCGTGGTCGTGATGCTCAATGGCGCCCTTGCCACCTTGAGGCGGGGCCACTTCGCGATGTCGTCGAATGGCTCGAAAGCTACCGGCGCTTCTGGGACCGCAGCCTCGACAGCCTGGGCGAATATCTGGCGGTGATGCAGCAGCGGGGCTCCAAAGACGAAGGAAACTAACCTCTCGCAATTCGCGAACCGACACACCTGCATTTGGACATTAAAAGGAATACTCCGTGACATCCATAATTGACGCCAGTTCGTTCGATGAGCCCGTGGTCATCGTCACCCGCATGTTCGATGCACCGCGTGAACTGGTTTGGGAGGCGATAACAGATCCCAAACATGTTGCCCGCTGGTATGGCGGGCCGGGATTTACGAATCCGGTATGCGAGATGGACCTGCGGCCGGGCGGCATCTGGCGACACGTCATGCAGGCTCCCAACGGAGCACAGTTCAGCATCAACAGTGTGTTTCTTGAGGTTGTCGAGCCAGAACGGCTCGTCTGGAAGACCATCAAGGATGAGAACCGCACGCCGGCTCCGCCCACGGCCGTCAGCACGGTCACGCTTGAAGAACATGGCAATCAGACGAAGTGGACCCTCGTCGCCCGCTTCGATTCGATAGCGGAGCGGGACATCTCCGCCGGCATGGGCTTCGCTCAGATGATCGGCATGGGCGCGGATCGCATCGCAGAACACCTGAAGGCGATGTGACGTCGCAGCAACCAGCATTCTTCTCATCACGAACATTCAGCCGAGGCAATTGCATGACAACGAAACCTCAAACTGCGACAGGCACCAAACCCGCGACGTGGATGGGCTGGATCATGAGCGGAATCGTGGTGGTGTTTCTCCTGTTCGATGGCACAACGAAGCTAATGATGATCACTCCAGTGGTGGATGCGACCATCCGGATTGGCTATCCGGTGGACGTCATACGCCCCCTTGGGATCGTCTGTCTCGCCTGCGCGATTCTGTACGCAATACCGCGGACCTCCATTCTCGGCGCGATCCTGCTCACGGGTTTTCTCGGCGGGGCGGTCGCAAGCAAGGTGCGACTGGAGGACCCGCTGTTCAGCCAAGTTCTTTTCGGAGTCTATGTCGGCATTCTGGCTTGGGGCGGCCTTTACCTGCGTGACGGCCGGCTGCGTGCCCTGATCCCCATGCGTCGCGATCCGGCATCGTGAAGCCTGATCGCAAGCAGACTCAGACGGACGTGTTCACAAGTGCGTTGGAAAAATATCGAGGTTCGGCGCACGAGCTGCCAGGCACCGCATTCGGTCGCACCACTGTGATCCGCCCGACATCAAGATACTGACGTAGTCCCTCAATTCCGCGACGAAGAGCGTCCGTCGGGGTGACCAGTTAAACCCTTCAAAATTGTGATCTGGCCCGGTGGTCTGTTTTTTTGGCCTATCCAATGTTTGTTTCAAAGGCGGAACTTTTCCAAATTATGTAGGTTCCTCGACATTGGCAGGTGTGAGGAACTTCGTTGTTCGGCTGTGGTTTAGCGCAGCCTCAAATGTGATCCCGCAAGTCGTTACTGCCAATGCAGATGACCGATAACGAGCTTCGCGCATGAAAATCCTAGCCGTCGATGTCGGTGGGACTCACGTCAAAATACTTGCCACCGGCCAGAAGCAGAAGCGGGAGATCGTTTCCGGACCGAAAATGACAGCACGGCAAATGGTCTCCGACGTCAAGAAACTTGCGAAGGATTGGGATTACGACAGGGTATCGGTCGGCTTTCCCGGACCGGTTCTTCACGGCCGTCCCGTCGCTGAGCCTCACAATCTCGGACGTGGCTGGAGGGGGTTCGATTTTGCTTCGGCATTCGGCCTGCCGGTAAGGGTCGTCAACGATGCGGCGATGCAGGCCCTCGGCAGCTACCGGGGCGGAAAGATGTTGTTCCTGGGATTCGGAACGGGACTCGGCTCTGCGATGATCGTGAACGGCATTGTCGAACCGATGGAGCTCGGCCATTTGCCCTACAAGAAGGGCACATTTGAAGATTACGTTGGCGACAGGGGCCTCGAACGCGTCGGTAAAAAGCGCTGGCGGAAGCTCGCTAAGGATGTGATCGAACGATTGGTCGCGGCCACCCAACCTGAGGATGTAGTCATCGGCGGCGGAAATCTCGTGCACCTGAACAAGCTGCCGAAAGGATGCCGGGCTGGCGACAATGCCTATGCCTTTATCGGCGGATTTCGTATGTGGAACAGCGCGTACGCACCAATCAACCGCGGCCGCGAAAAGACAAAAACGTCTGGCTCGAGGAATCAGCGCACGCGAACTTGAAGAGAGCGCTGGCCGCATCTCCGCTTCGCGCCCCTGAGCGGACCTCGCCGTGTTCCTGGAATGATCAATTTGCTGCGCAGCACATCCTTTTGGTCAATTCATTATTACTGGCGTTGGTTCGGGTTCCTGATAGTGTTTGCGCTGCGAATGCATCGTCTTCCGCCATGGGGGCGACTGGTATGTCGGCTGTTCGCGCGCTGCCTTCGGCAATCGCCGCCACCATTGCGCTTTTTGGTTTTGCTGATCAATCCGCGTTCGCTCGCGGCAGTCAGGCTGCGCACGACGATCCCGCGAATTCGGAACGTATCGAACGCTTGCCGCCCGAGGTGCGGGATGCCGTCATCCACATGTGCGGCGATCCCCGTGCCGGTCACTATTTTGCGACCTATTTCGACAACGCGCATCTGATCAGACTGCATTTTGAACAGCTGTATTGTGATGGTCGGAGAAAGTTCTGCAGGGGAGAGGACTGTCTCCACAACGAATATATTTCTACCGGCGGCCGCTATCGGCTCATCAGGAGCTACTACGGCCGCAATAACGACTGAGCCAGGCTAACCGCCTCATCTCGGATGGCCAGCGAACAATCCATCGAGGCGGAACGAATACCCGACTCCGACAATGTAACTCGGGGCATTGTGATTGAGCCCGAACGCAATGCGGAAGTCGACCTGCTGGGTTCGGTTCATGTGATACACCGCGCCAGAATTCAGCAGCAGGCTGGGACCGGCACCTTCGGGATAGTCGCCGACATATTCGGTAAACAGGCTAAATTGCTCGGTCAGCTTCTTTTCCAGGCTGAACGTGGTCTCCGTGATGCGCTTGGTCGTGAAGTCCGAAGGGCGGAAGAACTCGGTGAACATGCCGCTGACGCCCCAGCCATCATGCAATTCCCACGACCAGGGAAACTGGAGATAGGGCTGCGCGCCACGACCGGCGATAGCGACCGCGCCGGTAGGCAAGGCCGCGCCGAATACGACCGATAAGTCGATCTTCCCCGGTATCGGACTGATCTGCCACTTGATCGCCGGGGACACATCAGAAAACCCCGAAATGCCGGGCCCTTGAACGTTCGCGAAATAAGTGGGCAGGTCGACCAATAGCTCAAGACAGGGCGCGACGCCCAATCGCCACCGGCTGTTCGTACCGTCGAAGGCACGGCCGTCATCCCGCATGCTGAAGTTCACTCCATTTTCATTCTGAAGACTGCCGGTGGGCACGACGAGGCTGGAGTTTGTAACATCCGGACGATCGGTTGCGATCTCGTCCTTTGTGGTCGGGCAACCTTCCGCCTGTGCCTCGACCGTACCGAGGATCGAAGACGCCAACAGCAAACAAATCTTGCGAGTTCGCATGGGCACAAGTTGGCTTCAAATAAGCTAGGAGACGGCAAATTAAGGTAGGAGACGGCGAGCAGCTCAGTCTGTACTACGCCAACAACCTGCGTCGCCCAAAATTCCGCCTGGTCTGCAGGAACTCTGTCGCGCGGTATGCCATTGCCGCTCGTCTTCGGCCAGCTCCCGCTGGAATCCGCGGCATTCTCGCGCCCGCATTGGCGCCGTGCAATCGCAGAAATATGCCGGGCTATTCGAAAGAACATGCTGAGGCCGAAGGCTAGATCACTCGGTAGCTATCGGCTTCCGACCATTGCTCGAAGAGAGTGTGGTCGAGCCCCTACCGAGGGTGTCGCATGCCCAGGCCGTCTTCATCATCGCAGCCCCCGCTCGGATCGCTGGCACTGATTGCCGCAATTGTCGCCGCCGGCGCCGGTGTTTTCGCCTACACGGCCGGATGGCTCTCGCCCCATCGCCTGACGCCAACAAAACTCGTCGATGCCTTCGCGCCTCCCGGCGGTCCGGCGCTCGGCCACCGGCGAAATCATGCCAAGGGCATCTGCTTCACCGGCGTGTTCGAATCCAACGGCAGCGGTGCGGAACTCTCGCGGGCCCAGGTTTTCACCCGCGCGCAATACCCGGCTGTCGGCCGCTTCAATCTCGGCACGCCCGATCCGAACGAACCGGATGCGAAGGTCCGGGTGCGCGGCATGGGCCTGCAGATATCTACCCCGGACGGCGAGGTGTGGCGCAGCGCCATGATCGACCTTCCGTTCTTTCCGGTGGCGACGCCGCAAGCCTTTTACGAGATGCTGCGGATGTCCGGCAGCAAGGATCCGGACGCGAAGAAGAATTTCGCCGCCGCGCATCCGGAGTTCGCCGTGTTCGGCGCGTGGGCCAAGAGCGCGCCCTGGACCGCGAGCTACGCGGAGGAGCCGTACCACAGCCTCAACAGCTTCATCTTCGTCGACAATGCCGGCGCCGAGCACGCGGTGCGGTGGTCGCTGTTGCCATCGGCGCCAGTCGTACCGATCAGCGACGACGATCTCGCCAAACTCGGCCCCAATCATCTCGAGCAGGAGATCGGGGATCGGGTCGCAAAGGCGCCCCAGCGCTGGACCATGGCCGTGACGATCGCCAATCCGGGCGATCAGACGGCCGATCCGAGCAAGGCCTGGCCGGAGGGACGGCGCACCGTCGAGGTCGGCACCCTGGTCGCGCGGCAGATCGAGCCCGAGCGCGACGGACCGTGCCGCGACATCAACTTCGATCCGACCATTCTGCCTAACGGCATCAAGGTGTCCGACGATCCGTTCCCGGCCGCGCGATCCTCCGCCTACGCGAAGTCGTACGACCTGCGCACGTCGGAAGCCAAGGATTATCCCTATCGCCAGCAAACCGCAGCAGGTGAAAAGCCATGACCAGCGCCGGCACGCAATTCACCGTTCTTCAGCGCTCCCTGCACTGGCTGATGGCCGCCTGCATCCTGGCGATGCTCTTCATCGGGGTCGGCATGGTGTCGACCATCATGCCGAAATACGTTCCGCTGCTGGCGACGCACAAGGCGCTCGGCATCGCCATCCTCGTGCTCGCGCTGATCCGCCTCGGCGTGCGCGCCCGCTACGGCGCACCGGCCCTGCCTGCGGATATGCCGGAGCCGATGAAGCTCGCGGCGCACCTGTCGCATTACGCGTTCTATGCCCTGATGATCGCAATGCCCCTGATCGGCTGGGCGATGCTGTCGGCCGGCGCCTATCCGGTCGTGCTGTACGGGAACCTGCGTCTGCCCGCCATTCTGCCGCCGAGCGAGGCCCTGCATACGCTGCTCTGGAATGCGCACTTCTACCTTGCCTTCGCATTCTTCGCGCTGGTGCTGCTCCACCTCGCGGCCGCGCTGTTCCATGGCCTTGTCCGGAAGGACGGCGTGTTCGAGAGCATGGCGGGCCTGCCCTCGCACGACGAGCGCGCGCCGGTCCGCCAAAGCGCCGGCATGGTTCGCCCCGGATGAATTGAAGCGCGCGGGCTGGAAAGCAGAAACGAATGGCGCGCCACGATACGGCGCAAAAAAGCGCGGGTCGCGTTCGAGACGGTATTCGAACCAGCTCTCGTCTCACTCGAAGTAGAGGCGGACTAGATCCCGCACCGTCGTGGCGAGGCGTTCGCGCAGTTCCGAGGGTTCGACAACCTCGGCATCGGCGCCAAGCGCGATCAGACCGGACGCGGCCCGCTCGACCGACTCGATCGGGATCGTGACGCTGATCCAGCCGTCAGCATCCGGCGGCGTCGCCGTTTCGGCGGCCGCCTGAGCGACGGGCGAGCCAAGGACGTCGAGCTTGGCGAGGCCGCGCGCAGTCACACGCAGAGTCGCGCTGGAATGGTAGACGCTGGTCTCGAACGCGCGTGACGACGTGACCCAGAAGCGCGTCAGGTCGAAATCCTTCGGCCGTTTGAACGGCTCCTCGGTCACCGCGAGGTCGATGATGTTGGAGACCCGATAGGTGCGCGGCTGATCGCCGACCTGCGCGACGAGATACCAGACGCCCGCCTTGAGCACGAGGCCGAGCGGCTGCAGCCGGCGCTCGACCGCGCCTTCGGCGCGCCTGTAGTGCACGTCGAGGCACTTCTCGTTCCACACCGCGTTGGCGATCGTCGGCAGCAGCTTGGCGTCATCGGCACTGCGGAACCAGCCAACGGGATCGAGGTGAAACCGCGCGGCGACGCGGCCCGCGTTCGCGCGCGCGCGTTCGGGCAACGCCGCGCTCAATTTCAGTTGGGCCGCCGTAAGCACGTCGGCGAGCCCAAGTTGCGCCACGGGTCCCGGCAGGCCGGCAAGCGACAGCGTCTCGGCCTCGGCGGGCGAAAGCCCCGTGAGCCTGGTGCGGTAGCCATCGAGCAACTGGAATCCGCCGCTCGGGCCGCGATCCGCATAGATCGGCACGTCAGCGGCGCTGAGTTGATCGACGTCGCGATAGATGGTGCGAACCGAAACCTCGAACTCGCTCGCCAGCGCTTCGGCCGTCATCCGGCCGCGGGCTTGCAGCAGCAACAGGATCGACAACAGCCGGCTCGCACGCATTTCTGCAGCCTAGCAGAAATACCTGACACGCGCTGACAGGTATGTCGGCGTACAACTGCGGCGGCTATCGCCGAGGCCGTCACGGCTTGGCGGAACATGAAATAAAGCACTGAAATAACGACACTATCTGCGTCAGAGGCGGCAACGCAGAAAAAACGGAGGCGATCATGTCGACACTTTTGCAGGAGCGCCATCAGCCGATCACCGCGCCGAAACCTCGGGACCAAGTTCCGGCGCAACGTGTACCGGGATCGGCGAGGCACGAGGCGGCGGCCGCCGTCCCCAATCGCCCGGTCGAGGCGCCGCGTGGGCGCTGGCGCCTGATCCTGGACTCAATCGTCGCGACGCTGCGCGAGTGGCGCCGCCGCAGCGTCAGCCGCAGCCAGCTCGCCAGGCTCGACGAGCGGACCCTGCGTGACATCGGCATCGACCCCGGCGTCGTCGACTATGAGATCTATCAGTCGTTCTGGCGGCCACTTCGCGATTGGCGAGATTGATCGCCGTGGCCTCGAACCGAACGGCCATCGCGAAGCCAACGACATCGTCGCAATGGCTGCCCGAAGTTGCCACTGAGCACCGTGACGTAGACTGGCGCGCCACGGCCGATGAAGATGGGCACCACTGCTTCGCCGTGGCGCTATGATGTTGGAACCTTGCACACGCCACAGCCGGCAAATCTGCGACGACCTGCGTTGTGCTGCGAACCCGGCTTGACTTACGGTTCTGGCAGGAATGGAGTGGGTCCCGATACCTTGGACACCACGATTATCCTGTTACCCACGACAAACGATTGTCGGCGTGGTGTCGTTCCTCCGCGTATTCTAAGTCGGGGGCGCGGTTCATGATCGAACCATTGATGTTGTTCGCAGCTTTGTCATTTGCGAGTTTGCTGCCAGCGGTCGTCGTTCTATTTGCCCATAATCGCACTGAACGTCTCACCATTTCGGATCGAAGCGTCAGGCCGGTATCGATTGCAGATCCATAAGGACTAATCGCGCGCGCCGACTTCGCCCCCGGCCATACAAGGGGCGATGGCCGTCAGGCGATCTTCAACGGAGGCGCAACAATGAGTAGGCCTCGCCTGCGCCCTTGGAGTCGAATGCTGGTCTCGATCGCCATCTGCTGGAGTTTGCATCTGGCTGTAGTCCCTGGGCATGCCCAATCCCGCTTCGAGGGAGAGGGCCGCGTGGTGGCGCTCGACCGGAGCGAAGGCATAGTGACCTTGGACCACGGTCCAATTGCGGGTCTCATGCCGGCCATGCAAATGGCCTTTCCGGTACAGCGGGCCGAACAGCTCGTCGGACTTCAGGCGGGTGCTCTGGTGCGATTTTCCCTCCAGCCTCGCGGTACCGAGTGGGTGATTACCACTATCGAGCCGGTCGGGGATCACCCGCCGCCCAATTTGACGAGCTTCCCGGCTCCCGACTTCACGTTGCCTAGCCTGTCAGGGGCGCCGGTCCGCCTCTCGGATCTACGGGGCAAAGTGGTCCTCCTCAACTTCTGGGTCACGTGGTGCGGGTCGTGTCGGGCGGAAATGCCGACCATCGATGCGCTATATCGGCGATACAAAGATCACGGACTGGAGGTACTGGCCGTCAATCTCGACGCGGCCACCACTTCAAAGGTGCAAGCGTTCGCGGGTGAATTGGCGATGACGTTTCGCGTTGGGTTGGATCCGTCCTCGTCCATCGCCAGAACCTATTGCGTCGCCGGTCTGCCCACCACGTATCTCATCGATCGGGCCGGCAATGTAGTTGTCCAGGAAGTCGGTGCGCGGGACTGGATGGATGCGGTCAGTCGAATAGCGATACAGGGGCTGCTGCAACGACCCGAGCCACCACAAGAAGCCGAGCGCATCCCGCCGAGATTGAACGAGTTCTTGATAAGAGGGAGTGACGTACTCATGACCAAATAGAGGAGCTGACAATGAGACGCTTCTTCAATGCAGTCATCATGATCGTGGGGCTAGCTTACTCGTTGTGCGCGGCGCCTGATGCCATCGCGGCCGAGAAGACTTACATCATGGGCTACGACCCGACCGGGCTGACCTGTCACCTCGGTCAGTATGCGGTTCTGGTGAAAGGATTCTTCGCCGAAGAAGGCCTGCGGGTCCGGGGCATCGCCGCGCTCGACAATCGCACTGCCGTCTCCGAGGGCAGATCCCATCGGCTCTGGGTGAAGACCGACGCGGGGCTCACCGAGGCTGATTTCGGATATTTCGACACGGACCAGCTTCATCACATGGTGGCCGGGAATGTCGACTACTACATCGTCGACGGCAACCACTTCGGCTGCTGGTCGGTGATGGTCGCGCCGGGCGCCCCGATCCAGTCCGCCGCTGAGCTCAAGGGGAAGACGATCGAGATCCTTCCGTATGCCGTCGAACCGTTCCTGTTGCACGGTCATATGTGGCTTCACCATTGGCTGAAGGCACCCGGGCTGGATGCTCCCAAAGACGTCACACTGACGACCTTGCCGTGGGAGGCGCTGCCGAGTCTGAACGACTATGTGGCGGAGGGGTTCAAGACGGGAAAGTTCGACGCGGTCTCCGTGGGAGAGCCCCGCTCATCGCTGATGGAGGACAAGAACGTCGCTCGGCGGCTCGTCAACCAGAACGACACGACGTACAATAACGAATATTGCTGTCTCACGGTCATCAAGCGTGCGATCGTCGAAAACGACCCCGCGACCGCGGCCAAGATCGCACGGGCATTCAGGCACGCGCGGGAGTGGGCCGGCCAGCATCCGCGCGAGGCGGTGCTCGCCGCACAAGCGGCTGGCTACTATGGCGCGGCAGTCCCGGTCGAGGCATCGGTCAAGGCCGTGAAGAGCCTCGGCTTCGACAGCCAGCTCGACCCGGCGCTTGCGCTCGAGCGAGCGTTCAAGACGCGGATCGAGTCGGGCGCCATCAAGACCGATAAGACGCCGCAGGAGCTGGTCCGTCTCTACTACCGCAAGCTCGAGTAAGGAAGGATGGCTTGATGCGGGCACCTCAACGCTGCCGGCGACGGCTCGGACCTCGCCGCCGTGAACAAGGTGCTTGCGCGTACGCCCTATATCGCAGGCCCGCAGATACGAAGTGGCGCGCCATTCGGAATAAAACTGCTAACTCGTATGTCGTTGAAATTACAATCGAATTTCCATGACGAGTAATGACGCCGCCTGCTCCTTCTCTTCGCGTCAGGCCACCGCGCGTTGTAGCCACGTCCGCAGTCCGGCCAGACTGCGGAATTCCTCCACGGCGCGTGCGCGTCCGTCTGGAAACAGCGTCGATGCCATACGGCTCAACGTGGTTCCGGGACCGAGTTCAAGAGCTGCTACCGCGCCGGCCGATCGGCAGCTCTCGAGGCAAGCGGCCCACTCGATGGTGGTCGATATCTGACGGGCCAGCCTGTCGATGCCAGTTTCAATATCGAGAACGGTCTCCCCATCGATCCCGCTGAGGAGGCGATACCCGGCGCGCGGCAGCCGAGGAGACGCCTCGCGCAGGGTGACGCGGAACTGCCCTGTAGCCTTACTCAGGAGAGGCGTATGCGACGGGACGGCGACCGGTAGGATCGCGGTGCGCTTCGCGCCGCGCGCCGCCGCCTCCTCACGCGCTGCCTGGAGCGCAGTGCGAGGGCCACCGACGGTGAAGCTGTCGACGTCGTTGATGATTGCAATGGAGAGCGCGTGGCGTGTCAGGATCGGCTCGATGACCGGACGGCGCAAGCCGGTGATGACGGCAAGACCGGAGTCGCTTGGCGCCGCCGCATCCATGACTGCCGCCCGGCGTTGCGCCAAGCGCAGGGTACTCATCTCGTTGAGGGCGCCGGCGCATCCCCAGGCCGCGAGTTCACCGATGCTGTACCCCGCGATCACGGCGCGCGCTGGCCGGACCGTACCGAGCGCTGCCCATGCCGCCAAAGCCTGCGTGCAGCACAGGATCTGCCCCGAGAAATCCGAGAACATATCTGCCGGAGAGGCTTCCTTCACGAAGCGGCGAGGATCCTGCCCCAGCACGGCAGCCGCTGCAGCAAAGACGGGCTCGGCCTCCGGGCAATTCGCGACGAGGTCGAACATGGCAGGGTGCTGACCACCCTGTCCGGAGCAGAGAATGGCCACGAGGTCAGACATCACCTTCACCAGCCCGCCGTGAGGACCAGCGCAACCGAGACGGTCACGACGCTGGCGAGGGAGCTGACGATCAGGGTCGATCCGGCGACATGAGACTCGACGCCGTAACGCAGGCCGAAGAGGACGCCGAAGAAGCCGGACGGCAAAGCGCATAACAGAATCGCCGCCCGTGCGGTGTCCCGGTCGATCGGAAGCAGTGCGATCAGGCCGATCGCTAACACGGGATGAACGACGTTCTTCACGAGCGTTCCGCTCAGCACGTTGGGACCCAGTTCGATTCGTTGTGCCGAGAGGATGAGTCCGGTCAGGAAAAGCGCGACGCCGCCCGCCGCCTGTCCTATCAACTGGAAGGAACGGCTGACGGCTTCCGGGAGATGAATTCCGAACAGGGAGAACACCACGCCGGCGAGCGGCGCGAGCACGATCGGCTTACGCAAGGAGCGGCCGATCGCCCGCAGGATCGCGCCGAGATTTCTCTGTCGGCCCGCCGGCGCCTTGCTGGCCTCGAGGACGGCGAGTGTCAGCGGCGATAACACGATCGAACCGGTGGCGATCGATAGGGCGACATAGATCGTGTCGCTCGCACCGAACACGGCGGTGATCAGAGGCAGCCCCGCCGCCGCATAGTTGGGCAAGGAGATGTTGATGGCCTGCACCGACGCCTCGCTCGATCCCAAGCCGAACAGGCGGCGCTGCATCCAATAGGACAGCGCATAAAGCGCCAGCATGGACACGATGAACACCAGCAGCAGCGGCCACTGCGCCAACAGCAATGACCGCGACGTGGACGCGGTCGCCACGAACAGGGAGGCGGGAAGCGCAAAATCCATCACCAGCGCGTTGAGTTCGGCGACGTGATGGTTGTCGACGTCGCGGATCCAGCCCGCGAAATAGCCGAGCGCCATGAGGGCGAAGATCGGCACCAAGGCGTTGAGCAGGACATTGATCATGATCGGGAAGCTCCCTCCCTTTCGAGCGCATCGACAAACAGGGTCATGGCCAGCAAGTCGGCGCAGCCTCCAGGGCTCAGGCGCCGGGCCACGAACGCGGCATGCACTCTGGCTGCGCGTGCGCGCCAGTCCGGGGCACCGACCCCGCCCTCCAACAGGAATGAGTCGGCCGCTTGGATGGCGTAACGCATCCCGTCGGCGCCGCCGCGATGGAGAAGGTTGGTGTCGTGGACCGCCGCGATCAGCGCGAAGCATGCCTGCACGGGCGGTGCGCTGGGGTCGTTGGGTTGCAATGAGCGGCCTTGCCGCAGGGCGGGACAGCCCACCTCATAGACGCTGCGAAACCCGCCGGCCGCCTCGGCTCGTGCGCCGCCCGCCCCATAGCGGCGCAGCGCCGCAGTGCCGTGGCTGAAGAGTGGGATCGGACCTCGCTGGATGTCCGCCGCCCATCGCTGCACGACGACTTGGCCGAGGCACATCGGTGCAACTGCTGCGCCTTCGGCCGATATTTCGGCGACGGCGCCCGCGGCCGCGCAGAGCAGGCCGAGGCCGAAGATGGCGCCGCGATGCGTATTAACTCCGCCGGTAGTAGCCAGCATGGCGGTCTCCGCGCGCAGCCCGATAGTCCTGAGGCGCCCCATATCGGTTCCGGCCCGACCGGTCATCGCCAACTCCGCGAAGAACGGCCGCAAAGCCTCGGCGCTGCTTTGCATCATGGCCGCATCCATATCCGTATGGCTGCCGCTATCGACGTGGCTGACGAGGCCCGGCTTGGGCCACGTGGCCAGCTCATGCAGGAGCGCGAGAACCGCCCGGTCCGCGACCAGCTCGGCGACCAGGCCGCTTCTCCGCTGTTGCGCGGGACGGGCAGACCGCAATGCGAATTGGGGGATCGCGCTCATGCGTGCCCCGCAACGCTCGCCAGGGACGCGACGTCGAAAAGCCGAACGCTCTCCATCGTTTTTGCGAGCACTGTGGGGACACTTTCGGCCTGGCGCGCATTCCAAAGCTCGCGCCAATTCACGGCGCTGCCGTCAGGAAAGACGATCTCGCCATCGATGCGCAATGGGGCGTCGCGCTGAACCTGCGCGATGTTGCAGACGAGAGAGTGCACGTCGAAATTGGCAGGGATCGGCCAGAGGACGTCGAGATCGGAGTGCGGGGTCAGATAGGCGAGCCCGGTCAAATGCTGCCACAGCAGGCTGCCGAAGGCCGCTGGCTCTACACCGCTTCGTGCGCCAACGGCGACAAGCGCATCGATGGTGGATCGCCAGTTCGGGTCCGCGGCGCTTGCTGATGCATGCAATAAGGGCGGGCGCGAGCGTTGCAGGACACCCTCAGGCGGAATCAGGAGAGCGACCCGGCGCTTGCCGGCGGCCGGCGGCAGGGGGACACCGACCGGCACCAGGTGTCGGTTGTCCGCCTCGCCGCGGCGTCGAACGATCACCGGCCATCCTCGGTCAGCCCATTCTCCTAGCAGCGGCAGGTCGGCCAACGGCGGACGAAAGGTCAGCACCGAGGCCCAAACGTCCGGCGCCACATGCAGGAGGTCGTGCCGTCTCCAGGGCTGGCTCAACATCTCTCGACCCTCACGCATGAGCGACAGCCTCCGCGGCGACCCGCTCCGCAATCTTTTGGGCCAAGAGGCGGCCCTTGCGTTCGAGCCCGATCCGGTCACGAGGGTCGGACGCGGCTGGGGTCTGCCGCAGCAGGTCCTCCAGACGCGATGCGAACGGCTGGTCACCTTCCCAGGTCTGCGTCACCGCACCGATCGCGAAAAGCGGCTTCACGCCGGGCGCAAAGATCGGGGTCGACTTTGCCAGACGTTCGAGCTGCTCCAGCGGCAACTTGGTCACCCGCGAGATGGAAGGAAGGTCCATCACGCTGGGAGCCGCACCCGGCAATGCCACGAGAGACTGGCTCGACAGCGCCGTGGCGATGAAGGCTCCCGCCGCCGCATGGCCGAACAGGACGCTCACGGTGGGATGGCCCTGGGCTGCGGCGAGTGCCAGACTCTTGTAGAGATGGGCGAGATATTCGTTGAGTCCCAGCAGCTCGTCGCGACGCGCCATGTTCTGGCTCGAGGTATCGACCACGAAAACGATCGGCGCGCGGTCGCCTGCCTCCACTGCGGCCAGGACATGCCCGGCTAACAGGATCGCAGCATCAACGCCGAGCGGCGTACCACCGACGATGCCGACAACTGTCACTTTGCTATGGCCCTCGACCTTGGCGGTGCCGTGCAACGTTCCCGATGGCCCACGTTCCACCTGATGACCGGACGGGAATAAAGAGGTTAAAACATCATCGAGCGTCATGATCGGCTCCCTTGATTCGTTGAATGGCGAGGAACGCATCATCGGTGATCTCGGCGATGTGCTCCGACTCTGGCAGTTCCGCCTTGCGCCAGATCTCCGGCGCGTCGCGACAATCGCCGAAGCGTTGCAGGCGCTCCGAAAGGCGTCGCTGCTCGGCCTTAAGCGTCGCGAGTTCGAAGGGCGGCGTATGCGCGATGAGCGCAACCGCCGTTTCGCGGAAATCCTGGATGCTTCCCTTCACGTAGCGGTCTACGCCGCCGGTGAGGTAGCGTGTCCGGGCGCCGCAAACGCGCCAGACGAGGGCCCGATCCTTGGAGTCGAACTCCTCCACGCCCTTGTTGGTCTCGATCACCTCCGGCCCGCTGACGCTCA
>Ga0210403_10003191_pt1 | contig 14512 bp, 16 predicted proteins | sample IncBWC19MmetaG_FD_150863 | JGI IMG/M metagenome (GOLD analysis project Ga0210403, IMG submission 150863) | Forest soil microbial communities from Barre Woods Harvard Forest LTER site, Petersham, Massachusetts, United States - Inc-BW-C-19-M | ecosystem: Environmental > Terrestrial > Soil >... | reverse complement strand
CGGCGAGAGCAGGAATATCCGGCTATTTTGGCGCGATGAACAGTCCAAGTCCTTATGTTCCTCCAATAATGTTTTTATCACGCTGGCCACACTTGGAGGTCTTTAGCAGCCGCGGTGACCCCAATCACATACACCCGACGTCAAGGAGTGATGACATAAACGCCGGAGGTCGAATTGTCTTATGGAAAAGTTCGGTAGATTCCGCAATGGTGAAAAAGACCCGTTCGAAACCTACGAGGGTGACTTCCTTGAGCACGTCAGCGATGACTACATCCGAGTGATGCGCGATGGCGGGGAGATGCCGGATGCATCCCTCGCGATCATCCACTTGCAAAAAGGAGAGAGCGTTAGAAAATTGACGTAGAACAACCCGCGATAAATCGCGCATCGTCGGTCGGGGCATTCTTGCTAACAGGGTCGCAATCAGGCCAGGGTAAATTTTGTGTTGATGTGAACCGACAGAAGCTTTTGTTCTGCCGAGCAGGTGTCTATTCCGCAGTCAACAAAATGCGAGCCATGTTTTCAAGGAACGCCCGGGCGTTGTGGCTTGAGTTATTCTTGAGACGTTCGATGCTCGACAATCGAAGGGGAGTCGGTGCCTGCCTCCGCAAATAAAGGATGTGGAGTGAATAATTCAGGCGCCTCCATTTCAAACTTCAGCACGTCGGAGGCTCTATAGCTATACTCTTTACCGCACTTATCACACCGGACATTGAACGTGAGATTGCCAATAGGGCACGGGGCAAGGGCATCTGTTTCGCCGAGCGGAATTCTTTGCCTGTAGTTCAGACTTAGACTCTCCCGGATGTGAAACCAACGATTCTTGCAGAGAACCACCCAGAAATAACGGTTGTCTTCCCACATACGAGCCTCTCCCAAGCGGTCACGAAGTGGGCGGGGGGAGGGACTTTTGTGGCATGAAAGTACCAAGCCCAAACGCAGCGTGTCAAGAAAACTGAACGTTTAGGATTGTCTAGAAGTACATCTCACGAAAACTGGGCACAATGAAGACGCCACAGATGCGCCTCAGCAATCGCAACAGCCGCAAAATGAATGCAATCGGAAGGCGCTTTATGGTGGGCAGTGCAGGACTCGAACCTGCGACCTCCTGCTTGTAAGGCAGGCGCTCTAACCAGCTGAGCTAACCGCCCCTCACACCTTCGCGCGACCTGATAGCCGGGCGGTGGAAATCAAATGAGTGGCATGCGCGAACCGCGTCTTGCTGAGTATACGTGGCGGCGGAAAAACCGGTCAAACGGTGCCGCGCTACTGAATAACGCGTGCGCTGGCATCAACTCGAGAATTCGCCGGTGCAAGGTGCCTTTTCGCCTCCTGCTAGACTGGCTGTTTGCGGCGGCTTATCATCAACGCGGATGACTTCGGATTTACTCTGGGCGTGAACCGCGCCATCGTCGCGGCGCATACGCATGGCGTCGTTACCTCATCCACGCTCATGGCAAACGGTCTCGCGTTCGGCGAGGCCACACAGATGGCCAAGGCCTCTCCCGCCTTGAGTGTCGGCTGCCATATCGTATTGATCGACGGCGAGCCGGTACTTGACCCCTCCAAGCTCTCTACAATTACCCATTCGCGAAGATTCCGCGACGGGCTCAAGACATTCGCTGCACGTGCCCTTACCCGTCGTATGAATGCTGGCGAAATCGAGAGTGAGGCCCGGGCACAGATTCAAAAGATTCAGTCGGCTGGAATTGCGGTTTCTCACGTTGACACGCACAAGCACACCCACATCTTTCCTCAAATCCTGCGGCCGTTGCTGCGAGCGGCGCGTGACTGTAGCGTACGGGCGCTCCGGAATCCATTCGGCCCACGATTTCCACTGCGTTCGAGCCAGCTTCTGTCTCAGCCCAACCTGTGGACGCGCTTCGCTGAGGTCCGCATTCTCAGCCGCTTTGCTGGGCAGTTTCGCCGCGCCGTCGATCGAGAGGGGTTCGTAACACCCGATGGCACTCTCGGAATTGAGGTCACCGGAACCCTGGATGAGCGGTTATTTCAGGCCATTGCTCAAAGCATTCCCGACGGGACATGGGAGTTTGTTTGTCATCCCGGTTACAACGATGCCGACCTAGCGGCCGCAAAGACGCGCTTGCGGGAGTCTCGCGAACTCGAACTCAAGGTGCTCACCATGCCCGCCGCCCGCGAGACGCTCGCCCAGGCGGGCGTTCAACTCATCTCCTATCGCGATTTGTTGCTGAGTACGTAGGTTACCGAATCGCTCTTCACCTCCGCGGAACGACCTGAACTGACGGCTGGGGTACTCTCGTAACCTCACAGATTAGCCCCAAGGAGTAAGATAGGTTTACAATTCAACGTTTTCTATTCGTTGGAGGCTCAAGCACTCATGTCGGCCCAAGGGTCAGCTCCGCGTGCGGCTCTGGACTTGAAGGTCAAGGTATGGGGAATGGGGGCGAACAATCAGCCCTTCTTCCAGAACGCCATGGCCCAGAACATCAGTGCGACCGGTGCCTGTATTTACGGCATCGAGGCTGAATTAAAGGTGGGCGACGTCATCGGCGTGCAGTATGAGGGCAAGAAAGCCCGCTGCAAAGTGATCTGGGTCGTGGATGCAGGCGCGCTGAAAAAGACCCAGGCGGGCGTGCAGCTGGTTGCCGACCAGGATTGTCCCTGGGCGATTGCCCTTCCCGCGGAGATGATGGCGGAAGAACGCACCCAGATTCGCCAGGACAATCGCAGGAAATTTGCCCGCCATAAGATCTCTTTCCCACTGGAACTGCGCGATGAACGCGTGAACACTCCACTGCGCATCAATGCCACGGACATCAGCGGAAATGGCTGTTATGTTGAGACCGTCATGCCATTGACCGTCGGTACCGCACTACGTGTAGATCTCTGGATGGGGGAAGAGCGGATCACTCCGAGTGCCGTGGTTCGCACCCGCGACCCTGGAGTCGGCATGGGAATCGAGTTCACCGGACTACCCGAGGAATCCAAGAAGAAGTTCCAGGCACACCTGGATAAGCTCGATCCCGGCAACGCATTTGGCCCGAAAGACGGCCACTAATCGGCCCTGCCCACCACTTTCTGCATCAGATACTCGTGTAGAATCTGCATCTGCCGCTAGTTCCGGCCATCGAATCTCCAAGCGAGCGGCGAACTTCCACACATGAAAATCGGGCGCGCATGAAGATCGGGATCACCTGTTATCCAACTTACGGCGGCAGTGGGGTGGTGGCTACCGAGTTGGGAATGGAGTTGGCCCAGCGCGACCACGAAATTCACTTCATTTCCTACGCCCAGCCGATCCGATTGCGGGGAGCCGAGCCCAATATCCATTATCACGAAGTCGAGGTTTCTCGTTATCCGCTGTTCGACTACCCCCCATACGATCTCGCGCTCGCGACCCGCATGGCCGAGGTCGCTCAACTCTACGATCTGGACCTGCTGCACGTTCATTACGCCATCCCGCATTCGGTGAGCGCGATGCTGGCGCGGCAGATGCTGGCTTCCGGCCCACGCGGCCGTCGCCTGCCATTTGTCACGACCCTTCACGGAACCGACATCACACTCGTTGGCCTGGACCGCTCCTACTTGGGGATTACTCGATATTCCATCGAGCAGAGCGATGGAGTCACGGCAATTTCAAACTACCTCCGCGAACGGACACAACGCGTGTTCGATGTGAAGAACAAGATCGAAGTGATTTACAACTCAGTGAATTGCGATATCTATTACCGCAATACCGAGATCGCCGAGAAGCTGCGCCGTGAGTACGCGCCGAACAATCAACGAGTACTGGTTCACTTGTCCAACTTCCGCCCGGTGAAGCGCGTCACGGATGTGATTGAAATCTTCGATCGGGTTCGCAAACAATTTCCGGCCAGACTATTGCTGATCGGCGACGGCCCAGACCGGTCAGTCGCGGAATGGCTGGCGGTGCAAAAGGGCATTCATGACGATGTCCTGTTTCTCGGCAAGCAGGATCAGATCTACGAGAAACTTTCCATTGCTGACATCATGTTGCTGCCCAGTGAACTGGAATCGTTCGGCCTCGCAGCGCTGGAGGCCATGGCGTGCGAGGTCGTTCCCATCTCGACGCGCGCAGGCGGCGTACCCGAAGTCATCGATCACGGGATAAGCGGATTCCTGGCCGACGTCGGCGATGTAGAAACGATGGCGCGATATGCGATTGAACTTCTGAATGATGAACAGAAGCTGCGGGAGATGGGGAAGCGCGCCAGAGCTGTCGCCATGGAGCGTTTCTGCTCGACCAAGATCGTCAAGCAGTACGAAGATTTCTATCGTCGGGTGCTGGAGCGCTCCGCGTAGAAACCTTCCGGGACCGAGCTCGCAGCCTCGATCAGAGGCAATCGGATGCGGATCAGAGTTCCCTTCCCCTCATGGCTGTCGATGGTCATCCGGGCGGTATCCCCATAAAGAACCTGCAGTCGCTCTGAGATATTGGCCATCCCAATTCCCATGCCAGACCAACTGGTGCTCTCATCCAGTTGTGCGCTACCCATGCCCACACCGTCGTCTTCAACTTCAATAATCAACCGCGAATTGACAACCCGGCTGCGCAGAAAGATGCTGCCTCCTTCAATCTTGGGAGCGAGGCCATGCTTGATGGAGTTTTCGATCAGCGGCTGCAACAGCATGCTGGGAACAACAACATCGAGCGACGCGGGATCCAGCTCTTTCACCACGTGCAGTTTCTCGCTGCCGAAACGAACAACTTCGATGTCGAGGTAATTGTCGATAAACTCGAATTCTTCCCGCAGCGGGGCAAACGCTTCCCCACTGCTAAGCAGGCGCCGCAAAATGGTCGCAAGCTTGAAAATCATCTCGCGGGCGGTATCAGGATCAAAGCGCACTAGCGACGAAATCGAATTCAATGTATTGAACAGGAAATGCGGATTGATCTGGTTCTGCAGTGCTTCCATTCGCGCGTGCAGCAGAAGCCGCTCCTGCTCTTCGAGCTTGATCTGGATGCGGACGCTGTTGAAAACCTTAATTTCAATTCCGATGGCTGCCACGGTCGCAGCGTAAATCAATCCCCACACCCAAAAATTGTCCGGGCTTTCGATGCTGAAGATGGACTTTGGAAAGAATCGGTTCAACTCCGATTGCACAAGGCGCAAGCCAACAATCGTGGTAAAGAACATGATCTGCCAATCAAACAGTCGAGGCCGCGGCAAGTTCCGTCGAATCAGGCGAAAGATGCCCTGATCGATAAACGGTGAAAACGACCAGATGTCATCCTTGTCAACAGCCATGGCGCGCAACTGGCCAGCCATGAAGCCGCAAAGCACATGAAACGGCATGGCCGCCCATTCTCCATGCAAAAGTAGGGCAGGTAGGCTTAGCAATACCGCGCCGAGACAGCCCGCCCAGCGACCACCCATCACTCCGAGGAGAAGGGCGGTTTCAAAACTGATATCGCTGGCGGCAAAACTCCCCTGGACGATCCGAATCCAAGCGCCGATCATGATCGGGATGCTGAACCAAAGTGCGAGATACACCTTTTGCCGGAAGGTCCGCTCTTCACGAAACAGTAAAGACTTGAATTCCTTGGAGCGCACCAGACTGCTGGAAACGGCCGCAGCTACGCCCAATTTGATCAGCAGATTGACCAGGATGAGGCGCGGTTCCATAACGGTGATTGGCTCTTCCAAACTGTAGCATGACGGCGAAGGCTCAATAGCCCTTGTGCTTATCGACAACGTACCTGAGTCGCTCGCGCGATAGATACCTGCGAACGTTGTCCGAGAATAGATCGTAGTGACGGTCCCACAGCTTCGTGGTCAGCCCCGCAGTATGAGGAGTAATCAAAAGGTTGTCGAGGTTCCACAACGGCGAGTCCGGCGGCAGTGGCTCCTGTTCGAACACATCCAGTGCGGCGCCAGCGATGCGGCGACGGCGAAGCGCCGACGCGAGCGCGCCTTCATCTACCTGCGGACCTCGCCCTACGTTGATCAAGAAGGAATCCGGCTTCATCAGAGCGATGCGTTCGGCGTTCAGAAGGCCATGCGTCGCGGATACGAGTGGCGCTGCCATGACCACGAAGTCTGACTGTGGCAAAAGCTTGTCGAGTTCGGACGGCGCGAAAACCGCCTCCACTCCGTCTGGCGCACCTTTGTTTATATGTTCGCGCACCGCGATGACGCGCATGCCCAGTGCCGAGGCCATCACGGCGACTCTGCGCCCGACGCTGCCCAAACCGATGAGTCCAAGGGTTGACCCCGTGATTTCGCGGGGGCAGTATCCCTCCCTCCACATGGCCTCCTTGCCCCAGACATGCTTCTGTTGCATGACTGTCGCTTGCGGAATCTTCTTTGCCAGAGCGAAGATCAGCGCGATGACGTGTTCGGCGACGACAGGCCCATGGACTTCGGTAGAGTTCGTCAGAATGACATCGCTGTTGACCAACTCCGGAAACAAAAACTGGTGTACCGCCGCAGTCGGAGCATGAATCCACCCCAGGTTCCGCGTTGTGGCAAGCTGCTCCGGACGAAGTGATATCGTAAAGATAATCTCAGCATCCCGCAGGTGCTCGTCGATGCCTTCGTACGAGTCCCGCTGGACGACCTCCAGTTCCGGAAAGTGTTCAGCCAACCGCTCTCCAAACCATCCCGGCGCTCTCCATAACTCAAAGCGGTGGTGGATCACGATCAGCAATTTCATAGGTATGGAGATTTAACCACAGAACTTCAACTGCACCGAAACCCGAGCCGATCCCTAATCTAACAGCCTGCGGAAAAAGTCGATCTGTCAATCGACTTTGGGTGGCGCAGCGCTTTTCAGCGCTGCGATAATGCCTTCCGTGTTCTGATCGGCTTTAGCCCCTGAGGTCTCGCAACACTAGTCTTTCAGCGACCTGCCTAAGGAACCAGAACACCCTCCGCGGAGTCTTAGGACTGTAAGATAGTTGCAGCAGGATGTCGCGATCGGAGGAAGGAAGTATGCGACAAGTTCTATCCGCTCTGGCACTTACTCTGGCTGCGACGTCTCTAACCGCACAAACTCTGCAAACGCCGCCACCGCAATCCGCCCGTCAGGCCCTGATAGAGATGTTCCTGGGTAAGGGGGAAAACGACTTGGCAAAACACCTGCCCGACATTACACGGAAAGCCTTGATCCACAAGGATGAATCACCTGAATCATCCATCGTGCTCCGCATTGCCGCAGCCGGCCGTTCGATGGCCGCACAGGGACGACCGCTCGAAACATTTGACACGGGCCCAAACATCCTGGTCACCGAACAGTCGGACCACGAAAGGGTCGAAGTCGCCGTCGAGCACGACAGCCTCATGGGAGACCAGGACGAGATCGAACTCTCAGTTCATGCCTACAAAGATGGGCAGGAAGAAAATTTGCCGGTCATCCCCCGCCTCATCTTCACCATGAAGCAGGAGAAAGACGTATGGCGACTGACGGAAATCACGGTTGCCGGTCATATACCCCTGACCGACCCGGACTATCTCAAAGGATTGCGCAAGCAGCAGGACGAAGCCAATGAGCAGATGGCCCAGATGCGCATGAACATGATCGTCAACGGCCAGAAGGCCTATTCCGCTGCTCATCCGGAGATCGGCTATGCCTGCGCTTTGCCCAGCCTTGTGCCACAGAAAACAGAATCTACGGGGGATGAAGGCAATGCCTCCTTTGATCCCGGGCAAGGGAGTGAACAGTGGAATGGCTACCGGTTCACTCTCAACGGATGTGGCGGAACTCCGGCCTCGAAATATCGCCTCGCCGCAGTTCCGATTGATTCTGAGTCAACGGGAAAAACTTTCTGCGCGGACGAGTCAGGGAAGATAAAGTTCGTGAACAGTGGGAAGCCTTCCAGTTGCTTCAGCGGTGGGCAGGAGTTGAATCCTCCAGCTTCGTATGCTCCGGTTGTGGAGTAAACCAATCGGAAACTCCGCGTCTATCCGTAGGCCAGCTCCTTTGCGCGCTGGGCGGCCTTGACCACTGCCTTGATCAAGGTGACGCGGAGTTTGCCTTCCTCGAGCTCCATGATCGCGTCGATAGTGCAGCCGGCAGGCGTCGTGACCGCATCTTTAAGCAGGGCCGGATGGTCGCCGGTCTCAAGAACAACTTTCGCGGCACCGAGAGTGGTCTGTGCCGCCAGGAGAGTCGCGATGTCCCGAGGCAACCCTACCTTCACACCCGCTTCCGCCAGCGATTCGAGAATGATGTAGATGTACGCGGGGCCGCTCGCCGAAAGCGCAGTCACCGCATCCATGTGCTTCTCGTCGACCACCACGGTACGCCCCACCACGTCGAACATATGGCAGGTCAGGGCAACATGCTCGGCGGTCGCGTGTTTGCCTTTGCAAACGGCGGTCATGCCTGCAGCCATAAGACATGGGGTGTTTGGCATGGCACGGATGACCGGGACATTCGGAGGAAGATTCCTCTCGATCATCGATGTGGGCACGGAAGCCGCGACCGACACGATCAACTGCTTCGGAGAGACATGCTCGCTGATTTCGCGAATAACGTCTTCCACCACCTGAGGCTTCACACCAATCACGATGATGTCGGCGCCCTTGGCGGCCTCCACATTGTTGGTGCCCACTTTTACCTTTAATTTCGCCGACAACGCTTTGGCGCGTTCCTCATGGGCAACAGTGGCGCACGTTGATTTCGCCGAGAGCAGGCCATTGTTCAGCAACGCCTGCAGGATGATTCCGCCCATTTTGCCGGCGCCCAGAAACGCTACCCTTTTCCCAGTCAGATCATTTGCCATGGATACGTACGACTTCCCCTTCTTGATTTCACAATCTCACGACAGAGAGTGCAGAGATCAGAGCATTTCACCGAACCCTTGCGCCCCGACGATGCTCTTCCCAACTCCATGCTGTGCTCACGATCTCGTTCAAGCCACGGGTGGCCTTCCAGTTCAGCAACGATTGCGCCTTGGCCGGATTGGCCACCAGTGCCGGGGGATCCCCGGGACGTCGCGGCACCATCGTGTGAGGAACGTTCTTGCCGGCAACCTTTTCGACTGCGGAAATTATCTCCCGTACTGACGCGCCGGCTCCCGTCCCGACGTTGACTGCTACGCTTTCCTTCCCCGCCGCCAGATGTTCGAGTGCCCGCAGGTGCGCGCTGGCCAGGTCATTCACGTGTATGTAATCGCGGATGCAAGTCCCGTCCGGCGTCGGATAGTCAGAACCAAAGACCTGCAGCGCAGGTCCAACCCCCGCAGCGGCGCGAAGCGCCAAGGGAATCAGGTGAGTCTCAGGCTCGTGCAGTTCGCCAATCTCTCCGCTCTCGTCCGCCCCGGCAGCATTGAAATATCGCAGACTGGCGTAGCGAAAACCGTAGGCGCGATCATAAGCCTCCAGCGCTTGCTCAAAGAACAGTTTCGAGACGCCGTAGGGATTCACCGGCTGGCGCGGAATGTTTTCGTCGATCGGAACCTTGGCGGGGACCCCGTATACGGCACAAGTGGACGAAAAAATAATCTTGTTGATCCCGGCGTCAACTGCTGCGTTCAGCAGTGCCAAGCCTCCCTCAACATTGTTGCGAAAATATTTTCTCGGATTCGTGACCGACTCTCCCACGTACGCATGAGCCGCGAAGTGCATGATCGCATCGCAGCCCGACAGAACACTGGTGAGAGCGCTCTTATCAAGGACGTCTCCCTGAACAAGTTTGAAGCCCGCCGCCAGGAATTCGTACCCTGTGCTGAGATTGTCAAAAATAATGACGTCGTGGCCGGCTGCTTTCAACGCCCGTGCGGTATGACTTCCAATGTATCCAGCGCCGCCGATGACCAGAACGACCACTATCGTTTCCTTTCCGATGAATCGAATCGCGAACCCGCTTGGAGTACCTCATTGTACACAGGGAAACTCCTGAATTCCCGCTGCAATCACCGCTGTTAAGATGAGAGCGGTGAACCTGCTCTATCGACACCTTTCGCGAGGAATCTATGACTGAACTTGCTGACAGGCAATGCGTGCCCTGTAAGGGCGATGTGCCACCGTTGCGAGGAAAAGAATTGCAGAAACTCCAAGCCGACCTGCCCAAGTGGACAGTCACCAACGAGCATCACCTCCACCGTGAGTTCCGTTTCCCCGATTTCAAGCAGGCGTTGGAGTTTGTAAATCGCGTGGGCGAGATCGCCGAAAATCAGGGCCATCATCCCGATATCCTTCTTAAGTGGGGAAAGGTGGAAATCACGCTGTGGACCCACGCAATCGACGGCCTCACCGAGAGTGATTTCATTATCGCCGCGAAAATTGACCGGATAGGTGGAGCGTAGAAGCGACCTATCCTGTGTCTGGTGTGCCCGGGGTATTTTGCGACGGACTCTCCCGTTCGCACTCTTGCTTCAGAAACTCGTAAAACCTCCGCGCTCCGTGCTCAATGGCCGGCGCCAACGCCAAGCCAGCCACGCGGGAAAACGATCCGACAAATTCCAGGTTGCTCCGAACTTCGGTGACGTCGTCGCCCAACGCGCTGAAGACAACTTGCGAGACCATCGTCACTCCACCGAAATGGCTGATGAAATCCACTCGGCGGTAGGGTTCGAAGTGCGTTATGACTTGATCGACGATGACACCGAAAGAGTTGGCGGGTTCTATGCTCAAACCACTCTCGACCTCCCATGGTTCTCCGCGGGTCCAGCGTACGTTACGGATATCGGACCAAAGCCAGGGATCCGGCTGGGCGTAGGTTTCAAAAACATGTTTGAGGTTCCGGTTGATGCGGGTGCGAATCTCCGACTGGCCCATGAGTGGCTCTTTCGGAAGCTTTTCGCAGCGGGGGAAGTGACTGTCGCCGGCCAGTTTAGGGGAAAACAAATCAACTGGCAAAAAATCGTTTCTACCTATAGCTGGGACGAAAGATCCTTCGCAGCCGCTTCACACTCTCGACAGAGGTCTTCGAAGAAACGCCTTGTACTCTTGAGAATCACAGGCTCGATGGCAAACCCAAGAACGCGGGATACTTTGCCCACCAGGTGCATACTCACACGAATCGACGTTTCACCAGCAGAGACCCTGACAAACACTACATGCGTTTCCGATGTGATTCCCAGTACATGACTCAGATAACTGACGCTCTCGTTCGGCGTAAAACTTTGAACCACCTGATCGACCGTGCTGCGAAATGGCACGCGAGTCTCGATGGTCAGCCGGCTACCTTCCTGCCAGGGACTGCCCTTTACCCAGCGTATGTCGCCAAAAACACTGCGGTTCCGCCAGCGATCAATGTCGATATAAATTTCGAAAACGAGTTCCAGAGGACAGCGGACGGCAACTTCAAACGCAAAAGACTGCATAACAGGGATTACAGCCCGGGGGGGAAGAGCACGCCTGGATGCGAGTGTAAGTGAAAACCCGGAAAGCAGCAACTCATGCCGCGACCTGATGTTGGCGGAAACGAGGAGCACGCAGCACCCACGCCAACAGAGCTGCCGGAATCAGCATGAAGAAGCCAGTGCCAACAGCCATCGTGCGGACTGGTATCCCCAGATCGAGAAAATGGCCACACCAATAGGCCGTAGTGGCAAACGTAAAGCTGGCGAGCCCCAGGTCGGCGGCAAAAACGCGGCCTCGAAAACGATCTTCTGTTCTGAGTTGCAGCAAGGTAGTCGAGAAAACCCACACGGTCGAGCCGCCCGCGTGCGCCAGCATAGCGCACGCTGCGGCCATCCAGACGCTGCGACTCACTCCAATCAGCCCATAGCCCAGGGCAATGGTGATGTACCCGAACAGGATGCCGAGTCGCAACCGGTGATCGTTCTGGCCCGCCCACCGTGCTGAGATCAACGGACCAAAGAGGGCGCCGAGGCCACGCCCGCCTAGCAGAATACTCATCCCCAGCATGGCTCCGCCTGTAGGATTAATGCCTCTGCCGTGGACCGCGAATTCCCTTGCCCCCATAACTGTAAAAATCACCCAACTTGGCCCCACCATCAATTCCCCCGCCTTGGCAAACACGGCTGGCACAAGTACCGGGTGGCTGCGTATATAGCGGATACCCTCCATCACCGGCGAGAAATCAACCAGGTCGCGCGGCCGAAGCGGAGGCGCTGCATCAGCATGAGGCTCCGCAAACCGCATTCCGCTGATCAGCAAAGCCGAGGTCAGAAACGAAAGCGCGTTGAGAACAAACGCCGCATCGCGTCCCAGGAAGGCCGCGACCACGCCGCCCACCGACGCTCCAATCAGCAGATTGACCGACCATGTCGCCGACGAGAGGGTATTGGCCACGAGAACCTCACTCGCCTCAGAAATGTTGGGAATCACCGCGCTGCGCGCTGGCTCGAAGAAGGCAGCCATTGTCGTCTCAGCCACGAGCAGGGGATAAACCAGCCACACCAGCGATCTCGACCGTACCAGGAGCATGGAGAGCACAATCACAAAGCGAATCAGGTCGGCGGCGATCATCACGTACTTGCGCCTCACCCGATCGTTCACGACTCCCGCAGTCGGCCCGACCAGGGTTTGGGGAAGAACTTGCAGCACCAGGGCGAGAGCCACGGAGCTGGCGTGTCCCGTCAGTTGCAGCAGTAGGGTGTAGATCGAAAGCGTGTAGAACCAGTCGCCGATCTCGCTCACGATCTGCGCCAGCCAGAGCCGCCGGAAATTGCGGTTCGCTCCGATCAGTCGCACGTAAGAAGCAAGCGAAATCGTAGCCGCGCCGTGTTCTGGTTCGGGTTCCATAAGGATTGACCGGCGGAAAAGAATGATTAGGTTAACCGTCAGCGTCGGTTTGTAGCAAAGCGGGCTGTAAATCGCGATAGGGACGACGGCAGGGCTTCCCTAGAAAAATCTCGACTATCAGTTTCACGCAATGGTGAGATTCGTTAGCGAATCCCTCTGAAATCGCCCGGCATGACCGTATCAGTGCGCCGTGCCTGTGCAGCGAATTGCTCTCAAATGACCACTAGATTGCACTAATGGTAACCTAAAGGCTTTCATGTACGTCCGCATGCTACTGATTCGCAGCTATTTAAGCAGTCCGAACCTTGCCGGCATGACATTGAGTTGGCAGCTCAAATGCACGTCCCATCAAGCGCCCGTTCATCGTTAGGGGAGACAATTATGCGCGCCTTCAAAATCTGCTCAATCTCGTTAGCCATATTTCTTATTACCGTTCTGTCGGCCACGGCAAATACCTGCAATTCCTTCGCGAGTTTCACCTGCTCAAAGGCAACCCCTGATGTGGTTCACCTGGTGGGAACAGGCACGACTGGCCAATCTGTGGGGATTCTGGTGGGAAATACCTTCAACGTCACGTTTATGGGGAACAAGTCCTTCGTCGGCGATGATCTGATCATCCTCGCCGCCGCTCCAAACGCGTTGACAGGTTCGGTAAACGGCGTGTCGTTTAGCTCGCTTTCAAGCTTCCCAGAGGGAGGCGCCATGGGTGCCATCCAGGACACATGGACGGGTAGGGGGATCCTCTTCAACTCTCCTTCCTTCGGATACGCGAACGTGGGCACGATCGGCAGTGGGACCGTGTCGATCAGCGCCAGCGGCGTGGCTGCGGGAACGATCTTCTATGCCGAAGTCATCAATCCTACGACTGGCAAGGTCCTTTACATCACACCGAACTCGGAGGCTGGGATATTGGGCGGAAGCACGACGACTACACCGGAGCCTGCCTCTCTGACTCTCCTCGGAACCGGCTTGGTGGGTTTGGCCAGTGTGGTGCGGCGAAAAGTGACGAAGGATGGGAAAACAAAAGCATCTCCTAAGGGTTAGCTCCGCGCATCCCGCGAGTTCATTCTCAGCAGTGCAGCTTCCTCTTTAAGTCTTCGGCAATCTGCTTGCCGTGAAAGCGCCCATTCTCGATGAAAATCTCATTGGTGCGCGAGCCTGCCACGATCACTCCCGCAACATAGATTCCGCGGACGTTGCTTTCCAACGACACCGGGTCGCACACCGGCCGGCACTGCTGCTCTGACAATTCGATCCCCATACTCCGCAGGAAATCGTAGTCGGGGTGATACCCGACGAGGGCCAGCACGAAATCATTCTTCAGGCGTATGGGTCCTCTGGGCGTAACCACCACGACGTGGTCAATCCCAATTTCCTGCACGTAGCTGTTAAAGTAAGCCTCAATCTCTCCCGCTTTGATGCGGTTCTCAAGGTCAGGCTTGATCCAGTACTTGACGTGATGGTGGAGCTGCGCCTCCCGGTGCACAAGGGAAACGCGCGCCCCATGACGCCAAAGATCGAGCGCCGCAATCGCTGCCGAATTCTTGCCCCCAATGACCAGCACGTCCGTGTCGTAATAGGGATGAGGTTCGCCATAATAGTGCGACACTTTCGGCAGCTCCTCGCCCGGGATATTCAACTGGTTCGCCAGATCGTAATAACCAGTCGACACGATCACTTTCCTCGCAAGATAGTCATGCGGACGGCCAGCCCGATCCGTCGCTGTAATGCTGAAATTTCCGTCTTCTCCCATGACGGTCTTGACCCACTCATACTGGCGAACGTCAACATGATAGTGCTCGGCAACCTTGCGGTAGTACTCGAGCGCTTCCTCTCGTGTGGGCTTCTGC
>Ga0210403_10003190_pt1 | contig 14513 bp, 13 predicted proteins | sample IncBWC19MmetaG_FD_150863 | JGI IMG/M metagenome (GOLD analysis project Ga0210403, IMG submission 150863) | Forest soil microbial communities from Barre Woods Harvard Forest LTER site, Petersham, Massachusetts, United States - Inc-BW-C-19-M | ecosystem: Environmental > Terrestrial > Soil >... | reverse complement strand
CCAGTTCACTTCCCCTGGCTTGATCTCCTGTTCTACCCCGAGACTATCCCTGTGCGTTACCTTCCCACCAAATAAATAGCTGACTGTTGAAAGACCGACGTGAGGATGCGGCAGTACATCGAGATTAACTGTACCTGATACCGGAACACTTACCGGCCCCGCGTGGTCCATAAAGATAAATGGGCCAACCATTCGTCTGAGTCGAAAAGGAAGAATGCGCCTCACAGCCAACCCTGGAGCGATTGAGGCCTTCCTGGATTCTATTACAATGTCTAGCATATAGAAATATTAAGTTTGCAATTTGAAGTTACGTCAAATCTGTTCAAATCGTTCTCATCATTAAACTATCTGAGACTTCTCTAAGATTCTCGCCTCAGGAAATATTCTTCGAGGAACTATTCGTGTTTGTCCATAACTGCTACGATCCCAATGAATAACATAGCTGCATTGCAGGTGTGCTAAAATGAAACGCTGATAATTGTGGATTCATTAAGGGTTTTTACACCCTATTTTGATTGGGGCGAACACCTTGACTCAAGCTAAGTGACGGGGGGCGGAGGGGATAATTGAATTTAAACCGATTGCGCTGTTCTAATGATATTCTCGTTCATGTAATTGAGCGCTTGCCCCTGACTAATGAATTTTGGTTAAATACGGAAAATTTTATTGAATTGAACACAACGGGGAATGTTACGCGATCCACCCGAATGTCTATCATCTAGCGCAGCTTCAATTCAATCGAATCCTCTTGCACCCCGGGATAATGACTGCAGTAGTTTCTGTAAGTCCTCGCGATACAATGAAGTCGTCACAACAATACTTGTTCTTACTGGGATTTTTATTCCCAATTAGGGATAGAAAGCTTGCTGTCTTCTCTAAAATCCTTGCAATTTTCCATGCTTTTAATCCGGCATGACTTTCTCGATACCATCGGGTTCTTCGCAAGTACTATATTTTGGAAAGAGAAGTATGCAAAATGCATAATAACCGAACCGAAGCGTGAAAAAAGCAATTCGAAATTTTATCATTGGAAAGGATGTCTATATAGAGTCCCGAAATGACTTCAAACAGATTATGCTTTCGGGGCAATATGCCCTTGTCTCACTTTTCGCCATTGTGTTCTACATGGCGTTGGAAATCAGCGGTGACCTCACCTGGCCATTCATAGCCTATGCTTTTTCGGTTGCGTTAGTGTCTCTTTCGTTAGTTATGCACCGATTCGGGCGACATTCAGTCGCGAATTGTTTGCTATTCCCAACCTTGAACATTTTGTTGTACCTGGTCGTATCGAGCGAAAGTAAAGTAACAGGTAGTTTTCTGTTTTTCTTTCCTTTAGCTATTGGGTCGACAGCGGTTTTCAACTATTCGCGCAGGAGGGTTGGGGTCATTTTTATAGTTCTCAGCCTGTTGCTGTTGTCTTTATCAATTTCGGATCTGTTTGCGTTGATGCCGTACCGCAGTTACTCTTTAGAAGTAATTCAAGTTTCCATGATAAGAAATGTGACCATAGCGTTTGCCCTTTCTGTAATCGTAGTCTCCATTTTGATTAGCCTCAACCATCGAATCACGCAACAACTGGAGTGCAGTTACAAACAAACAAAGGACCTCAACAATGAACTGGACCGGTTCGTGTATAGCACATCCCACGATCTGAGGGCCCCCTTGCTCTCTATAAAAGGATTAGTTTTATTAATTAGAACGGCTAAACCCGATGAACAACTTAGGTATCTCGAGTTGGTGGATAATCGAATTGAGTCCCTGAATAAGTTTATTACGGACATTACTGATTATTCGCGCAATAACCGCTTGGAGATAATCCAGGAAAATATTAATATTTCTGATCTGGCTGCGGATATCTGGGAATCGCTACGTTACAGCCCGGAGGCAAGTGGCATAAAATTTGAAAATGAGGTACCCATTAATCTTACTGTTGTAAATGATGGCCGCCGCATGAGAGTGGTTTTGGTCAATCTTATATCTAATGCAGTACGTTACCATGATCGAACCAAGGCTAACAAATATATCAGGCTTTATAGCCAGACCACAGACAGTTCATTTTCGTTGCACATTGAGGATAACGGCATGGGCATAGCCCCGCATTTACATGATAAAATCTTCGAGATGTTTTTTCGAGGCAGTGAGCTGTCGCAGGGATCTGGCTTAGGCCTGTACATTGTTAAAGAAACTCTATCAAAACTTTCTGGCAGCGTGCGCCTCACGTCAGCACCTGGCCACGGAAGTACCTTCTCCATTACTTTTCAAAGGGTCTGATCTTGGCGATGACCGGTTCAGTACAAACGGAGACCCATAAATAGTCCTTCAGTAGGGATTTGCTGTGCACCAATGAATTTAAACCAAATCTCAATGAAACAGTCTAATCACTTAATAACGCATCTTTTTGTCCGAAGAAAACGTTTATGGAAATCTTTAAAGAGAGAGCGTTCTTCATATCAATAGCGCTTTTTATTTTCTTGTTCGGGATTAATGAGGCAGACGCGCAGGCAACATTGGATACCGTATCCATTGTCAACTCCATGATCAGAGACAAAAGATTAGATGAGGCCTCCCATCTCCTCGAGCGCTATCGCCACGAGCACCCAAAAGATTTCAACCTGCTTTGGTTATACGCGCAAACTGAATACTGGTTAAAAAAAAATGTACACTCCCAACAGCTTTATGAGCAAGCAATCAAATTGCAGCCAGCCAATGCTTATCTTCAGTTGGACTACGCGCGAATGCTTCTAAACATTGAGAAATACCAAAAATCGCAGACTTTGCTTCTCAAATTAAGAGACTACGATGTAACGCGTGAAGCAGCTAAGTTCGAATTGGCAAAATCTTATTACTGGCAAAAAAATAATCTTAAGGCAAGAGAGGAGGTTGAAGAATTATTGAAGATTAATCCGAAGAATAATGATGCAAAAAAATTACTCAATGACATTTTGATTTCATCATCGTTCTGGATCAATGCTTCAGCTGGCTACACATCTGACACACAGCCACTCCAAAGTATAAGCCCTGCGTTCGAAGGAGGTACGTCTCTCCATAAATTCTTTTCCCCTTATGCAGCTGTTTACACCCCCGTGTTTAATTATAATGGACAAGTAGTGTCCTCGTCCTGGGTCTTAATCGGCAACAGATTTTCATTTGGCAAAGGACCTGAATTAAGAGTAGATGTTGGTTCCGTTCAATTTCCTTACCAAGGTCGAAAGGAACTTACAAGACATGTTCGTTTACGACAAAAAATTAGTAACCCGGTGACTTTTGACGTTCAAGCTGAACATAAGCCGTACTTCAACACATTGCGAAGCATTGATACCATTATCACGGTGAACCATTTTTCTTCATCTCTGGATTTGAATAGTAAAAATGGCGTCTTAGGAAAAATCGCATTTGACGATAACCATTTTGCCGATGGTAACGATGTATATTCCTGGTATGGTTATCTGCTGAGTAAACCCATAAAAATTTCAGGAACTCAACTTAGGCTTGGCTACTCTTATGCTTTCAATGATTCAAGAAAGAATAAATTTGTTCCTCAGGGATCTGTTTCGCAAATCATTACTACGGGGAACCTTAGCGGAATTTATGATCCTTACTTCACACCTGAGCAACAGCAGATTCATGGAGCTTTGCTTTCGTGGCTGGCCCCATTTAAGTACTTTAAGCTTGGTGTGAATACTAATGTGAGTTTTTATGCGACTACCCTTAATCCTTATTTTTACCTTCAAAGGAAAAACCCAAACACCTACACCTTAACAAAGGATTATGCGACCATTCGATACTCACCCATGGAAGTGAACACTTACATTGAGTGGCAACCGTCTGTGAAATGGAGTGTCCGTGCTGATTATCAATACCGCAAAACATTTTTCTTTCATAGCCAATACATCAGTCTCTCCATACGAACAATCTTATTTCATGAAAGGAAATAAAAACCTTTGGCAATTCAGAGCGGCTAAAAGTCCGCAAGGCTATCACCGCTTCGTACTTGCCATTCTGGTGGCCGGTGGAATCGCCAGCATTGCCTTGTTTGCCGACTGGTGGTTCCGCGAAGAACACATTAAGAATATTCTATTCTTTGTTCTTCTTTCGATATTTTTTTGGTACGGATTGCTTCGATTAGTTATTGTTTGGATCGGATATTTACGAATTAGCAAACCCCAGGAAGTGCCCGCGCCGGAGGGTCTGCGTGTTGCCATCTTTACCACGAGTTCCCCGGGCGAGCCATTGTCGATGTTTGAAAAAACATTGGAGGCTTGTCGCAATATAGGTTATCCTCACACCACCTACTTGCTCGATGATACGCGCGACCCGGCATTCAAGGCAGTAGCTGAAAAGTGCGGAGCTGTATGGCTTGAACTTGTTGGCATACCGGGGGCAAAAGCAGGAAAAATTAACCGCGCACTTCAACTGACACAAGAAGATTTTGTTCTTATTCTTGATCCCGACCATATTCCCTTTCCCAATTTTTTGGATCACACCCTGGGTTTTTTTCAAGACGAGAAGGTTGGCTTTGTCCAGGTATCGCAAGCTTACTATAACCAATATCGCTCATTCACTGCGGCAGGAGCGGCTGAGCAGACCTACACTTTTTACGGGCCAACCCAAATGAGTTTGTATGGTTTGGGAAGCTGTGTTGCCATTGGCGCTAATTGCACGTTCCGTAGAAAAGCACTGGAAAGTATCGGGGGCCACGGTATTGGTTTGGCCGAGGACTTGATTAGCTCCATCCGCATTCATGCTGCAGGATGGAAATCAATTTATAATCCGGTAATAGTGAGTCGTGGGCTAGTCCCGGAAGACTTGGGGTCATTTTGCAAGCAGCAACTGAAGTGGGCCCGCGGCGTGTTTGAAGTTACATTTGATGAAATTCCAAAACTCTTTCCGAAACTTTCGTTTTGGCAAAAATTATCTTACCTGACTATTGGCACTTATTATTTGGTGGGTACGACACAATTCTTTTTTACTTTCATTCCGTTTCTTTTTTTTCTCACAGGAATCCTGCCGGCACAAATGTCGTTTGTCAATTTTTTGATCAACGGCTCCTTCATTGCATTTTTTGGTGTGTCTATATATCTATACATTCAAAAATGGATGTGTCATCGGGAAACCGAGAGAGGATTGCACTGGCGGGGAATGGTTTTGAAATATGCGTGTTGGCCCGTTTTTTTCCTCGGTTTTTTATTAGCCCTGGTTGATGCTGAGATTCCTTACATCCCTACGGCCAAAAAAGCAGTAAGGGGATCGATAACTCCCTTTGCGCGGCCATTGATTATTCATATCACTTTATTTTTAATCGCGGTAGTGGGAGTTTTTACTTTCAGACGATTTTTTATTCCTGAAGCTGACCTCATTCTATCAGCAGAAAAAACATGGGCGATGATTGGTTTCGCAAGTATTGCTTTTTTAATGTCAATCGGAGGCTTGTTCGCTGCATGGGAAGCTAAAAAATTAAAGGAGGACGAACCCTGGTCACATGTTCGATTAGATAAAATCATTATCAAATGAAAAGTAAAACATTTCGAATCTCAGTTGCAGCAGCAGCCCTTGGGATTGGCGTTGCACTTGTTCTCATCTTGTCACTGGCAGGAAACAGAGTACGAGGCCCGCTGGAAGATTTTTTCTCCTTCACAGGGCAAGCGGTAAATTCCGTTGAAAAAAAACTAATCCTGGATCAGCGAAAAAATAAACGTGCTAACAAGTTGCAGTGGATTCAGGGTTATGCTAAGAATTCCGCGAGGCTGAAAGATCCGGATAGAATGCTGCTTGGTGCATACGATAACAACACCAGTCAGAGTTTTGAAAACATCATCAATCTCGAAGATTCACTACAAACCACTTTCCCCCTAATTCATATCTATTGTGCCTGGGGCGACAAGATAGAACAAAGGTTTCCGACCCTTCAAGCTCAAAGTATTATTGAACTGGGATCGATCCCAGTGATAACTTGGGAACCATGGCTAACTGATTTTGATGCGGAAGTTCATCCTGAACTTCCACCAAGGGATAAGAGGGAGAAAGGGGGAATGACGGATGTAGCCAAAGGTCTTTATGATTTTTACATCATTCAATGGGCAAAGAAAGCGAAAGAGATAAAATCTTCGATGTTTGTACGTGTTGGTCATGAGATGAACGACCCCTATCGATATCCGTGGGGGCCGCACAATAATAAACCGAAAGAATTTATTAAAGCTTGGCAACATATTCATGATGTGTTTATTCAACAAGGAGTCGATAATGTCGTTTGGGTTTGGAGCCCGCACCCCGCCTACGGCATGTTTAAAGATTTTTATCCTGGAGATGCTTACGTTGATTTTGTTGGATCGGGAGTTCTTAATTATGGCACGGCCGCCACCTGGAGCAAATGGTGGAGTTTCAAAGAAATTTTTGGAAATTATTATAACCAACTGGCAATATTTAAAAAACCGATCGTGATTTCTGAATTTGGCTCGCTAGCCGTTGGTGGTGACCGCAGTCAATGGTACGCTGAGGCGTTAGACAGTTTGCAATTAAATTATCCAGCTGTGAAGTCCATTATTTTTTTCCATTACTCAGAAGATAGAACGACGACCCAGCAACCATTAAACTGGTATTTGACGGACGACAGAACGACATTGAAATCGATTCAGAGAGGGTTAAGAGCAATTAAGTAACGCCCTTCTGTGGCGTTGGTTTTGCATTGGCAGCTCTCGATCAAATAATCGTTTTGTTTCAATGAAGCAAACCTTACTGTATATCGGCCTGTTCATCTTCTCATCACATTTTTATCAATGGAATTTGCAAATTAGTTGGTCTATTCTCTTCCTTATCGAAACTTCTGCCATCAACATTTCTCGCTCCCCAGAACAGCATATTGTTGTAAACGTAAATCAAGTCATATTCTGAAAAGACCTGACCATCTCCTAGCCCGAAGGGAGGAAATGGTTTTTTCAAAATACGCTGCATTCCGTTAACTTGCCATTTGTTGTAGCCCTGACTCGCCAACTGATTCAATACATCTGCGAACCCCTGCAGAAGTGGAGTTACTTCGTACCCTTCATCCGCAATAAAATCAACTTTATATGCCCCTGGAGCAATGGGATGCTCACCTATCCATTTCATGTGCCCTTGAATGACCAGCTTCGCCAGCGGAACCTTTCCATAAGGGTCAGCCAGATTGATTATTTCCAATTGAAATTTGTCACCTGGATGATAGGTAAATTTGCGGGTTAGGTAAAATGGCTTGAGGCTTCCGTCAGCATTTTTAATGCTGCTCGGCCGGATTTCAGGGGCGATACTTTGCCATTGACCTCCGGCTATGATTTTTTTGATTTCTTCGACTGTCATTTTGTTCGGTTTGTTAAAGCATCAAATCTATGCTTACATTCGGAAGCGAAAAAGTAGGTTTCGAAATTAGACCAGGTACAAAATTATAGACCAATGGCTACAAAACGAAAGGGACGGGATTTCAATCCAACCAATTGCGGCGTAACTCATTTTCTTAATCGGGTGGGTGGAAAATGGAAAGTGTTAATCATTTATGGGATAAGCCGTGGCGTGAACAGATTTAGCGTGCTTCGAAAGGCCATCCCTTCCGTTAGTAAGCAAATGCTTGTTAATCAACTTCGAGAATTAGAAGAGGACAACATAATAAAGAGGACCGTCTTTCCGGAGATGCCACCTAAAGTCGAATACAGACTTAGCCGATACGGAAAATCAATCATGCCTGTAATTTATACCATTCAGGATTGGGGATTGAAGGATTTGAAGAGAACTAATGGCAAAAAAACTTCCCTTGCTCGATGAAACTAAAATTCAGGGATGACAAAACAGGAGGTGAACTGCTACTTTATAAATCTGAGGAAGGCTTTGACAGGTCGTATTTCGGCCAGGACCGTTTCAATAAATACTTTACCATTGCATGGAACTCAGGGAAAACCCAAACAATAATTATTGATGATGAAGAATATGATTTTCCATCCCAAAGCCTGGTCACTCTATTGTTCAATCAATCTTTTAGTTTTGAAAACCCACGGGATATAGTAGCGTGGCAATTTAACCGGGAATTTTATTGCATTATTGACCATGACAGCGAAGTAAGTTGTGTTGGTTTTTTGTTTGGCAGCACTGACCATTTATTTATACCGCTGAACGAGCAGTCTCAGCAAAAAATGCAATTATTGCGAGATGTATTCATGGAAGAATTAAAAACATCAGATAATATTCAAAACGAAGTACTGCTTGTCTTGCTAAAACGGTTTATTATCCACGTTACCAAACTCGCAAAGACCGGATATCCCCCGGTGAAAAAAATGCAAGAGGGAAAATTTCATACCATAAGGAAATTTAATTTGCTGGTGGAAGCCAATTTTAAATCCGAACATTCCGTAAGCTTTTACGCCCAACAGCTTTTTAGATCCCCAAAAACGCTTTCTAATTTTTTTGCCGCTTACAATGATAAAACCCCTTCGCAGGTGATACAGGAAAGAATTTTAATAGAAGCAAAACGGTTGCTCTCCCATACCGACAGGCCTGTAAAACAAATCACATTTGAATTAGGCTTTGAAGATGTATCTTATTTTTCCAACTTTTTCAAAAAGCATACTCGCTCATCCCCGGTAGACTTCAGGAACAATAAAGCAAAATCAAAGAAAGGGAAATAGTTACAACTAAACGGGAAATCAGCTCATCAGCTCGCCTACTTTTCCATGGCACTTTTGTATCGTTGATTTAAACATAAACTTCAACACGAAACAAAATGGAAAAGTTAATTTCAAAAAACACATTGAAGAGCGGCGTAGTAGCCGCAACAATCGCTTTATCTGCCTCAGCCGGCGTGATAACAGAAGCAAAAGCGCAAACCGTTAAAAACGTTGTGCTGGTACACGGAGCTTTTGCCGATGGTTCGGGTTACAAAGGCCTGTACCTGGAGCTTACTAGAAAGGGTTATCATGTAACTGTAGTTCAAAACCCATTGACTTCGCTGGAGGATGATGTAGCTGCCGTTAAACTTGCTTTAGACAAGCAGGATGCACCGGCTATTCTTGCAGGTCACTCATGGGGTGGTGCTGTCATCACTGAAGCAGGTAATCACCCAAAAGTTGCTGCCCTTGTATACATCGCTGCTTTCCAGCCAGACAATGGTGAATCGGCATTACAATGGTTTCAGACAATGCCTCCAGCACCGGAAAATGGAGTACTTCCTCCCGATGAAAAAGGAATTGTTTATTACGACAAGGATAAATATCAGGCCGGTTTTTGTGCCGACGTCACTAAAGAAGAGTCAGATTTTATGTACGCATCACAGGGAGCATTTTATGCAAAAGGATTTGTAACACCCATCACCTATGCCTCATGGAGGAACAAGCCCACCTTTGGTATTGTTGCCACAGATGATAAAAGCATAGTACCCGACATTCAGCGTAACATGTATAAACGCTCGAATACCAAGGTAACTGAAATTAAAGGCAGTCATGCTGTGTATATTTCCCAACCAGCGAAAGTAGCATCCGTAATTATTGAGGCTGCTAAAAGTTTATCGGTTACTAAATAATCGCCAGAAAAAAGGACCTCATCTCTTGACTTTATAAGAGATGAGGTTTTCCTGTTTGATTGGCGTTTACCTCCTTTCGTTGTAAACGCAGAATTCTGCAATTGAAGGAGGCTCAGCAAAGTCTTCAATGAGGATTCGTACGCGTCCCCCCCAAACAGTATCAAAGCGCACAACGTTCATTTTTCCATTGCTCATGCCGGAGAAAATTGACTTCCAACTTCCCTTATCGAAATACTCAAGTCGATATTTCTTGACCAGGGGTTTGCTTTCATAGATCGCAATCATATTAAATGGCTGGTCCTTACCGAGGTCGATTTCGAGCCAAGGCTTCTTAACAGTTGGATTGGAATTCCAGGATGTTCCAAAATTATCGTCATTGGCAAAATCCATGATCCACATGTCGTTGCTCCAACTCGAGGCAGTAGGACGACCTTTTGCAATATTAGAAGAGATTATTGGTGTACTGTTTGATGGCAATCTGGGCACACTGTCTTTGTTTACCCATACTTTGGCGATGGCGCTCAGAGCAGTCAGCGTATTTTCATCTATGAGTCCTTCACGATTTGGAGCCACGTTCAAAATGAAGTTACAGTAGGCATTGTTAAATGGTCTGATGTTTTCGTTCACCAGTTTCAAAGGGTCTTTGACGGGCTCGCTGGGGAATGAAGATTTCCAAAACCAACTTCCATTGATCGGCAAACATGACAGAGCTGGCAACGTGTTGGTCTCTTTTGATATATGCTGACCTGCCCCTTGCTCATAAGACTTTATGTCTGTATAGAATAATCCTTCTGCCGGGTACTTAGCGGCATTCAAATCCATCACAAGGCATTGAGGTTGCAGCGACTTGACTAACACATAGATTTCTTCGAAAGGGATATCATCGTAGGAAATGCGCGACCAGGGAGCATCCCAGCCATCAAGGATCAACGCTGTAATTTCGCCATAATTTGTCAGCAACTCCGTGAGTTGATCTTTGATCATTTGGATATGTTCGGGCTTAATATGCCCTTTACGAAGCTTATGGTGTGTATCCAGGATTGAATAATATAGCATGACCTTCAGTCCATTGGCTCGAAATGCATCTACGTATTCTTTTACGACGTCTCGCTTCAATGGACTATTCATTACATTATAGTCAGTGGTCTTTGTGTTCCAGATGGCAAAGCCGCTGTGATGCTTTGTAGTAAGACAGCCGTAACTCATGTTTGCCGATTTTGCGGCCTTTGCCCACTGATCACAATTCAGTTTGGTTGGATGAAAAACTGTCGGGGCCGCCTCCGGATCTGCCCAGTCTTGGTCCATAAAAGTCGGAATGTTGAAGTGTATGAACATTCCAAAGCGCAGATCGACAAAGTCCTGCTGCAATTGGCGCAGCGTTTTCACAGCAGACTGCCTTTGCGCCTCCACGGTTGGAGCAAAAAGGGAATTCACAATAGTGAGAACTATTATTGGCAACATAAATAGTCCTGCGTTTCTCTTAGCGTTCACCATAAATTAAATCAACAATGGGCTGATAATTTACTGAATACTGCAGTATTATGTAAATGGGCATAATTAAAAACCTAAGGCAAAGGAGATTAAAAATTCTATAATTGGCTAACCAAAAAAAGAAACCCAGTGAATCAACTCACTGGGCATCTCTCGGCTGTTACCCTGCCTTTGCTAGTTGTATTTCAATGTCGAAGGTAACGTCTTCTCCTACCAGGACCCCTCCCGTCTCTAACGCAGCATTCCAGTTCAGGCCCCAATCTTTACGGTTAATTTTGCCCTGAAGATTAATCACTGCTTTTTCATTTCCCCAGGGATCCTTAACAATTCCGCCAAACTCCACATCCAACTTCACTGGCTTGATAATGCCCTTCATGGTTAGATCGCCGTACAGGATATAGTCACCGCCAGTCGTCTTTTCAAATCGCTCACCCAGGAAATTTATTTCTTTGAATTTTTCAACCTCAAAGAAATCAACGCTCCGCAAGTGCTCATCCCTTTTACTATCGCTGGTGGTGATAGACGCAGGATTGATCGAAACGTCGATTTCAGCGGTTGTAAAATCGTTTCCATCCGTGGAAATACTGGCGTTGTATTCCGTAAAACTACCCCTCACGTTGGTAAACATGAGGTGCTTTACCTTAAAGCCAATGTGACTGTGCATTGAGTCGATGGTCCAATTTGTCTTTGTTAATACTTCTTGTGTTTTCATAGCATTTTTTTTTAATGATTGAATGTTTGAAATTGATGATACAAAAATGCTATGCTCGCGAGGCCCAAGGCGATGATAAATACCAAAAAAATCCATTGACAAATGTCAAGCTAAACGCATGCGTCTATTCACAAATTAGAGGCAGCGAAAATACAGAAGGATTCATTTTTTTCTTTATTAATCATAAGCTGTAGATTTGTCAACTCTTTTTGTTTTGCCATGCACGAACCTCTTTTTCAGTATATAGAAGCTAAATCCGAGCAAAAATTGACCGATGAAGAACGGCAGCTCATCAGGTCGAAATTTCATCCAAAGCGTTTGCGAAAGAGGCAGTACTTTCTGCAGGAAGGTGATGTTTGCAAGTATGTTGCATTTATTGTCAGGGGCTCTTCGCGGATGTTTTCCGTAGATGGAAATGGGCATGAACACATTGTTCGCTTCGGGCTTGAATCATGGTGGTTGAGTGACCCAGAGAGTTTAATCTCTCTAACGCCGTCACGCTATAACATTGAAATGCTGGAGGACTCCGAATTGCTTGTCATCTCCGTAGCTGATGCCTATGAGCTAAGAGACAAAAGTCGAATCTTTGATTTGACTATCAAAGCCATGGACAGGCAGTTGTCCAGTGCCACGCAAAAAAGAATCCACACGGCAATCAGCATGACCGCTGAAGAGAGGTACGATGAACTAGCGAACACATATCCGCAATTCTTGCAGCGCTTCCCACAGAGCATGATTGCCTCTTACCTTGGGCTTTCGCCTGAGACCTTGAGTAGAATTCGCAAGAATTCTATAGGCAAATAAGCAATACACTGACAGCTGTTTTTATTTCGGTTAAACATAATAGAAGGCAGGGGACTTTGCCTTTTTCTTTCTGATTCAAAAATGTAAATTTGTCAACCTTTGTTTGTCATGCACGAAGCACTTTTTCAATATTTAGAAGCTAACGCAGCGCAAAAATTGACAGATGAAGAACAGCAACTGATCAAATCGAGATTTCAGCCGAAGCGCTTGCGAAAGCGTCAATACTTTCTGCAGGAAGGCGATGTCTGTAAGTTTCTAGCCTTCATCGTCAAGGGCTCTTCGCGTATGTTTTCTGTCGATGACACTGGGCACGAGCATACTGTCCGTTTTGGCCTTGAATCCTGGTGGCGGAGTGACCCCGAGAGTTGCAACACGCTTACACCTACGCGCTATAACATCGAAATGCTGGAGGACTCCCTGCTGCTTGTCATTTCAGTAGCGGACGCCTATGAGCTATTGGATAAAAGTAGAATCTTTGATCTGACCTTTAAAGCTATGGATAGGCGAGCGTCAAAAGCCACGCAGAAAAGAATCCACACAACGATCAGTATGACTGCGGAAGAGCGGTACGATGAACTAGCCAACACTTATCCCCAATTTTTGCAACGATTCCCACAGAACATGATCGCTTCATATTTGGGGCTCTCACCGGAAACCCTGAGCAGAATTCGCAAGAATTCAATGAGCAAATAAGCAAGGTTGAGCCAATAACATTTTGGTCAAGGAAAGTCGCACCATGACTATTGGCCACCGCGGTTTCCTATTCCGGCTTTATAAGTTGCAATCTTTTCAATGACATTTGCTATCAGTCTCGCATTTTCAATACCGAATAAACATTCATACCCTCCCTGATAAGCTTAATCTTTCCATTCTCTGCCACAAGACGCCCCATGTACATCTGTTTATAAGGCTTGCCACTCCAGATACAATCAACTTCATACTCGGCAAAAACCTGGTCAGGGGTTTCTATATAATACCTGATATTGATGAATTTGAATTCTGGAGCCATTTTAAGAAGGCCGGCTATCATGCTCTTTATATTTTCTGACCCTTCCCACCTCCAGTCCACGCCTAACGAAGCTAAATAAGGAAGTTCAATTGCGCCATCTGCGGCAAATAATGCGGCCACAGCATCCGGATTTTGAATGTTGCTGAGATAGCCTTGCATTAACTCTTTTGCTGTTTTCATTGGTTTATTTTTTAAGTGATTTTGTGAGTGAATGTCTTTTGTTGCAACAATCAGTATTACGATAAGGATTAATCTTTTCATGTTGCTTTACTTTTTTGTGTTATGATATTTCTTCTCTGGTTTAATGAGCCAAAGGTGCATTTCGAAGTTTTTTTTCTGAATGATAATTGTCAAGAAATCGACTTGATCAAAGTCAACGAGATTAATTGGGTTATGTCAATGGCTCCCATTCTCTTCTATTGCACCTTTGCAAAAAGAAAAAAGTGTATGAGCAGTTCAACAAGAGTAAGTTTCGGAGGTCAGAATGTAAAGGTTGCAGATTTTCTGGCGAACAGATTGCTGCCAAGCGAGCACTGCGACAAGGTGGGTCCATTTGTGTTCTTAGATCACGTTTATCCTACAACAATAAAAAATCAAGAACCTGGGCGACATCGGGGATTGAATGCGCACCCGCATCGAGGAGTCGCCACTTTAACTTATGTCCTCAGCGGTTCACTACAGCATTTTGATAGTCATAATAATGTGGGGACAGCTGACGAAGGTGGCGCACATTGGATGAAAGCTGGCAAAGGGATTATACATGAGGAAAAGCCGGCGGCTGGAATCTTACACGCATTACAATTTTGGATCAACCTACCCTCGATTAATAAGAAAGAAGAACCCGAATATAGAACACTGTCATCCAGAGAAATTCCGGAGGTACTGTTACCAAATAATGCAGGCTTGCTAAAAGTTCTGTTGGGTAAATCCGGGGAGCTCATTTCCCCTGTCAAGACATTTTC
>Ga0210403_10003189_pt1 | contig 14513 bp, 10 predicted proteins | sample IncBWC19MmetaG_FD_150863 | JGI IMG/M metagenome (GOLD analysis project Ga0210403, IMG submission 150863) | Forest soil microbial communities from Barre Woods Harvard Forest LTER site, Petersham, Massachusetts, United States - Inc-BW-C-19-M | ecosystem: Environmental > Terrestrial > Soil >... | reverse complement strand
GGAATCGGAACCGTAGCCGGGACCGCGCTTATCCGTCTGGGAGAAACGGCGGTCGCCAATATTTTCCAGGAGTTCTTTTCCCCGAAGGTGACACGCAATATGCCGAGCGGCGGCCCAGGCCAACCCTGAGGCGCCTCCCGGGACAACGTGCTTTCACCCCGACCATTAGTCTTCGAAACTTCCCGTAACGCCCTGAAAGCCATTCAAGGCCTGTTTGTAGAGCCACTTCATGACGCGAGTTGCGTCGTAGCAATAGGCGACGTTGTAGCCGAGCGTTGAGAAGCAGTGTGGTTCGCAGCCCTGTTTCATTTCTGCAAGTTGCTTTAAGTCGAATTTCTGGTTTTCAACCGTGCCCCAATCGTAGGTCGCGTTGTACATGGGGAAGCACGGCGCCAGCGTCCCATCGGTCCGAACGATCAACCAGTTCTGCCCGGCTCGGCAGCCCCAGTGTTCGCCCACGCCGCGCATGAAGCCCTTCATGTTCTGCAGACGCGCAACGGAGTCCACCATTTTGTATCCCTGGCGCTGCTTGTCGATCAGCCAGTCCAGCAGGTCGTCCACCATCGGAAAATCCTGCGGGCGGATGTAGGTGTCGTTTTCATGGAGATGCTTGAAGTGGGATTGCTCCATCATCGGCGCTTCGTTGATGTGAAACGTGATTGAAATCCCGTTGTCGTGGGCGATCTCCACCAGTTGTTTCACGTCGTCGATGTTGGTGCGGCAAATGTTGGTGTTGAAGAAGACCGTGTAGCCGTAGCGATATTGCCGGCGCACGAGATAATCGAAGTTTGAACGCACATGCTCCAGCGCTTTCGGCAGGCCGGGCTTTTCCTTGATCGCATCCACGGCGAAATTGATGGTGGCGATTCCCGCGTCGGCCAGGCGGTCGGTAACTTCAGGACGCAGCAGGCGCGCATTCGTCGCCAGATATACCCAGAAATCCTTTTTCGCCGCGTAGTACAGCGCTTTGTGAACAAAATCGGGCCGCAGCAACGGCTCTCCTCCCGTAGGCGCCAGAACCCGGCACGGCGTCGATTCCAGCCAGTCAATTGCGCGCCGCGCTGTCTCTTCCGTCATGCCCTTCACGCGGTTGTCGTAGGACCAGCAGTAGTGGCAGTCCAGATTGCATTTCCACTCGGTGAAGAGGTAAGCGATGATCGGCTGGAAATCCCCCGGCAGAACGCGAGATTTGATGTATGGCACCATCCAGCCTCGCATCGTCTGCAGAATGCGCGAAACCGGCCATTGCCGCTTTCCGGTAGTCAATACGTGATCGTGCGCCGCGATGTCCGCCGCATCCAGTTCGTGCAACAACTCAGGATGTTGGGGAAAGACTGCGTCGGGAAGACCGCCGGCCCCCTTGGAAGAGTTGGGCGATGGCCGCTGCCCGGGTTGCTGCAGGAGATTGTGCAGGGGAACATCGAGACGAAAAGACTGAGTAGGAACTGTCGGGAGCGGTTGTTCCAGTGTCGACATTAATCCAACCTCTTCTCTGCCTAAAATGCCAGGGTTGGGCTAGGTCAGCTCACAATCGAATACATCAATACTGACTTGATCCGTTCAGCGCCGCGCAATGCCCCTTCAGAGACGCTGACCGTATACCGGTGGTCCTGGCAACAAAAACTTGGATAACCGGAATTGCCCCGGGGATACATCGACGAGACAAAAATTCTGAACTTTTTTGCTAAAAAATCCTTTAACCAATCCGACTAGCCGCCGCATCTAAAGACAAATGGGCACCCGGAGCGGAACAGATCGTTCGGTTTTTCAGTAAGATATGGTCCCAGGACCGGCCGGTCGATAATCATGCGTCACCGGGCTAAGAACTCCCTTGGGTTGAGGGTGCCGTGGAATGGGCTCAGTTTAAATCCTGGTTGAAATTAACGCTGCCCGCCCTAGGCGGTTTCGGACTCTTGCTATCCGCTTTTGTTGATTCTTCCTTCGTTCCGCTTCCCCTGGTTACCGATCTGTTGCTGATGGAGTTGTCCAGCCGTCACCCGTTGCGCATGCCGTACTATGCCGCGATGGCCGCTGTTGGCTCGCTGGCAGGATGCATCTGGATTTATTGGATCGCTCGAAAGGGCGGGCACGCCTACTACCGCAAAACGCAGGGCCATCCACCCGGCAAGATCCGAAAGTACATCCAGGACTATCCGATGGCGGCGGTCTTTCTTCCCGCGGTGGCTCCGTTTCCGGTGCCGTTTAAACCGTTTGTGATTGCCCAGGGCGTTTTCCAGGTGCCCTTTGGAACTTTTATAGTTGGCACCCTGCTGGGGCGCGGCGCTCTTTTTTTCCTCGAAGCGTTTCTGGGAGCGCGTTATGGCACGGCGGCAAAACAATTTCTTGTGGAACAGAAATGGGCTTCGATCGCGCTGGCGTTTGGACTGGTGCTGGTTTTCTTTCTGATTCGCCGGTTGCTCGCTTTTCGCAAAACTGAATATTCTCAAACCGATTGAAGCTCACGGACTCGCCGCTCCAGTTCGCGCGTAATCTCGTCCGCGTCCTGTCCGTCGCCAAAACGCACTGACGGGCCAATCGTTGCCCGTACATGGCCGGGCCGCGTGAGAATTTGGTGTTTCTGTTTCAGGTCAAATAGCCCATGCAGGAAGATCGGCACAACCGGGATATTCAACTGTTTTGCCAGCAAGCCGATGCCCGAACGAAAAGGCGACATCTTCCCGTCGTCGGTGGTTTTACCTTCCGGAAAAACCAGAACGTTCCAGCCGCGGTCGGTAAGATCGCCGGCGAAGGCGAAGCTCCGCAGAAATCCGGACTGCTGCGGCAGTGGAAAAACATTGAAGAGACTCACGGCGAGAAAATACCTCAGGCGTTCCATGAATCGTTCGAAGAGATTCAGACTGGCGGACGGGCGGCGCATCCGCGCGAGCCTTTCGCCGCCCATCGCGGTGGCCAGGCGATTTCGAAAACGAGCGGGCAGTGCCGGAAGAATCCAGGCGATATCGAGATAGGTGACGTGGTTGGAAACCACGAGGACCGGCCCCTGAAGACCGCGTAGATTCTCTCGCCCGCGAATCCGGGGAGCAGCCAGCAAATACGTTGCGGGCCATGCGAGGGCATAGTAAATCGCAAGCCGAAAACTCGTGACGGGCCAATTTTGCGGCCAGCTTGGATAAACGTGTTGTACCGGAGAGGATGAGCCGCGGGAGAGCAGCGTCTCCAGTTGCGCAACCGTGGTCACGTCCTGAAACTGGGTTTCATTCAGGTCCACTTGGTGCCGCTCTTCGAGGGCGCTCATCAATTCCACGCGATCGAGCGAAGTGAGGTGCAAATCGGATTCGAGATTGGTATCATGCACGCCTGGTTGAGCGGGGCGCCCGGTGATGCGCGCGATCATCCCGGCAAGCGAATCCGCCGTGGGCGCAGTCTCCCCAGCGCCGCTTTTCGCTTTCTGGACTACTTCACGGATCCGGGGAACAACCGGCTTTTGCGTCGGAGTCCGCGGAAAATCCGGCTCGGGCCAGACAAACGAATGCCGCATTTTCTGATACTCGGCAAGCGAGCGATTGGCGGCTTCAATGACACTGGCCGCATTTCCGTCCGATCCGTTCAGCAAGAGTACAGCACATGGTTCGGCGTTGCCGTCCCGCTCGAGTCCGATAACCACGCAATCGCGAATCCCGGGCTGCGCCCGCAGCGCTTTCTCCAGATCCTCCGGATAAATATTCATGCCAGCTGGAGTGACGATCACATTCTTGCGGCGGCCCTTGAAATACAGCAGGCCGGTTTCGTCCTTCTCTGCGATGTCACCCGTCCGGAACCAGCCGTCGGCTTCTGCGACGGACAGTGTCTGACCGTTCTGCCGGTAGGAGGTCGCAACATTTTCTCCGCGCACCAGAATTTCGCCGTTTTCGTCGACACGCACTTCCAGGCCCGGAAACACTTTCCCGATCGAGCCCTGCGCGGAGCGGAACGGGTGATTCAGGCTGATAAGCGAAGTGGTTTCGGTCATCCCGTACCCCTGGATCACGGCGTAGCCTAGTCGATTCCAGAACGTCTCGGCATGTTTCGGAAGCGCCGCGCCCCCGGAAATAAAGGCCCAGAATTTCCAGCCGAGCCGCGAATGGATTTTGCGAAAGGTCCACCAGCGCCGCAAGAAATGCTGTTTCTCTGCCAGCGCGAATTCGTTTCGAAACTGCTCCATCTTTCCTTCCCGTTCCTCCAGACGCTCGACCTCCCGCTGAAGGGACTCGATGAAGCGCGGAACCGCCACTACGACCGAAACGCGCTCCCGGCGGATCGTATCCATAAATTCGGCGGGCCGTAGCGAATCGAGAAAGACAACGGTACCAGCCAGCAACGGAGGAATGAACACACCGAGCATCTGGCCAAATACGTGGCTCAGCGGAAGCAGGTTCAAAAAACGGAGCGGGTGAAACAGTTTTTCGTAGCGAAGATATTTCTGGATTTCAGACTGCAGCGGTTCGATGTTCGCCAGGACATTTCCGTGCGTGATCACCACTCCGCGAGGCTCGGCCGTGGTGCCCGAGGTAAAAATGATTTCCAGGGTGTCTTGACGCGAAAGCGACGGTGAGGGGTAAGGCGAAGAATCGTTTCGCGCAATTGTGGTGAGAAGCGACTCCAGCGTGATCGAGGGAACTTTCCAGCTCTCCTTCTGCCCGCCCGCATGAAAAACGAGCTTCGCATTCACCTCCTGCGCCACGCGGCCCGCAAATTCTGGCGATGAGGCATGGTCGATCGGGACAACGACAACACCGTGAAGGAGGCACCCCAGAAATACGGTGATCCATTGCGCGGAGTTTTCGCCCCACAACAAAACGGCGTCACCCCTTGCTATCCTCCGGACCTCCAGTTCACGCGCGAGGCGATTTGCCCCTTCGCCGATCTGCGCGTAGGTCCAGCTTTCCATGCGATAACCGCGCCGCTGTCGAACGGCAATTTCGCCGCCAAGCGCCGCATAATTTCTCGCAAAAGTTAGAAGTGACTCCACGAGCTCTCCAAACATCTATTTTGGCAGAAGTTAGGGAGACCCGCGCACCCCGGCGGCTCCCGGAAGTTTGATAGGCTTTTGTTGCCGTGGGATACACACAAAAAGTCGTCGTGATTGGCGCGGGAATCTCCGGACTGGCCTGCGCGTATCACCTGAAGCAATTGGGAATCCCGTGCCTCGTCCTTGAAGCGCGGGACCGCCCCGGCGGCGTGATTGCCGCGATCCGGCGAAACGGTTTTCTGTTTGAGACCGGCCCGCAAGGCCCGCGATTTCCACAATCGGTTTGGCAGTTGGTCCGCGACGTAAATTTGGAAACTGATTTTGTAGCGGGCGACCCTGCTGCCAAGCGTTACATTCTTCGAAACGGCCGCTTGCACCGCGCGCCTTTCTCGCCTGCAGGGCTGATTGGCACGCGATTGCTGGGGCTCGGATCCAAGCTTCGGATTCTGACCGAAGTTTTCGGCTCTTCTCGGCCCCCGGTGAACGAAGAGACTCTGGCCGATTTCGTCCAACGAAAATTCGGCGGGGAAGTGCTCGACTATCTGGTGGACCCGTTGATTTCCACGGTATTTTTCGGCGATGCCCAGAAGATGGGCATGGAAAGCGCGTTTCCCGCCCTGGTGGAATGGGAGAGAGAGCGAGGCAGCGTTGCGAGGGGTGCTCTCCGCGCACGCAATGCAAAGCGGCACGCAGCAAAAGCTGACGTATCTCCCCGGCAAGCCGGAACGATCCGCGATCACGATGCACTGCGCGTCACCGATGCGTTGCCTTCGCTGGGTTCCTTCCGCTCGGGAATGGCCGCTCTTCCGGAAAGGCTTGCTGCGGAATTACGCGAGGAAATTCGCTACGGCGCCGTGACCGCGGGCATCGCACAATCACATGATGGAAATAACGAAAAACGGCCTGCCTGGAAAATCGGCTTGGCGAATGGTGAGAATATAGTTGCCGAACATCTGATCCTCGCGGTCCCTGCCTACGTTGCAGCACAACTCCTCTCAACCGCTGCTCCGCAGTTGGCCGCTCTGCTGCAGGTGATTGAGTATGCGCCGATCTGCGCTGTCGGTTCCGCATACGACCGTTCCCAAGTGGCCGATCCGCTGGATGGATTCGGCTTCATGGTTCCGCGGCGGGAAGTATTCGAGACAATTTGCACGTTCTGGAATTCGTCCTTGTTCCCGGGGCGCGCTCCCGACGGCCAAGTGCTGATGACCAGCTTTGCGGGAAGGAACATGAACAAGGACGCAGCGGGATTGGACGAAGAAAAAGTTGCGCAGGTGGTGGAGGCGGAGAACGCGAAGGCTCTCGGCATCAAGGGTCCTCCGCTCGACCGCGAGGTCTGGAAAGATTCACGCGCTCTGCCGCAATATAATGTCGGGCACGCGCGGCGAGTGGCGGAGATTCAGAGCAACATGGAAACGGTGCCAAACCTGCAAATTATTGGCAATTTTCTGAAGGGCCGGTCCATCGGCGATTGTGTCGACATTGCATTTGCGGCAGCCGAACGTGTTCATAGCCGGATTGCCAGCGAAATCATCTAAGAAGTTGCGGAATAGTTTGAGGAGCAAGAAAGTTGATTCAGATCGTAGCTTGGATCGCCGGGTTTGCGCTGTTCGGCGCGGCAATGGGCTTGGTTTACCAGGCGTTGGGTACGAACCGGGATAGCAAACTCCATCCGCCACCAGGCAAACTGGTGGACCTCGGGACGCATCGTCTGCACTTGCTTGAATCCGGACCTAGCGGCCCGACTGTCGTGTTCGAAGCTGGTCTCATGTCCACGATGCTCAGTTGGAGCGAACTGCATCGTGCGCTCGCCGCTTCATTTCGTGTCGTCAGCTATGACCGGGCAGGCCTTGGTTGGAGCGACTTAGGCCCCATGCCGCGAACGGCCGACCGCATCGTCGATGAACTTCACACTTTGTTGCAGCGGGCGGAAATTCCTCCCCCGTATGTTCTGGTGGGACACTCCTTCGGCGGATTGACGATGCCGCTATTCGCCGCGCGATTCCCCGAAGAAGTTGCCGGCATGGTCCTCGTTGATCCGGTCGCGCCCGCGGAATGGAATCCACCTTCGGACCACGACTTGAAGCAGACGCGCATCGGCGCCAAGATCTGCCGTCGCGCCGCGGTTCTTGCGCGCTTCGGACTGATTCGTTTCGTTGCTTTTCTCCTCACGACCGGAGTAAAAACAGTTGCCGCGCATCTTGTCCGCCTGATCAGCCGCGGGTCGCCCTCCGAATCGGGAACCGTTTCCAGTCCTTGGTTCGCAGCCTTGCCGGCAAGCGAAAAAGCAATGGCATCCGTATTCTGGATACAGCCAAAGTTTGCGCTGACAATCGCCAGCCAACTGGAGAATCTCCCCGCGAGTGCCGCCAGCGTCAGCCGGTTCGCGAATTTTTGCGATAAGCCTGTGGTTATTCTTTCGGCGCGCACCGCGCCCGAGCGCCGCCGTGCCGAGCACGCCGCGATTGCGGCGCGTCTGCCGCAGGGGGAACACGTGCTTGCCGGAAACAGTAATCACTGGATCATGCAGGCGGATCCTGAATTGGTAATCCGAGCGATCGAAAAGGTAGCCGGCTATTCCGAAAAAGTCATGTCTCATTCGTCGTGAGGCCGTTGGTTCCCGCGCATCGACCAGCAAAACTCTTTGAGCGGTCCGGGTTGCTGCGCGGGCGTTTTATTCGAAAAGGATCTTCGCCATCATCCCCTTGTCTTCGTGATTCAGCAGGTGGCAGTGGAACAGCGACATTCCCCGGATCACCGGGTTAGTAAAATCCATCACCACGTCTACGGTTTCACCCACCGGCACATTCACGGTGTCCAGCCACACCGGATTTTCCAACGGCTTCCCATTTGCGGCGAACGCCAGGAAATGCACCTGATGGATATGCATCGGATGCAACTCCGCCGAGCTGTTCAGTATGCGCCAGTGCTGGTACGTTCCCACTCGCGCATGCGCCATCGGCGCCGCGGCCGGCTCATACTTCTGATCGTTGATATAGAACCCATTCTCGTCCTCGGAAAAAACAACGGTGAAGTCCGGCTCCGGACCTTGGTATGAGCGCAAATCAATCGATTGGTATTCCGGCGGCGGCAACTTGCGATGCTGCTTCTCCGGCGGCGGCGCCAACTTACCCGCGCGCAGATCAGCAAGGACCATTCCCGGATTTGGGTCGCCCAGCGCTCCCGTGTTGACGCATAACGTTCGAAGCGTTGCATGCGCGGCCGCACCGGGGCCGGTAACGATTGCCTCCAGGCGCCCGGCCGGAGGAACCATTGCGTGGTCCACGACTTTCACCGGATGCTGCGGATCGTGGAAGGCCAGCGGCATCCCGTCCAGCGATACGATTTCCAACTTTTGCTTATCAAGTTGCAAATCCAGGTATTGATCCGCGGACGCGTTCACAATCCGCCAGAACTGCCGTTCTCCCGGGTTGATCCCGATCGCCGGGCGAATCTCGCCGTTGACGGTAAACACCCGCTCAGTCGATTCCGAACCGCTTGCGCAAGAGGCAGGCTCCACTTCCACGCGGCGCAATAGCGCAGCGGCCCCAGCCGAATGCTCGATCGATTCACCGCGAACCACCAGCACTTGCTCTCGCAGTTTGTGCACTTCCGGAACATAACGCTCCATGCCTTCAATCACAATTGCGCCGGACATCCCGTCCAGCGCCTGGCGATGGCTCTCGCCATGTGGGTGGGTGTGATACCAGAAAAGTCCCGGCGGATGGTCCGCCGGAATCTTCACGGCGTAATGCAATGTGTCCCCGGGCATGGCCATCATGTCGATCACATCGTCCTGCGGCGATTGTGGCGAAATTTCCAGCCCGTGAAAATGCAGATTCGTCATGTTCTTGCAGGGAGAAATCGCGCAACTCTCCGTCGAGTGAACGGGGAGATCGTTCTTGTAATCGATTTTCAGAGTGTCGCCGGGATAGACACGAATCACCGGCGCGATGTTTTTTCCCTCGTACGAAAAAGAGTCCCGGCCCTGGGCATTTACGGCCGCGTGTAGTGTCAATGAAACGACGCGGCTTTCCGGGTGCGCTTCCGGGAGCGGCGCGGCCGGGACATTCAGCCGCCCGGCCGCAACAATCGCCATCAACAAAAATCCCGTGGAACTCCAGCCTCGATGGCTCACCATGCCCACCATCCCGTTCTTCCTCCTGCTTAAACAGCTCTCAGCGCGCCGCGATTACCGCGCTACCTGACGAATTTCACGCGACGGAGGCGCCATGAATTCCGGTCCAACCGGATGACGCACGCTCTCTCGCAGAATCGCATCAATCGCATCGAAATCCTCCTGCGTCAACTTCCAGCCGCCTACTTCGTTAATCGGCTCAAGTTGATCCGGTCGCCGCGCGCCCCAAAGCGCTGCTCCGACCCCGGGCTGATCCAGCAACCAGCGTACCGCCAGGTGAATCACGTTCTTGGCGAATTTGTCGCGGGCATATGCGTCGAGCTTCGTTGCTGCTTCCAGATATTCGGCGAATTGCGGCGCCTGGAATTTCGGGTCGCTGGTCTTGCGCAGGTCGTCCTTTGTAAACTGCCGGTCCGCCCGCATCGTGCCGCTCAGCAACCCGCGACAGATGGCGCCATAGGTGAGCGCGATGACGCCGTGCTCACGGGCATACGGCAGAACGTCGGCTTCGATTTCGCGTTCGAAAAGGTTGTAAGGCGGCTGGACCGTGTGGAGCGGCGCCACCGCCTGGAAACGCTGCATCTGTTCCGGGGAAAAATTGCTCACGCCGATCGCGCGAATCTTTCCCTGCTCATGAAGTTCGCGAAGCGTCGCGGCCGTCTCTTCGATCGGTGTAACCGGATCCGGCCAATGCACCTGATAGATGTCGATGTAGTCCGTTTGCAAGCGTCGCAGAGAATCCGCAGACTCCTTCAAAATCCGCTCGCGGCTGGAGTTGCGCTCGATTCTGCCCGTGGTCCAGTCGATCCCCACCTTGGTGGCCAGAACAATGTTGTCTCTCCGGCCGTATTGCCGCATGGCCTCCCCAACGATTTCTTCTGAGCGCCCTTGGCCATAAATGGGCGCCGTGTCGATCAGGTTGATTCCCATATCCAGCGCCGAATGAATCGTGCGGATCGACTCTTTCTCGTCCGTTCCGCCCCACATCCAGCCGCCGATGGCCCAAGTCCCCAGTCCGATCCGGGAACTCTTGAGAGTTGTATTTTTGATGGTGATGTATTCAAGCATTTCCTTTTTCCTTTTCTTGGTGTTACAAAATCGCCGTGTTCCTATCCAAGCCACTGAGGATTGGCAAACGTGCCATCGAAGTGGTGAGAGGTTTTGTACAGTTCAAACTTGCCGGCTTCCGCGGCATTGGCCGTCTTTGCCAGAAGCGACGAAACGTCGGTGGAACTCATTGGGCGAAAACTGCGGGCTGCCTGAAGAGCTTGCTGCAGAATCGGCAGGGAATCACAGCCGGTGATCACCACGCTTGTCGGCAGATTCATAGCGTAGTGCAGGCATTCCACGGCCGTCGCCGTTTTGCTTTCCAGGATCACATGATCCCCCATCGGCTTCATGCCCAGGACGCCTATATCGTTTTGCAGCAGTACGGGCAAAACCTTCTTTTCAAAACTGTCAAAGTGAGCATCCATCACGTTAAGCGGCATCTGGACAGCGTCAAAAGTGAATTTGTGCTGCGAAGCGGTCGCAAGCATCTTCAGATGGATGTCCGGACTCTTGTGCCCTGTGAAACCGATGTGGCGAATTTTGCCTGCTTTCTTTGCTTCCAGCACGGCCTCCAACGCTCCGCCCACTCCAAAAATTCGCTCGGGGTCGGTGTCGCGAATCACCTCATGGAATTGCAGCAGATCGATGCTGTCGGTTTGCAGACGCTTCAGGGATTCGTTGATCTGGCTGGTCGCTGCCGCCTTCGTCCGTCCATCGATCTTGGACATCAGAAACGCCTTTTGTCGGTAGCCGTCGCGCAACGCCATTCCCATTCGTACTTCACTCTCGCCGCCGTTATAGTCCCAGCAGTTGTCGAGAAAATTCAGGCCCTCATCCAAGCCCGTACGAATTATGCGGATGCTTTCCTGTGCGTCCGCCTGCCTGCCCAGGTGATAGCCGCCGAGCCCGATGAGTGAAACCTTTTCCCGTGTGCGTCCCAACGGCCGGTAGGGAATTCCCTTGTTGAATTCCGCTGTGGCAACGGGGCGATTCACCTGCGCGAAAAGGAGGGATGCCGCGGCCAAGCCTACAAATTCGCGCCGGGAAACGCCCTTCTCTGGCGTTTCCCGTGTCTCGTTAACCGACAAAGAAGCCACGTCATGCGGTTCCCCTTGCCTTTGCAAATTGTTTTTTCTGTCCATAACTTCCTGCTTCTCCAAAAACCACGGGTGCGATTATCCAAAAAGCCCGCTCGAAGAAAGCGGCAGACTCCGCACGCGCTTTCCTGTGGCGGCGTAAATCGCGTTGCAGAATGCTGCGACAAACGGCGGCACGCCCGGTTCTCCAACTCCGGCAGGCGGAGCAGAACTCTCAACGATGTACACGTTCGTTTGTTGAGGCGCTTCATTGATCCTTGCCACGGGATAATCGTGGAAATTCGACTGCTGAATCACTCCGTTCTTTGCAGTGATCTCCCCGGTCCGCACGATGCTCGTGCCAAAAACCGCGGCACCCTCAAATTGTGCCCGGGCAATTTCCGGATTCGCCACCAGCCCTGCGTCCACCGCTGTGTCTACCCGTGGAATTCGAATTTCGCCCTGGTCGTTGACCTCAACCTCGACTACCGTGGCCACGTATGTCAGAAAACTCCGGTGTGCTGCGATTCCGAACCCGTGCCCCTTCACGCTCTTCTTTTTCGCCCAGCTGGATTTCTCCGCAACCAGCTCGGTGACATGCCGCAACCGCCCGGTCTCCCACGGATACGTTTCAAGCGAAGCCCCGTAATTCGGATACACGACGTTCTTGAAGTCAATCGTTCGCGCAGACCCAATCAGGTCAAGCAGGTATTCGCATGGATCGCGGTGCGTCCGCTGCGCAAGCTCATCCGTAAAGCACTGCACGCCGAACCCGTGATAAATATTCGCAACCGAGCGCAGCCAGCCGATGCGCACGTGCGCCTTCGCCGGCCCATTTTCAATGCTTATATTGGGTAGGTCATACGGCATGTCCGTCCAACCCTGCGCGAGATGCGGCGGATCCCCATAGACGGCGTTTACGTCAAAAATGGAAGTGATCGGCGGAAACACCGATCGCTGCAGCCATGCCGTCGGTTTTCCCTTCGCATCCACCGCAACCTTGAAATACATTCCCGCGACGGCATTGTAATAATCAAATTTAATGTCGTCCTCGCGTGTCCACACCATTTTCACCGGCCGGCCAACTTTCTTGGACAGAACGGCTGCTTCCGCCACGTAGTCCGGCTTCGATTTTCTCCCAAATCCCCCGCCAAGTAGCGTCACGTTACAAATTACGTTTTCCTTCGGAATACCAAGCTCAGAGGAGACGATCGCCTGCACGGCCTGCGGATTCTGCGTCGGCGCCCAGATTGTCGCTTTGCCGTCCTTGAAGTCGGCCAACGCCACCATCGGCTCCATCGGCGCGTGCGCCAGCAAGGGAACGTAGTATTCCGCCTCGATCACGTTGGAACCTGGGGCCGACGCCAGCGCCGCGTTCGCGTCGCCGACGCTTCGAACCACCTTGGCCGGCTTCCGTGCCGTTTCCAGCAGCTCTTTTTTGTACTCCGCGGAGTCGTAACTTTCGTTCGTCCCGTTGTCCCATGTAATCTTCAGTTTCTTGCGCCCCTGAAACGCAGCCCACGAATTGTCCGCCAGCACGGCCACGCCACCGAGCGGCTGAAACGCTGCGGGCGGTTTGAACGGATCAATTTGCATCGTTTGGTGAACGCCCGAAACTTTCAGCGCTTCCTGCTCGTTGTAGCTCTTCACCTTTCCGCCATAAACAGGCGGATGTTCAATCGACGCGTAAATCATCCCCTCGATCTTCGCGTCCATTCCATAAATAGCTTTTCCGGTGCAGAGTTTTTCCAGATCGTAACTCGTTTTGCCCTTGCCGATGTAACGCCATTCCGCCGGCTTCTTGAACGTAAGCTGATCCTTTTTCGGCACGTCAAGTTTTGCCGCCGCCGTCGCCAGTTCTCCATAGCCCAACTTCTGCCCGCTCTTCGTGTGAACCACAACATGCGGCTCCGTCGCACACTCCGAAGTCGGCACGTTCCACTGCTGCGCCGCGGCCTGCACCAGCATCCATCGTGCCGAAGCGCCGCACTCCCGCATCGTGTCGAAAAAACTGCGAACGGAATGCGAGCCGTCGGTGTTCTGATCTCCGTATCTTTTATCGCCTATGGCCTGGTCGATTTTCACCCGGCTCCAGTCGGCATCCATCTCATCCGCAACAACCAGTGGAAGCGTCGTACGTATCGCCGTGCCCATTTCCGAGCGGTGCGCAACGATGTGCACCGTCCCGTCCGCTTCAACTCCCACAAACACATTCGGATGAAGCGGCGCCCGGTCGGCTTCCGTCTGCCCACCTGGCACCGGTTGCCCCACAAAAATCGGCGGTACGTATCTCACCGCCAGAACCAAGGCTCCCACGCCAGCAGCTCCCTTCAGAAACCCGCGGCGGCTTACATTTTCTATGTTTCTCATGCGCGCTACTCCGCTGCCAGCTTGATCGCCGCGCGGATTCTCTGGTACGTTCCACACCGGCAGATATTGCCCGCCATCCCTTCTTCAATATCCTGGTCCGTCGGATGAGGTTTATTCTTCAGCAGCGCAATCGCCTGCATGATCTGTCCAGACTGGCAATATCCGCACTGCGGCACGTTCACCTCCATCCACGCTTTCTGGACGGGATGTAATCCGTTCGCTCCGACGTCCTCGATCGTCCGAATCTTGCTCCCCGCCGCCGCACTCATCGGCGTGATGCACGACCGAATTGCTGTGCCATCCTTGTGTACGGTGCACGCCCCGCAAAGCGCCATCCCGCACCCGAATTTCGTTCCAGTCAGCCCCAGGATGTCGCGGAGATACCACAGCAGTGGCATGCTCGGGTCGCCATCAAATGTTTGCTCAACCCCATTTACGTTGAGTTTGACCATAAAAGTTGGCCTGCTTTCCACCGGGAGGGTTCACTTTAGATGGGCCAAGACTTCGCTTGGTTCCCGCGAATTGGCCATACCCGTCCTCTCAGATCCCAGCCGATTGGTCGCGAAGGCTCGATCAATCGGAGAAGGCGGGGAAAGCCACCGGCTCCGGCGCGCTCTTCATCTTCACCACCATCAACGTCAGGTCATCATCCAGAGAATCCCGCTGCGTGAACGCCGCGGCGTCTCGCCACAACTGTTCGCAAATTTCCCGTGCACTGCCGCCCGAGTGCAGCCTAACCGACTCCAGCAATCGCCGGGTCCCAAATTCTTTCGCGTCCCGATCGCTCGCTTCCGTCAGCCCATCCGTGTACCAAACCATAATGTCGCCCGGCGCAAGCCTGATTTCTTCCAGCGAACAATCCATTTCCGGCGTCATTCCCACGGGTGTGCACGAAGCGCCCAGCCACTCT
>Ga0210403_10003188_pt1 | contig 14519 bp, 9 predicted proteins | sample IncBWC19MmetaG_FD_150863 | JGI IMG/M metagenome (GOLD analysis project Ga0210403, IMG submission 150863) | Forest soil microbial communities from Barre Woods Harvard Forest LTER site, Petersham, Massachusetts, United States - Inc-BW-C-19-M | ecosystem: Environmental > Terrestrial > Soil >... | reverse complement strand
GTGGCACAGGAACTCCTGCCTGTGCACCCGCCATATCTTGGCAAGGCTTCTCCCGCACCCACGCCAAACGATCTCCTACACATTTCGATTCCTCAACGCCTGCAACGCCTCGGGCAAAGCCGCCCCGCCCCGCCCATCTCCGCCCGCCCCATCCTTCCCATCTTCTTCCACCGAATCCCCCTCACCCGGCGCCAAAAACAGATTCGTCTCCACCGCATGCTGCTTCGTATAAAGCTCGAAATACCGCCCACGCTCCGTATAGAGCGACTCATGCGTTCCGCGCTCCAGAATCACGCCGTCCTGCACCACCAGAATCTGCTCCGCCCGCCGGATCGTAGACAACCGGTGCGCAATCACAAACGTAGTCCGCCCCCGCATCAAATACCGCAACCCTTCCTGAATCAAAGCCTCCGATTCCGAATCCAAACTCGAAGTAGCCTCATCCAGAATCAAAATCCGCGGATCCGCCAGAATCGCACGCGCAATCGAAACCCGCTGCTTCTGCCCGCCCGAAAGTTTCACGCCGCGTTCGCCAACCACCGTGTCGTACTTCTTCTCAAAATTCTCGGCAAACTCATCCACCCGCGCGATCCGACAGGCCTCCATAATCTCCGCTTCGGTCGCGCCCGGCCGCGCATAGGCCACGTTCTCCCGAATCGACCCATCGAACAAAAACGTCTCCTGCAGCACAACTCCCAATTGCGTGCGATACGAGCTAAGCTGCACAGTTGAAAGGTCCACTCCATCCACCAGAATCCGCCCCTGCGTAGGCGTATAAAACGCTGAAACCAGCCCAATCATCGTCGATTTCCCCGACCCCGACGGCCCCACCAGCGCCGTAACCGTTCCCGGCTTCGACACAAAGCTCACTCCGTGCAAAACTTCCTTCGCCGCCTCATACGAAAAATGCACGTCCTCAAATTCCACTCGCCCCGTAATCCGCTCCAGCCTCGCCGTTCGCCGCGGGTCCTGATCCTCTTTCGCCTCATTCAAAATCTCGCGCGTCCGTTCAAGTCCGGTAATCGCTTCGGTAAGCTGCGTCCCAATCGCCACAATCTGAAACACCGGCGCAATCAGCATCGCCAGGAACATCGAATACGAAAAGAACATTCCGATCGTCATCTGGTCCGCCAGAATCTTCCGCGCACTCAGGTACATCACCACCGCGCTCACCAGCCCCATCAACATCGCGCCCGAAAGGCTCATGATCGATGTTGCCGTCAACGTCTTGAGCACATTGTCCAGCAACCGCTGCGCCCCGCTGCCAAACACGTTCTCCTCATGCTCCTCAGCGTGATACCCCTTCACCACGCGCACTCCGCCCAGCGACTCAGTCAACCGTCCAGTCACTTCAGCGTTGATCTTTGGCCGCGCCCGGAAAATCGGCCGAATCGTCGAAAACGCTTTGTTGAGGAACAGGCCGAAAACGATTAGCACCGCAAAAGCAACAACGGTCATCACCGCATTGATATAAAGCAGCACGCCGAGGGCTAGCACCGCGGTCAGCAGTCCGCCTACAAATTCCACCAGGCCTGTGCCAATCAAATTCCGCACGCCTTCCACATCGCTCATGATCCGCGAAACCAGCGCACCCGTTTTGTTCGCGTCGTAAAAACTCACCGAAAGCCGCCCGATGTGCGCCTGCACCTGTTTTCGCAGATCGGTAATCATCCGCTGCGCCGATTTCGACAAAAGTTGCGTCAGCGCAAACGAAGTAAGCCCTTGAATCAGCGTCGCGCCAATCACCGTCAAAACCAGCGGCAGCAGCAGCGCCTGCTGCTTTTTCCCGATCACGTCGTCCACCAGGTATTTCGTGGAGCCCGGCAGCACCAGCCCCGCCACCCGGTTAATCGCCATCAGCCCGAATCCGAGAAACAGGATCCCCCGGCGCGGATGCATCAGCGCCCAGATCTCCGGAAGCGAGCTCCAGTCAATCTTTTTCTTGGGTTTCTTCTCCGCAGCCTCGGCCGAACTGGCCCGGCTCGACGAGCGTTCTCCAGAAGCTCCCTTAACCGCAGTTGGTGTATACGTTGAGCGTAATGACATTAGTCCCCGTTGTTCGCTGTGTCGCTGTGAAGGATACCCCTTCGATGCGCGAACCGCCACGGAATGTACGCGCCATGGGGCGTAGTAGTGTTGGATAGCTTTTCAGGAATGCTTACAAAAATGTAGTGGCCGACCTTTAGGTCGGCCACCAGAGCGAACTACGGATTTGCTTGGGGGAACAGCCGAAGCGTTCCAAACATCTTGAATCCGTGCTTTAACTCTTCTTATCCACAATCACCGGCTGAACTAGCCGGAACTCCAAACGCGTCTCCGGCCTCAGGTGGATGTCCTTCTTCCCTGTGAAGTAGGCCACAGCGGTTCCGGCTCCGGCCCCGATCGGGCCGCCGATCAACGCGCCCTTACCGCCAGCTGCTGCCGCGCCGATCAACGCGCCACCGCCAGCGCCGCCGCCGATCAGCGCCCAGTTGCGCTTCTTGTGGTCGCCGCCCCGGCGGTACGAACTCGACGTCCTTAGGTCATACGTCTTCCCTTCGAGCTGCATCGATTCCAGCGCCAGCTGCAAGTGCGCCCGTCCCATCAAATGCCCGGACGGCCGCGCATCCACAACGATGCCTTCCACCGGCGTCCCTTGTGGGATGACGGTCTTGTCATTCAAAACCACCGGCTCGGAAATCGTAGCCTCAAAGTGGTCCCCCGGGCGGTTCTGGTTGCTGGATATTCCCTGATCCAGCGTCACATGAAGCGCCGTCTCTTCGGGAACCGTTACGGGAACAGACCTCGGATGAACCGCTAGAGTTACCGCAGCCGTGATAATTCCCGCCGACAGCAGGACGATCGCGCTGCCGAGCAGGATATTTCGTTTGGTTCTAAGCATGAAATCCTCCCTGCAGATTCAAGCCGCAGGGCCCACGCCAAACTTACATGCCTTAAATGATTGAATCTAAATGGCAAAGGTGTTGAGGCCCAGCCAATGGAACGAAATAACTTTAGCAACCAAGAATTTTTGCGGTACCAGAACTACCCAGCCTGAAAACACGGTTTTACTGCCTAAGTTTGCCCTCAAAGCCGAACTGTGTTTCTTACCGCGTATAGTCGAACAACGTCATGAATCCGAAGTCCATGTGCAACTGCTGGTGACAGTGAAATAACGTCAGCCCCGGATTATCGGCCACGAAATCGATTTCCGCTTGCTGGTAGCCGCCCACCATCACCACGTCCTTGAAAATCCCTGCAGTCGGCTTTCCACCCAACCGTGTCAGTTCAAAACTGTGCCGGTGCAGATGAATCGGATGAATATCGTCGCTCGCGTTGCGCATCCGAATCCGGTAGCGCCTACCTTCACGCAAATGAGAAGAAGCCGGCGCAACTCCGCTGTTCATCGGGAAAGCATTTCCATTGATCGTCCAGAGATTGAATCCTTCTTCCGCCGCATTGTCCTTCGCAAACAGCATCTCAATCGTTTCATCCGGCGCGACAGCAGTCGTGCCGGCTTTCCCAAATCGCGTGTAGTCCCAGCGAAACGCCGGCGGCGCAACCCACACCGGTTTTCCGCTGCTGCCTGCATATTCCACAACGATGCCCATTCCATGCCGCCGGTCATCGTTGTCCAGATCCCCCAGCACCCAAACTCCCGGATGGTTCATCTCCACAACGGCGGAAATTCGTTCCGCCGTCCCCAACCACAACACCGGAACTTTCGCTGGGTTGGGAACTGGATTGCCATCCATCGCCACAACTTCAAACGAATGACCCGGCAGCGCTAAACTCCGAATCTCCGTTGCGCTGCCGTTCAGAATATGAAACAGCACCCGCTGGCCGCTCTTCACGAGAATCGGCTTGCCACGCCCCAGCATTCGCCCGTTGATCGCGAACGCGCTGTAGCCCACTTCATATCCGTGCGGCATGCCCTTGGCCAGCGAAGCGTTCATCGCGGACTCGCCAGCATCCCGCAGTGATTTCACAGCCGCCGCCGGCGAAAGAAAATCCTGCGCCATGTCCCCGCCCTGGCTGAGCGTGGGCTCAAACTCTTTCAATACCAGGAAAATTTCCTGGTCGTAGCGCCCGGGATTTTCTTTGGGCTCGATGTAAACCGGCCCCACCTGCCCGCTGTACTGCCCGGCGGAAAGATCGGCCCCCGCGCGATTGTTCGTGTGATAGAAACGCAATCCCGCCGGCCTCGGCGTGAAAACAATCCTCCGATGTCCCAGTGCCGGAATAAACGGCGTCCCTTCTTCGGCAGCTCCGTCCACCTCCACCGGCACCTGCTGCCCGTGCCAGTGCAGTTGTTCCGGCGTATCGGTATGGTTGAACACATCCACCGTCGCCAGCCGCCCTTCCTTGAATCGCAGCAACGGCCCGGGGAATTGCCCGTTGTAAGTAACTGCCGAAACAATCCTCTTCGGCGCAATCTCAACCGGCGCCGCCTTAATATGTAGCGTGTAATCGGCAGGAGCGGTATCGTCGGCACGCAGGGTAAGCGCATCCACAAGAACGTCTCTGCTAGGAAGCAGCATTGCTCCGGCAACGATGCCGGTAGTTTTCAGGAATTTACGACGCGACTGCACAGAATCCCTCGGTCAATTGTCCGCACACGTTTTTTGGATGATTTTCCGCAGTGACTTGGTGACGGAAGATTATTTCCCCGGCACTACTACCCCAACTTTGTCCACTCCGCTGCACGCGATGTACACACGTCCGTCCGGGGTCGCCGCCATGTTGCGAACTACTCCTCCGCCCGACGGAATCTTAGCGCTCGCAAACGTCTGCGTCTTCGGATTGAACTGCACAATCGTGTTCGGATGCACACCCGACTCGCTGTACCACACCATTCCATCCGGAGTGATCGCAATTCCATAAGGATTCGATTCCGCCCCGCCCGGTGAATTGAACAATTTCACGCTGCCCGTCGAAGTGTTCAGCATGCCCAGATGCCCACTCTTAAAATCCGTGAAATAAACAGTGTCATCCGCCGCAATGGCCAGCCGTCGCGGACGCACGCCCTCTGGAAGCGGGTACTCCTTGATCTTCATGGTTTGCGGATCAACCGACGCCATCTTGTTCGTGCCCAGCTCGCAGAATACCGGCACGCTCTTGTTATTAATCTGTATCCCGTACGGCAGCGCAGATTCCGTCGGCACTTCCTTTAACTCAATTTGTCCGCTCTTCGGATCCAGCCGCCCCACCATGTTTCCACCCTGCACGGTGAACCACAAAATCCCTCGCGCATCAAACACGGCCGTGTGCGGATCGTCCGCCTTCTCGCTCGGCATCTTGTATTCCGTCACCTTACCCGTGCGCGGATCCAGCTTTCCGATATACCCGCCAAAATTCGCCGTAAACCAGACATTCCCCTCTTTGTCCGCCACCAATCCGTGCGGCCCGGAATTCTTGTCTGTAGCCAGCGGATACTCCTTAAACTCGCCCGTCTTCGGATCCAGCCGCCCCAACTTGTTCACCATCTGCTCCGTGAACCAGAGCGCGCCGTCCGCTCCCACCGCCGGATCGTGCGGATGCGCGCCTTTCGTCGGCACAGCCCACTCCTGAATCGTCACATTCAGCGTTCCCGCATCTGTCGCACTCATCGCGGCGCGATGGCCAGGCAATGCAACCGCGGCAATCGTTCCCAAACCCACCAGGCAAATCAGCGCAAAGGTTCTTTTGCTCATGGGCATTCCCCCCTACTAAGCATAAGGACGCAGAACCGGGCCGGCCGGATTCATCCTTCCGCCATACATACCGCCCTCCAAGACTGTATAGCGCAATGCGCCACTCGACGCCATAATCTTTCCACCGATTTATCTGGGTTGAAGAGCAGGCAATCGCGCTCCTGGCGATGTAGCGGCCGCCTTCTGAGGTGCGCTATTCCCGGATGCTTCTCCGGGCGGGCGCCTTTCCTCATATGCCAGTCGCGACCTCCCTATTTCGAAACTGAAGCAGTTTCTTCACTTCCGCAATGATTTCTCCATCCGCACTCTTCACGTCCACGCTAAACTCCCGATCAATCTTCTCGGCCGTCTTCAACGCCTCCCGAATCTCCGCAATTTGCTCCTCCGTAATCCGAAACTTCGCGAAAACCGTCCCGCGCCCCGGCCGCCGAAACCGGATCGACGCCGATTTATCCCACACAATGTAATCACGTCCCAGAATCTCAATGAACAGCACCATATAAAACGGATCCGTCATCGAATAAAGCGAACCGCCGTAATGCGTGCCCACATAATTCGCGTTCCACCGCCGCAGCCTCATCTCGACATCAACTTCCCGCCAATCCGCTTGAATGCGGGTAATCCGGATGCCCGCACCCAGCAACGGCGGCCAAAGATTGAACATCAATTTCAAATTGTTTTTCAGCAAACGCTTGAGCACGAATTCCTCCGCGACGAACCACGCGCGACTCCATGCTGCCACAAGCGGGGCGAGCCATCCAACGAAGACCGCACAGCGGAAACCTGCCGGATTTACCCGCGGCCAGGTTTGACGCTTGGATTCGAAGATGAAAATCAGAAGCGGGAAGTTTGTCAGTCGGCGGCGGGAACGGTGCGGCGCAGCTTCGGCGTGGGCTTGTCGAAATTCAAAACGCTGGTGACAAACTGGCTGAGCGTTCCGCCCAGGTGTCCCAGCACGCGCTGCTTCAGCGAACTGTAGTCCTGCGTGCCGCAGAACAGATCGCTGAGCAATTGCCGGAATACCGCGTTGCGCTGCAGGAACTGCACCATCCGCGTAGTCACCGAACAACCGAGAAACGACCCGCGATAAAACCGCCGCACAATCCGCGCCGCAAATTCCAGTTCCAGCGAAAACGAAGCACGCACCCGCGAAGGATACAGTTCCGGGCAGCCCTCCGCAATCGACCGGCCCAGCAATTCGCCAGAGCGCATCGCGTAAAACAATCCCTCGCCCGTCAAGGGATCCACCCAAGCCGCCGCGTCGCCGCACATTGCCCAATTTTTCCCAATCACCGCGCGGTCGGCAAGCGTGCGCACCTGCGGGGATGGCAAGACGTGGCTGTAGAACTTGGCGTTTTCCGTGGCGAATTTTTCCGCCTCCGCGAACGTGTGCAGGTGCGAACGAAGCTCGCTGCTGGTATGCGACGCCATGCTCCCGCAAATTCCCAGCGAAATGTGATCCGCGCGCGGAAACGACCAGATGTAACCCTCAAAATCCGGCAGAAACTTGATGATGATCTCTTCGGCGGTTTCCGGCACGAAGTAGCCTTGCGTCATCTCCAGTTCATCGGCCGAAAGCGCCCGCGTGCCCGGCAACGTCTCGTTGCGCGCACCCGAAGCCAACGCAATAAAATCCACCGTTCGCCACTCGCCCTCGATGCAATACCGCGGCTTTTCCGTTGTAGTGTCGATCTGTTGCACGCGGCGCTGGTGCACTTCGCAGCCCGCTTCGCGCGCCCGGTCCAGCAACAGCCCGTTCAGCACCCGCCGCGAATAAATCACGATCGGATGCTTCAAATCGAGTTTCGCCCGCTGGTTTTCCGCGCTGATAATCTCGACGTTGCGCACCAGTTTTTTCGGAAGCGGATTGTCCAGCAGAAAAGGGAAGTGCTGCGTGGCTTTATACGTCAGCCCGCCGCCGCACGGCTTTTCCCATGCCAGCCGTTCGTCAAAAATGTTTACGGAGTGCCCCGCGCGAGCAAGTTGTTCCCCGCACATGGCGCCCGAAGGTCCGCCACCGATGATGACAATGTCAGCCATTTGTTCGTTCTAGGTGAACTATGTTCGCGTCTCCGGCACAGGCGGGACAGGGCACTGGGCGGCCGGCCGCTCCTAGGACAAAGGAAAGAGCACCAGACTGAAGCCCGCTAAAAGTATAGCACCGAAGATTGCGGCGGCTGTGGGGGAAGCAGTGCGATGGCGTACCAATCGTGCACCCAGCCGCATGAACAGAAAAAACAGCGCAAAGTAGGGCATCAGCAGCACCGCCAGGATCTGTCCGCTGTGCAGCACGAAGGTGCCGAACACCAGCACCAGCCATGCCAGCAGAATTGCAAGGTAGTCGATGCCCAGCCGTTTGCGCGGTTCACTGACCGGGCCGAGTAGGACTTCCAGGGCATACAGGAAGAGAAACGCGGCAAGGAAGAACAGCGGAAAGCGTCCCCATCTCTGTAGGGTCAGCCACGCGCTTGTCACAGTAAGATCAAACCATCCCGTAACCAGCAAATGCAGGATCACCGCACCCGCGGCTGCGCCCAGCAACGCGCCAGGTTTGGCAGCGAGTTTCCGCATCGCCAGTTTGGGATGCAGCAACAAAAGACCGACGCCTGTCAGCAGGAAAAAGCTGGCTAGATAATCGCCTTCAAACAATCGCAGCACACGAAGCGGAATAAAGTAGCGAAGAACAGAAATCGCAACAATCGACGCAAGCACCATCTCGGCCAGAAATCGCAGCGTCCCGGGAACTTGCAAATCGCCCGCAGTCTCTTCGGGTGCCACCTGCGCCAATTCCCGCAGAAACGGCCCCGAAAGCAGCAGAATACCCACAAATCCAAGTACGCCGCCGCCGAGATAAAGCAAACTCGGAAGCTGCGCCGGATTCGACATATTCAGCGCCCGCGCGGCCCACGCTTGCGCCAATTTCGCCGCGCCCGGAGAAAACAACACGCTCACGTGCGACTGCCCGGGCAGGGCATGAAACTGAATCGTTGAATCGGTGATTCCCGCCACCAGATCTTCGGCGTTCGCCGCCAATCCCTTCGGCTCAAATTGCCCTGCGGTGATTAAAGTATTTGGCAGGATGGCCGGTGGATTGTGAAATAACAGCTTTTCCGGCGTCACGCCGTGCGCGGCTTTCATCGGCGCCGGCGAAAAGGCAATCACTCCTGCGGGCCGGAATTCCGGGGCAAGCCGTAGCGCGATCGCTCCTCCCATGGAATGCCCGGCCAGAATCGTGTGGTCCGGCACGATCAGCCCGCGCGCCGAAAGTCCACGCAGTAAAGAGCGACCGCAGTCCTCCGCGTTGTCTGGAGTGAACCGCCCAGCCGTCCGGCCGTGCCCGGGGAGGTCGGGGACGTACACCGTCAATCCTAGCTCGGCAAAGCTCCGCGCCAGATACCGCATGATGTACTTGTTCGCTGCCAGCCCGTGAAACAGCACCACGACGCCCGTGTTCACCGGTGCGGGAATCTCGCGTTTCTGAATGATCGTCATGTCCACGCGGCAAGCGCCCGCCACCGCGTTCACGCGTTTTTCCGTGTAGCCCCGCGCACCCGCGTAAGTCCAAAGCGCCCCTACAATTAAACACGCAATTCCCGCCAGTGCTTGCCAGACCGGTTTGCTGCTCATGCGCTGCGCCCGCCGCCCCAGCGGCCTTCCCGGGCGGCATGATAGAATTGAATTTCACACGGATTCACGTTGGCGCCGTCACAAGCGAGCATGGAGAACCTTTGCACCCCGCGGTTTTGACTCTCGAACAACTCATTCTGCGGTTTGGCCCGGGGAAACGCAACGGGCGGCGCGTGGTGTTTACCAACGGTTGCTTCGATCTTTTGCATCCCGGCCACATCCAATTGCTGGAAGCGGCTCGCGCGAAGGGCGATGCACTGGTTGTCGGCCTGAATAGCGACGATAGTGTCCGCACGTTGAAAGGCGCCGGGCGTCCCGTGATTCCCGAGCAGGAACGCGCGGAAATTCTAGCGAACTTCGAATGCGTTGACGCGGTAGTCGTCTTCGATGAACTAACGCCGCAAAAGACAGTGGCCGCGCTGTTGCCCGATGTTCTGGTGAAAGGCGGCGACTGGCCCGGCAACCAGATCGTGGGGCGCGAAGAAGTCGAAGCGGCCGGGGGAAAAGTAGTCTTGATCGACGTAGTCGAAGGCTATTCGACAACAGAAATCCTGCGCAAGATACGCACGTAGTGGCCGACCTTTAGGTCGGTAACGTAGGTCAAGTCAGTTACGCTAAGCGTCCCGCGGTAAGCGCGGAACCTTGAAGCGCTAGAAAAAGTTTTGCAAGCAGCATGATACTGCCCGCGGTTAGAGAACGATTGGATCGATTGTTGCGCCACCCCTCCCTGGATGGCGCGCTGGGAGAACTACGTTCAGGTGCGGGCCTTGTCGGCCTTTCCGGCCTGCAAGATGTGGCGAAAGCTCTCACTGCGGCCTATTTCACGCACGAACTGCGCCGCCCCGCCTTCTTCCTTACCGAAAGCAATCGCCGCGCCGAAGATCTCGCCGAAAGCGTCCGTTTCTTCAGCCAGATTTTTCCCGGAGCCACTGGAGGCATCGCCGTCCTGCCCGCCTTCGACAATCTTCCCTGGGATTCGCAAGCTCCTCACGCCGACATTCTGGAACGCCGCGCAGCCACTCTTTACCGCCTGGCGAACGGTGAAGTTTCCCTTGTGATTGCGCCGATGGCTGCCGCGCTCTGGCGCTACCAGGATCCCTACGTCTACCTGACGCTCTCGCAAATCCTCGCCAAAGATTCCGAAGTCTCACACGAGACCCTCATCAAGCATCTCGGCAGCATCGGCTACGCCCGCACCGAAATGGTGGACCTCCCCGGCCAGTTCGCGGTGCGCGGCGGCATCATCGATGTTTTCTCTCCCGAAGCCCTTCGCCCGGTGCGCATCGAACTCCTCGGCGACACGGTTGAATCCGTACGCGAATTCGATCCGCGCACCCAGCGATCCGTCGCTCCTGTGAATAAAACCACCATCCTGCCGCTGGCTGAATGGAGCGTCCCCGCGCCCGGCAGCCGTGAAGCCGAAGAGTGGGAACCGGGCCGCTGGATGGGTGCAACATCGGAAGCAGGCGGCAGCGCGCTCTTGGAACTCGCCGAAAGCTCGCTGAAACCGATTGTTTTCTTCGATGAGCCGCTGGCGCTCCGTGATGCGGCGAGAAAATTGTGCGAAGTGGCCACCGAAAATTACGAACGCCACGGCCACGCGAATTCGCCCGAAGTCTCACACTATTTCTGGAGCGAACAGGACTGGGAACGGGTGCTGGTGAAGACTTCGCGGGTCGAAGTCGAGCAACTGAACCTCGCACAAAACGGCGGCCAGCGCTTTGAGCTCAGTTCGCGGCCAAGCACTCGCTTCCACGGCGATGTTGTCGCCTGCGTCGGCGATGTGAAATCGCAACTCGCTTCCGGCGGCACCGTGTATCTCACCGCCGCCAGCCTCGGCGAACTCGAACGCTACGCCGACATCTGCCGCGAATACGAAGTCCCCTACGTGCTCGGCGAAACCGAAGAAGCCGCCGCAGGCTTCACCGCCGAAAGCGCCACGGAAAGCGCCGCCCTCGTTCTTGTCCGCGCGCCGTTTGCCCAGGGCGTTTCGTTTCCCGATGCAAAGGTTACCATTTACGGCAACGCGGATTTGTTCGACGTAACGCCGTCCGTCGAACGCCCCAGCCGCAAGATCCGCACCAGCGGCTTCTTCGCCGATTTCGCCGAGCTGAAACCCGGCGACTACGTGGTCCACGTGGATCACGGTATCGGCCAGTTCGAGGGCCTGCGGCTGATTGAATCCGAGGGCCGCCGCGGCGAGTTCATGCTGCTGCGCTACGCGGACGATGCCCGCCTCTACGTTCCGCTCGAACGCATGGACCTGGTACAGAGCTACCGCGTCGTGGAAGGTACGGAACCTACTCTGGACAAACTCGGCGGCACAGCCTGGGCCACGCGAAAAACGCGCGTTCGGAAATCGCTGGAAGACATGGCCGACCAGTTGCTAGCCCTTTATGCCGAGCGCAAAACGGCCGAGGGCTTCGCGTTTTCTCCGGACGGCGCCTGGCAGCGCGAATTTGAAGATGCCTTTGAATTTGAAGAAACCGCCGACCAGTGCACCGCCATCGCGGACATCAAAAAAGATCTCGAAAAAGCGACGCCGATGGATCGCCTGCTCTGCGGCGACGTCGGCTACGGCAAAACCGAAGTCGCCATGCGCGCCGCGTTCAAAGCTGTGGCCGATGGCAAGCAGATCGCCGTCCTCACGCCCACCACGGTCCTCGCCTTCCAGCACTTTGAAACTTTCAAGAAACGCTTTGCCGCCTTCCCCACGCGCATCGAGATGCTGAGCCGTTTCCGCACCGCCGCCGAACAAAAGGTAATCCTCGCCGACCTCGAAGCAGGCAAAGTGGACATCGTCATCGGCACCCACCGGCTGCTTTCCAAGGACATAAAATTTCAGGACCTGGGCCTGCTCATCGTCGACGAAGAGCAGCGTTTCGGCGTCGCCCACAAGGAACGCTTGAAAGAGATGCGCAAAAACGTCCACGCGCTCGCTCTTTCTGCCACTCCCATTCCGCGTACGCTGCACATGTCCCTCGTCGGCTTGCGCGATATGTCACTGATCGAAACGCCTCCGCGCGACCGCCTGGCAATCCAAACCTCCGTCGCGCCCTTCAGCGAAGAACTTGTCCAGCGCGCCATCGAAAATGAGATGGCTCGCGACGGCCAGGTCTATTTCATCCACAACCGCGTCGAATCCATCTACTCGCTTGCCTCGCTGGTCAGCAAACTTGTACCGAAGGCCCGCGTCGTCGTCGGTCACGGGCAGATGGGCGAAAAAGAGCTGGAAGCGGTGATGCTGAAATTCATCCGTGACGAAGCCGACGTCCTTGTTGCCACCACCATCGTCGAAAACGGTTTGGATATTCCCCGCGCCAACACCATCCTCATCAATCGCGCCGACCGCCTTGGCCTCGCCGAGCTCTACCAGTTGCGTGGCCGTGTGGGCCGCTCGCACCACCGCGCTTATGCCTATCTTTTGGTGCCCACCGAAAAAATCCTCTCCGACATCGCCCGCAAACGCCTGGCCGCCATGAAAGAGTTCAGCGAATTGGGCGCCGGCTTCCGCATCGCCGCGCTCGATCTGGAACTCCGTGGCGCCGGCAACCTCCTTGGCCGCCAGCAGCACGGCTACATCGAATCCATCGGCTTCGATCTCTACGTCCAAATGCTCGAAGGCGCGGTCGCCAAGCTCAAGGGGGAAGAAACCATGCCCGAGCTTCGCACCACGCTCAGCCTCGGCATGGATGTCCGCATCCCGCAGGAATACATCCCCAGCGAAAACCTACGCCTCCGCACCTACAAGCGCGTCTCCTCCATCGCAACCGAGGCTGAAAAACAGGACGTGCACAAGGAACTCGAAGACCGTTTCGGCGCCATGCCCAAATCCGTAGAAAACCTTTTGGAGTACGCCATGCTCAAATCCATCAGCGAGAAGTTGCGCATCGCGTCGGTGGAGCGCCAGGGAACGCGGGTTGCGCTCAGGTTCCATCCCGAAACGCAACTCGACCCCGCCGCCGTGGTCAAAGTGGTGCGTTCCCGCAAGGGCATTAAGCTGGACCCCAGCGGCGTGCTCTGGATGGAGCTCCAGCGCGGGGAATCTGTTCCCGGGGCGCTCAGAAACGTATTGCTCGGTTTGCAAGGAGGAGGCTAAACTCTTTCCATGGTGAAAATAATGAAGAAGACTGCGTTGCTGGCCGGCTTGCTGTTTGCCATGCCGCTGCTGGCCCAGAACCCGCCGGCGGATCCCCCCTCCAATCCCACGCCGCAGGAAACTCCGCCGACGCAGAAGCCGCCATCGCTGGAAGCCCCGCAAATGGCCGCGCCGGAGCCGGAGAAGGAACAGCCGAAGAAGCCCGCGACGCCCGCTGCCAAGCCGGCCGCCAAGCCGGCCGCCAAGCCCGCCTTGTCTGGTGAAGGGAAAGTGGTCGAAGAAATAGTCGCGCGCGTGAACAACGAAATTATCACCACCTCCGAGCTCCAGAAGGCGCGCTCGGCCGCTGCGGAAGACGCTCAACAGGAATGCAACGGGCGTTGCACTCCTGAGCAGTTGCAAGTCGCGGTGGAAGACCGCCAGAAATTTGCCCTGCGCGATTTGATCGACCAGTCGCTGCTGGCCCAGCGCGGCAAGGACATGGGCATCAACGTCGAGGGCGACGTCGTAAAACAGCTCGACACGATCCGCATCCAGAACAAGCTGGAAAGCATGGAAAAACTGGAAGCCGCGGTCACCAAGGAAGGCCTGAACTGGGACGACTTCAAGAGCAACATCCGCAACAAGCTCCTGACGCAGGAAGTCATCCGCCGCGAAGTGGGTTCGCACATCAACATCGGCCGCGACGACGCAATGAAGTATTACGAAGCGCACAAGAAAGAATTCGTGAAGCCGGAGCAGGTGGCGCTGCGGGCGATTGAAATCAGCACCGAGGGGAAGCAGGAGGCCGAGCTTGCCGAACTGAAGAAGAAAGCGGAAGGACTGCTGCAGCGCATCAAGGACGGTGAAGATTTCGCCACACTGGCGAAGCGCTTTTCCGACGGCAGCACCGCGCAGCAGGGCGGCTTTTTGGGAACATACAAACGCGGCGAGCTGGCGAAGCAGCTGGAGGACCAGGTTTTCGGGATGAAGAAGAATCAGCTGACCGACGTGATCGAAACCAAGCAAGGCTTCCTGATTCTGCAGGTGCTGGAGCGCTACGAAGAAGGCGAGCAGCCGTTTGAAAAAGTGGAAAATGAAATCATGGACCACCTCTACAGCGAGCGCATGGAGCCCGGCTT
>Ga0210403_10003184_pt1 | contig 14522 bp, 15 predicted proteins | sample IncBWC19MmetaG_FD_150863 | JGI IMG/M metagenome (GOLD analysis project Ga0210403, IMG submission 150863) | Forest soil microbial communities from Barre Woods Harvard Forest LTER site, Petersham, Massachusetts, United States - Inc-BW-C-19-M | ecosystem: Environmental > Terrestrial > Soil >... | reverse complement strand
GACATATTCGACGCCGGCACGGTTGTACCAGCTGCGGTCGAAGATGACGATTTCGCCTCCGGCCGGAAACCGCTCCATGTAGCGCTGCATAAACAGCTGGGATTTTTCCCGATCAGAAGGTGCGGGGAGGGCGACGACGCGGAACACACGCGGGCTGACCTTTTCGGTGATCGCCTTGATCGTGCCGCCCTTGCCGGCGGCATCGCGGCCCTCGAACAGGACGATGACCCTGAGCTTCTTTTCCTTCACCCATTCCTGCAGGTGGCAGAGTTCGACCTGGAGCTTGCGCAGCTCCTTCTCGTAATCCTTTCGCTTCATCCGGGATGAAGCTTCTTCTTCCGTTGCTGCCATCAATCGCCCCAGGCGATGACGATGCTGATGTCGCCGGGCATGCCGCCCGGGAAATCGACGATCTGGTAGCGGATGCGGTAGCCGCGCGGTTTCAGGTAATCGAACCAGAGTTGATATATCTCGCGCGGTATTCCGGTGAGCGTCTTCTCCCATCCCGGCTCCTGCTGATTGATGGCGCGGCCATTATCGGTGCATAGCGAGTTCGGAAACCGGTAAACCTGCACCTCGGTCAGGCCATTGCGCACCGCACGCTGGATCACCGTCGAGGCAAGCTTGACCTTTTCATCCTCGGTCAAGCCGGAGGGCTTGCTGAGCCTTTCGATCAGCGCCCGCTTTTCCGCCTCGGTCGCGGTCAGCCGTCGGGCATATTCGTCGGCTTTTTCGGCCTCGTGGATTGCGGCTCGTCTCTGGATTTCCGCTGCCGAGGGCAGCAGGTCGTCAATATTCTCGGACATGGCTGGTCCTTCCCTGGCGATTGTCCCTCCTGGACGCCAGTTAGCGTCCGCCGCGAGGGCGTTGCTTTGATTCAGATCAAGCATGCCGGCCGCCTTGCCATTTCTGATGGCGATGACATCGGCGGATCGGCAATGCGACGGGAGAGGGTATGGATCGGTACTTCAAGGGCGCGATGGCCGCTGCGGCGCAGAGGCGCACGCCGTCGATCTTGACGGCGCGTGGGCCACCAATGCGGACGAATGCAGTCGCGTCCTCGTCAGAAAGGGGCACGCGAACCAGATCGGGTTTGCCGCAACTTCCGAGCAGTACGGCGGCGGCTTCATCGTCGAGGCCGACCGCCTCAGGGGGAAAACCACCAGCTGCAAGATCAAGACCAGGAAAGAGGAAGGCGAGCTGATCAATATTGTCGCGGGCCGTGCCAGCGACATCATGCTCTCGAACGTCCAGTTCAGCCTGAAGAGTATCGAGCCGAACAAGATTGCGCGGGTCTTTCCCGGCATCATGGATATGGAGATCAACTAATACCGCTGCGCGATCTGAAAAGAGGTGCGAGTTGCCGAGCCTGCGTGAGGAGGATCGATCGATCGTCACGCAAGGTCGCGGCGCCACCGCAAAATGCCAGGGAGACCGTTCTTGACAGCAACACCTAATCCGATCGCGACAACGCACATGCCGTTCTTCATCACGGCGCCGGGCGAAACCGATGTTCTCTTCAACATTACGTTGTGGTTTGTCGTCGCATGCATCATTCTGACGGGTGTGGTTTTCTTTACTATCCACTCGCTTCCGGAACGAATGGCGCACAAGTCGCAGAAGATCCTATTCGACCTGATCGCCTTGCTCTGCCTGCTCGCGCTGCTCACGCACGAACACCTTTTTTGGTTTATAGCGATCGTGCTTGCCTTCATCCCCATTCCGGACTTCCTGACCCCGGTAAACCGCATCGCAAGTTCAGTGGTAGCCATGGCTGGGCAGCAAGCCAGCGAGAAGGAAGCCGGCGAGAAGCCGGCGGATGTTTCGGCTTCCACCTCGCCGGAGGCTGCGAAAGTCGGCGAACCCCAAGTCGGCGAACCCCAAGTGAAGAAGCAGGGAGCCCGTCATGCTTGAGCTCATGCTGTGCTCCTCGCTGACGCTGCTTCCGGATTTTCTGTTCCGCCGTTTTTGGCAAGGCAAGCGGCTCGGCAAAGAAATCACGTTATTCTCGGTCTGGTACGAGCTTCGCTGGGGCATCACGCTTTGCCTGATACTGACCGTGCTGCTGATCACCGTGGTGCTTTACAATCATCCCTCCTCGAAAAACGTCAATTCGCTGTTTCGAACCATATCGATCTTTGCAGAAACCGGCGGTCGGGTATCGGAGGTCTATGTCGGCTATCGCGAAAAGGTGACGAAGGGCCAGCCGCTGTTCAAGCTCGACGGTAAGAGACAGGAAGCCGACATCCAGACTGCTCGCGCCCACGTTGTCGAAGTAGAGGCAGGCATGGACACGGCCAAGGCCGATGTCCTGACAAGCCAGGGGAAGCTCGACGAAGCCAAGAGTGATTATCAGCAGGCGCTTGATGAATATAACACCAAGAAGAAACTGTATGAGCGCAATCCCGACGTTGTCGCAACGCGCGAGCTCGAGAAGCTGCAAGTGCTGGTGACGGCACGGCAAGGCAACGTCGACGCTGCGACTGCCACCAAACAGTCGGCGGAGACGCGCCTTTCGGTGGTGCTGCCGGCGCAGAAGGCGAGCGCGGAGGCGCAGCTCGCGGCAGCTCAGGTCGAGCTGGAGAGAATGACGATCCGTGCTGGCGTCGACGGACGGGTTGATCAGTTCGTCCTGAGGCCGGGCGACGTCGTGCAGCCGGCGCCGGTCACCCGGGCCGCGGGAATTCTCATCCCCGAGGGCGCGGGCGAAGCGCGGCTGTTCGGCGGATTCGACCAGATCGAAGCCCAGGTGATCAAGGTTGGCATGATTGCCGAGGCAACCTGCATCTCCAAGCCCATGACCATTATTCCGTTGGTCGTCGCAAGTGTGCAGGACGTCATCGCGGCCGGCCAGATATTGCAGACCAATCAGCTGACCGACATGGCGAAGCTCGGTGCTCCGGGCACGGTCACGGTTTTTCTCGAACCTCTCTACGAAGGCGGGCTCGACGATGTTCCGCCAGGCAGCAGCTGCATTGCAAATCTCTATTCCGATCACCACGAAGAACTTGAATCGAAGGACATCGGTTCGCTGGAGAAAGTCTATCTGCACATCGTCGACACGGTAGCTCTCATTCACGCGTTGGTCCTTCGTATGCAGGCGGTTCTCCTGCCGCTGAAGGCTTTGGTGTTCGGAGGGCATTGAGCGGTGGAAGGATTTTCTGTAAAACATTGACGCTCGATGCGCGACGCGAATCCGTCCGGCCCGCAAATGTCTCCGCCACCGTGAGTGCCGCATGGTTTCAATGGCAATGCCAAGATGGCTCCGCTTTGTCCTGGTCGCCGGCGTCGTCGTTCTGGTCGCGGGGGCGGGTCTCTTCGGTTATCGCTGGTATTCCCGACCGACGACGCTGACCATCGCGGTCGGCTCACTCGATGGTGAGGCCCCGAAGCTCGTGTCCGCGCTGGCAAGCCGGCTTGCCGCAGCGAACGCGCCGGTACGGCTCAAGCTGGTGGAAACCCCCGGCGCGATCGAGGCCGCCGATCTGTTTTCGTCTGGCAAGACCGACCTTGCCGTCGTCAGAGGCGACGTCGGCGACCTGTCGCAGGCACAGGCCGTCGTCATCCTCGCGCACGCCGTCGTGTTGCTGGTTGCGCCGCCGGGATCCTCGATCGCCGAGGTCGCGGACCTGAAGCGTTCCAGCGTCGGAGTGGTCGGCGGCGAAATCAATCGGAAAGTCGTCGGCGTTCTCACCCAGGAATACGATCTGGGCCGCGCCAATGTGACGTTCCGCAATCTCGCGCCCGCGGAGACGCGTCGGGCGCTTGATGCGAGGGAAGTGCGCGCGATCCTGCTTGTTGTTCCCCTGACGGAAAAATACCTGACGCTGGTGCGAGGCCTGTTCCCGCAAAACCCGAAGACCGCGCCGGTGCTCATTCCCATCGAGGCGGCCGGCGCTATCGCCGAGAAGCAGCGCGCCTACGAAAGCTTCGATATCCCGAAGGGCACGCTGCGAGGCTCGCCCCCCGTGCCGAGCGACGACCTGACCACGCTCCGGGTTTCCTTCTATCTGGTTGCCAGGAAAAAGCTCGACAACGATCTGGTCAGCGATTTGACGGAAGCGTTGATGAAGGCGCGCAGGGATCTCCTTGGCGAATTGCCGATCCTGGGGCAGATGACTGCGGCGAGTACCGACTCCGATGCCTATCTGCCGGTTCATCCGGGTGCTGCCGCCTTCTACAATGGTACGGAGCAGAGTTTTTTGGACAAATGGGGAAACGTCATCTTTCTGACGCCCATGATTTTCGGAGGTCTCGTCTCCGTGGCGGCCGCGGCCTGGAAATTCCTTCGCGAGGGCGAGCCGCGGAACGGTGAAGAGGCCCTGGATTCGCTCTATGCGCTCGGAGGCCGCATACGGTCAACGCAGGCGGAGGCAGAACTGTCCGATATCGAGCGCGAGATCGACAGGGTGCTTCAGGCCGAGCGCGCCCGGAGTGCGGCAGGAGACGAAAATGCGCTCGATGCCACGACCTTGAACGTCGCCGCGCACCGCCTGCAGAGCCTGATCCATGATCGCCGGATCCTGCTTGCCGCGCAGCCGGGCAACAAATTTCAGGCGTGAAAGAGGTGCTGCCGCTGGCTCGAAAGCCTCGCATGTTGATGCGGCCAAAGCATTCGCTCGATCGGCTGCTGAACGCTGAAGGAGAGTGGCGTACATGACCTGATGGGCGGCATCACAGCCCAAGCTGCGGAAGAGATGCGCGGGTGAACGTTGAGATGCCCGGCGCGCGGCCCGGTCACGAGCTTTTTATCTCTTCGTTACCGCCTGCAGAGCTTCAAAATTGGGGCCGATATCCCAGATCTAGGTGAGATGATTGTCGTCATCTTATAGCGGGCCTGTTGTCTAACTGGGCTTCCTTCTCTAACCAGTGTTTGGAGCGAATATGGGCGAAATTATTCGATTTGTCCCGAAGTCTGAGCGCGAGCGGGGCCGCCTGATTCGAGAGGCCCGCGCGATATACGACAGCATCTTCCCGCCGGTCGATCCAGTCAGCGAGAAGCAGAACAAGGCACCAGTAAATCATGCGGTTAGCGGTGCCAATGCGCATCGTAACGACGGGATTCTCCTGTCGTGATCAAGATCATCGCCGTGCTCTGCAGTCTCTCCTCTCCGGTAAACTGCCACGAGCAGACCGTCACGACCTCGGACTTCGCTGAAGTCTCAATGCAATCCTGCCTGATGGGCGCGCCGCAGCTCGCGGAGTGGATGAAGCAGCATCCTGCCGAGCGCCTGGCGGCATGGCGCTGCGTGATCGGCAAACAGGATGGCCGGGGAGTTTAGAAGCAGCTTTCCTCGCGGGAGCTCGCGGCCAATCCGATCGACGACAGCGTAGCATCGCCATGTTGGTGGGTTCGTCGACCTCACCTATTTTTTGAAGATCTGTTTTGACCGGGCGTCGAACCTGGCTACAGGCCGGTCCATCTGCCAAAGCTCCACATCGTGCCTGTCCACGAGACGCCTGGCGGATTTGATGGCGGAGTTATCATCGATACAATCCAGCTGAACCACTCCAATGGATCGGTCGTGTAGCCCAACGATATATGCACGATAGACCGGCATCTTGGACTCCGAGTGGTGCGAACGCCTCGTTGGGACAAGCCAACTACGCGATGAGGACATCGCCCCGGTTCATCGGAAACGCTTGCGATGAAGCACTTATGATCCCGCAGATTGATCCAAGCCGTGCTTTCGCCGCCATTTCGGGCCGGGGCCCCGCATATAGTGATCTTCGGGGCGGTATCGCACGGGCGCGCCGTCATTCCCCAGAAGGAATCGGAATACGGCCAAAGCTGCTTTTCGAACCAGGCCCTTCGGATCTCTGGCAAAGGCTGGGTGGATCATCTTCTGTCTCCATCACCATCGCAGGCGAATGCTTGCCTAGAAGATGAAGGCGAAGGCATATGAATTCGAGAGGGAGCGCTGTGTCCTTTTATAAGAGCGGAATAGGCCGCTCAACCGCAGGCATCCCTCCGATCATCGATGCCTCCGCTCAAGCAATGGTACGGTCACCTCGCCATTCTGGCGGCGAGTGCTGCATGCGCCGTTGCTTACGGGTTCTTTAGCTTGGCTATCGGAATTGCATGCAGCTCCTATACGACGGACGTTGCAGCGCTCTCGAAATTATATCCCGTCCGGAAGATATTGGCCCAGTGAGTCAAGCAATCTCGAATGACGCGCCGTCCGAAGACCTGCAAACGAGCAATGCGATGGGGCTGAAGTTTTGCCGTTTCGCAAACGATCGGTCTCCACAGCCCTCGGTCGGCCTGACGTTCGAGAACGAACGAGAACAGGTGATGTCATGTCTTCCTCTCAGGTTACCACTGGCGACAGAATTATTGATCCGATGATCGCGCTCGCGGGCTGCTCAACACGGCAGCGCATCGTGGTAGCCGGCTCAAAGAGCATGGAAGTGATGCTGGAGTTGCATCGGCGCGGGTACTTGCTGGCGGCGGCGACGGGCAATTGCGGCCGTCCAGCCGGTCAATACGACGTTGCGCTTGTGGATTGGCGGCGACGCACGCTTCATGCGCTCGAGGCGACGATGGACTGGTTGGTGAATTTCCTCCGCCCTAGCGCTGTGCTGGTGGTTTGGGTTGACGCTCAGAAAGCGGCAGTGAACGCCAGCCTTCGCGCCTCGGTGGAGAAGCGCGGCTTCGTCATCGTAGACGGCACCGTGCACGAATGCGGCTGTGCCCTTTCGGCGCGGCGATTGCAGTCCTATCCGGCCCAAAAGGCGGCATAGCGCGGCGCCAGATTAAGGTTGCTCAGGATGGATGCGATTACGGATAGTTCTGTCGGCTCCTCGAAAGGAAATCAAAATGGCCAGGCCGAAGGTGCGACGCGCCATCATTCGCGAGTGGATGTCACTTGCGCGCGAGAAACGACAATGCAGCCACCAGGCACTGGCCTTCGCAAACGCCGCGATCCAACGACACAACCTGCCACGCAGCCGGCTAACGCCGCGCGACGTGATCATGCGATGGCTGCGGCCACGCACCGGACGACCCTGATGTAAGGTAGAGGTTGCCCGGAGGCTTCCGAGTGCGGCCCGGTTCTATCTTCGATGGCACGGGAGGGCAATGAGGCAACACCGACAAGGCCATTGATTGTCGCGCACTTCGGGGAGGCCTCCCACGAACGCACTTCCTGCGCAATCTCCGCCATTCCGCCCAACCAAGCGGCCATCAGTGCCCTGTTCTGGAGAATGAAACCGGCACCAGGCAGCGACGCATCTGTAACATGGATTCGACCAGCGCCAATCAAACGGGCATAGGCAAATCATCTGCCAATGGCATTCGCATGCCGTCTACCAAGAATTTCAACAATGGTTGCGCGAGTGCTTTCTCAGCCGTGTCGTCCCCAAGCACCACGATCTCGGTCATCGGCAAAGGCGGCCAACTGTCTGGCACATTGAGGGTCTGCATTCCCTCCTGAATGAAGGAACGCCCGCCGGCAACGGCGGCCTGTACGCCCATCAAGCTGCTCACCGTGCATGCCGTTACCCAATCCTGTCGCGCTGCATCGAGCGTTGTGAACATCAGTTCCCGATAACTGCAAGGCGGTCGGAGCAGGACGAGCGGCAACGGCCGGTCCAGCTTGAGGCGGAACTCGGGGGCGGCAAACCATACCATCGGTTCGCGCCATATGACGCGTCCGCGCTCGTTGAACTCTCTCGTCGCGATGACGAGGTCCAAACTGCCTTGTTCAAATTCCCGCAACAGGTCGTACGTGAGGCTGGTGTTGATGTCCAACTGGATGCCGGGATGTAATCGGAGAAAGCGCGCCAGGAGCCTCGACAGCTGCAGCGGAACGAAGTCCTCGCAGATCCCGACTCGCAGTCGACCGGTTGTCTGGGGTCCCCGAAGCGAACGTATGATTTCGTCATTCAGGTCCAGCAATCGCCGAGCTCCGATCAACAATTGACCGCCGGCGCCCGTGAGCGAGAGTGATCGACTGGTCCGGTCGAACAATGGGTATCCAATGAGATCCTCGAGCCTGCGGATCTTCTGGCTCACGGCAGACTGTGAGCGCCCAACGACGTCTGCGGCGGCCGTGAAACCTCCCGCATCGGCCACCGCGACGAACGCGCGGAGCAGATCTGGATCAAGGTCGCGCATGGCGCATCCATTAGGTTTGCAACTAGGCGCATTCAAACTATGCGTTTTCCTTCTTGCTGCCAAGGGGCGATAAATCCGCTGGATGGCGGGATACAGCCGCCTTGTTCCGCAGCGGTGTTGATCGAAGCCACTTCGTGGGCGGCAAAAGGTCTATTCGAAGCAGGAGGTCAGCAACCATGGCAAGGTATACCGCAGCCGATCCGCTGGGGCAGCTCTCACTGCGGAATGAGCAGCCGTTCCCGGACGGTTTTCATTTTCTTCCTGGTTATCTCGACGAGCCGGCGCAGTTGTCGCTTGCGTTGGACATTGGCCGCGTCCTTCAGAATGCGCCACTTTTCCAGCAACGGATGCCGCGTACTGGAGCGCCGCTGAGCGTGCGGATGTCAAACGCCGGCGAGTATGGATGGGTAACAGATCGGGAAGGCGGCTATCGATATCAAACCACGCATCCGATGACCACTAAGCCTTGGCCTCCAATTCCTTTACGACTGCTCGATCTGTGGACAGAGCTCACCAATGACGAGCAAAAGCCCAATCTCTGCTTGATCAATTACTACGATGCCGACGCACGATTGGGACTTCATCAAGATCGGGGAGAATCCAGCCTTGACGCGCCGGTCGTATCGATTTCGCTGGGAAACGATGCCTCATTTGTTCTCGGCGGCCTGTCGCGGAAGGAACCGACGCGTCGCCTCTTGCTCCACAGCGGTGACATCGTCTGGTTCGGAGGGCCTTCGCGCCTGATTTTTCACGGCGTCGAAGGAATCGAACCCGGTCCTTCGAAAGTCCTGCAGGAAATTGGCTTCCCCTCCGGAAGAATAAATCTGACTCTGCGGCGAATAAATCCGACGGCGGTGCCGAAATGACCAAGGTTCGCGGCAAATTACTTTCGATGTCGCCGAGCAGATCAGGCGCGGGTTATGGAAACGGTGAACCGCAGGCGCGTGCTGCGAGCATCCGCCGCTACGCTGGAAATGACGGGCCTCTCTCACTTGTCACCCTAGCTCTGACACTCCAAGGCGGGCCGAGGATCTTATTATCGTCAGAAGTGCCTCGGGGCAGGGCGGGTATTTCAAAAATTTTCATGCGGACTGGGAAGCCAGGAATTGACGCATTGCGTATTGGGGTTTGACCGATAATCGTGACCTCAGAGAACGGGATGCATTCCACAAATTCAGTTCGCAGCAGCCAGATCCTCCTGCGGCGATGTTCAGCGCGCCGGGCCATCGGGATACTGTCTGGTCCGACGTGAAGGGCAGCGTCGCTCACTCGCGGATGATCAGATGGGCTGGTGGCGTCGCGGCATCGCATGCGATCGACAGGGTCTCTGGCGCGACCGAAGTTCGCACGCGTTCGGTCGAGTTGCATTTTTCGTGGAATGCCGGTGTTGCAGGGGCCGAAGCGGAGTCCGGCAAGCGCGTCTGGGTCTACAAGAACAGGCCTCGTTATGGCTTCATTTTGCCGCCCGGTACGAATGTGGAATTCAGAATCAAGGAAAAGCCGAACTACCGCTTTCTCGCGATGGAATTTGAGCACGCTTATCTCCTGAAGACCGCGGAACTCCAGCATCTGAATACGGTAGAGTTCGTCGAGGCATGGGAGCACGACCATCCGCTGACCTGGCATCTGGCCGAGGCCATCTTCGAGGAGTGCGAGAGTGGAGCCCGGCAGGGCCTGCTCTATTTCGAGAGCGCAGCGACGCTTCTGGCGCTGCACGTTGTCCGCAACCTGTCGAACCAAGCTCGTGTAACGAATGTTGTCAATCGCGGTGGACTGGCGCCCGCGATCCTTCGCCGGGTCCGCGACTACATGATCGATCGTCTCGGCGATGACATATCGCTCTCGGAGCTTGCCGCAATCGGTGGCTTGTCGGCCAGCCATTTTGCGTTTGCGTTCAAGCAGTCCATGGGGATTTCTCCGCACAGTTGGTTGCGCCGTGAGCGCATTGATACGGCAAAGGCGCTGCTCCGCAGCCGCGATTTGAATTTGTCGTTCATTGCCGCAAGCGTTGGCTTCGCCAATCAAGGTGCCTTCGGGGTCGCGTTCCGCAAGGAGACGGGGATGACTCCGACTGCCTGGCGGCGGCTGCATAGCTCGTGATTTCCGGTAAGCAAATCCAGACGTAACTGCGCCCGCAACGCTTGAAACGCGCCTTCCGCACCTTGATCGCGCGAGGCGAGGCGCCGCTTCGCTCACACTCGCACCAGATACATTCAATCGACCAGCTTGATCACGGCGAGGTGACGGGCGGCGTCTTTGTGCGCCGGTCGGGCGTGATCTGCCCTTGCCCGGGAATGCGGCCATTCTCATCGTTGGTTCAAAACGTCGACGTTTTTCGTTGGATCACGATAAACGCAAGCTCGTCACTTCATGGGCGCTTTCCATCGGGCAAAACCGCGTCCATATGGCGACGCGAGCTGAAGATGAGCGTGTCGAACATCAAACTGAAAGCTACCGTTCCGACGTCGCTGAAAGCGGCATCGGAGCGGGAGATTGAAAACAAAGACCGCTGCTTCGGCCGTCGTAACCGGGGCGCTATCGAAATATCTCGGTGTTCGGGATGGTTCAGGAAGATGGTTTCCACCAGCCACATGCAACCAACCGCCAAGAGTTCTTAAGGAGAAGCTCGTTATGACAAGGACCGTCGCAGACCAATTCGTCGAGACCCTCGTAGCAGCGGGTATCAAGCGGATATACGGCATCGTCGGCGACAGTCTGAATGGATTGACCGACGCTATTCGTCGTCAAGGGACTATCGAGTGGGTCCATGTGCGCCACGAGGAGGTTGCAGCCTTTGCAGCGGGGGCTGACGCACACGTCACAGGAGAATTAGCTGTCTGCGCCGGCAGTTGCGGCCCTGGAAATCTGCATCTCATCAATGGTCTGTTCGATTGCCACCGCTCGCGCGTGCCGGTGCTCGGAATCGCGGCTCAGATTCCGTCGGCTGAGATAGGCGCCGGGTACTTTCAGGAGACTCATCCGCAGATCCTTTTCAAGGAGTGCAGTCATTATTGCGAGTTGGCCTCGAGCGCGAACCAGATGCCGCGCACGCTCGAGATCGCAATTCGGCAGGCAGTCGGCAACCGCGGCGTCTCGGTTGTGGTAATTCCGGGAGACGTTCTGCTGCAACCCGCTACGGAGGCGCCCCCCTCGAAAGCACAGGGTCTGCTGCCCGGTCGCTCTTTCGTAACTCCGACGCCCGCGGATATCAATCGTCTCGCGGCGCTTCTCAATGACGCCGATCGTGTCACCATGTTCTGTGGCTCCGGTTGTGAGGGTGCACATGATCAGCTGCTTGCGCTGGCCGGCCGCCTGAAGGCCCCCATCGTGCACGCCTTCAGGGGCAAGGAACACGTCGAGTGGGAGAATCCTTTCGATGTCGGCATGACCGGACTGATCGGGTTTTCCTCCGGCTACTACGCCATGCTCGATTGCGACGTCCTGCTGATGTTGGGCACGGATTTTCCGTATAGACAGTTCTATCCGAACGGGGGTGGCACCCGCATCGCGCAGGTTGACATGCGGCCCGAGCAGATCGGCAGGCGCACACCAGTCGATCTCGGTATCGTTGGCGACGTTCGCGTCACACTCGAGATGCTGACTCCGCTGATCGAGAAGGATCGCGCCAGCGTGCATCTGGATCGGGCGACATCGCACTATAAGAAGGCGCGAAAGGGTCTGGACGAACTGGCGGCCAAGCATTCCGGCCGGCGACCAATTCATCCGCAGCAAATTGCAAAGGCCATCAGCGACCAGGCAGCGGCCGATGCTGTCTTTACCTGCGATGTCGGTCTGCCGACAGTGTGGGCGGCGCGCTACCTGGCGATGAACGGCAAGCGGCGCCTGATCGGATCTTTCTGGCATGGATCCATGGCCAACGCGATGCCGCACGCGATCGGTGCCCAAAGGGCTCTGCCGGGCCGACAGGTGATATCGCTCTCGGGCGATGGCGGCTTCTCCATGTTGATGGGGGATTTTCTCAGTCTCGTGCAACTTGGTTTGCCGGTAAAGGTCGTCGTGTTCAACAATAGTGCGCTCGGCTTCATCCAAATCGAGCAGAAGTCCTCAGGATTCCTCGACTATGGCACGGATTTCAAGAACCCGAATTTTGCGGCCATGGCCGAGGCCCTCGGTGTCCGCGGAATTCGCATCGAGGATTCCGCCGATGTCGACAAGAGCATCGCCGCCGCGCTCGCCCATGATGGGCCGGTGCTTGTCGATGCGGTCGTGAGCCGGGCCGTGCTTCCTGTTCCTCCAGCGATCACTGTCGAAATGGCGAAGGGCTTCTCGCTTTACATGCTGAAGGCGGTGTTTAGCGGCCGCGGCGAGGACATCGTCGATCTGGCTCGAACGAACCTGTGGGCATGACGGGAGAGAACTACTGATGGACGCCACCGCACTTCTTCTCTCGCGGATTCAGTTCGGCTTCACGATCTCGTTCCACATCATCTTCCCGGCTTTTACCATCGGCCTCGTGGCGTGGCTGACCTTGCTTGAGGCGCTGTACCTGCGCACCGGCCGCAGAGTGTATCGGACACTTTTCGAGTTTTGGCTCAGGATATTCGGCGTCGCGTTCGGGCTCGGCGTCGTGTCGGGCATCGTCATGGGCTTCCAGTTCGGCACGAACTGGAGCGAGCTTTCAAGGATGTCGGGACCAATCCAGGGGCCGCTGCTGTCCTATGAGACATTCACCGCCTTCATGCTCGAAGCCAGCTTTTTCGGCATCCTGATTTTTGGTCGTCATCGCGTACCGCCGTGGTTCTATTTGTTCTCTGCCGCGATGGTGTCGCTCGGGACGACGCTCTCCGCGTTCTGGATAATGGTTAACAACAGCTGGATGCAGGTTCCGGTCGGCGATGCCGTGCAGAACGGCCAGTTTATTCCCCTTGACTGGACGAAGATCATCTTCAATTCGGTGGTTCTGGTCCGTTTCGGCCATATGCTGGTTGCCGCCTATCTCACCAGCGCGTTTTGCGTCGCCGCGACCGGCGCCTGGTATCGCTTGCGGTCCACCGATCTCGCCGAGGCGCGGGTTATGCTTCAGATGGGCCTGTGGCTCGCGGCGGTCCTCATTCCGGTCCAGCTTCTGCTCGGTCATCTGGTCGGCGATTACGTCCACGATCATCAGCCAGCGAAGTTTGCTGCGATCGAGGCGCGCTGGCATGATGAACAACCCGCTGGCGAGGTCCTGATCGCCCTGCCAGATCCGGCGACCGAGACCAATAAATACGAAATCAAGATTCCGATCCTCGGCAGCATTATCGCGAGCATGAGCCTGACCTCAAAGGAGGTGGGGCTGACTGATTTTCCACCGCGGGACAGGCCTCCGGTTCTGATACCGTTTTTCACCTTCCGCATCATGGTCGGCTGTGGCCTGATCATGCTGGCTCTCGCCTGGTTCGGTTCCTATCTCGGCTTCAAACGCCGCCTCGAGCGCAACCGCATCATGCTTTGGCTCGTCTTTCTTAACTTTCCATTGCCGTTCGTCGCGATTCTAACCGGCTGGTACACCGCGGAGATTGGCCGCCAGCCATGGGCTGTCTATGGCCTGCTACGCACGGCCGAAGCCGCAACGCCTTTCCTGACCGCGAATGCGGCAATGGCGACACTGATTCTCTTTGGCGCCGTGTATGCCTTCATCTTCTCATTCGGTGCCTATTACATCTATCGGCTATTGCGCGCAGGCCCCAGTGTCGCCGTCGTTCGATCCCTGCATGCCCCTTGGCCAAACCGCCCGATGTCGCTTGCCGAACAGGCGCCCACCGCTGCCGGCAGCTACAACAACACGGGAGAATAGTCATGGTCACGTTCTGGGTGGCGCTGCTCGCCATCAGTATCCTGATCTACCTTTTGCTCGACGGATTTGATCTCGGCGTCGGCATCTTGTCCGGTGTAACCGCGAGTGAAAGCGACCGGGGCGAAATGCTACGCGCGATTGCACCGGTTTGGGACGGAAACGAAACCTGGCTGGTCGTATCCGGCGTGATCCTTTGGGGAGCGTTTCCCGTGGTCTACGCGACGTTGCTGTCGGCATTCTACCTGCTGGTCATCGTCATGTTGCAGGGTTTGATCCTGCGTGGCGTGGCGTTCGAATTCCGCAACTAGTATCCGCGGACGCGTTGGATCTGGGATCTCAGCTTTGCTGGAGGCTCCCTGATCGCGACTTTCGCGCAAGGCGCGATGGTCGGCTCCCTGGTGGAGGGCTTGCCATTCACGAACGGCCAGTATTCCGGTGGAATATTCGGTTGGCTGACTGCGTTCTCGGTGTTGTGCGGGATCGGACTTTGCCTGGGTTACGCCCTCCTTGGCGCCTGCTGGCTGGTCCGCAAATGCAAGGGCAAGGTCCACAACAGAGCGCGTCGTCAAATCCGTGTGCTCGCGGGCGCGGTCCTGGCGTTCCTGG
>Ga0210403_10003183_pt1 | contig 14526 bp, 23 predicted proteins | sample IncBWC19MmetaG_FD_150863 | JGI IMG/M metagenome (GOLD analysis project Ga0210403, IMG submission 150863) | Forest soil microbial communities from Barre Woods Harvard Forest LTER site, Petersham, Massachusetts, United States - Inc-BW-C-19-M | ecosystem: Environmental > Terrestrial > Soil >... | reverse complement strand
GGAGGGCGCGAACAGGTCAGAGGGTTTTTGCTACAAGACCTCGCCTTGGCGGCAAAGATCGCGGGAGACATCATGTAGCGCGATGTAGCGCGGATAACAATGAAAGGATGGGCGAAAAGTAGTGGGCTTTGCGGTCCAAGTTATTCGCCTCAATTCGTCGCCGATGTCCGTTGTCAAAACCGGAAGTGTCAGCCCGTCGGCGTTATGTCTACATTGCCGATGAGCGGACATCGTCAGTGCTGCTGAGTATGTGCGCCAAGATGTCCGAGTTAGGTCAAACCGAGATTCTCGGTACCAGCAAATGCTTTCCGCTTTTCCACCGACGGCACCGGCATCTGTTAAAACTCTCAGAGCTGTTAGAGAGTTACTTTCGATCTTGGACCGGTCTGGTTTCGAGTTCTCCCGCTCGCGTTTCCTGGCCGATCCTTTAACACGACACCCACCAAAGCCCGTCTGCTTGGATTTCGACGTTCGACTGCGTCAAAGTGTAGGCATGTCAGGTGTAGGTATGTCGAGAGCACGCGCGCAGGTGCACAAATTCACCGTGTCGCGCGAGTAGCCTAACTATCAGCGGAGGTCTACAGCCTTCTCGCTACCCAGCGTTTCGGCACATGCCCTTGCAACCGCCGAGTTTGGCTCGGCGCTTCCCGGCAGCGTTGCCCAACCGCCTTTTTCGATAAACGTGCTCTGGTCCCATACATAAGTGGCCCTCTTCATTTCGGCCAAGTTCGCCGAGGCACCAGCGGCTTGTCGGAACTTCTCAACGCAGATGGGTGTGAGAGCTGCGACGACAGCCGTCGCAGCACGGTTCTTCGCGAGCGTCTCAGCGGTTCCACCCGCCACCCAGCCGCCCCAGTTGAACCCCACGATCGCCAGAACAATTGCTCCGGCTGCAGCGCCCCACAGTGCGGGCTTCACGGCAGCTTTTGTCTCCTTGGGGATTTCCATGACTTTCACCTTTGATTTAGAGGTTGAGAGAGTTTCATCCACGCACAACGCTAGGCGTGGTTCTCCTACGCTGAGGCCGTTTCTACGGAGTCGCTTCTTTGGCCACAGCAGCGAGAGCTTCTTCGATGCTATCGAATGGAACGCCGACAAAGTTGGCGTGCCTTGGCTTCCACGCGTGGGTCGTCCAGGCTCGATAATGGTTCCCCGGACGTGCGATATAGGCCACGTCATCCTGGGAGTTGGATACCCACCAAAGGTTGGAATTTCGATTGTGCTGGCGGATTCGAAGAGCCATGGAATTTTGCTGATCGATGCATTGCGGACCTAGGTTTTGTGTGTCGAGCATGATTGCCCCCTCAGTTCGGCGCCCTGAGTTCCCCAGCAAGCCACCCTACGGAAGCCGATTTCATGGGGTCGCTCGCAATAACTTCGTTCTGTACGGAGTCGCACTTAGGACATTCGAACAGGCGATGCTCAAAGCCGATGGGGCCAGGGCTAATGCGCGAAAGCATCATGCGCGACGTGCAGTGTGAACATCGCGGGCGCTCGATGAGTGTGGGGGAGGGAAAATAAGCTAGTGGCATGACAACTTCCCTGCATTTGGGCGGGAGCCTGCAGCACTCTCTGTCACCGGTAGATGCTTAATGCGGGGCGGTGATGGAACCAGCATGCGCCTCGGGTTCCGAAGTCGGTGATCAATACAGCTCACATTCGAAAAGAATTAACTGATGATTAGCGAGCCATGTTCCGAGTGCGGTGAAGGCGCTGATCGTTGCCAATGAATTTTTGGAAGCCCTTGTGGAAGGACTACGGGCCGATGTGTCGAAAGGATACGCGCGCGCCTACTACCACGGATGGTTCAAGACCTACAGAGGATGAATCGAGGCCCGTTTCCGATGAATTGGTATGACGAGAAGGCGGACAACCCGGCATGGATTAAGGCTCTGGCAGGGCAACGCGGGAGGGGTATTGCTACCAGCACGTCCAGGCGATCATTGTCGCTATCGACCAGTATGCGGAGGAGGCGCTCGGCAACAGGGAATTTTTCTTGAACAAACCGCATGGCATTGGAGATGGAAGGAACGATCGCATTCCCTGACAGCTAGCAAGCGCGAGCGCAAGCTCTCAGTTGCCGGGACTAGATGACCGAGTGCTGGTCATCGAGTGATGATCAGAACAAGCCCCCGCGATGAGCGGCGCAATTGTGCTCTGACACCGCGAGGTAAAACTTATCAATTTGTCAGGGTCTTCTTTGCCGCAAAGCCACCGAATGGCTTGTAGGACTGCTTGGCGAGATCGCCGTACAGTACGCCAATCGTCTGTGATTTCGTAACGAAGGTCTCGTAGGCTGTCTTGGCGAATTCGGTTTGAACCTCAATCACCTTGTCGAGTGACCTCGCGCCACAGAGCTTCTCAACAAACAGCTTTGTGTCTTCAAACGACTTCTTCGTGTAGTCACCGTAAGCAGCGGCAATCGCCAGGAAGGGGTTGGATGACGCGGCCCCTGTATGTTGAATATGATTTGCATTCGACATTTTGGAGTGTCCCTTTGTTTATGAGCTTTCCTTCATTACAATGAAGCGCGCCACCAATGGTTGCTCCGGTTGCTCCGAAACCGCGGTTCCGCTTGTTCATTATGCGTTGCTTGTGTGTTCGTATGATGAACTCGGAACTCAGGCGGATGCTCGCTTCGAACCACCCCCGCTGACCTGCCGGGAAATCGGACGCCACAACAGGACATGGCGCGATGTCCGATTAGAGTCCGTAATGCGCTTCAAAGCGGACATCGACAGGAGCGCGCGGCGGCCCCGCTGAGCGCCATCTGATCGGCCCGCCATCCAGGCCCCTCCAACAACGATCCGCAGCATGGGCGATAGGTCGCGCGGGCTTGGGCGACGACGCCGGGGCCAAACGAAACGGCCCCAGTTCGGGGGGACGAAGCTGGGGCCATCTGGGGGGAAACGTCGTGGGGAGGCGGCCCGCGACGTTCGGCTACCAGGAGATCATATCCGGTTCGCCGCCGCTGCTCAATTTTGCTCAGGAGGATGATTGGCTGAACTGCTTGTCGATTGTTGAGAGTGAGCAATATTGCACGGCGGCGCTGATGCGAACGCGTTAGAATGGAACCATGCTAGCCGCATATTCAACAGCCCATGAAATTAAGGGTACCCCGTGCCCGAAGTGCCGAGTCCCGATGATGCTGGGCCGCGTCATACCCGAACCGCTTGATTTCGACCTCTACACCTTCATGTGTCCCGACTGCGACTACGTTAAATGCGTGGCAGTCGAGATGAGCACAATGCAAGACAATCCGCCGGGGGTCTTTCCCGACGAGAAGCACCAGCGCCAGCCCGGCTGAGTGCCTTTGATCCGCCCGCCATCAACCCTCGCCCAATCCGCGCCGTCGCACAGGCGCGCCCCGCGCGGGCGCTGTGTACCGAATGATCCGGTAGTCTTGGCGCGCTTGCCAGCGTCCTGCCCAAAGCAACTTTTAATAGCGAGTTCCATAAGCACTTTATATTTTGGAATGTGAGCCTTATTGACCACGGACCTCCAGAACCCGAGGCGCATGCTGATTGCATCACCGCCCCGTTTATAGGCTTTTACCGGTGACTGAGAGTGCGCTCCCGCCTGACAAGGCGAAACATCATGATGACGATCCTGCGACCGCCGTGCCCTAAATGCCAAACAAGAACTATGCTGGCACGCATCACTAACGGCCCCTCTGGCTTTGACATTCGAACATTCGAGTGCCCTGCGTGCGATCATGTTCATCAGCGTGTGGTCGAACTTGTTGACCCGATGAAATCCCGTGAAACGGCGGGCTGGCTCCGGGGCGAATTGCGAGCGCCAACGTAGGTGACCGACGACGGTAGGATTTTGGCATCCACGATCAGAAGCGATCTTATCAGATGCAAGGGAGGGAGCTATGACAACTGCAGCGCAAGCTTTTCTATTGATCGGCGGAACGCTCTGTTTCTCGTTCGCTGCGATCTATGTGTTTTGGTTTGCTGACAGGTTGCGATCTAACTTCCTAGTAGGGAAGCCATAGCGCGAACTTACACAGCGGGACGCGGCTACGTGGCTGTCCCTCATGATCGAGCGCCGCGCCGATTGGAAACACGCCGAACAATCCGACGCGCGTTTCTTCCCGACGATAAGCCCTAGCGCGATCGGTGAGAGGCGCGCCGGATGCCCGCCACTACATCCCTCGACCATCGCGCCATCGTCTGGGCGAGCCCCGCGCGGGCGCGGGCGCGCGATACCGCTTCCGACCAACCTTCGCTTATTTGTCCTCTTGCTTCGCGTCGCCCAACAACGTGTTCCTGATCACGGCTTTCAATCGCGTGGCCGTTTCGTCGAGCTTGGTTAGGTCCCATCGCACCGTCCAACCCGCAGCGGTGAGATAGCTTTCCTGAAGCAGATCAACATGTGCGGTGCGTTTGGAGGAAGTGGCGGCCCTCGGAACGTCGCGCCCCGAGGCCGCAACCGGCCCGAGGTACATCCGCCCGGGTCAGCCATGCCCTGATATTGGCATCGCTGCCGCCGCTGTCAAACCAAGGCCGCGTGCCGGCTCCCGTGCTATGCTTTAAGCGCAAAGCAGGAGGCGAAGATGAACTGGGTCAAATGCACCAATATGAACAAGGAGCCTATTTACGTGAACATAGAAAATGCGACGAGCATTCGCTGGGACGAAAAAGAGAAATCATCCATCATTGCGTTCGCCGTCACCGGAGGGGACACCATAGAGGTCATCGAAGAACCTGATGCTATTATCAGGGGGCAATGACACATGGCCCCGAGCCCCCAAAGGCGAGAAGCGCCCCCGCTGACGTAGTCGGTGCCGCCGTCATGGTCGGCAGGCAGTCGCAGTCTAACATTGTGTGATTCATGGGGTAGCATTGACGGGCATGTCTTGCGGCGATGGGATTGGAGGGGTTAGTCATGGAACAGGCGGTATCTGCTGGTTCGCCGCCTTCTGAACGTCCTCGGCGCGTTGCCGGGCATGGCGGTGACCGCAAGATCAACGTTCCTGATGGGAACGTTGAAAATATCGGCCTCACCCACAAAACGCACCAGCGGCCAGTCCTGAGTCATGGGCGGCGGTTCCGACGAAGAACCGCGGCAAGAAACTGGATCCCGGTGACGATCTGGGTCGCGCCAATGGCCAGACCAACGGCGATCAGGGCAGCGACATAGGGATTCGGCGCCCAATCCCAAGCGATGTTGCTCGCCATCACCGCGAAGAAGATCAAGGCTTGCAGCAAGAACCACATTAGCTCCTCCGCCAGAAGTCCTTGAACATTATGTGCTGGACCAACAACGTGGCCAGGTAAGCCAGCCCAATACCCAGCAGAGCCGGAACGTAGCCGTTCGGCGTCCAGTGCCAATGGATGTTGGAGGCCATCACGGCGAACATGATCGAGGATTGCAGCAGGTACCACATGCCAATGTACTTCGGCTTACAAGCAAGATCCGGTTGAGGCACCGCTCTTGCCTTCATTAAGAGATGCAACGGAGAACATAAACCGGCGCGTCTCCTTCTCCAACATCATCGAAAACGTTGCGATTGACGGAGCGCGACGGTTTGGTTCGATTTTCGCAATCGACGAGACCGCTATCAGTCCGTCCGGTGAGTTTTGCAAAATTCGATACTTGCTGCCCCACTTTGTATCGACAAGAAAGTCACCCTCACGGCGGTATTTCTTAATGACCGGTTCCGGTGGGTCTGGTGGGTCTGAGTAGCCTGGATAGGTGCAAATCAGCTCCTCTCCATCGTCTATGGTGACGCTAGATGATCCTGCCAAGACAGCACTGTTGAGCGTCATCAAGAATGCGGTCAAAGAGCCGAGATCCGCGCCCTTGGCAGTTGTCGATTCAATCACCCCGGGTTGTTAGCTGAATCATCATCCTGGCCCAGCAGCTTGCCGGTTTTTCGATTGATGAGATGTATCCTGGTGCAGGCAGGACAGGCGATCGCCTCGTACTCGTTTTCGGAAACATCTGGATCGTCATCCAATTGATGTTGGACGTTGAAGCCGGTCGCCGGGCACCTGAAAATGAAATGGCCCATCTGACAGAATTTGATGAGCCTGCGACGCCAGACCATGATCTAGCGCAAGTGGCGGCCGCTGATGAACGTCGCGCAGCCAAACCGAGGACGACGCGACACCGACGCCGCCGAGCCTGGTCTCGCCGGATCGTTGGCTCGCGGAAGGAAAAAGGGCCCGACGTCAACACCGGCGCCGGGCCCCCAGGGACGGGCTGGAACGGGCTAAGGGTTGCCAGCCCGCACCACAACATTGTCCGGCGAGCGAAGTTCCTATGGCGGGACACCCGCAGCCAATCCGACCCAGCCGCAGGGGCGAGTGCGCAAAAAAGGAAAAAGACCCGGCGCGCTTGGCACACGCCGGGCCAGTTTATGGAGGAAACCAAACCATCCTGGGGTAGACCAGGACTTCCGAATCCAGGCAAGCCGCATGCCGCGGGAGGGGCGCAGAACGGCCGGCGAACCGAGGTTTGATCCGTAACGGTCGGGGACATAGGACGAACGCCGCGCAGCCAAACCGAGGACGTTGTGGAAACCTTGGGCGATGTGGCCATCGACCTCGGCAACATTCTGCGGAAGAGCTTCGCTGATTTCAACTTGCGCTGTCGATGATCTTTCGAACCTTTGCAGCGAGGTCCGCATAAGTGAACGGCTTGCTGATCATCTCAACACCGGCGTCCAACCGCCCATGATGAACGATTGCATTTCGCGCGTAGCCCGTGGTGAAAAGTACCTTCAACCGAGGTCGACGTTTTCGAGCCTCTTCTGCAAGCTCGCGACCATTGATGCCGGGCAGGCCCACGTCGGTAAACAAGAGGTCTATAGAGTTATTTTCCTCGAGCTTGGTCAGCGCCGTCACCCCGTCATGCGCCTCGATCACGCGATACCCGAGTTCTTGCAAAATTTCCGAGCTATGTTCCCGCACGCCGTCGTCATTCTCCACGACGAGCACCGTCTCCATGCCGTTGCCGTCTGGTATCGTGTCCGCCGCAAGCTGATCCTCTTCATTGGCACCGGTGAAGCGAGGCAGGTAGATCTTCACCGTAGTGCCTTCGCCCGGCTCGCTGTAGATCTTCACGTGTCCGCCCGACTGCTTGACGAATCCGTAGACTTGCGAAAGACCCAGCCCGGTGCCGTGGCCCGTCGGTTTGGTCGTGAAGAAGGGTTCGAAAACCCGCTCAAGTACGTCACCGGATATTCCCGACCCGGTGTCGCTCACTGCGATAACGACGTACTGCCCCGGCATGACTTCCGTTTCTCTAGCTGTGTAGCCTTCGTCCAGATGGGCGTTCGCCGTCTCAACGATCAGCTTTCCACCTTTCGGCATGGCGTCGCGAGCGTTCACCGCCAGGTTTATCAGCGAATTTTCGAGCTGATTGTAATCGATCTCCACGCGCCAAAGACCGCCGGCGAGAACCGTCTGAAGTTCTACGCTTTCGCCGAGTGTACCTCGCAGCAGATCGGACATGCCCGAGACGAGCTTGTTAAGGTCCACTGGCTTCGGCTCGAGCGGCTGACGCCGCGAAAAGGCAAGCAGCCGCTGGGTCAGGGTGGCCGCTCTCTTAGCTCCTTGCATTGCATTCTCGGCGGAGCGCCGGAGACGGTCCGGAGCGCCGGCCGGCATGTGGCGCTGAAGCGACTCGATGTTGCCGATGACGATCGTGAGCAGATTGTTGAAGTCGTGCGCCACGCCGCCTGTCAAATGCCCGATGGCCTCCATTTTTTGGGCTTGGCGCAACTGTTCCTCGGCCGCAGCGTGATCGGCGAGGGCATTCTTTACTCTCGCTTCGAGCGTCGCATTCAAGTCACGCAGTTTTGCTTCTGCCGATTCGGCCGTCAGCCGCAGCTCCCGTTCGCGCTCTGCCGCTTCGCGTCGTGTGCGTGCCAAAATGATCGTATTTTGAACGCGCGCGAGGAGTTCGCGGGCGGAGAAGGGTTTAACGAGATAGTCGTCAGCGCCCGCGTCGAGACCCTGCACCTCGGCTTCCTCACCGGCGCGGGCCGATAGCAAGATTACCGGTACCATCCTCAAGTCTTCATCATCTCGAACCGCTCTCAGCAAGCCAAGCCCGTCCAGACGCGGCATCATGATGTCGGACAGAATGAGATCCGGCTTTATCCGACGTGCAGATTCCAGCGCGGCTTGGCCATCGACCGCAACCTCTGTCCTCAACCCAGCGGACGCAAGAAGCCGCCGCACGTAATCGCGCATGTCGGCATTGTCGTCTGCCAGCAGAACCGTTGCATTTTCTGCGGCTCGCAGCGAGGGAAGATCAGACAGAACCTCCCGACCGGTTGCGCTCCGCCCCGAGCCGTTTTCTGTCGAGAGCCAGCGAAGAGCTTCTTCTACATATGCTTGCGCGCGTATACCGGTCGAGGCTACGGCTTTGTCGCTCCTAAGGTGGTCTTTTGGAAGATGTTCAGTACCGAACGGCAGCGATATGATGAAAGCGGTGCGCCGTCCCTCCTCGCTTTCGACCCGTATCGCGCCGCCGTGCAATTTTACCAGTTCCTGCACCAAGGCCAAACCAATGCCGCTGCCTTCGAAGCTGCGGCCTCGCGATCCCTCAATCCGGTGGAAACGTTCGAACACTCGGGACAATTCTTGTTGCGGGATTCCAACGCCGGTGTCGCGGACAATCAATTCGGCATTTCGACCCGCAGCTAACAGTTTGATAGCGATCTCGCCATCGAAGGTGAATTTGAAGGCGTTAGACAAAAGATTGAGTACTATTTTCTCCCACATCTCCCGATCGACGTAGACGGGCTGCGGAAGTGGGGGACAGTCAACAACCAACGAAAGGCCGGCCCTCTCGGTTGCCGATCGGAAACTGCTCGCCAATTCCGCGGTATACGCCGCAAGGTCCGTGGATTCAAAGCTCGCTTGGAACCGCCCGGCTTCAATCCTTGAGAAGTCAAGGAGCGAGTTGACGAGCTTCAATAGACGCATACCGTTTCGATGCGCGATCACAACGCGCTCTCGCTCATCCGCTGGAAGCCGATCTGCCTGTGCGAGCGAGTCCTCTAGGGGACCCAGCATCAAAGTTAGCGGAGTCCGGAATTCATGACTTACGTTCGAAAAGAAGAGGGTTTTAGCTTGATCAATCGCAGCGAACGCTTCTGCGCGCTTGCGTTGATCCTCATAGGCGCGGGCGTTCGCGAGCGCAGTTCCGATGTGACCGGCTGCCCGTTCGATGAACGCGCGGTATTTCGCATCTAGTTCGCGCCGCGGATTGATTCCGGCCACAAGGAAACCCGCGATTGCTGTCGGCTGCGACAGCGCCGCAATCGGCACGACGTAAGCATTTCCGACAGGCTCCGGCCAGATGCCGCTCGCAACGCTTGCACCGAAGCGTTTGGAAAGACCGGGCACAATTTCGGGCGCGCTAGTCTCAACAATACGGCCGAACGGCCAAGCGGCCGACCCGTCTGCGAGACGAACAACGGGCGGCGCCACGGCCGCCCCCGGTTTTATTCCGGCTATTCCCACAAGTTCGGCTGTGTCCTCATTGATCAGCCGATAGAGGAGACAGAATGGAAAGTCAGCGGAGCTTCCTGCAAGCGCAGGGGCTGCGATCTCGAAAAGGTCCTGCTCCGAACGGGCTGTCGCCATACGCTCGGCCAGCACACGAAGCACCCGCTCCCGCCGCTCGCTGATGACACGAAATGCTGTCTCAACGACGGCGTTGAATATACCTTCAACACTACCGTCCTCGCCCCTGATCGGGCTGAAAGTGAAATTGAAATAGCACTCTTCAGTATAGCCGTGGCGACGCATTGGAAGGAGCTGATCCTCCTGCCAGACGCCTTCACCGGTGGCTTGCACCTTCTCAAATAGCGGACCTATTTGATCCCATATTTCGGGCCAGACTTCGCGGCCCGGACGACCCAATGCGCCTGGATGTTTTTCGCCGGGAATTGGGCTCCATGCATCATTGTAGAGCAACGCGAGTTCCTCACCCCAATAGATCGCGATAGGAAAACTTGTGCCGAGGCAAATACTGAGGGCGGAGACTTTGAGGCCAACTCGCAGGGTCGCCGAATGGAGTGCCCGACCAGTCGTGTGCGCGCATATGCGCGCCCATCTGGCCGCCGCCCGACAAGAAGTCAGGTGCAGCCTCGCGCTTTTCACCAGGTGAAGGCGTTAACTCATGCACTTGATCAAGATCGACGTCGCTGGAAAGCCATAGGTTGCCATTGACTGGGGTGTTTTCGTCAGTCCCACCAGGCCTAGAACCTTCGTCGAGCGCCTGAGCACCCTCATGTGCCTTGGCCAGCATTCTTAGCCCCTTGGGAGAAGCCCCACGTTCGCCTTGGGATGACCACCCCGGCGACCAAACTAAACACAGAAGTGTTCCCAAAGTTCCGATTTCAACGAGCTCCCCGACTAAACGATGCGCCCGGTGGCAAACGGCCTAGCGGCGCAGGAGACCGATGGTGGTGAGTCAGCTGGGCTGTCGCAGATGCGGACGAAATTGTTCTTTGAGCTCACAAGAATAGCTCGCCGAAGTGGCGGCTCTGGGCCGCAAAGCGGACCTTCGTTGTGAGTGGCAAAAGCCGATATGGGTTATTCGCGACTGAGCCAGCCGATCCTTGCATGCCACTTAATGTCCGCTTCGCTCCGAGAGCGACCGCTAAATCTTCGGCATCGACCGCAGCCAAGCCCGAACAGCTTTCCTCTCGGCAACTGCTTCTGCAGTATAAAGCCCGTGCCGGTAATTGCCATTACGCTCGCCCGGTGGCGCGCCTGACCCGTGTGCTCCGCCGTGCATCCGGCAACGATTTCGCCCCCGCACCACCGGAGACTGACATGGCTTGCCGCTCCGGGTCTTCGCTCCGCAACGTTTCGCTAGCTGCAGGGGATGAGGTTTGCTCGTGGTTCGGTGCATGGGGTTGTCTCTGGTTCTCGAGGACCCCCCCGGCCCCCGGTATGGTTGACTGTACCGACAATCGCCTGTCCGCCCGGGTAGACGTGAACGTGCTCAACAACAACGCGTTGCTCGCCACCGCGACGAAGCTTGGCCAACGCATCCACCTGAGAAGCAAATGCCTTTGTCAGCCGGGCGACCGTAAGCGCATTTGAATCCTGCTGTTGGATATCGTTGCTCCGGTTAAGGTTGCCAAATGAACGCATCGTAAGAGCGTGCGTGACGGCCATCTGACAGACAACCATTGCCTCAAGCTCGTTCTTTGGTCGCTGTCCGCTCACGATTGCAATCACAGCGTCCAGCTCGGCGGGATTGATTGTGCCATCTCTCTGGCGCAGCGCCCGGGCAATGCGTTCCATTTCCACGCCGGCAACGTTCTTGCTCGAAGTGCCAAACGCCGCCAACAACTGGGTCCGCCAACCTTCCATGTCGGAATGCTTTGGGCCCTGGATAATTTGCGTTGCGCCGCTTTCGTCCTTGATTTGCGTGTCCACCTCAAACCGCGGTGGCATTTCCGCAAGGGCTTGCCTGGCCGCAGCGATGGCGCGCTGTTCGTTGTCGTTCGGGGCGCGTACCGGCGTCGGCAGCGACTTTGGATGCTTTGACTTCATGACATTCTCACTATGTTCCGTAAGGTGCTTACTCCGGTGCTCACTAGGTGCTTACTCCGGTGCTTACTCCCGATTTTGGGTGCTTACTCCAGGTGCGTACTTACTCCCTGCCTACCCTTAGAGGAGTAAGCACCTAGGTGTTTACTTCCTCTCTCGGCGGGATAGGCAGTAGGCACGGCCATATCAGACTGTTGCGAGCCGATAGCGTCCGAGGCTCGGCTTGTCGTACTGTTCGACGCGAATTCTTTGGGACTTGAATAAGGCTCTCATCGCCTGCTCCAGCTCGGGCTTCTTGAGCCTGTATTTTTGGGCCTCTACCTCCTTTGCGAAGGCTGTGGGCGCACAGTTCGGTGCGTTGGTCTTGTCGCTGACGTTGCGACCCTCGGCGGAAAACCGGCGCAGCAGCTCGAGGAAGACGACCTCGGCCTTGGCGGTGCGAGCGGCCTTGTCCAGATCGGAAATGCCGGCTTCTGGCAGGAACAGCCCTCGTTGATAACGCAGGATGATGCTCTCACCCTTCGGGCCGTATTGGTTCTTCTTGAATTCAAGCTCGCGTAGGTCCTCGTCTGGCTGCGCACCGTCACTGGCCTTAACGCCCTTGAGGTACTGACGGAAGCGAACGGCGCCATGCCAGGCTGTTGACCCCGACAATCCAGAACCCGAGTTTATCCCTTGCAGGCTTGGATGGCTCAGGATCGTGACAGATCCATCCGCAACCATGGCCAACGCCTGCATGTGCATCGCGAATGCGTATACCTGAACCCGGTCAATCTCGTTGCCCGCGAAGGCGCGGGACAGGGTATCGACTGAGATGTTTTTCGGCTTGATGTCACCTGCGGCCTCAAAGATTTGTCGGTAAAGGGCAGTAACTTCGACATTGCCGCCCTTGGTTGCGGAACAGAGCGTGGCGTCCTTGCCCAGGAGCGGCAGCACATGCAGCCCTCCATCGATCAGCGACTCGAACGTGACGCCGTAATGGTTGGCAATTGCCGCAAGGCGGATATGAATCTCTTGCTCGTCGTCCTCGGCACCCAGATAGAACGCCGGTCCCGGCTCCGGCATTGAGCCGAGCCAGTCTTTGCCTGCGACGTGAGCAACATCCTTCATAAGTTCGATGATGCTCTTGCCTGTGCCCCCCTCGCCCGAGAAAAGCCCTGCCTGTCTCAGCGGGACTCGATCCCTGATCGCCCATTTCCGCTCTGGTACCGACGCTTGATCCCAGGCCGTCATGTCGAGCCATTTCAGTGGCTCCTGTTTCGGTGGCAAAATAGTCTCGATCTTTTCCCCAACCACGCGGATGTTCATGCCGCGTCCTCCGTAGCTTTGGAGGGCGACAGATCGCGGCCATCCCGATCAGCAATCAGGTTGAGAAAATCATTCCAGTCTCCACACTGATCCGGTGGAGATCGCAGCCAAACCTCTCGGCCCGCATTCGCATGCGTCTGTGCGGCCCGTCGTGCGGCGGCTCGGCCTGGTTCATCATTGTCAGCAAAGATATGAACTTGCTCGACCTCGGGAGGCAGCTCGACACTATGCAGTCGAGAGGCGCCCAATGATGCCCAGACCGGCATCCCGGTCATTTGCATCGCGGACAGTGCCGTCTCAACACCTTCGGCGAGACCCATGATGCGGGCCGGTGCCCCCAATCGAACAGCCCCCGCACCGAGATTGCCAGTCGTCAGCCGCCTGGGTGAGGCCTTCTCACCATCGCGAGTCAGCCAAGTTTGTTGAATGGCAATGACCTTGCCGTCTGGAGCCTGCACTCCGGCCACCATGGAACGGCGGTCAAGCCTGCAGCGAATCATCGCCGGTCGCAGGTAGATGCCGCGACGGTTCAAGTATTCATCGACGGGCGTTTCATGAGCCTCGACGGTGGCCTGCCAGATAGTCAGGGCACCAATATCGGGACTGGTTTCGACAAGGCGCAGAGTTGAGGGTGTCTCAATTGAGGTACCCTCGCGCGATGGCATCCGGGGCGGGCTGCTCGATTGACCGCCCTCCGCTAATCCCCGCCGCTTCAGCTCATCAAGCACGTCGGCGAAGTCGCAACCCGCAAAGCAGCGAAGCAGGAGCCGTCCATCGTCGCCGTCGCTGACAGAGAGTGAGGGAGAGCGGTCGCCGCGTCCCTTGCCGTGGTTGAGACAGGGGCAGCTAACCAGCCATCCGTTCCCGTTGCGCCGACCTTTCAGCGCAATTCCAATCCGCTGCGCGTTCATCGCGATCCTCCGCAGGATGCGAGGACGCAGACGAACGGGAACGAGAAAGGCAGCAGCGCCGCAATGAACGCTTGAACGTCCACCGGGATTATGTATTTTCGCTGTTGTTCTGAAGGTGCGATCTCCGGGGCTGCCTTTGCCGAGGCGGCCCTTTCGCTTGATGGGTCAGGCGGCCTCGTCATGACGCCTCCCATCACTAGCGAACATCTCGCAGCTCTCGGCGCCACCAATCTGTTGAGTGAGCGGCGCGTCGATCCGCTCCGGCAACGCGGCCAGGACGGCGGCGGCAGACGGGTCAATGACGCCGGCGTGCTCCCTGCAGCAACGCACGAGCGCTTCCCGGGTCCTACAGAAGCTCCGACCCTTCCAACTCGATGTGGGATAGGTTTCTGCGCTGGCGCGGTACTGAAGAATCCACTGGATACGGTGCTGGCACTCGATCACGCGCCACCGAAGATTCAATCGCGCGACGAAGCGGCCATAGTTGTCGGCAGATTCGCTCATACCGGCACCTCCGTCGAACAGCCAGTGAACAAAGTCCACGGATTTTCCACGGATTGGATGCGCGTGTTTGCGTATCGTTCTGTTATCAGTTGCCGGGTGAGCGATTTGAGTCGGCGATAAAAGCCCAATAAACAAGGGCTTTTATGGTGGGCGCAATAGGGATTGAACCTATGACCTCTCCCGTGTGAAGGGAACGCTCTCCCGCTGAGCTATGCGCCCTGGATTTCGTGCGCGATGCCGAGCCGATGGATTGGCTGGATCGGACAAGC
>Ga0210403_10003182_pt1 | contig 14526 bp, 14 predicted proteins | sample IncBWC19MmetaG_FD_150863 | JGI IMG/M metagenome (GOLD analysis project Ga0210403, IMG submission 150863) | Forest soil microbial communities from Barre Woods Harvard Forest LTER site, Petersham, Massachusetts, United States - Inc-BW-C-19-M | ecosystem: Environmental > Terrestrial > Soil >... | reverse complement strand
ACCAAATTAAATTTTATACGGAGGATCTTGGCGAATGGCGATGGATCTCAGTTTCATACAAAAACCCCACGAGTGGGACCCGCGGCGGCTGTACAGCCAGACTGGTGCGGACTGGCAATACCGCGTGGACTTCGATCGCCTGCGTAAAGATCGCTTGCAGAAACTCCGGGAGCAGATGACCGCGCACAATCTGGGCGCGCTTGTCCTGTTCGCAGGCGCGAACATCCGTTACGCCACCGCGTCATACCAGGGCAACTGGAAATACAACATCAATATTCGCTATGCGGTGCTGCCCAACGGCGGCGAACCCGTGCTGTTCGAAACCGCGGGATCGGACTTGCAGTGCGCGAAAATCGACCTGCCGTGGATGGAAGGGCGCATCCGTCCGGCAATCACCTGGCAATGGGCCGAGGGCGCGGTGCCGTATATGGCCGAGCGCATGGCGCAGAGCGTTGTCGACGTTTTGAAGGAGCACGGCGTTCAGAAAGAAAAGATCGGCATCGACAACTTTGACATGCCCGCCTTGGAAGCCTTTCAGAACACCGGACTGAAAATCGTGAACGGCTGGCCGGCCGTCTCCGCCGCGCGCGTGGTCAAAACCCGCGACGAAATCGAGTTGCTGAAGCAGGCGTCCAGCATCGGCGACGCCGCGATGTGGAAGATCAAGTACGAGTGGCTGAAGCCCGGCGTGCGCGAACGTGAGATCGAATCGAAAGTGCACGAGTTCATGCTGGAGCGCGGCTGCGAAATCATTTACGACATCATTGTGGCGTCGGGAGGCAACACCAGCCCATACCGCCGCTGGGCCACCGACAAACTCATCCGCCAAGGTGACCTGGTCATCGTGGACATCAACGCCGTCGGCCCTTCCGGATACTTCATCGATTTCGTGCGGTGTTTTAAGGTTGCAGGCAAGATGAACCAAAAAGAAATCGACCTGTATCGCGAGGTCTACGATTCCATGTACGCCGGCCTCGACAAGCTGCGCCCCGGCAACACCACCGCCGACGTGGCCGCCGCATTTCCCGAATACGACGACGACAAGTACGGCACCGTCACCTTGCAGCAATTCGCGCACAGCATCGGCATCACCCTGTACGAAGGCATGTGGATTTCCCGCGCCTATTCCATGAAATATCCCGCGGAAATCAAAGAGAACATGTACTTCGCCATCGAAACCTTCGCCGGACATCCCGGCTTACAGCAAACCTGCAGGCTGGAAGAAAACGTGCTCGTTTCCGCCGAGGGGCCGGTGGTCTTCACGCTGATGGAGCACATGGAAGAAGCGAAGCGCTAGAAGATGCCGCAACTACTTGTTGGCGTTTCCGATTCCGTCTTTCCGAACCTGGACCCGGCCCGCGAAGTGCTGGCCAGGATAGGAGCGGAATTGCATCTCGCGAAGGAACCCACGCCGGAATCCATCCTGAGTGTCGCGCGCGATGCCGATGCCCTGTTGGCGACCTACGCGAAGATTACCGCGGACATGATTCCGAAAATGAAGAAATGCCGGATCATCTCGCGGTTCGGCATCGGCGTCGATAATGTGGACATTCCCGCGGCCAGCAAGGCGGGCATCGTCGTCACGCGCGTGCCGGACTATTGCATCGACGAAGTTTCCGATCACACCCTGGCTCTGCTGTTGGCGCTGGTTCGCAAAATCCCCTCCTCGAACGCGCGTACCCATGCGGGCCGCTGGGAAATGCCGGCGGTCGTGCCCATCCACCGCTTGCGCGGAAGCATTCTAGGACTCGTGGGCTTTGGAAGGATTCCGCAACTGGTAGCGCCGAAAGCGCAAGCGTTCGGGATCAAAGTAGTGGCCTACGATCCTTACATCGATCGCGATGCGTTTGCGCGCGCGCGCGTGGAAAAGGTCGAGTTCGACGAGCTACTGAAAGTGTCGGACTATATTTCCATTCACAGCCCGCTGGTGCCGGAGACGCGCCACCTTTTCAACGCCGATGTCTTCCGCCGGATGAAGCCGACCGCATACCTGGTCAACACGGCGCGGGGCCCGATCATCGACGAGGCCGCGCTAGCTCAGGCGCTCGACGCGAAACAACTCGCGGGCGCCGGTCTGGATGTCTTGTCGCAGGAACCTCCGAATGGTTCGCCGCTGTTCGGCCGCGACAACGTAATTCTGACCCCGCATACCAGCTTCTATTCCGTCGAGTCCCTTGTCGATCTGCAAGTCAAGGCCGCAGACGAGATCGTCCGCGTCTTCAACGGCGAGATGCCTCGCAATCCCGTAAATCCCGAGGCGCTGCGGCGACCAGCGTGAAGTAGTCTGGACTCTTCGTTCGTTCGGCTCGTTTTATGAAAGACCTCCTATGAAAGCAATGGTCCTCAAAGCGCCCGGCGACCTGGTGCTCGATGAAGTTTCGCGCCCAGACACGGGCGCAGGCGAAGTCCTGGTCCGCGTCAGTCACACCGGAATCTGCGGAACCGATCTAAAAATCTTCAACGGCTCGATCCCGGTTCAGTATCCGCGCATCATGGGCCACGAAATGATTGGCGAGGTCGTCGAAAGTGGTGGCAGCGATTCCTTGCGGCCCGGCGACAGGGTCATCATCGACCCCGAGCTTTTCTGCGGCGAATGCTTTCACTGCAAAATCGGCCAGACACACCTGTGCCCAAAAGGAATGCTCCTGGGGCGCGACGCCAACGGCGGCTTCGCCGAATACGTCGCCGCTCCCGCAAGCCACGTTTTTCGTCTGCCGGATACCATCGACAGCCGCACGGCGCCGCTGATTCAGGTGCTGACGACGTGCCTGCATGCGCAGCGTTTGATCAATATTTTGCCCGGAGAGTCCGCGGTTGTTCTGGGCCTGGGCGTGACCGGCCAACTGCACGTGCAGCTCGCGAAGGCACGCGGCGCTAGTCCGGTCATCGGCATCACGCGCAGCCCGGAAAAAAGAGCGTTGGCGCAAAAGCTGGGCGCGGACCTGACTTTTGCCAGCGGCGAACAAGCCATCCAAAAAGTCCGGGAAGCGACCGAAGGACGCGGCGCCGACGTGATCATCGAATCGACCGGCGCGATGACTTCGCTGGCCGACGCCATCACCATGGCGCGCTTTGGCGGGCGCCTGCTGCTCTTTGGAATCATCACGGCCACCGAAGGCGCATTGCCGTTTTATCAGCTCTATTTCAAAGAGCTCGCGCTGATCAACGCGCGTGTAGCAAAAAGCGAGGACTATCCGGATTCCATCGACCTGGTGAAACGTGGAACTGTCAAGCTGGAGCCACTAGTCAGCAACGTTATGCCTTTTGCGGAGTTGAAGTCCGCCATCGGCCTGCTGGCCTCGAATGACGGCCAGCGAATGAAAATTATTCTTGAGCACCGATAGATTGCTAAGAAGCCGGCTCCGGTTCGGTGTCGGATACGCCGGTGTCGTTGCGCACTTGCTGAAGGTGAGCGCGCATAGCCTCGCGCGCGGCTTCGGCATCGCGGCGCTCGACGGCTTCCAGGATTCGCTTGTGATGAAACTGGCCGCGTTCGCCCCCGCCGTTGTTGCGGAAAATTCGCATGCGCTGCTCGCGAAGCAGCCCGACGATGGAATCGATCAGCGACAAAATGAGCGGGTTGGCCGCCGCTTCGGCCAGCGCCAGATGGAAATCGTTATCGGCTTCAATGAACGCATCGGCATCATGCAGGGCGCGGTCCATCACGGCAATGGCCTCGCGCATGGACGCGAGGTGTGATTCCTCGGAACGCTCGGCGGCGAGTGCCGCGATTTCCGGCTCGAGAATTTCCCGGACCTCGACCAGCCGCGCCGAGCCTTCGGGCTGGCAGATGCGGATCATCAGGTCGAACGATTGCCGGATGGCTTGCGAGGTGCCATTGGTGATGAAAGTACCGCGGCCGGAGTAGGCTTCGACCAGGCCTTTTTCTCGGAGAACTTTTACGGCTTCTCGAACGGCGGTGCGGCTCACGTGGAATTGCTGAGCCAGTTCCGGTTCGGCGGGCAACTGGTCGCCGGGCTTGAGCACGCCCTTCAGGATCGATTCTTCGATCTGCTGGACGATTTGCTCGTAAAGTCGCAACGACTGGACGGTTTTGTACACTGAGTTTGTCCTGACGTGCCGGGCCGCAACCGATGAGCGAGTGACGCCAATCGCCCAAAACAACCGGGTTTTGTGGCTTGGCATACGGGTCTGGTTGGGCGGTACGGTAGCACAACCGTCCGAGAATGCAAACCGTTTGGTTGTCCGACTATCGATCCTTCGTTGGCGCTGTAACTCGGGACGATACTCAGGGAGGAAACAAATGTTGAAACGCTTGGCGGGAAATGCACTGGCAGTGGCCTTCGTGTGCGGTTGCTTGCTGGCTGCGGCTACAGGTAAGTCAACGGCAGCAGCAACGGAACAGGATGTGCTTCAGGCCGACCATGCTTTGGTCCAGGCCATCGGAAGCACAGACAAAAAGGCGCTGGATGGACTCCTCGACTCCGATTTTACCTGGACGGATTCGGCGGGCAAGACGCTGACCAAGGCGGAAGTCCTTAAGGGTTTGCCGGCGCCCGCGGCCGGCTACGACGCGGAGGCCAAGGAGCACACCTACGGGCAGGTTGCCGTCGTTCAAGCCAACAGCGGGAAAGTGTACGTATTGCGATTGTGGGTCAAGCGTCCAGCGGGTTGGCGCGCGCTGACATACCACGAGGTAACTCAGATGGACGCGCCGCCTGCCGGAGGTCCTGGCGTGAAGGAATGCGAGAATCCTTGCAAGACCGTGCCGTACCAGCCGAAGAATGAAGCCGAGGCGGGAATCTTTAAGTCTTGGCAGGAATTAGAGACGCACGTGACGGCGCACAACTCAGCGGGCTGGGCGCCACACGCCGCCGACGAATTCGTGCAGGTCAGTTCCAACAACGATCATCCGCTCGATAAAGCGGCTCGCATGGCCGTACTCGACAAACAAAAACAATCTGGGGTCGGCGCGGCGCCGGCGCCTTTGGTTTCCGCGGAGATGTTTGATTTTGGGGATAGCGTGGTAATGAAAGCGCTGCACCAGCCTTTTCACGGCAAGCCGATTCGCGTGAGCCGCCTGTGGATCAAGCGCGATGGCCTATGGGTGATGGCCATCAGCTATCAGACGACCATTCAGGCTGCGCCGGCGAAAGAGTAGGATTGCGGCCGAGTAGGGTCGCAGCTTTATCCTGAGCTCCTGCGAAGGAATCTTGCGCCCCAGCTTGGCAACCAACCAAACTCTTGAGTCAGTTGCTCGCCGCGCGAGCCGTCAATTCCGAACGCACCAACTTTGCGCCATCGACCATCGCTTTCATTTTTCCGAAAGCAGCGTTTCGCGGCAAATACTTCAGGCCGCAATCGGAAGAAATGATCAGGCGATCGGGGCTGACGAACGGCAGAGCGCGGCGAATGCGCGCCGCTACGATCTCAGGCGTCTCGATTTCGTGCGTCGAGAGGTCGAGGACGCCAAGAGCAATCGTTTTGTCCGGCAACTTTTGCAGAACGGAACAATCGAGTGAGGACTGTGCGGTCTCAATCGAGATCTGCCGCACGGGAGATTGCGCCAATTCCGGGAGAAACGAATATCCCGAGGGGCGTTCGTGAATGATCGCGGCGTAGCCGAAACAAATGTGCAGCCCGGTTGTGCCGGTAACGCCGTCCAGCGCGCGCTGCAGGGTGGCGATGCCGTATTGACGGGCTTTTTCGGCGCGAGCCTGCATGTAGGGCTCGTCGAGTTGCACGACATCGGCGCCGGCAGCGAATAGATCCTTGATTTCCTCATTCACGGCTGCGGCGTAGTCCAGCGCTAGATCCTCTTCGCGAGGATAGAAATCATTTTGTGCCTGCTGGGTCATGGTGAAGGGTCCGGGCACGGTGATTTTGATTTTGCGATCGGTGTTGGCGCGGAGGAATTGCAGGTCGCGAACCTCGACAGGATGTTTGCGGCGGATTTTGCCGACGATGCGCGGCACGGGGTTGGGATGCCCGCTGCGGTCAATGCCGGTGCCAGGATTGTCGATGTCCACGCCTTCGAGCGCGGTGGCGAAACGATTGGAATAACTTTCGCGTCGCATCTCGCCGTCGGTGATGATGTCCAGGCCCGCGCGCTCTTGATCGCGAATAGCGATGAGCGTGGCGTCGTCCTGCGCTTGCTCGAGCCACTCGGGAGCGACCCGCCAAAGTTCGCGGGCGCGGACGCGAGGCGGAAAGCGGCCAGCGAGTTTTTGGCGATCGATCAGCCAATCGGGTTGGGGATAGGATCCGACTAAGACCGTGGGAAGCAGCGGCAGCGCCATAAGGTTTCTCCGATGTCCGAAATTACCGGCGCCGAGCATATCACCAACGATGGACCGCGGGCGCGAGAAGCACGACTGATTTGCCGGGCCGTAAAATCGGCTTGACGCTCGCCGCCGTGGAGATACAATCCGCGCGGTCTTGCAGCTGTAACACTTGTTTCATTTTGTGAAACCACAGGCCCGACGGCCCCCGGAGAAAAACATGACCGATGTGCGCCACTCCATCGAAAAGGTCGCCGGGTGCAATGTGAGCGTGCGGCGCGGAGGCGCCGGACAGCCGCTTTTGTACTTGCACGGAGCCGGGGGCGGCAACCGTTGGCTTCCTTTTATGGAAGCGCTGTCGCAGAGTTTTGAAGTCATCGTGCCGGAGCATCCGGGATTTGGACCATCGGATACGCCGGAGTGGCTCGACAACGTAGGCGACCTCGCCTATTTCTATCTCGACTTCATCGAGCAGATGGGACTCGATCAGGTTCATCTCGCAGGGACTTCACTGGGAGGCTGGATCGCCGCGGAACTCGCCGTTCGGAATCAGAGCAAGCTGCATTCGCTGACGCTGGTAGCGGCTGCCGGTATTCATGTGGCAGGCGTGCCGAAGGGCGACATTTTCTTGTGGTCGAGAGAAGAACTCACTCGCAATCTCTTTCATAGCCAAGAACTCGCGGAGGCGACCCTGCGCCTGGAGCTCAGCCCGGAGGAGATGGACTTCCGCATCAAGAACCAACTGACCATGGCCAAGCTCGCCTGGCAGCCGCGGATGCATAATCCGCACTTAGTCAAATGGCTGCACCGGATCACGGTGCCGACGCTGATCGTGTGGGGCGCAGAGGACAAACTGATCCCGGCGCAATATGGACCGGCATTCCGCGACCTGATTCCGAAGGCAAGGCTGGAAGTGCTGCCGCAATGCGGCCACTTGCCGCAGATGGAGAAGACCGCGGAGTTTGTCAGTGTGGTGACACGCTTTCTACAAGGTGCTGGGCGATGAAATTCTTCTGCGTGCATTTGATGCCGTATGCGGACCTGGATCTGAGCTACACAGAGAAGTACAACTCGGCGTGGGTCACGCTGCCGAACTCCTACTACGATCCGAAGAAAGGCCACCTGCTGTACAACCGCTATTTGGATGAACTGGAGTACGCGGACCAATTGGGCTTCGACGGCATCTGCGTCAACGAACATCACCAGAACGCTTACGGACTGATGCCGACCCCGGGCGTTACCGCGGGCGCGCTGGCGCGGCGGACGAAACGCGCGAAAATCGCGGTGCTGGGGCGTGCGCTGCCGCTACTCAACAATCCGCTCACCGTCGCGGAAGAGTACGCGATGCTGGATAACATCACCGGCGGACGCTTGGTGGCCGGTTTCGTGCGCGGCATCGGCGCGGAATATCATGCTTGGGGAGCGAATCCCGCGGAGTCGCACGAGCGATTCCACGAGGCGCACGATTTGATTTTGCGGGCCTGGACCGAGATCGGGCCCTTTCCTTTCGAGGGCAAGCACTATCAGTTCAACTATGTAAATACCTGGCCGCGGCCGTACCAGCAGCCGCATCCGCCCATCTGGATTCCTTCGCAAGGCAGCCGCGAGACCATCGAGTGGGCCGCCGACCCGCGGCGGAAATATACGTACCTGCAAACCTTTAGCCCTGTCGCGGCGCTGGCCAAGTACATGGGCATGTACAAGGAAGAAGCGGCCAAGCACGGCTATGAGGCCTCGCCTTCACAGCTGGGCTGGTCCGTACCGATCTACGTCGCCGACACCGATGAACGGGCTTACAAAGAGGCTAAGCCGCACATCGAAAACCTGGTGAACAAGTTCTTGCGAATGCCAGTGGAAATGCTGCTGCCGCCTGGCTACTTGTCGCTGCAATCGATGAAGGGCGTGATGAGCGCCAAGGGGACCATCACCGGCGGTTTGCAAACGATCGATGATCTGATGAAGAAGGGCATGTTCCTTTGCGGGAGTCCGGAGACGCTGCGCCAACAGATCGAGGAGTGTCAGAAGCAGATCGGCTTCGGCTATTTGCTGCCGATGATGCAATTCGCGACTTTGCCGCACTATCTGACCACGCAAAGCATGGAGTTGTTTGCGACCAAGGTGATTCCACAATTGCGGCAGATTGGCGAGTCTCAATAGACCAAGGGGGTTCTTGTGCGTCTTTGTCAGTTCGATGATCACCGGCTGGGGTTGGTGGAGAATGATTTGGTGCGCGATGTTACCGCGGTTCTTGACGAACTGCCGCGCCCGCGTTATCCGTTTCCGTTGGGGGATGCGTTGGTTGCGAGTCTGCCAAACCTGCGGGAGCGCATTTCCGATTTGGCTCGGGGCGCTGCGGCGGTGCCCGTTGGCAAAGTGCGTTTGCTCAGCCCGGTAGCCAATGCGAGCAAGGTCATCGGGGCGCCGGTGAACTACCAGAAACATCTGGCCGAGGTGGTGGCCAATCCGGATCTGCATCATCAGAATAAGGCGCACATCCAGGCCATTCAGCAGTCCGGATTGTTTTTGAAGGCGACCAGTTCCGTGGTTGGGCCGTCGGAAGGCGTGGTGATTCGGCATGCGGAGCGGCGGACGGATCATGAGGTAGAACTGGCGGTCGTGATTGGCAAGCGCGCGTCGTCGGTGCGGCGGGAAGAGGCTCTTAGCCTTGTGGCCGGGTATTGCATCGGGCTGGACATCACCATTCGCGGTCCCGAGGAGCGCAGTTTTCGCAAGTCGATTGACACGTATACCGTGCTCGGCCCTTGGTTGGTGACGGCGGATGAATTGCCGGATCCGTCTGCGCTGGGGCTTTCCATCACGGTCAATGGTGAGCCCAGGCAGAAGGCCAATACGCGCGATTTGATTCTTGGCGTTCCGGAACTTATTGAATTTGCTTCTTCTTTCTACACCCTGCTCCCGGGAGACGTTTTGATGACTGGAACGCCGGAGGGAGTCGGACCCATAGTGCCTGGCGATGTCATGCACGCGCGGGTCGAGGGGATTGGGGAGATGGTGGTACAGGTGCGCGGGACTTGAGCCAGCGGAATCTTCGGCGCCATGGAGATCAAGTTGGGCGATGGCGACAACCGTAGAAGGCGGCGCCGGGCCGCCGCACTCCAAAGGGTTCCCCCTCCCCTTTTTGCATAAGTGTTGATTCTACAGACGGTTAAAGTCCTTTGTTTTGATACACTTTTGCAAGGGCGATAATATAGTTGACGAATCAGAGGCATAAAGTCCACTATGTTGTTGTCCTTGCGAGGGTGATTGAACGCGAGGCAATGTTACCGGGAAGAGGTTTGGATTTTGATGCACGGGTCGGGTAGCTCCTTTCAGGAAACCGCCGCGGTACGGCTCTATCTAGACGATAGTGGCGGGGATGATCCGGGTACCCCGGATGCCGTAATCGGTGGGATGCTCATTAACTACTCGGAATTCCATGTATTCGAGGATTCATGGGAAGCCCTGCTAGACCGTCATTGTATTATTCCGCCTCTGCACATGAGGGAGTTTGGCAAAGACGGACGTTTCGCTCACATAACCCCGGCTTGCCGCTTTGAACTGTTTTCTGAAGTCTCTGAGTTAATCAATCGTCATAAAATCTATAGCTTGGCCGCAATCACAAACAATCCTATCCACAGAGAAAATGTTGCGCCAGAGATGCGTGAAAACTTCGGCGTATACGGAATGTGTTTTCTGCTTATGGTCGCGATGAGTCATAAACTCGCGGACATGCATCGACATAATGGGAAGATCCCATTCATCTTAGATACTGGCAATCCGTACAAAGGACGAGTGGCAGACGCTCATGCGGAAGCTATAAGAATGCAGCGAGAAATTCCCCTCCATCTTGGCGGTTTACATTTTGAGGACGACAGAGACTTCGGTATCTTACAGGCCGCTGACGTGATTGCTTGGGGTTCACGTCGCAAGGCTACGAATATCTCGATTCCTAAACCATTTTCTCCGATACAACGGATTCTTGAAATGGAAAATGGACACGTTCAAAAGGATTGGGATGGAGATTGGATGAAAACGATCAGTGGTAATGTAATGAAGCGATATGAGCAAGCAAAGGCGGAAGCCAATGAAAAAAGCCACTGAATACGATACGTTTGAACATACGATGCGTGAACTACTAAAGGTTCCGCACGATGCAATCAAAGCCAAGTTGGATGAAGAAAAAGCAACAAAGAAGCGGAAGAAATCTAAGCGACCTTCCGCTTCCCGCGAGGCAGTCTAGTTGGACATGCAATCCGTCGTACCCACCTTGCCAGTTACTTCGGCATAGGTAAGACGTTTGCCGAGAATGTGAAAGGCGACGTGCTCGAAGCGAGCGCCGTCATGGGGCAATTTGCGGAAGTTGTAGCGGAAAACTTGTTCGTCAAGGTATCGGAACAAATGGAATGGCTCAACGCTAATGTAGGTGCCCTTCAACTGGCGCTTGAAAAGACTCCAGAAGTTTTCGAGTCCGTTTGTGTGAACCTGCTCCGTCAACGTAAGACTCCGCATGGTCAACAACTTGGTGCTCGAATCCATGCCCTTTGAGTCCCTGATAAGACATGAGCGCATCGGTGTAGATCGCGCTGCCTGCTTTGACGTGAGCGCGAATGTTGGTTTGCAGCGCGTGCTTTTTCCGATTGCCAACGACCGCCGCGCGAACTTCGCCACCGCGCTCCAAGATTCCCATGACAGCAGTTTTGTCTTTGGTGCCAGTCTCAGTAATCCGGCGCTTGCGTTTATCGGCGTGCATGAAGCGAGCGGCACCGCCAACGAAAGTTTCGTCTACTTCCACTTCGCTACCGTGTCCGCCAAGTTTGAGGAACGAACGGACCTGCATTGCCAATCGGATGCGATGCAACATGAACCATGCGGACTTCTGAGTGACGCCAAGAGCGCGGCCAATCTCGTAGGAGCTAACACCGTTCTTGCAATTGGAGATCATCCAAATAGCAATAAGCCACTTGTCCAAGCCAATCGGAGAATCCTCAAAGATTGTCCCGACCTTGACCGAAAACTGCCGTTTGGGATGGACGCTCTTGCATTGCCACTTGCCCTGATTTTTGAGGAACACGGCATCCTCGCGCTCGCAAGTGGGGCACACCACGATGCCATCCGGCCAGCGTACCTTGACCATGAACTTGAGGCAGTTCTCAGGGTTGGCGAAGTGCAAGACGGCTTGCTGGAGAGTCTTTGGCTTGGCACTCATGTCGTTCCTCACAAGCCAAACTATACCAAAGGCGGTTTGATTTGTCAAGTATATTACCGCCTTCGCAAGTGTTGATTCTAAAGCAACTTAGGGGTCGCCTTTGTTGGCGAGTTTATAAAGAGATTTTGGATCGGTCGGTTGCTGGGAATTTCTCGCCGGGGCCTATGGGCACTTTTCAATAGGGGGCAGTCTGAGAATAACGGGGTTGTCAGGACTCCACTTGGTGACTTCGCGCTTTTTCGGGCCGGCAGGGTGGTCACCATGGGCGCCACCTCCCTTCCCGTAGTAGGTTTGCTACCTTTTTTAGGCCCTGGCCTATGTGGTCTAGCGTGAAGCGGATGCCGTCGTAGAAATTGGCCAGGGTGGGCTTGAAGTCCGATAGTTTGGACGCGATGGAGGACCATCTTGGGAAGGGCTCCCAGCCATAGACCTGCGCGACCAGGTACCAGGCGGCCGCGTATACCACCAGAACGATTAGAGAGACGAGCAGGCCGCGGCGGATTTGTTTCCACGACAGGTACATGCTGGCTCCGGTTTTATTCCTGCCTACGGTACACGATAAGGGCAAATGTAGTAAACGAGGTTGGTTGGCGGGGCCCGGGAAGTTGTAGCTTGGACCAAAAAGGTGCCCGCGACGGTCCACGCCCTACGGCTGCATCCGCATCTGGTATTGCGAACGCTGAGAATTGACGTTGTGTACTGGCATCGCCGGGCCATAAGAGCCACGCCCCGGCAATAGCCGCCGCAAATTCGCCCGCCTTTCCAAGCAGTATGCTTGAGCCGCTCAAGCATACTGCCTACCTCAATCACCCCCCTGATCGTGGATAAAGTCCTTTCTATCTGTAACTTGCCGCAGCGATCCGGGAATCGACCCGCAAAATGCCTTTCCGTTCCCAAGAATTGTCCTTGCCACTATCTACCGGTGCAACGGGAGAACCGAGCCAGAAAGTGTCACTATCAGGCGTCGTCGGACCTCTGCTGGTCCGCCGCGTGAAAGCAACGGGCAGGCGGGACGCGCTAAAGTGCGCCCCTACATGGGCTTACAGGTTTGACGGCGCGGTTGGCGGGATTTTTGGCGGCTAAGGCTGGTCGCGGTGTTCGCGCCAGAGGCCTAGTTTTTCTTGGGCGGTGCGGTCGGAGAAGGAGAAGAGGACGGCTTCAGTTTCGGCGGCGTGGTGGTGGGGGGTCCAGCTGGGGACTACGAAGACGTCGTTTTCTTCCCATTCGAAGGACTTTTCTCCCACGGTGCTGCGGCCTTTTCCTTCCACTACCGTGAAGACGGTGCTGTCCGTGGAGCGGTAGGGGGCGGTCTGGACACCTTTGCCTAGGAGCTGGAGGGCGGCGCTCATGGTGGGCATGACCGAGCCGCCGGTTAGCGGGTTGGCGTAACGGAGCTTTACACCGTGGCACGGGTCGACCGGACCGTTGCGATGCAGCGTGGCAAGGGTTTCCCGGGCTTGGGCGTAGCGATAGTTCAGCAGCGGCGAGGAGAGCGAGGTGGGCTTGGCGTTTTCGGGGAGCAGGGCTCCGGCGTAGCGGGCTTCACAGTCGTGGAGGGGGCGGGAGATTGGGAAATCGGCGTCGGGGTAGTGTTCGGCGAAGCTGGCGTTGAAGAGATTTACGATCGGGACGTCGAGACCGTCGAGCCAGATGACCGGGTTGGGGCCGTCGTTGCCGTGGTCGTGCCAGGTCCAACTGGGAGTAATGATGAAGTCGCCGCGGGACATGGGGGTGCGCTCACCGTTCACGGCGGTGTACGCGCCGGTGCCTTCGAGGATCAGGCGCAGGGCGGCGGCGGCGTGGCGGTGGGCGCTGGCGCGTTCGCCGGGGAGCAGGAGTTGTAAACCGGCGTAGAGGGAGGCGGTGATTTGCGATTGGCCGGGAAGCCCGGGGTTCTCGAAGACCAGGACGCGGCGTTCGGCTTCTTCTACCGAGAGAAGTGCGCCAGCAGCTAGCAGATGAGGACGCGCTATAGAGAATTTCCAGCGGACCGGTTGGGTGGCGGGCCTCGGTGTCGGCGTTACGAGATTGCCTAGGCGCTCCCAGAGGGGGGCTAGGTTGTCTTCGGCGATGCGATCGTAGTAGGCCTTGCGGGCGGCGGATTTTTGGGTCGAGGTTAGGGTCGGCGAAGAAGTCATGATTTGCTCCAGTCTGGGTTAGTCATTATACGGCGATTGGATCGGTAAGGGCCTGAGATTGCGGCCCTGGGAAACGTTAAAAAAAGCGCCCGCCACGGTCGGCGGCCGCTACAGGTGCATGGGGATCGACGGTCGTAAATACAGCGGGCCAAGGTCGAGCATGGCTGGGACGCGCTGAAGCGCGCCCCTACATTTTGCCGAGCGCCACGCTGGCTACGCGGCGATGGCGTCGGATTGGGGGCGGTAGGCATTTACCTTGCCTCCTAGGCGGCTGGCCAGCAGGACTGCGGCGGCTGCGCAGCACGCGGGAATTACACCGGCTAGGAAAACTTGTTGGGGGCGCCATCCGGCGGACAACAACGCGCCGGCGACCATGGGGCCTACTATGGAGCCGATGCGGCCGACTCCCAGAGCCCAGCCCACACCGGTGGATCGTATCGAGGTGGGGTAGAAGCCGGCGGCGAGGGCGTTGATGCCGCCTTGCCCGCCGACGACGCAGAATCCCAAAACGAAGGCGATGCTGAAAACGACGGGCCGGGAGGCGGCCGCGAAAGCCATCAACGCCATGAACAAGGCGCACATTCCGAACTCGGCCACCAGGACCACGAAAGCTCCCAAAACGTTGATCAACGTTCCTTCGACGAAGCAGCATACGATGCCGCCGACGCTGAACAACGTCGTAGCAACGATGCCCGCTGAGACGGACATGCCGGCTTGGCGAAGGAGGGCGGGCATCCAGCTGACGACAAAATAGAGGAGCAGAAGATTCATGAAGAACGGAATCCACAGCAAGATGGTTCCGGCGGCGCGCCCTTCGGTGAACAGGTACTTGACCGGCAAGCCTTGATGCGCGTGGGCCTGCGAACTCGAGGAGGCGAGGGTCACCCCGGCGAGTTCCGGCGAGATTTTGGCCAGCACCTTGGCGATTTTTCGCGGATCG
>Ga0210403_10003181_pt1 | contig 14528 bp, 11 predicted proteins | sample IncBWC19MmetaG_FD_150863 | JGI IMG/M metagenome (GOLD analysis project Ga0210403, IMG submission 150863) | Forest soil microbial communities from Barre Woods Harvard Forest LTER site, Petersham, Massachusetts, United States - Inc-BW-C-19-M | ecosystem: Environmental > Terrestrial > Soil >... | reverse complement strand
CGATCCCGAAAGCGCGCGTCGTGTCGCGAACGCCATCGGCGAATGGGTCGGTTCGGCACCAGCGCCCCGGCCGCCGAATGTACTTCTTGCAGATTATCGAGCAGCCGGGTTCGATTACAGACCGCCTGGCGCGCCGCTGGAGACCCTCAATGAGCTCGGCCGGTGCTCGGCATCACCCGTGCTCGCAGCAATCCGGCCCCATCTGACTCTATTTGGGCCACCCGAACCGAGCGCCGGCACCATCGATCCCTTCGTCGCCGCGGCACTCACCGAGGCCGCGCAAGCCGCACCAGCTCCCTCCCCGGCACAGCCGCCCCCGGACGTGCTGACTATACGGATTACAGCAACCGCGCTCGGCTCGCGCGACGCCCGTGTGGCTCGGTCCGCCGTCGTCCGTATTGGAGCTGCGCTCCCCCTTGGTTACCAAGTGCTTGCCTGGATGGACGGCTTCTAATGCTGTTGGAACCGCGCCATAGTGCCGCGACGTGTTTAACGGAAATCGAGTATTCGTCTTGAACTCAATCTGCCGCCAGGTCAAGGCACCGCCGTCGCACAATCGGCATGTTTATCCTATGTACGCCTTGCGGATTGTGGATCGCGATCAGGTACGGCCGCGGGTTGCCGATACAGCCGAGGGCGTTATTTGAATTGTGGCCAGATCGTAGTAGTAGAGTTAGTGTTTTACTCCGGCACGGTTCTCATGAGTTGGGATCACTGGCGCGTCGAAATTCTCGTGGAACTCGGGGATGGACCGCAATCGTTGAGCGGAGCATTCCGTTCCCCGCCGGATGTCTCGGCGCGCCCAAAGGCCAACCCGGGCTTGCGGCGGGAGGGAAATGGCTTTGTTTCGCAAAAAAAGCTTTTCGCCTGAAAGAGAACAGCGAACGCTGGGCCACGCTGAGTGTTTTGGGCTGCGCTCGCTGGTATGAGCAGATCTGCCGGAAGCTCGTCATTCTGTATCTGCTGCGGTCAGCGTAACGGCATCCGAAATGGGGCGTGCGAGACGATTCCGGCGTCGGTCCTGTAGCTGGCGGAGCTCGTCAAGGGCCCGAAAGAGCGACCGTTCCAAGCTCCTCTCGTAGTGGGCGAGCTTGGCAAAGGCGTCCCCTTCTTTGGCGTCGGCGTCGATTGCGCGTCCAAGGAGTATCTCGTCGCGGTCCCGTTCATATTTTAGCCTGCTCAAGCGCCTCACTCGCTTTCCGAATGCGCGGATTTATCTGTGATGTGCGTCGGAAAGGAGAAGTCCGCGAAAGGCGCCGCGTAGGAACGAACTTGGTCCGCAAGCCAGCCCGCCTTGAGCCCGTGCACCCGCGAATGGAATAGCGCAGTCTCCGCCCGCACCAAGCGCTGGAGCCTCCACATACGTCGTGGTGTCCGCCTTCGCGCGAGATGCGTCGTTCTGAACGGCCATTGGCCCACCCGTTGCAAAATCGGTGATTGCAAAACAGCAAAAAGGGGCACCTACTGTGCACTCGCTTCCGCAGTCAAAAGAACACCAGTATCTATATAATATCGCAATATTATGTATCTGTCAATCAACGAATGCTTCGCGATCATTCGCACTAAATCAGGGTCGCGGCTGCCGGGTGCTGTTTCTGCCCTGGACGGCGAAGCCTCCGAAGCCCGGTTGCGACCGTTCACCGCAACGGGTGTGACCGCTACTGTCGCCGTTCAATCCCCCAAGTCACCCCGAGCGGGTGCCGCGGGGTGCCATATTGGACATTGCCGAGTCGCAAGGCCATTTTTGCGTTGTTGCCCGCGATTCTGGGCCCGAGCGTCGGTCCGCTGAGTATGGACCCCGGCGAATTAGCCGTGATAATAGAAAAGAATCAAATTTGATCTGAAACTGAATCGTGCACGATTTTGAGCGCCGCGGAGCGCGAGCAGTTGGTGGCGATCATGGCTGACCGCAACCGGCCGCGCATCGATAAAGAAGTGAAGATCTACAACTGGCGGTCGAGGGCTTCGATAAACTGCTCATCGGCCTCGACCCGTATGACAACCTTTGGAAGCACGTCATGCCAGGACAGGATATCGACCCAGCTGTGCTGCGAAACGTAGAGCTGACCTTGCAATTGAGGCCGGAAGCGTTCATTGACCTCTCCGGAAAGCCAGTATTCGACTTGAGTGTGCGGTAGGGGGGCCTTGATTTCTAACAGGCCCCCGCCGCCGACGAGCCGATCGGGACTGCATCCCACCGTGTGATTGTCGTCGGTGATAAAGCCGACCCTCTGAACGGTCACGTCTCGATCGAACTCATACCAATCGGCCGCTTCGGCCTCGACAATCAAGCCGCGCTCCATAGAAGAGGACTGATAAAACTCGATTTTTCGTTGCAGTATCCGCTCGGCGATCAGGACGCAGGCGTACTCCCGCCATTGTTTCGACGGCTTGCCTTGCGAGGTGATGATCTTGTGGGATTGCGAGCTTGTCGGGTGACACCGTACTCGTCGCAGATTTTATGGGCCGCATCGATGGTCAGCGGCCGAGCTCCTGACCCGTACTGGTTATATCGGCTGTTTAATTTAAGTTGCACGCGTCTTGCGAATTCTGATTGATTAAGGCCGAGTCGTGTTGGGCCGTTAATCTCAGCCGGAATCGGGCACATCAGGTGGAAATTGGGCAACTATCTCGTTGACAAAGCGCAGTAGGTCTGAAGGAAGATGTAAGGCGTGCTGCCCGGCTATTGCGAAGATGCCGCGGTTATCGTGATGTGCTCAAGGGCAGCCCCCGGTGTTAGTTGGCAGGCGAGGACGATCGTGCGGTCCCGGATCGTAAAGCAGCCATGAGCGTCACCATACGGAGCGCCGAAGCTGAGAGACCCGTTGAACACCGAGCCATCGCTCGTCGTCACAATGACTAGCGCTACAAAGGTGCCAATCGGCGCGTCGGCGGGCAGCGATGGGTTCGGCGGTGCAAACACCAGGTTTAGGACAGGAGCATGTAGCGAATACCCGACAAACCAGCCAATTACTCCGAACAGCGCCGCGGCGGCGGCGATTGCGGTGATGACCAATTTCGAGAGTTTGTAGCGCAAGAGGCCCTTTCTGCTGTCATTCCCTGGAATCAGGGTGGGATGCGAGGCCAAGATCCTCCATTTTGGCGTCTTGGGCAACGGCAATCGCGCGTCGCGCACAGTAAGCGGTCGAGGCCACCAGCGAAATGCACCCACACGTTGTGACTGCCCCTTTTTGCCGCATCGAGGTACACTCCTGCCGCCACTACCTATTTCCTCCGACCACCTTGCTCTTATGCGGGCGCCGGCTGTACTCTCAGCCCAGCGATCAGTGATAAGATTACCGATGAACATCTGCCGTGAAACCGCGACTGGGGGCACTGAAACGTGATGTAGCGGCGGCCGTCGCTGGACGGAGCGCTTTAGCCGCACGCCTTGACGCGAGCCGCTCGCGCACCTTGTCGATCCACTGGCCGGACAGATCGGTTCTCGGGCCGGCTCAGCCACCCCGACTCGAAGCAGCCCATCTGGCCGCCCGTTTAACTAGCTCCCCCCCCGCACAGCGATTTCCCTTCGATCCAAGCTCCTTGAATCCCTAAACTTCTAACCGGCGATTTAGGGTTGAGGACATTGCCGCTTGCTGAACACTGCCCGACGGAGTAGTCAGGATAATGATGAGGCGCCCTATAATCTCGCTCATTGTCATCGCTGCAGTTTTATCCCTTGTGGCTCTTACTACGCTTTCGCGCGCGGGCGCGCCGCGATCGGAGAGCGGCAGCAACGCCGGTCTGGTTATGCTAGAGACCGAAGGCAGCGCCGGTGTATCCGTACGCATGGCCGAGGAACTTTCTAGGGCGACCAATGATGGGAAGACGCGCCGCGTCTTACCGGTAATCGGGGGCGGATCGTTACAGAACATTATGGACCTCAGCCTTCTACCTGGCATCGATGTTGCGATCTTAGAAACAGACGTCCTCGAGTATGTAAAGCAGCAGAAGTTAATTCCTGGTATTGAGTCCTGGATGACCTACATCAGCAAGCTGTCTGATGAAGAGTTTCACTTGATTGCGCGCACTGAAATAAAAAGCATTTCGGACCTCGCCAACCATGACGTCAGTGTAGACGTGGGGAGCGCTGGTACGGAGATCACAGCCGCTCGGCTCTTTGACCTTCTTAGAATCCCAGTTCATACTGTTAACTATGATCCGCAGCAGGCGCTTGAAAAGCTTCGAAGGGGTGAAATTGCCGCCCTCGCCTTGGTCGCCGGAAAGCCCGCGCCGCTCCTCTGCGAGCTGATTGGCGAGACTGAACTGCACTTTCTCTCCATTCCGCTCAACCCTGCGGTGAATGCCGGGTATTTGCCGGCGCGTCTCTCTGCGGGGGATTACCCGAGCCTTATACCATTCAACCAGCCGATCGAAACCATAGCTGTAGGTACTGTCCTTGCCGTCGCCAACCTCCAGGCCGGCTCGGATCGCTATCGCAATGTTACCAATTTCGTTGAGGCATTCTTTAGCCGGTTCCAGTCGTTGCTCCAGCCAGGTCGGCATCAAAAGTGGCACGAAGTCGATCTAACGCGCGAGCTACCTGGCTGGCGTCGCTTTCCGCCCGCGGCACAATGGCTTAAACGCAACGCGCAAGTCGCGACAGCGCCAACAGTAGAAGGGCTGAAGTCGGACTTCGCACGTTTCATCGAGGAGCGCCAGCAAGCAAGTGGCGGTGCGCCTTTGAGCCAGCAAGAGAAGGATCGACTTTTCGACCAATTCAAGAACTGGGCTTCCGAGCGTCCAGGACTGTGGCAGAGGGTCCCACCTCACTAAAGGGCTGTTTCCGAGAGGCGGTGAACTGAGTCGCTAACGGCATCGCTTTATCGGTCGCATAGAGGTAGCAGAGTGTGCGCAGGGGCCAATTGAGTCGACAGCTACCTCCAGCTCCCGCGAGGGCCCCAACATTATGGGCTTTAGATACGCAGTCTGTCGGCGTCGGCAACCGAGCCAGTTTGTCAGGTGGCCTTTGCGGATGGCCGCTAGAGGGGTTTCTCTACGATCTGGGTCCTCCGACGTGTGCGGCGCAGGCGGTGGCTTCGCCCTAATCGTCGTGCTCTGGACGCTCGTGTTGATCGCCTTCCTCGTTGCACACCTGACCGCAACCGGGAGGACTGAGGTCCGGATCTCGGGCAATCTCGTCTCGAATGGCGTCTCGCAGGCTGCGGCCGACGGGGCCATTTTCGAGGCAATCTTCTACCTGTCGGATCCGCAACCGCAGCAACGCTGGCCAGTCGACGGGAATGCTCGCGAACTGCTGGTCGGCAACGTCCGAGTGCTGGTGCGGCTCGAGGACGAGGCCTGGTGGATCAATCCGAATTCGGCCTTCGCCCGCGCTCCTGGAATCACTGCTGCGCGCCACCGGCAGCGATCCCGAGACCGCGCGGCGTCTGGCAAACGCAATCGGCGAATGGGTCGGTTCCGCCCCCCGGCCGCAGAACATGCTATTGGCAGAATATGGCGCAGCGGGGCTCGATTATGGGCCGCCGGGCGCGCCGCTCGAGACGCTCGACGAACTCGGCAGGGTGCTCGGCATGACTCCAGCCGTCCTCGCAGCGATGAGGCCCCATCTGACGCTGTTTGGGCCACCCGACCCAAGCGCCGCCACGATCGATCCGGTCGTCGCGGCGGCACTCGCCAAGGCTGTGCAAGGCGCACCAGCTCCCTCCCCGGCACAGCCGCTCCCAGATGTGCTGACGATACGGCAACTGCGTTCGGCTCGCGCGGCGCCCGCGTGACCCGGTCCGCGGTTGTCCGTACTGGAGCGGCGTTACCCCTTGGTTACCAAGTACTCGCCTCGAGCAACGGTCCTAATGCTGGTGGGAACCGCGCTCCAGCGCCGCTAGGTGGCTGCGGTAACGAAAATACGATATCGACTCTTCATCCGCCGTCTACTAACCTAGGGAAGGCCCGCAAGGCTCGCTATGGTACCATGATCGAGTTTATTGAGCCCGTGAGGTCGTCGCCTCCAAACCAAGGCACGACCGCGTTGCACCGCGGCGATCTGCTCGATCTGCGCCACCGGAGATGCCCAGCCCGGTGGCGGCATTGGCCCGCGTGTCGCGGCGTGCTCGATGCGTCATCCTGACCCACAGCGAGCATTTACTCGGTTTCCTGGTTACGGATAACCCATCTACCTAGGCTCACATAGAAATTTACCCGTCCATCTGTGACGGTACAGAGATTCCATGGACGGCGATATGACGGCTTGGCTCGCAGCATTAACTGATTTCGGCGACGTCGCCGTGCTGATCCCAGTGGTGGGGGCAATGCTGATCTGGCTCCTGCTTGTTTTTTCTCGTGCGGCGCTGAGGTGGATGCTCGCGGTAAGTGTTTGCGTTGGCTTCACCGCACTATTGAAGGTTGCTTTTTACGGGTGTCCGCCCGCAGGCCACATTTACAGCCCAAGTGGTCACACGAGCCTCAGCACTCTGGTCTATGGTGCACTCTCTTTGGTGACCGCGACTGCTGGGCCGGGCCACGCCCATCGAAATCCCGAAGGTCGGGCTCCACACAACCGTCGGTCGCCACAGATCCTCGGATGGCACGCCAGTCAGGCAGTCAGGTTCAGGTTGCCGAGCAACACGGACTGAGCCGATCCCGATGTCCGCGCGGACCGGCGCCCAGCCCCCTCCAGGAAGGATCAGTAGAGCCCGACGGCATGGGCGACAGCACGTTGCATAGCCTCCCCCTCAGCTTCCGGGAGCGGCCCGGGACGGGTGCTCCGCGAGGTCGGGGTCATCGGCAGGATTCACGCCGTCATTATGGCGCCGATGACTTCGCGATCGTAATTGAGCATGCCAAAGCTCTCTAACATAACAATTTTTCCCATCTGGCTGGAAATAAATTAAAGCCACCTGAGGCTTAAGTACTTCAACAAAAACATCAGGAGTCGCTCATTTCTTTTACGACAGCCAACGTAACATAGGGCTGGCAATTAAATCTGACTTGCTCGTCGGAAAATTTTACTTGGCCATCGACATTCTTTTGAGCAAGAACGTCCCATAACATCGCGATACGCGGTGCGGCCGTTTCTTCAATATGCATTACAATGGCATAGGGCATTTTCATATGATAGCACAGCGGAGGGGGACGGCTTTAGACGGTTCGGGGCGAAGCCCGACCAAAGATCATGGATTGTCCAGCGGCAACCCCGAGTTCATGCAAGAAGCCTTGCATTACAACCCTATTAATTTTATTCAAGAGCTTGGGTCCGTCTTCACAAGGGATTATCATCACCCCGCGGAAGCGGGAGTCAAAGGCAAAACTTATACGGGTGGACAACCTCTTGATTTGTACTTTGCCGGGAATACCGACAAAGATCGGTATGTTGAGATGTATAAATTCATTCTTGCTCAGACTCTAGAACTGCAAAACAAGCACTGGGATACCGAGAGGCCATATGCGAGCGCGAGGCGATCCCGAGGAGATTGGACCATTTGTACAGGACTCGGGCACAATAGAGGAGTTACGCTGCTGGCCGATGTCTTCCGGTCAATTACGGGTATGGTTTGTGGAACAACTCGCCCAGGGGAGCGCCGCACACAATCTATTCTTCTGCGTACAGTTGACCGGCGAATTGAATATAGCGGATCTTGACCTGAGCCTCAGAGCCGTGTGCGATCGCCACGAGGCTCTAAGGACGACCTTTCACATCCGCGATGGTCAGCCGGTCCAATTGGTCGACCGGGCCCGACCTCCTACCCTAGGGCTGATCGATCTCAGCGGGCGCCCGGCCGCGGTTTTGGCGCAAGAGGCCTATGCCCGCGCGCGTGACGAGGTGAATAAAGCTTTCGATCTGAGCAGGGGGCCCCTAGTCCGCCTGGTTCTGCTGCGGCTCGAGCCCGATAGCCACGTAATGCTCGTGATCTTACATCACATTATCTGCGATGGATGGTCACTTGGTTTATTCGCCAATGAGCTTGCCGCTTCTTATGCGGCGTTTTCAAGCGGGGCAAGCCCCGATCTGAAACCTTTGCATCTTCAATATGGCGACTATGCCAATTGGCAAAGGGAGTGGCTCGGCGGCCAAGATTTCGAGCGGCAGCTCTCGTATTGGATCGATAAGCTTGCCGGAGCCCGTATGGCACTCCGCTTGTCGGCCAATGACGAACAGCCGACTGAGCGCGCGTTTGCGGGAGCCAGCCGGGCGCGCCGGTTGCCGGATGATCTGGTGCGCCAGCTCAAGGCGGTAGCGACCAAGTACAATACGACCTCGTTCGTATTCTTGCTGGCCGTCCTACAGATAGTGCTGTGCCAATACAGCGGCGAAGTGGACATTATCGTCGGCATGCCGGTTGCCGGCCGCAACAGCGTCGAGGTGGAAGAAGTCATTGGCCTTTTTGCCAATTTGGTCGCGGTCCGAACTGATCTGTCGGGAGATCCGGCTTTTGCCGAGCTTCTGCAAAAGGCTCGCAACGCGATCCTCGACGCCCTTATGAACCAGGATGTGCCGTTCGAGCGTCTGGTGGAGGCCCTTCACCCCTCGCGCAACCTTGCCCAAAACCCCATCTTTCAGGTATTGTTCACGTCAATCAAAACGGCAGCGTCTTGGAAGAATTTCGGTACTCTGAAAGCAAGCCCGTATTTCGTCGAGCCCTCGGCAGTCCCTTTTGATCTGAGCGTCGCCAGCTTCGAGGAAGCAGGCGAGACTTCTTGGATCTGCGCCGACTACCGGACTGACTTATTCACCATTGAACAGATTGACTGCTTTCTCGATCACTATGTCAACTTGCTGAGGACCGTTGCAGCTGGGCCGCACACGCGGCTCTCGCAACTGCGCCGACCGCCCGACTGGCCAGTGGTCAAGAATCTGCGCGGCAGGCAGGGTGCATCCAATACCCGCGCGGTTCCGCGCGAGTTCGGGGAAGCGGCGCCGCAGTACGCCGCAGAAACGGACTTAACGCAACGCACTTGGATCTCGGATCCGTCTAACAGTCTCGTCGAGGACACACTTACCCGCCTTTGGGCAAAGGTGCTGGGGATAAAGCCCCCGGCGGCCACCTCGAACTTCTTTGACATTGGCGGCCATTCTCTGCTGGCCGCCTATTTGGCCGCCGAGATCAGTAAAGCGTATCGAATCAATTTTCCGGTCTCTCTTATATTTCAGGGACCGACGATCGACGCCATAGCGCGCCGCCTTCGCGCAGGGGTCTCTGCGATATCGTCGGTGGTCTCCATCCAAGAGAGCGGCTCCTTGCCGCCGTTTTTTTGCGGCGGTTCGATGCGTGAATTCTTAGATCTGAGCCATGCACTTGGATCGGATCAGCCATTCTTTCAGCTGGACATCTTTGCTCTGCAGCAGCAGAGGCTGTTCGCCGACCAACCCATCTATATGTCGGTTCCGGACCTCGCAGCCCGTTTCCGGCGCGACATCCTCACAATTCAGCCTACGGGCCCCTATTTACTCGGTGGCATGTGCGAGGGCGGCATCATCGCCCTCGAGATCGCGCTTCAATTGCAGGCGCAGGGCCACGAAATCGCGCTGCTGGCGGAGTTCGATACGCCGGTCAACGGGTATTGGCGCAAGCGTGCCATAGACTGGGTACTGCACGGCTGGTCACTCATCTACTCTGGCCGGCTGGTACCCAGAATGCGCGATCATACGCTCGCGCGTTTAACTCGACGGGTCACAAGAAGCCCGGAAGAAGAAACCTATTCGTACATTGTGAAAGTCACGTGGGAAGCCATTCGCGCTTATCATCCGGATCGGGTGTTCGAAGGCGAAATTCACCTCTTCCGGTCGCCCCGGTCGCCCCCATGGCCCTACGAAGATGCCGCCGCCGGTTGGCACGCTCGGGCTTCGCAAGGTATCCGAGTTCATGATGTCGTCGGCGAGCACGTTGAGATCTTTTGTGCGCCGCTCAGCCAGCGCATTATCGCCCGCGCCATCGCGCAAGCTCATCGTCGTTCCGTGACCAAGTGAGTTCCGCGTGCATCTGAAGCCACGGCAAACCGGATCCGAAGGCTTGTACGGCGCGTCTGAGCGGCGGCGCATCCAAGTTATCCGCCCAATACGCTCGGCCAGCGATGATCTGGTCGGCGGCATGCGGTCACTCGTGCAGTCAGCGGGCATGCTCCGTGCAATGACCGTAACCCGCTTGAAAATGCGGTATCGATACTCGTTGCTCGGGTGGGGCTGGGCCGTGCTGCAACCGGTGTCGCTGATGGTGCTTTATAGTGTTATATTGCAACATCTCACCAGCCATGGGACCGAGTCACTCCCGTACCCTTTGTTCGTTTTCGCCGGGCTGACGCCCTGGGCCTTCTGCTCGACGGCCATCACTACTGCGGCCGCCGGCATGTTGAATTACCGGCCTCTGATGGCCACGGTTTACTTTCCCCGCGAGATCGTTCCAATCTCGTTTGTCGTCGCATCGTTGATTGATTTTGTTATCGCCGTCTTAGTTTTGCTTGCTATGATGGCCTATTACTCGATTCCGATTTCGATAACGGTGCTGTTAATTTTCCCTGTTGTAGGTGTTCTTGTGGTTCTAGTAATCGCGATTTGTCTGTTGATCTCATCAATCCAGGTCCGCATTCGCGACATCAACGTAGTGCTGCCGCTGGCCCTTCAAGTATTAGTGTTCACAGCCCCCATAGTCTACCCGGCATCCGCCGTGCCGACGGCCGTGCAAAGCCTGTACTGGCTCAATCCGTTTGCGATTCTGATCCACAGCTTTCGAGAGGCGGCGGTCGGCGGCGGTGTTCCGGCCGCGGGGGACCTCTTTTATTGCGCTGTTGTCGCGGTCGCATCCTTTCTGATTGCTTATTTGGTCTTTAAGAGGATCGAGCCGACAATCGTCGATGACATGTGAGCCGACGCTCCCTTAATGATCGACATCAGTGCCGAACACTTGTCGAAGCGTTACCTGCTGGCGCCGAGCGGTCGGAGGCTCGGCGATCGGCGATCGTTCTTTAAGATGCCCCGTCGCCGGGAGTTGTGGGCGCTCAGAGATGTGAGCTTTGACGTGCAGTGCGGCGAGGCGCTTGGGATCGTTGGCCCCAACGGCTCCGGAAAAACGACGCTTGTAAAGCTGTTGTCGCGTGTAACGGCGCCTAGCAAGGGCACGATCACGCTACGCGGCAGTCTTTCCGCGATGATCGAACTGGGTGCCGGATTTCATCCGGATTTGACCGGGCGTGAGAATATTTTTCTCAACGGCTCGATCCTCGGCATGACGTATCGCGAGGTCGCTCGGAAGATCTCGAGCATCGTCGAATTTTCTGAGATTGATGATTTTATCGATATTCCCGTAAAAAAGTATTCTTCGGGAATGTTTCTCAGATTAGCTTTTTCAATAGCGGCGCACCTTGATGCCGACATTGTGCTTTTTGACGAGGTTTTGGCTGTCGGTGATGTCTCCTTTCAGGCGCGGTGTTTCGAGCGGGTGGAAAAGCTCCGAAAAGATGGGAAGACCGTCATACTGGTCTCGCACGACCTTGCCGCTATCGAGCGGATCTGCGACCGCGCTCTGCTGCTGCGCTCGGGCGCGGCGGTAATGATGGGCGAACCGCATGCGGTTATCGAAAACTACGTGGCGCTGAGTTACTCGGCGCTTGCCGAATCCGGTCAACTCCGCGGCGTGCCCAGAGGCATCACGTGTAAGACGCTGACCTTCGCGGGGGCGACCGGAAAGCCGGTTCGCACCGGTGATCCGCTCCGCTGCTGCGTTGGTTATGAGGCGAGGGAGACCTTGGACGACGTTGTCGTAACGGTGTCCTTCAACTGGCCAAGCGGATACCTCTGCACGCAGCTGTCATCTCCGGATGGGCTGCGGCTGGAGCCAGGTTTGGGAGAGATCGAGTTCTTCTGTTCGGTACTGACGATGCAGCGCGGACTCTATAGCGTCGACGTCATGATAGAAAGGCGGGGCGAGCCGCTCGACTGGCGGCCGCGGTGTTCCCTGCTGCGGGTGGACCCGGGAAAGATTGTGGCCGGGGATTTTTACCTTGAGCATAGCTGCCAGGTCCGACAGCTGACGGCAGACGGTAAGTCTCGGTGAACCGTGCGCCTGCGGCAGCGACTGCGAGAGGTATCCCGCCCGCGCACGACAGGATCAACCTGTGGCATGGGTCTCTGGAACAGACCGGGTGGGCGGACCTGCTCCACCTCTTGTCAGATGAAGAGCAGCGCCGGGCGGAGACGTTCGTTTTCGAACGTGATGCCCGCCGTTTCGTCGTCAGTCATATTGCGCTGCGGACCTTGCTGGGCCGTGCTACCGGCATTCCGGCAAATGAGCTCGCGTTCCGAGCGGAACCGGGATTGAAACCGGTTCTGAAAGCGAACTCGCGGGAACCGATCCACTTCAGCCTCTCGCGATCGGAGGAATTGGTCGTGATCGGGCTTGCCTCACGTCCGCTCGGCGTTGATGTCGAGTGGCTGCCCAAGGCGCTCGATATTGAGGCTCTCGGTGATTTCGTGCTTTCGCGACGCGAGCGGGAATGCTTGCAGCGGTTGAAACCTGCTGACTGGAAAGAAGCGTTCCTCCAATGTTGGACACAGAAAGAGGCGTATCTGAAGGCCATCGGTCAGGGCCTCCATGTCCCGCCCGCGACCATCGAGGTTTGGTTCGGACCGGGCGAGGCGGCCGGATTGAAGAGTATCGCTGGCGACTCGTGTGCCGCGGCGCGCTGGTTTGTAGATACGGTTGCGCCGCGGGAGGGCTACATTGGCGCCGTGGCGATATTTGGTGGTCGGCGGCGCGTGGTAGTGACTCCGTTCGACACGTCCTCTCTGGTTGTCAGGGCCTAGTCTTGGTCGACAGCAAGTGGCTGTTGTTCTGGCTTTCGACTTCAGAATCTGCCTATAGATCCCGTAAAGGTCTGGACCCCGGGAAGGAATCGCGCTCTACAGGTCTCCCTGCCGCACCTGCTGCAACAACCGTTCGATCTGATCCGGTGAGAGCTTTCTCAATTCGGAACCGAGGAGCTCGATCGCCGTCTCAGTCCGCGAACGCGGCACGATCGCTGGGAATCGGGGAGCGACACCGCTAGCCTTGGCCTCCTCGACTGCCCGACCGAGCGCCTCGATGGTCGGCCCGTCGAAGAGGATGCGGATAGACAGCTCCACTTCAAATGCCTTTCGGATCCGCGCCAGGACTCGTATTGCGAGCAGAGAGTTGCCGCCCAGATCGAAAAAGTTGTCGGCGATACCGAGCTGTTTGACGTCCAACAGCTCGCGCCAGATCGATGCCAGCTGACGTTCGATATCGTTGCGCGGCTCGATGTGCGGACGTCCGGCGGCCGCATCGCCAATCGGAGGTTCGGGTAGAGCTCCCCGGTCGACCTTGCCGCTCGGCAGCAGCGGTATCTTCGCCAATTCCACAAAAAAGGTCGGAACCATATACATGGGCAACCGTGCGCGCAGGAAGCATCGCAACTCCTCCGGCGATGGGGCGGCTCCATTCTGGCCGGCGACGTAGGCGGTCAGCTGCGGTGTCTCGGGCGTGCGCCCGGTGACCGTGACCACGGCCTGCCGTACAAGCGGATGCACCAGCAAATTGGCCTCGATCTCGCCGAGCTCGATGCGGAACCCCCGGATCTTGGTCTGGGTGTCCAGCCTTCCGAGATATTCAATGTTGCCGTCGGGTAGCCATCTGGCTCGGTCACCCGTGACGAAAACCAGACCGAGCTTGGCGCCCATTGGATTGGGGATGAAGCGCTCGCGAGTTAGATCTGGTTGGCGCCAGTACCCTTGTGCAAGGCAGTCTCCGCCAACATGAATTGCGCCGGGGACCCCAATCGGCAGAGGCTGCATAAATTCGTCGAGAATGTAGATCTGGGTGTTGCAGATCGGCTTGCCGATCGGGATAGTGCTGAGCCCGGCGAGCTCCCCAACTTCATAGCAAGTGGCGTCCCCCGCGACCTCCGACGAGCCGTAGAGGTTGAGCAGCCGAGCCTCGGGGAATGCGGCGCGAAATCTTTCCGCGAGATCGACGGTGAGATATTCCCCACTGACCGTCCATAGCTTCAATTGGGGAACACGGGCCCCGAGTTCCGGTGCATAGTCCAGCAGCATGCGCAGCAAGGTCGGGACCAACACGATCCGGGTCACTTTGTTTCGCGCCAGCTGCTCCAGCAGCAGTTCAGGATCGACCACCACTTCCTCCGGGATGATGATGTTCGGGATCCCGCGGAGTAGCGGGCCGAAAATCTCCCAGATCGAATCGACGAAGCTCAAGGCAGTCTTCTGGCAGCACACCTCCTGGGGCGAAAAGGGATAGGTTCGGTACATCCATTCGAGGCGGTTCATGGTAGCGCGGTGGGTTCCCGCGACGCCATTGGGTACTCCCGTCGAACCGGAGGTGAAAATGATGTAGGCTGGGAGTCCGGCACGATGGGATGACGGTGGGGTCGGGGGTTGGTCCGCCCACAGCGCCATATCCGCATCGAGCAGAACCAACTCAATCTCGGGAAGATCGGGCGAGAGCGCTCGGTTCGTAAGGACGATCCGGCAGTCGCAACCGGCGACCAGCAGGTGCAGCCGATGCTTGGGTTGCGATGTCTCGAGCGGAACGTAGGGGCTT
>Ga0210403_10003180_pt1 | contig 14532 bp, 8 predicted proteins | sample IncBWC19MmetaG_FD_150863 | JGI IMG/M metagenome (GOLD analysis project Ga0210403, IMG submission 150863) | Forest soil microbial communities from Barre Woods Harvard Forest LTER site, Petersham, Massachusetts, United States - Inc-BW-C-19-M | ecosystem: Environmental > Terrestrial > Soil >... | reverse complement strand
CAACGCCACCGTCGACTTCGTGATCGAGACAGTAGACGTCCGCCACCTGAACCGGCTGGTGCTGAACCTGCGCAAGGTGCCGGGGGTCCGGGACGTGCACCGGGTGCAGAAGATCTAAGGGTGGGGGTGCCCCCTCTATTGGCCGGCGGTAAATTCTTTGCTTTCTAGTGGCTGCGACAGATTACTGTCGGCAAAATATAGAAAACAAATGGATTACAGGTAAAAACAGAAAACAAACGTGTGCGGGGATTGGTCTGATCCTCTTAGGGGCCTGAACAGCAGATTCCTGCGCTGCGCTACGGAATGACAACCAAGGTTTTGTTCTATATCTCAACTCTACCAAGTGGAGCGGGGTAAATCGGCAAGTTCTTCCTGATGCGAGAGGGCGCGTCGTTGTTGGGGATTTCTCGTTTTTTGCGAGCGATGGGGGCTTGCCATCACGGTGCGGGGAATCGCTGCGCTTTCGGTCCAGACTCGTGTGATTCGCTCCCGCCCTTCGCGGTGAAGCTGCGAAGGGTGGGGCACCCGGTCTTACCGTACCGTGAGGTAGTGGGGACTTGGGGCTTGGGCTGAACGGTACAGGTCCGTATGGGTGAGGTGGAGGGTACCGAGGTCCTTCGGCTGCGCCTCGCACGATACGACCGTGCGAGGCTTCGCTCAGGATGACGCCACTCTTCAGGCAGGGACAACCTGCCGCCTACAGAGTGGTGGTGCCGGCGAGTTGGCGCAGGACGTACTGCAGGATGCCTCCGTGCTGGTAGTAGAGGATCTCCTGCGGGGTGTCGATGCGGACGATGGCGGCGAAGGCGGTGGTGTGGCCGGTGTCGGATTCGGCGGTGACGGTGATGGTGCGTCCGTTGGCGAACTTGCCCTCGAGCATGGCCGCCAGCTCGCCCGGCTCGCCGATGGAGTAGAGCTCCTGGCCGGAGAGGCCGTTGATGCCGACGGTGTCGGCGTTCTGGCCAGGCTCAAACTGCAACGGAAGAATGCCCATGCCGACAAGGTTCGAGCGGTGGATGCGCTCGTAGCTTTCGGCGATGACGAAGCGCACACCGAGCAGCCGCGGTCCCTTCGCGGCCCAGTCGCGTGAGGAGCCCGAGCCGTACTCCTTGCCGGCGAGGATGCCGAGCGGGATGGCGCGGTTGGCGTACTCGACCGAGGCGTCGTAGATGCTCATGGGCAGGTCGTCGGGGAAGAGCCGGGTGACGCCGCCCTCGGTGCCGGGCGCGAGGCGGTTGCGGAGGCGAACGTTGGCGAACGTCCCGCGGACCATGACCTCGTGGTTGCCGCGGCGGCTGCCGTAGCTGTTGAAGTCTACGGGCTTCACGCCGTGGTCGATGAGGTACTTGCCGGCTGGGCTGGTCTGTTTGATGGAGCCGGCGGGGGAGATGTGGTCGGTGGTGACGCTGTCGCCGAGCATGGCCAGGATGCGGGCAGCGCGGATGTCCTCGACCGGCGCGGGGATGGCGGGCATGCCGTCGAAGTAGGGGGCCTTGCGGATGTAGGTGGAGTCGGGCTCCCAGCCGTAGGTGTCGGCGAGCGGGAACTTGAGGTTCTGCCAGTTCTGGTCGCCGTGGCTGACGGTGGCGTACTGGTTGCGGAACATGGCGGAATCAATCGACGATACGACCGTCTCGCTCACCTCCGCCTGGGTGGGCCAGATGTCCTTGAGGTAGACGGGCTGGCCGTTCTGGTCGCGGCCGAGCGGGTCGGTCTCGAAGTTGTGGCCGATGTGTCCGGCGAGCGCGTAGGCGACCACCAGGGGCGGGCTCATCAGGTAGTTGGCGCGGACCTCGGGGGAGATGCGGCCCTCGAAGTTGCGATTGCCGGAGAGTACGCTGACGGCGACCAGGCCGTGGTCCTCGATGGCCTTGCTGACGTCCGTCGGCAAGGGTCCTGAATTGCCGATGCATGTCGTACAGCCATAGCCGACGACCTGGAAGCGGAGCTGGTCGAGGTAGGGCATGAGGCCGGACTTGATGTAGTAGTCGCTGACCACGCGGGAGCCGGGAGCGAGCGAGCTCTTGACCCAGGGCGGCGTGCTCAGGCCCTTCTCAACCGCCTTCTTGGCGAGCAGGCCGGCGGCGATCATGACGTAGGGGTTGGAGGTGTTGGTGCAGCTGGTGATGGCGGCGATGACGATACTACCGTGGTGGAGGTAGGGATCGGGATCGAGGCCGAAGCGGGCCTGAATGCTGCTGGGAGCTGCTGCCGGGGCTTCGAGCGTCGCTACAGCGACATCGCCGCCGGCCAACACAGGCACGGGAGCGTTGCCGTTCGGGTGGCCGCCCTCGCCCTCCCAGCGGCGGATCTGGCGGGCGTCGTTCTTGTGGGCGTTGGGGCCGAGCAGTGCGGGGAGCTGCTGCTCGAAGCTGGCGGCGGCCTGCGAGAGGCGGACGCGATCCTGCGGGCGCTTGGGGCCGGCGACGGAGGGCTCGACGGTGGAGAGATCGAGCGAGAGGGTAGCGGAGTACTCGGCCTCGGGTGCGTCGGGAGTATGGAAGAGGCCCTGTTCGCGGAGGTAGGCCTCAACCAGCGCGATGTGTTCTTCGCTGCGGCCGGTGAGGCGGAGGTAGCGCAGCGTCTCGGCGTCCACCGGGAAGATGCCACAGGTGGCGCCATACTCGGGGGCCATGTTGGCGATGGTGGCGCGGTCGGCCAGCGGCAGCTCAGCAACGCCGGGGCCGTAGAATTCGACGAACTTGCCGACCACGCCGAACTTGCGCAGCATCTCGGTGACGGTGAGGACGAGGTCGGTGGCGGTGGTGCCTTCCTTGAGCTTCCCAGTCAGGCGGAAGCCGACCACCTGCGGCACCAGCATGGAGACCGGCTGGCCGAGCATGGCGGCCTCGGCCTCGATGCCGCCGACGCCCCAGCCGAGGACGCCGAGACCGTTGATCATGGTGGTGTGCGAGTCGGTGCCGACCAGGGTGTCGGGGTAGGCAAGTACATAGGTCTCCTCCACCTTGGCCTTGTGCCCTTCGACGGCGACAGCGTCGAGAGTCCGTTCGGGCGCGGTGGTGAAGACCACGCGGGCGAGGTACTCGAGGTTGACCTGGTGGCAGATTCCCATTCCGGGCGGAACGGCGGAGAAGTTGTTGAAGGCGGTCTGGCCCCACTTGAGGAAGGCGTAGCGCTCGCGGTTGCGCTGGAACTCGAGCGCGGCGTTGAGGTCGTAGGAGTTGGCGGTGCCAAACTCGTCGACCTGCACGGAGTGGTCGATGACCAGCTCGGCCGGCTGCAGGGGATTGATCTTGTCGGGATTGCCGCCGAGCGCCTTCATGGCGTCACGCATGGCGGCGAGGTCGACGATAGCGGGCACGCCGGTGAAGTCCTGCATGAGCACGCGAGCGGGCATGTAGGCGATCTCGCGCGAGGGCTCGGCCTTGGGGTCCCAGGCGGCGAGGAAGCGGATATCATCTGCCGTTACAGTCCGGCCATCTTCATGGCGCAGCAGGTTTTCGAGCAGAATGCGCAGAGAGAAAGGAAGCCGGGCGAGATTGATTCCCTGCTCGGCCAGCGCCTGCAGGCGGAAGAGATGCACCTGGCGGCTGCCCGAGGTGAGAGTGGCAGCGCTGTGGAAGGAGTCGGGGTGGGTCTTCAACGTAGGCATGGATGCATGTCTCCTATGAGCTAGATCGAGCGCCGGATCGATGGCCGATCTGGAGCTGGATCGTGCTGGGCGGGCGGCGCCCATTTGGGCGGCGCGGCGAGTGGGTCCATCGTAGCGGAAGTAACGCAAGAAGGGGCGGAGACGGGCCGCCGGCTGCGACTAGAGAGAAAGCGCGCGGCCGGTCGAGGGCCTCCCGCGGTCGGGGCGGCCGTGGCGGAAACGCTTGATGCGGGGCTGGGTTGTGGGCTTCATCGGGAACTTCATCGGAAATTTCATCCTGGGAAGGCCTGCCATCACGCTCCCATTCTACGTCCAGAGGGGCGGAGGCGGAATTGCCTCGGCGGGAACACCCTAGGAGGGCCAGGAGGCTGGGGGCCGCGGACTTTTTCGGCGGAACCTTTTTCGTAGGAGCGTCTTGGGCGATTTCCCCCGCGGTTCCCATGCGCCTGCCAGGGGCGGCGCAGAACTCTCCCCCGGCAATCGGGTTAGATGGACCAGCAAAATGGGGGAGCAAGGCCTGGGCGGCGAAAAGCGAGCATCTAAAAGCGAGCATCTAACTGGAATACGGTAAAAGAAGTACGGAACTGGAGATCGCGAACTATGCGTACGTCTAAAAGCAACTTGCAACTCGGGCTCGCCCTGCTCGCAGCCACGGCTGGCCGCCGCCTGCTTCTGGGCGTGGCGATTACAGCGATCGCTGGAGCGGCTGGACTGGCCGGCTGCCACGGTAGTGGGTCGAACAATACTTCTGTGGCGGCGGCTCAGAGCTCGGCCACAGACCCAGCGGACGCGAATTTGGCTCCGGTCACGAAGCCGCCGGCCGGCAATGTTCCTGACTCCGGTTCGACCCAGGTGCTGAGCGCGGCGCAGCAGGAGCAGCCCAGCCTGAGCAGCCAGGTGTATCGGCAGCAGCCCGCGCCGATCGTGCGCCAGACGCCGCCGGCGCAGCCGGGCTACAGCGACTACCCGAGCAACAACTCCTATCCGAGCAATAATTCTTATCCAGGCAACAACTCCGACCAGGGTTATGCCGGCAATCCTGACCAGAGCTACTCCGATCAGGGCTATGCCAACTCTCCCGACCAGAGCTACCAAAACAGCTACCAGGACCCAACCGACCAGGCGGCCGAGGCCGGGTACGACGCCACGCTGACCGACGAGCAGGCCGATCAGCCGCCTCCGCCGCTACCGGTCTACGACCAGCCCGAGGCACCTTACCCGAACGTGATCTGGACGCCCGGCTACTGGGCCCTTGGCCCCTACGGCTACTACTGGGTGCCGGGAGCATGGTGCGACCCGCCCTACGTCGGCGCGCTGTGGACACCTGGATACTGGGTCTTCTATGGCAACCGCTACCGCTTCCATCATGGCTTCTGGGGGCCGCATATCGGCTACTACGGCGGCGTGAACTACGGCTATGGCTACGTCGGGTACGGCTACTACGGCGGCTACTGGAACGGTCGGGACTTCTATTACAACCGCAACTTCAACCGCGTGCATTCGGACATTCGGAACGTGTATGTGCGCAACGTCGTCGTCAACAACGTTCGCTACGACAGCTACGAGGCGAATCACCGCAACTACAACCGGGTGAGCTATAACGGCGGCAATGGCATCCGCGCCACCCCGCGGCCGGCGGAGCTGGCGGTGCTGCACGAGCAGCGCGTTCCTCCCATGCAGTCGCAGGTGCGGGCGGCGCGCGATGCGGGACAGAACCGGCAGCAGCTGTACATCGCCAACCACGGCAACCCGGCGATCGCCACAGCGCCTAAGCCGTTCGCGGCGGAGCGCGGGATTGCGCCTCCGCCCCGGACCACGGCAGACCTGCCGCGGCCAGGAATGCAGGTACGGCCCGCGCAACCGGAGAATCGTCCCGGACAGCCCACGCAGCAGCTGCGGCCGTTCGGAGAGCCGACGCAACAGATCCGGCCGCCGGCGGGGCAACCGGTGCAGCAGGTTCGGCCATTTGACAATCGGGTGGGGCAGCCCATGCAGCAGGTTCGGCCGCAGGAGAACCAGCCCGGTCAGTCCGGCTGGATGAACCAGCAGCGGCCACAACCGCAGCCTCAGCCTCAGCCTCAGCCTCAGATGCGACCTGAACCGCAACGTCCGGTCGAACAGGTTCGGCCGCAGCCCCAGCCCCAGATTCGACCGCAGTTCCAGCAGGAGCGGCCTGCTCCGCAGTCCCAGCCACAGGTCCGACCACAGATGCAGCAGATGCAGCCGCGGCCTCAACCGCAATTTCAGCCACAGCCGCAGGTCCGGCCACAGCCCCAGTTGCAGGTGCGGCCGCAGCCCCAACCACAACCGCAGATGAGGCCACAGCCGCAACCCCAGATGCAGATGCGGCCCCAACCTCAGCCCCAGATACAGCCGCGTCCTCAGCCTCAGCCACAACCACAGCAGCGTCCGCAGGAGAATCACTCCAGGCGATAAAGCGTCGTGGTCGCTCTGCGCAAACCCTAAGAGACCCGCCCTCGCGCGGGTCTCTTTTTCTTGCCGGGGAGATCTATGCGGCAAATAAAAAGCGAATAAAATGGCCTTCAGGTTCCCTGATGTCCGAGAGCTCCCAACCCGACCGCTTCGGCTTTCTGCATATCGACCTGAACAGCTTCTTCGCTTCGGTCGAGCAGCAGATCCATCCGGAGTACCGCAATCGTCCGCTGGCTGTGGTGCCGACCATGGCGGACACGACCTGCTGCATCGCGGCCAGCTATGAGGCCAAGGGCTTGGGGATCAAGACCGGCACCCAGGTCGGCGAGGCCAAGCGCATCTGTCCCGAGATCGTGCTGGTGGCGGGCAACCACGATCACTACGCGGAATACTCCCATAAAATCTCCGCTGCTGTAGACCGCTGCTGTCCGGTGGCCCACACCCCCTCGATCGACGAGATGGTCTGCCAGCTCATGGGCCGGGAGCAGGAGCCGCCGCGGGCGCGCCGGATCGCGCTCGAGATCAAGCAGGCGATCAAGGACGATGTCGGCGAGACGCTGCGCTGCTCGATCGGCATGGCGCCCAACCGCTATCTGGCCAAGATCGCAAGCGACATGCAGAAGCCCGACGGTCTGATCGGACTGCTGCCCTCGCAGCTGCCGCGCGCGATCGCGCATCTCGAACTGCGCGACCTGCCAGGAGTCGGCGCGAAGACCGAGGTGCGGCTGATTGCCAAGGGCATCACCACCATGCCGCAGCTGTTGGCGCTCGACCGCAACGCCATGCACGGCCTGTGGGACAGCGTCTGGGGCGACCGGCTCTACCACTGGCTGCGCGGCGGCGACACCGGCGACGATGGAGCTCCGCTGCCGAGCGATCTGCAGAAGTCCCTCGGCCACTCGCATGTGCTGGGGCCGGAGTTTCGCTCCGAGGAAGGCGCCTGGTCGGTGGCGCACAAGCTGCTGCACAAGGCGGCAATGCGGTTGCGCATGGAGCAGTTCTATACCGGCTCGCTGGCGGTAACCATCCGCTACCAGCTCACCCGCGAGCAGGCCGCTCAGGTGCAGGCGAAGCGGCATACCTCCGGCATCAAGCACTCGGGCTGGGGCATGGAGGCGCGCTTTCCCGAGTGTCAGGACACGCTGTCGTTGCTCGAGGTGCTGAAACGCCTGTGGCAGCAGCGCCCGCACGGCGAGGGCTTCGAGCGGCCGTTCTTCGTCGGCGTGACGCTGCGCAACCTGATTCCAGCAAGCGAGCACCAGGAGTCGCTGTTCGGCGATGGGGACAGGCGCGGCGAACTGTCCGCAACGATGGACAAGCTGAATTTGAAGTATGGGCACAGCACGCTGCACTTCGCCGGCATGCTGGCGGCGCGCGAGACAGCGCCGACCCGCATCGCATTCACCCAGATCCCGGTGCAGTACGGCGTCGATTACATGTAGCGCGAGCAGGGGCGTACAGGTGGTGCGATTGAAGCGCAGCGACGTGTTGGGCGGCAACCGCAGCGTCGTATGATGGCAGCGTGAGCGTCGCGTACATCGGCCGCCTGGCCCCCTCTCCTACCGGTTTATTGCATCTGGGACATGCGGCCACCTTCTGGACGGCCTATGAACGCAGCCAGGCGCGTGGCGGCGTGCTGCGGCTGCGCAACGAGGATCTCGACCCGCACCGCTCGCGGGCGGAGTTTGTCGCGGCGATGCTCGAGGATTTGCAGTGGCTGGGGATCGAGTGGAGCAGAGCGGTGGTGACGCAGTCCGAGCGCCTGCCGGAGTATCAGAAGGCGCTGGACCGGCTGCTCGAGGAGGGATGGGTGTATCCCTGCCGCTGCAGCCGCAGGGATTTGGCTCAGATGACGCAGGCTCCGCACGAGAATCACGACGAGGAGCCGGTGTATCCCGGCATCTGCAGGCCAGCGCAGGAGCGGCTTGGCGGAGCGTTCGAGCCGGGGACGAACTACCGCTTCCGCGTGCCGGAGGGAGCGGCGATCGAGTTTGAGGATGGCAACCTCGGGCCGCAGCGCTTCACCGCCGGCCGCGACTTCGGCGACTTCCTGGTCTGGCGCAAGGACGGCGTTCCCAGCTACCAGCTGGCGTGCGTGGTCGACGATGCCGCGATGGCGATCACCGAGGTGGTGCGCGGGCGCGACCTGCTGCAGTCGACGGCGCGGCAGTTGCTGCTGCAACGGGCCTTAGGACTGCCGGCCCCGGCATACTTCCATACTTCGCTGCTGGTAGACGCGAACGGTGTGCGGCTGGCGAAGCGGCACGACGCGCTGGCGCTGCGCACGCTGCGGGAGCGGGGATGCTCACCGGAGGAGGTGCGGGCCATGTTTTCGGCGAATAGGACGGGTGTCATCGCCCAGGCGTGAGGTTGCTCCGCTGCGCTTGCGTGGGCGGAAGACGGCGGCGTATCACCTGCTGCGCTTCCGCATCCGACTGGCAGGAGATTCTCCCCATGCCGAATCAGTCCTTCCAATCACATTCCGTGCCGCCGCCATCGGCGGGGTTGCGTTGCTGCTGGCCGCAGGCTGCAGTAAGAAGGCCGACAACACCATGAACTCCAAGAGCGCGATCAACCGTTACTACGATACGCATCTGGTGTGTCTGTTTCCGCAGCCGGTGAAGTTCCCGGTGCAGGTGCCCGCTTCGGATACGAGCAAGACGGCCCCCTACGACGCCCTGGTCGACCAGGGGCTGCTGGCGCGAACCAGTGCGGAGAAGAAGGTCGTGATCGTCTCCAAGCGGGAGAACAACTACGACCTGTCGGACCAGGGACGACAGGCGTGGACACCGGATCCTTCGCAGCCGGGTTACGGCAGCTCCTGCTATGGCCACCGCACCGTGAGCACCATCGACAACGCGACGCCGGCCAGCTCCGACCCGGGTGCGACCACGCAGGTGACCTACCGCTACACCATTGTGGAGGTGCCCAGCTGGGCGACGGCCGCGGAGACCAAGACGGCGTTTCCCGAGGTGCAGGCCAACCTCTCCGGACCGCAGAGCGGTTCTGCCTCGCTGACCAACACCAACAACGGCTGGCAGGTGAGCAGCGTGCAGGATGCCAGTGGATCGCGGTCGCCGGCAACGAGCGACGGCAGGGTGGTGCAATAGCCGGTATTTGGGGCTTGGGTCTTTGCGAAGGGCGGGAGGGCTTGGTCCTTTCGTCGAGGCCTCCCCACGATGGGGCTATGGGGAGGCCTCGCTCAGGCTAAATCGCCTCTGGGGATGAGCAGTGCGGCACGGCTTCAGCCATGCCCTTCCATTTTGGGTTTCCCCTCCAGCACGGGTGGTCTGGGTGAAGGCTACTTGCTGGCGGCGAGCTGCTTCAGCTTGCTGCGCAGTTGGTCGAGGTCCTGGGGAGAGAGGTAGCGGCCATCGGTGATGACGCCGGTGAGGCTGCGGGTGTTGGCGATGTTGTCCAGCGGATTGGCCTGGAGCAGGATCATGTCGGCGATCCTGCCGCGCTGGATGGTGCCGTAGTCGTCCAGCTTGTTGAAGAACTTCGCCGGGTTGAGGGTCGCGGTCTGCAGCGCCTCGAGCGGGGTGAAGCCTGCGGCCACGAAGCGCCGTAGCTCCAGATGGAGACTGACGCCGGGGAGCAGATCAACGCCGGCGGGGGTGTCGGTGCCGGCGATGAAGGGCACGTTGGCGGCGTGCAGCTTACGCACGATGTCCAGCTCGTGTTCGACGAAGCGCTCGCGTACGGGCAGCGGGTCGGTGTCCATCGACTCAAGGATGCCGCGCTGCGAGGCGGGCCAGCGCTTGGTGCCCCAGCTGTGCGCGGCGTAGGCGAGATCCGGGTCGTGGCTGTAGTCGATGGCGTCGACCAGCCACTGGCCGCGCTCCCAGAAGAGTGTGGGGCACTGCCACACGTGATTGGCGGCGAGCAGCTGGATGATGCTGGCCTCGCGCGCCGGATCGTAGCTCTCAAGGAACATGCCCGGCGACTTCTTGCCGGTGAGGTAGCCGTCCTCGGCGGCGGCTGGCGAGCTGGCCTCGAAGATGCCGATGAGGTGCTCGAAGGTGTACTGGCCGGAGGCGACGGCCTCGCGGGCGCGGATGGTGTCAGGGACGTGGCCTTCGTACTGGATGCCGTCCTTCTTCGCCTCCGCCGCGATAGCGAAGTAGGCCTCGCGCGGGAGGCCGGACTGCACCTTGATGAAGTCGACGCCGCGGCGCTGCAGCATGTCGACGGCGTTGCGGCCGTCCTCGGGCGTGGTCACGGCGATGGCGGCCCTGTAGTGCGACTTGGGGCCGTCGAGCATGGGGCCGGAGACGACCATGCGGGGACCGAGCAGGCGATGCGCGGCGATCGCGGCACGGGCGTCGAGGACGCGGTCGAGATCGCTGCCCATGTCGCGAATGCCGGTGATGCCGTTGGCGAGAAACAGCGGAAGTATGAGGTCGCTGCCCTCCTCCGCCATGCCGTCGAAGTAGACGTGGGTGTGCATGTCCCAGAGGCCGGGCAGAAGGTATTGGCCCTTGGCGTCGACGATCTGCCCTTTCTTGGGCAAACGTTCGCTCGAGCGGCTGACGCTGACGATGCGGTTGCCGTCGACCACCACGGTGGTGTCGGGCTGCACGCTGCCGTTGGTGACATCGATGAGCCGCGCGTTGGTGATGGTAAGGGTCTGCGCGTGGGCGCGGGCGGCCGGGATCGAGATCAGGGCCAGGGCGAGAAGAAGACGTTGCAGGGTTCGCACAGAATCATGGTACCTGCAGGACGCTGGTAGGGGGAGGCGCCTTCCGCCCCACCCATCGCGTGAGACAGAGGCGCGATGGATGGGATGGAAGGGAGTTGACCAGCGTTAGGGGTTAGGGCTGTTACGGCGAGCGGCCTCGACAGCGGCGTAGGGCTTCATCTGGTACTCCTGCGGCGGGGTGGCGCCGGCCAGGTAGCGAACGAAGTAGTCCCAGCGGCGGCGGGTCATGTACTGGGTGGCGGCCCGGTAGCCGTGGGGGACGTTGGGGATGAGCAGGAGGTCGAAGTCCTTGTTCGCTTTGATCAGGGCGTCGGCGACCAGAAGAGTGTTGTTGACCGGCACATTGTCGTCCATGGTGCCGTGCGCAAGCAGGAGATGACCCTTCAGGTTCTGGGCGTAGCCCTGGTTGGCCTGGGAGTCGTAGTTGCTGCTGCCGTCGGAGTTGATGGTCACCAGGCCGGCCCACTTCTCCGCCCAGTCGTCCTCGTAGTCGCGGTTGTCGTGGTTGCCGCTCTCACCGATGCCGACCTTGAAGAAGTCGGGGAAGTGCAGCATAGCCGAGACCGTGGCGTTGCCGCCGCCGGAGTGGCCGTAGATGCCGGCGCGATCGATATCGATGAAGGGGTACTGCGTCGCCAGATCCTTCATGCCGGCGACCTGGTCGGGAATGGTGTCGTCGCCCAGATTGCCATAGTAGGCCTCGTGGAAGCTCTTCGAGCGGAAGGGCGTTCCCATGCCGTCGATGCAGACGACGACGAAGCCGAGCTCCGCCAGCGCCTGCAGATCGCCGTGCGCCGGGGTGAAGCTGCGGGCTCCGCAGGAGCCGATCTGCGGGCCGGGGTAGACGTAGTTCACGATGGGATACTTGCGCGCGGGATCGAGGTTGGTCGGCTTGAACATCAGGCCGTAGAGCTCGGTCTTGCCGTCGCGCGCCTTCACCGTGATGGGCGTGGGCGGAACCCAGCCGGTGGCCAGCAGCTTGGTGATGTCCTGGTGGCCGAGCTCCATCACCTGCTTCCCTTCGAGCGTGCTCACGACCGTGGTCTGGGGCTGTGTGGGGGTGGAGTACTCGTCGACGAAGAGATTGTCAGAGCCCGGTGCAAGCTTCACATCGTGGTCGGCGTTCTCCGGCGTGAGCAGCCGCTGATCGCTGCCGTCGAAGTGAACGCTATAGAGGTGGCGGAAGTAGGGGTCGCGCCCGGCCTCCTTGCCGACCGCGAGGAAGTAGATTGTCCGGCTCTTCTGATCCACGCGCAGCACCTGTGTGACGTTGCCGTCAGGGTCTCCATTGCCGCGGGCGCCCGTGATCTGGTTCTTCAGCTTGCCGGTGGTGAGGTCGTAGAGATAGAGCTGGCCCCAGTTGTCGCGCTCGGAGAACCAGAGGATCTCGTTGGAGGCGGGCAGGTAGTGCCAGTTCACCTTGCCGTTGCCGCTCTCGTAGAACTTGGGAGCGGTCTCGGTCATAACCTCGCGGATCTGGCCGGTGGCGGTGTCGGCCACGCGCAGCCACTCCTGGCGATGGTCGCGGGAGGTGGAGACGAAGGCGAGATGGGCGTCGTCTGGGCTCCACTCCACGTCGTCCCAGGTGGTGCCGGAGCAGGCGATGTCGTCACACAAGGTAGACCGATGCTGGTCGGCGGGCATCTTGAGCCGCACCAGCTTGCGGCTGTTCACGTCGATGACGACGCGCTCGATCATGGTGACGTCCTTGTCGCCGACCAGAGGATACTTCCAGGCCTGCAGCCTGGGATGGCCGTTGGTGACCGGGACGAGATACATCTCGCCGTCCTTGCGCTGATCCTGCTGGAAGGTGGCGATCTTCGTGGAGTCAGGCGACCAGAGCAGGATGGCGGCGTCCGAGTGCTTCCATCCTGCATTGTCGGTGGCGTAGCCGAAGTCCTTCACGCCGTCGGTGGTGAGCTGCGTCTCCTTGCCGCTGGCCAGATCGCGGACCCAGAGGTTCCAGTCGCGGACGAAGGCGCCGAGCTTCTTGTCGGGCGAGAGCGTGAGCGGCGGGTGGCCTTCGGGCGGCGTCAGGCGGGTGCAGCGGTCGGCCTTGGCGAGTTCACAGCGGTAGCGTACGCCATCGACGGTGAGCAGAAGGCGGCTGTCGTGATCGCTGAAGCTGAGCTCGGAGAGCTTGAGGTGCTTCGGGTCGTTCTTGATCGCGCCGTTCGAGGCGGCGGCCAATGCAGCGGCCAGAGCGGTCTGGTCGAAGGCCGGAACGCGCGTCCCCTTGGCAGGATCGACCAGCATGTAGGTCACGGCTGCCGAGTCCGGGTTGTCGTCGACATCCCGATACCAGAGGCGGCCGTCCTCCATCCACACTGCGTGGACGAGGCCTTTGTAGACCAGCGGATTGGCGTTGTAGGCCATGAACCTTTCGGCCCGGGCGTAGTCGCCGGCGGTGTACTGGCGGGGCTGCTGGGCGAGGCTGCTGGCTCCGGTAAGAGCCGTGAGAAGGAGCGCTGCCGCGCGGGCGGCTGGACGTACTAGAGGCATTCTGCGTTTCCCTTGAGTTTCTGTGGTGCTTGCTTGGTGGATAGGGCTTCGTTCTCGATACCGCGCGCAGGCTTCCGGCTCGACGCGCGGAAAAGATGAGGTGAGGCACAGTCTAGCAGCGATGGCCCTAGTCGGACGGCGCATCCGGGGAGGGCAGCGCTCGAGAGGGCGAGTCTTCAGGCGATGCCAGGCGCAGCTTCCACAGGATCTGGCGCAGGATGCCCATCCACACCGGCGTGTCGGTGCGATCGAACTGCAGGCGCAGCAGCCGGCGGCGCAGATCGGCGGGGCCGGAGTTGGCCGGATGGTGGCGGTTGTACTCGCTGGCCTCAAGAACCTCTTCAAGCAGGGAGGTGAGCCGCTCCAGGTCGCCAGCCGTGGCCGGCGCTGCGGAGCGGCCTGTCGCCGGGAGCTCGCGCTGGCGCACCAGCTCGTAGAGACAGACCGCGACCGCCTGCCCGAGGTTCATCGAGGGATGGCGGTGGTCGGGGTGCGGATACATGGGAATAGTGAGCAGCCAGTTGCAGTGGCTGAGTTCGTCGTTGGAGAGGCCGGTCTTCTCCGAGCCGAAGAGCAGCGCGGCGCGAGGCTGGCTCTGAGAACTCCCTCCATGCTCGGGGCTTTCGGTGAGTGACTGCAGGATCTTCGGCGCGGCCTTGCTCAGGGCAAGCAGAGGATGCTGCAGGTCGCGCTCGCCGACCGCGGTGGTGCCGGCGACCAGCGTGCAGTCGGCCACCGCATCGGCAACCGAGGCGAACTCGCGCGCCGAGGCGAGCACGGATGAGGCATCGATGGCGGAGCGCGCCGCCTCGAGTGGAACGGAGTAGTCGTTGACAAGGCGCAGATTGCGAAAGCCGAAGTCGTGCATGGCCCGAGCCACGGCTCCGATGTTGTTGGGGTTGCGGGCGCGGACCAGAACGATGGCGATGCGGTCGAGTTCTTCCTGAGGCAGCATGAGTGGTTATTTTATGGGGTTCAACGAAAAGACCGGTGCGTGGGCACCGGTCTTTCTCGCAACGTGGAGCAGCGTCATCGCTTGCCGTGCTCGCCGCCCCCTGCAGGACGGGCCTCCGACTGCGGGGCCTGGGGTCTCGCCTGGGGCTGAGCCTGCGGCTGCGGGCGGTTCTGCTGCTGCATCTGCGGACGAGCCTGCTGCTGGTTCTGCTGCGGACGGAATTGATTCTGAGCCTGCGGCTGGTTCTGCTGCTGCGGCCTGTACTGGTTCTGGGTTTGGGGTTGGTTTTGCGGACGGAATTGGTTCTGCGACTCTGGCTGGTTCTGC
>Ga0210403_10003179_pt1 | contig 14534 bp, 9 predicted proteins | sample IncBWC19MmetaG_FD_150863 | JGI IMG/M metagenome (GOLD analysis project Ga0210403, IMG submission 150863) | Forest soil microbial communities from Barre Woods Harvard Forest LTER site, Petersham, Massachusetts, United States - Inc-BW-C-19-M | ecosystem: Environmental > Terrestrial > Soil >... | reverse complement strand
CCAGCAAGCTCCACAAGGCACGCCCACCCGCATCCGCGGCGCGGTCGAGAAACTCGACGACCAGGCCCTAACCGTCAAGTCGCGCGAGGGTCAGACGGTGACGATCACGCTGGCCGACAATGTAGCCGTCGCCTACCTTGTCAAGAAGAACGTCGGAGATATCAAACCGGGCGACTATATTGCCTCGACCGGCATCAAGGGTATCGACGGCATGGAGAGGATGACGCGGTCGGCGCGCACGCGCGCGAGAGCGCGGCCGCTATCCATATGATTTCGTTAGCGTTTCTGACCACCTGGGGTCAATCAGGCGCGTTCGGGCTGCAGAACAATTAATCATTGGCAACCGGGGGCGCGAAAGCCTTACGGCGCGCGGCTTTTTGGCGTTTTCGCGCTCGTGCAAATAGGTTTCAAATTTCCCTTCGGCGAGAGGCGCATTGGTGAATTTGGCCGAAAAGCTCGTGATGCGCCTGATCGGCGCGCTGGTGCCATATGCCAGCAATTCGACCGGCCAGGACATCTTCCGAGCCGGCCTGATGGATTATTGGGACGCCCGCTGCCCGATCTCCGGCATCACCGATCCCGCGCTGCTTCGAGCTTCCCACATCGTACCCTGGGCCGAGTGCGGTGATGCACAACGCCTCGATGTGCATAACGGCCTGCTCCTCTCCGCGCTCTGGGACGCGGCCTTCGATACGGGCCTAGTCAGCTTCACCAATGACGGAACCGTGCTCGTCAGCCCCTGCGTCTCAGAAACAGGTCCCTCGATCTCGCTTTCTGGAACTCCGTGAAGGACAGCGATCGGCGCGGGGAGTTTCAAGCCTACCTCGAGCAACATCCGAATGGCCACTTCGCCGGACTCGCGCGGGCGCGCCTTTAAGTCAGTTAGCGAGCGTTTGCAACCAAGGATTGAATGGAAGATGTCGCCATCCTGCCACACGAGGATCTCGCCGTTGCCGCAGAAGCTTCGTAGCCGGCCTCGGTGCCGCGTCCCGTCTCTTCATACCCGATTTGAAGCGTAGAGGTCTGATTCTCCAATCCTCTTGCCGCAGCATAGGCCAGGTGAAGAAGAAAGCCCGCTTGATGTGGCGGAAGAGACCTTGGCCTGATGCCGATGCGGCGCTGATCGATGTCGCGCCGGCGCCCTGTTGCCGCGTTCCAGTGCCGGATCCCCGATGTATTGCCGTAGCGATGACGATACGACTGGCGCGTCACCGCGACGAAATCGGGATTGTCGAAGCTCGCTGCGGTCGTAGAGGAACCGAAAGTTTGCTGACTCCGCGCTGGAGGGAGATGGATTCGAACTTCCAGTTCCTGGTCGCGAGACGGACAAACCGCTATGCGATACGGGACTCTCGAAAACGAGAGCGGATCTGTTGGGGAACCGAAGGTTCGAATCCATCTCCCTCCAGCGGGGAGTCACCTGCGAACCTGAGTTTTCGCAGGATCCATCCTGCGCCCGGCAGGCTAGGCCTCCGGGAAGAGCATCTTCTTACCTATTCGGCGCTCCTACTGAGAATGCCACGCCGGTCCCAATAAAGTCGGGGCGTTCGCCAACTTGATCGTGCGGTGATCTATGCACTGGGCCCAGGTTCAACCAAAGCCCAGCACGATCCGCTGATCGTGCCAGGCAAGCGGCAGTCATAGCTGAAGACGAGCCCGCGGATCAGGAACATTTCGGCCAGATCCCGTAGGCTGAGCTTGTAGCGAAGCCGCCAGAGCACCACGAGAGCAATGACATCACTCGGGTATTGGGCTCGGTTCAGGAGGCCGGCGCTCCGCTCGTTGAACTGCTTGCCGCAGTTACCGCAGCGGAACCGGCGATAGCCTTGCGCCGTGCGCTCAGACCGATGCCTGACGGCCGTTGATCGACATGCCGGGCACCGCATCCCGCTTCATCCCCCTTAAACGAGCAGCAGCGTACCCCACGACGACTGGTATCCGCCAGCTGGCGCAAGTGCTGACAGAACCTGTAACAATAGCTCAAGCCGGCTGAACTCCTGCTTGCTCATCGACACCACCGCCACCGCACACCTCCCAAGACCCCGCGCTCAGGGGGAGTGGCGGCCGCATGATCATCATCGAGAGCTTCGGGCGTGGCGGCGCACCGCGCGCCCCGCCCTTGCCCAAAGCCGGGCTCGGCACCGCGATGCCATGACGCTCGTCACCACTTCATCGTACTGCACACCTGCCGGGGAACCTCGCTTCCGGCCTTGCACCATTGTCGCCCCGCCGCCTCCCAAGCCACCCCTTACGCCCTCAATCAGGCCAAGATCGCCCTCTCGACCGCCGCCGCGGCGACAGTCCCGTCATCGCAATCGTCGATCCGACGGCAACTACGCCGGCCAGCGCATCCCCTACTCAAGCCGTCGCCCGGCCAAATTCCCTTAGAGGGCGACCGCCTACACGGCGGCCCGCGGGTTCCTTCCTGGGAGGCTTTCGGACGCCGGCCCTCAGAGCGCACACTAATAGCTACGACGGGCCGGTATCCGAAACCCTTCACCAGGAGCAGCCGATGTTGCGGCTTGTTGCGGCCAGATCACGTCGGCGGGTGCGTTCTCTTTGGCGCGCGCGGACCGCTCGACCTGGCCGCGCGATTGCTCGGCCAGGCGCGACAAATCGATTATCGTCGAGGTGATCTCCTCGGCGGCCGTCGCGTTCGACTGGGCGATGCGGGTCAAGCCGTCGACGGTCTGATTGGTCTGTGCGACGGTCGCCTGCTGCTCCTCCATAGCGGCGGCGACGGCGGCCGTCAGCGTATCGCTGCGCCGCACGCTCTCGGAGATCGAGTCCATCTTGCTGCTGACTTCCTCGACCATCGCAACGGCGTTCTGCGATTCCTCCGTCGCAGACCGCACGACCTGTCCGATTTCCTGCGCCAGCTCGCCGGAATGATCGGCCAGCTTGCGGACCTCCTCGGCCACGACGGCAAACCCGCGGCTGTGCTCGCCGGCCCGCGCCGCCTCGATTGCGGCATTGAGCGCCAGAATCTGCGTCTGATCGGCGATCCGCGAGATGGACTGGGCCATTTTCTCGACCTGCTTCGCGTTCTCGGCGGAGCCCTTGACGACGTCCGCCGTCGCGCGCATGCGCTCGCGTCCTTCGTTCATCTGCTGGGCTATGCTCGCTGACAGCTCGTGCGCGCGCTGCGTGCTGCCGCTCACGTCAGTGATCGCCGCCGTACTCTGTTTGACCGCCACGGCGACCTGGCGCAGCGCCTCGAGCTGGTCGTTGGCGCCTTCCGAGACTTGCCCGACCGCGCTGCTCGCCTGGCTCGTCGCAAGCGCGATCTGGCGCGTCGAGGCGATGACCTGGTCGGCGAGCCGCGCCAGCTCAATCGCGTCCTGCTTGAAGACTTCGACGTCCTTCGCCATTACGCCGACCTCGTCCCTGCGGTCGATGTCCGGCACGGCGACGCCGAGGTCGCCGAGGGCGAGCGCGTGCATCGTCTGGTGGAGCCGGTAGAGCGGCCGGCTGATCGAGCCGGCGATCGCCCAGGCGAGCGCGAGGGACCCGAGGAACACGACGCACACGAGCGCGAGGCTCCACGCCATGCTGTTGTTGAGGCTCGCGATGCGGGCCCTCACGAGATGGTCGAGCTCTTTAAGCGCGGCTTCCCAGAAGACGCTCGCCGATTGCTGTAGCGCTTGCGCGGCGTTTCTCAGCGCTTCGGTTGTGGGCCGCGGCGCGCCCGGCGACGCGAGCCCGTCGAGCAGCTGCATATAGGCCGCCCCGCGGTTCGCCACCTCGGCATAGGGGGTGTCGAGCGCCGGCTTCATCGTCCCGTCGCGGTTGCCGCGCTGGCCCGCAGTAAGATCGGCGTCGACCGCGTTGAGCACCGCCGCGAGCTCTCCTTTTCGGGTGAGGAACTGGACGGTCACTTCCGGGCTCGGATGATCGCTCGCGGCGATCGCCAGGGCAGCGCTGAGCGCGCGCGTCGCGGCCACGACGAGCGCCGGTATCTTCTCCGTTACGAGATCCTGGACGTAGAAGCTATCGAGGACCGGATCGAGGGTCAGATTGGAGCCGTCCGCCACCCTCGAAATGTGGTCGAGGACGGCGCTGAACGCGGGCTCGTAGGCCATGATCGTGCTGCCTTTCGGCAATCGCTGCGCGTCGCGCACGGCTTCGGCAGCCTTGGCTGCGGCGGCCGCCGAATCGACCCCTTCGGCTTGAATCCTGTCGAACCTCAGAACACCGGCCTGCGCGCTGGCCAAGTCAGCGGACGAGCCCGAACCGTAGGCGAGTGCGACGACGTGCTCGAGCTCGGTCTTGAGCGCGGCGATATAAGCGATGCCTTGCAGCTCCCTTGCTGCAAAGCTGACGTCTTTTTCGGTATGGGCGACCAAAAGGAAGATCAGAAAACCGATCGGCAGTAGGAACGCGGAGCAGAGCAGCGCGAGCTTGTGCTGAATTTTCAGTCTGTTGATCAGGCGCCTCATGGGCCGATTCCTCAACATTCTTCCAAGACCGGATAGCGGTGCAGTGTGGCCGTCCGGCATGCCGCCGGTCTCCCTCCGCGTGACGGTGTCCTTCCCCCGGCCGGTCAACACAACTCGCAGCGCAGGGTAATCGCTACACGGCTACGCCGCCGCCGGCAAAGGCGCCGGGCGCCGAGCCCGCAAGTCGAAGCCGATCCGGAGCGGAGAATCATTCGGCTGCCGATTCGCCGCTGATGTCGGGAAGCGCCCGTTCGCCTATATTAGCGATTTCGGACACTGAAGCGACATTTCGCGGGAGCCGTGTTCGCATGGACAAGCGGGTGCGCGCACAGCAGGCGGCGGCCGTCGAGGGCGAGGCTTCGAGCACGCAGGCGGCGGCGAGGCCGCCCCTCGCTGACCCGCGGCGAGGGCTGCTGCAGCGGCTGAGCCTCGATGTCGAGCGCATCGCCGGGATCGAAATCACCGGCCCCATTCAGAGCAAGCTCGCGCGAGTGCTCGGCTCGATCGATCTCGCCGAGCTCGAGGCCTGGGTCGCTCGGCTGCACCTGCTGCCAGCGCACGATCCGGAATGGCTCAGCCTTATCGAAAGCCTGACGGTCCACGAGACCTATTTTTATCGCGACCGCGCGCAGCTCGATTTCCTGGGGAGCGAGATCCTGCCCGAGATCATCGTTGCGGCGGCGGCGAGCGGGCGCTGCCGGCTGCGCCTGTGGTCAGCCGGCTGTGCCACCGGCGAGGAGGCGTACACGCTCGCGGTGCTGGGGCTGCTGGCGCTGTGCGATGCCGGCTATGCCGAGGAGCGGGCAGATCGCGGGATCGAATGCCGGCCGCCCTGGACGCTGGAGGTGCTCGGCACCGAGATCTCCCGGCTCGTTCTTGTGCAGGCTCGGGCCGCCGTTTACCCTATGACTGGCGTCGGTGCCTTTCGCGATCTGCCGCGCCGGCTGGAACGCTTCTTTCCGCCGCTGCCGAGGGCTGAGGAGAAGCCCGATATCGAGCTGCGCGGCGTCCACCCAGCCGTGCGCCGCCATATCTCCTTCGAGCAGTTCAACCTGATGTCGCGCCTGCCGCCAGCCACCGGCTTCGATGTCGTGCTCTGCCGCAATGTATTAATCTATTTGAGCGCAGCGGCGCGGCGCCACGTGCATGGCGTGCTGAAGCAGGCGTTGCGCCCGGGCGGCTTTCTGCTGCTCGGCCCGACCGATGTTCCGGCCGAGCCGGCCCTGTTCACGACCTGCTGGGGCAACGGGGCGGCGGCCTATGTGCTGAAGTTGGCACATGCCTGAGCCCTCGGTCGTCTTCACCCTCGCCGGCGAGCGGCTGCGATTGCCGGTCAAGAAGGTCGAGCTGATCGCCGTGCCGCCGGCCGTGACCCCCGTTCCGCACGCGCCTGCGACCCTCCTCGGCGCGGGCCAGGTCGGGGGGCAGATCGTGCCGATTGTCGACCCGGCGCCGCTCCTTCATTCCCTGCAGGCGCGGCGGCGCTACGACGGAAGCGGCCAGATCGTGCGGGTGCGCAGCGACGGCGGGCGGTTCGGCGTATGGGTCGACAAGGTGGAAGCCGTGACCGGCGGCGCGCAGACGCCCGGCGGGCCGGACGCCGATGCCGTCGATCTCGCTGCGGACGCCCCTCTCCTCGATATTGGCGGGCTCGCCGCCACAGGCCTGACGCCGCCGGCGCTCGGTGATGCCGCTGGCAAGGCGGAAGCCGAAAGCGCGATTCCCGCGCCCCCGGCCCCGCCCGCAGCCGCGGTCGGGTCCTACTTCGTCTTCGAAGTGGCCGGCAGGCGTTTCGAGCTGGCGGCCGAGCACGTGCAGCAACTCGTCGAAACCGTAGCGTGGACCCGATTTCCGCGCGCGCCGCGCGGCATCAGGGGCGTGGCAGTGCTGCGCGGCGCTGCTCTGCCGCTCGTCTCTCTCGCGACGCTGCTCGGCCTGCCGGAAGCGGGAGAGGGCGGCCGCTTCGTGGTAGTGGCGATCGACGGCCACCCTTTGCTCCTCGCCGTCGATCGAGTCCTCGGGCTGCGCGTACGCCAGCGTGGCAACGGCGACGGGTCGAGCGAAGACCGCCGATCCGCCGGCGAGGGCGAGCTGCTCGATCTTGCCGAGGCGATGCCTGACGAGATCCGCCGCATTGTCGGCGGTCGCGCAGCGAGCGTTGCCGCGACCGACGAGCCGACTCAGCAAAACGGGGCGCAATACCTCGCGATCTCGCTCGCCGGCGAGCAATTCGCGGTGCCGATCACGGCGGTCGAACGCGTCGTCGGGCCGCGGCCCATATTCGTCCTGCCGCAGCCGCCGGGCGCCGCTATCGACGGCGCTCCGCCAATCGCCGGCGCGATCGAGTTCTTCGGACGGATCGTGCCGGTGCTGACGCTCGAAAGCCGCCTCGGGCTTCGCAGCGGCGGCGCGGCGCCCGGCGCCTTCATGGTCGTGCGCGGGACTTGCGCGATTGCCGTCGACCGCATCGTCCGCCTAGTGTCGCTTCGGCCGGAAGAGATCACGCCGCAGCCCGACGAGAACAGCATTCTCGCCGGCGTGGCGGCGCCGGGCGGCGGCCCCGATCTGCTGCCGATCCTGGCGCCAGGACGGTTATGGGCCGATCGATGACGAAGGAACGCATCGAGCGGTCGGGGCGCCCGTTGCGCGTCCTCGTCGTCGACGATCTCGCGTTCATGCGCATGGCGTTACGCCGGATCATCGAGAGCGACGGCGACATGCGCGTCGTCGGCGAAGCGCGCAACGGCGAGGAGGCGGTCGCTGTCGCTTGCAAGCTGAGGCCGGACGTCGTGACGATGGATGTCGAGATGCCGGTCATGGACGGCATCGTGGCGACGCGCCGGATCCTCGGGGAGGTCGAGCCGCAGCCGGTCGTCATCATGGTCAGCAGCTACACGCAGGCTGGCGCAGCCGCGACGATGAAGGCACTGCATGTCGGCGCCGCCGATTTCGTCTCAAAGGAGTCGGCCCTGACGAAGACCGATCTCGGTTACATCGACGCCGAACTGCGCACGAAGATCCGGCTCTGGGCCGGGCGCCGCCGGCTTCGGCCGGCAGCGCCCGCTCCGCGGGCAGAGACGTCCCCCGATGCACGAGCCGACCGCAGCCTGGCCCGCGTGCCGAGTGGACCGGTCGATCTTGTCGCGATCGCCGTATCGACCGGCGGGCCAGTGACGCTCGCGAGGTTTCTGCAGGCGCTCGGCCCCATCGCGCCGCCGATCGTCGTCGCCCAGCACATCCCGCAATTCTTTACTGCCGGGCTCGCCCACTCGCTGAGCGAGGATACCGGGCTTGTCGTGCGCGAAGGCGCAGAACGTGGTCCGATCGTTGCCGGCGAGGTGACCATCCTGCCCGGCGGCCGGGACGCGCTCGTCGCGCTGCGCCGCGGCGGCGGTTTCGAATTGCGGCTTACGCGGTCCGACGCGGCGGCGCATCCCTCGGCCGACCTGCTGTTCGAATCGGCGGCGATGGCGGCGCGCCAGCCCGTTGCCGTTGTCCTGACTGGCATGGGCAACGACGGGAGCCGCGGCGCGGCGGCCTTCGCGCGCCGCAACCTTCCGGTACTGGTGCAGCGCCCCGATACCTGTATTGTCGGCGGTATGCCGGGGGCGGCCATCGAGGCCGGCGTCGCCAGCGAGTCGCTGACGCTGGAAGAGATCGCTCGCCGATTGCGTCAGTGGACCCCCCGATCGCCTCCCAATCGCGAAATGGCCAATCCGAGATGAGCACGAAAAAGATCCTTGTCGTCGACGATTCGCTGATCATGCGCACGATCATCAAGGACATCGTCGCGAGCGATCCCGAACTCGAAGTCGTCGGCTTTGCCGAGAACGGCAAGGTCGGGCTGCAGCGGGTCCGCGAACTGAAGCCCGACGCGATCCTGCTGGATCTCGAAATGCCGGAAATGTCGGGCCTTGAGATGTTGAAGCGGCTGATGCTGCTCAGCCGGGCGAAGGTGATCGTCGTCTCCTCGGTCGGACAGACTGGATCGCCGCAGGCTATGGAAGCTCGCCGACTCGGCGCCGTCGACGTGATCGCCAAGCCCTCCGGCGCGATGAGCCTCGACTTGCAGGACAAAAAGGGACACGAGATCGTGCAAGCGCTACGCCGCGCATTGGCTCTCGCCCCCGGCCCCGGCGCCTGAGCTGCCGATGGATACGCTGGCCGAGACGCTGTGGCAGGAATTCGCGGTCGAGGCCGAGGAGCATCTGCAAGCCATTGAACCGGTGCTCGCGCGCGCCGATCCGGAGCACATCGGCGAGGCCGAAATCGCCCAGTTGTTTCGCTCCTTCCATTCGGTCAAAGGGCTCGCGCGCGTCCTCGGGCTCGTCGGCATGGAGGAGGTTGCGCATCGCGCCGAGAACTTGCTCGGGCTCGTACGCGAGGGCCGCGCCGCTCTGACGGCCGAACGAGCCGATCTGCTGTTGCAATCGGTCGACGCCTTGAAGCGGATGCGCGACCGGGCGATCGCCGAGCGCCGCGACGAGCCGGGCGACAACGCTCTGCTGGCGCGGCTGGCCGCCGCTTTCGCGCACGCCGGCGGGAGCGAGGAAGAGCAGCAGCCGCCCGCCGGCGTGGCAGAAGCGCGCCTGGAGCTGCACGACGATCCCGAAATGCTTGCGATCTTCGTCGAGATGGTGAAGTCGCGCGGATCGGAGCTGTGCGGCGGGCTGTCGGCGGAGGCGGGCGAGCGGGAGGTCGCGGCCGACGCCGCCGCGACGCTCGGCCACGCCGCCACGGTGATGGGGTTCGACGCGCTTGCCGAGAGCTTCGGCGGGTTCGAGAGGCTTCTGCCGCCGTCCGACACCGAGCCCGACGAGCGGGTGCGCGAAGAGCTGCTGGCGCGGCTAGGCGACATTCGTCTGCAGGTCGAGCTGCTCGGCGAGATGACCGGGCAGGATGCCGGCATCGGCGAATTTTCCGCCGCGCTCACGGAGCGCATCGGCGCGGATCGGCGCCGGCTTGCGGCCGCGCTGACGGACGCCAACCGGCAGCTGCGGGCTGCCCTTGCCACGGGGGACGGGCCCGCCGCCGCCGAGGCGGCCGCGACCGTGGCGCGACTCGCGCGTGCGCTGCGCGCCGGCGTCGCGGCGCAGTCGGCCGACCACGCCACCGAGGTACTTCTTCTCGTCGAAGACCTGTACAGCCGCGTGGCGCACGGGGCGCCGGCATCAACGGCGCTCGCCGATGCGGCGGATGCTGTTTTCGCGCAGATCGCGGAGGAGGGGTTGGACGAGGCGGCGGCGGAGCTGACCCGTCTCTTGCGCGCCTCCTTCGCGGGCGCGGGCGGTCGAGCGGCGGGAGGCGAGGGCGGGGCCCGCCTCGTCGCCGGCCTTAACCTCCCGGACGAGCTGCTCGCCATACTGTCGGACGACAACCTCGCCGAGTTCGAGCGCGGCGTCCTCGCGGTCGGGCTCCAGCCCTATGCGATCCTCGCGCATCTCGAGGCCGATTCGGACATTGCCGGGCACTTCATCGACTGGCTCTCGGGCGAGGCGCGCGCGATCACGAACCGCACCGTCATCACCGACGGTGAGAGCTCGTTCGAGTTCCTCGTCCTCTCGCCACTGATGCCGAACGCGCTCGCCGAGCTACTGCGGGCGCTCGACCCCGAGCACCGTTGTATCAGACGCGTGCGGCGCCTGACGGCCAGCGCCGAGGGTGAGCCATTGCTCGATCGCGCCGCGTCGGAGCGGGCAGATGCGGCCGCTCGGCCGAGCGGCTTCGCCAATCTGCTCCGGGTGCGCGGCGAGCTCGTCGACGCCTTTCTCGACGAGATCGGCGAGCTGCGGATCTCGCTGAGCGGTCTGACCGAAGGCGCTCGCGATGCCGACCTGCGCAAGGAATTGGCGCGCTGCCGAAGGTTCGCCGAGCGTCTGCCGGACGAGCAGCGGCGCGAGCTGCTGCCGCTCTTGCTGCGCTTCGAGGAGCGCGACCGCTGGCTCCGTGATACCGAGGAGCGGTTGTCCGCGGGGCTTAGCCGCCTGCACCAGAGCGCCCTTGAGCTGCGGGTCGTTCCGGTCGAGGTCGTCTTCAACCGGCTGCCGCGCCTCGTGCGGGACCTGGCACAGCGGCAGGGGAAATCGATCGAGCTGGTCGTCGAGGGCCAGGAGGTGCGGGTCGACAGAAGCATGGTCGAGGCGCTTGCCGACCCGCTCATTCATCTGGTGCGTAACGCCGTCGATCACGGCATCGAGCCGCCGGAGGAGCGGCGCGCCGCCGGCAAGCCGGAACGCGCGCGGCTGCGGCTGCGCGCGGCGAAGCGCGGCGCCGAGATCGACATCGAGATCGCCGATGACGGGCGCGGCCTCGATGCCGAGGCGATCCGCGCCAAGGCGGTCGCTCGCGGTCTCGTCACGGCGGCCCGGGCAGCGGAACTCGCGGACGAGGAGATCTTTCAGTTCATCTTCGCGCCCGGCCTGTCGACCGCCGCGACCGTCACCGAGACCTCGGGGCGCGGCGTCGGCATGGATGTCGTGCTCAACACGGTTCGGCGCTGCAATGGCAACATCACGCTGCGGTCCGTGCGCGGCCGCGGCACCGCGTTCGTGCTGACGCTGCCCGTATCGGCCGCATTGCAGAGCACGCTGATCGTCCGCATCAACGGGCAGAGTCTCGCGATCCCGGAGCAGCACGTGATCGCCGTCGCGGAGATCGAACGCGAGGCGATCCGGCAGGTCGGCGCGCAGCGGGCGACCCGCTACCGCGACGCGACCCTGCCGCTCTACAGCCTCGCCGGGCTGCTCGGCATCACCGGCGAGGCGCCGTCCGCCGCCTCGTCGGCGCAGCCGATTGTCGTCGCCGGCAACGGCCGCCAGACGATCGGTCTCGAAGTCGACGAGATCGAGCAGCGGCGCGAGCTGTTCTTGAAGCCGCTGCACCCGCTGCTCGCCCGCTTCCCGACGATCGGCGGCGCCTCGGTGGTCGGCGACGGGCGGGTCGTGTTGGTCCTCGACGGCGAGCAATTGCTCGACCTCGCCGCGCGCGGCATCGAGCGTGCCGCACCGGTCGAGCCTCTGGCGGCGTCGTGAGCCTCTATTTGAAAGTGGCGGTCGGGGCGGGGCTCTACTTGCTCGATGCCGGCCAAGTGATCGAGATCCGCGCGGAGGGGGAGAAGGGCCGCACCTGGCGCGAGCAGGCGGTTCCGATCCTTGACTGTCGCGATCTCCTCGGAGCAGCCGCCGGGATCTCCCGGCGCGCCGTCCTCTGTTTCACCGGCTCAGGGGATTCGGTCGAGCTCGTCGTGGATCGGGTCGAGGGTCTCATCGAGCTCGCCGACCGCGAGCTCCACCCGCTGCCGCAGATCGGCCCGCTCGGCGAGCTGATCGACGCCGTCGTCGCAATCCCCGGCGACGATCGCCTCTTCTTGCGGCTGCGCGCCGAACGCATGACGACGATCGCCGCCGGGGACGGTTCTCCATGAACCCGGCGGACCCGATCGCCTTCGACTACGAGCAGCTGGCGGCACAGCTGGTCGCGCACCGCCTATCGCAGCCGGATGTGACGGCGCTGCTGGATCCGGGGTCGCCCGAGCGGCGCCGTGCCGCGATGGCGGAATTGACCGCCGTGTTCCAGCGCAATGCCGCGGTCTTCGCGGCCTCTCGCGCGATCGAGAACCGGGCGCCGCTCAGCGAGATCTTGTCGGCGCTGACGGCGGCGCTGACCGAAGCGCTGCGCGCCCGGCTCTGCCGTCTCGTCGTCGCCGACGGCGCGGAATCGATCGCGTTGCGCGGCGACGGCTGCGTCGGCGAAGAACCGCGGCTGCCGGCGGTCGCCGGCATCTCGCGCCTGGTGCTCGACGACGGCGAAACCCGCACCACCGCTCCGGCGGACGACCCCGCCTGCGATCCCGCGAGCGACCTGCCGGCCGGGGAGAAGGTGCGCGAACTGATGTGCGTGGCGCTGCCGCGCTCGATCGGCGAGCGCATCGGCGTGATGCAGCTGTTCGACAAAGCGGAGGGGGGCTTCACCGAGGCCGACCGCCGGCTCGCCGAACTCGCCGCGCCCTATCTCGCCGAGATGTTGACGCGCGCCGGACTGCTGCGCTCCACCGGCAGCGAGATCGTCGCCGGTCGGCTGGTTGAACGGGTCGGACCGGTCGAGATTGTCGCCGGCGCCGATCTGATGCTGTCGAAAATCCTCGCCGTCGCGCTCGACGTGCTCAATGCCGACCGAGGCTCGATTTTCCTCCACGACAAGGCATCCGACGAGTTGGTCGCGCGCCACGCCGAGGGGCTGGGCGGCAAGGAATTTCGCATCGATTCCTGGATAGGCATCGTCGGCGCCGCCTTCCGCACGGGGCTCATCGTCAATGTTGCCGACGCCTATCAGGATCCGCGCTTCCACCCCGGCCTTGACTGGCTGACCGGGTATCGGACGCGCAGCGTTCTCTGCTCGCCGATCGTCGGCAATGACGGACGTCCCGTCGGCGCGGTGCAGCTGATCAACAAGCGCGGCGACAGTTTCACCGCCGCCGACGAACGCCGCCTGAGAGGCCTCGCCTCGCAGATGGGAATAGCGATCGACTACGCCGCGCTGTTCGAGCAGGTCCTCGCGATGAAATCCTACAACGAGAGCATGCTGAACAGCCTGACGAACGGGGTCGTGACGCTCGATCTCGCCGGCGTCGTGACCTACCTCAATCCGGCTGCGGCGCGCATCCTGCGCCTCGGTGCAGCGCGCGTGGTCGGCCGCGAGTTGGCGGAGGCTATCGGTGAATTCAACGCCTGGGTTGGCGAAGCAATCGGACAGGACGGGGGCGAAGCGAGCGAGAAGTTGCTGCCGAACAGCGAATTCTACATCGAGAGCGAGGACAGCTGGATCTCCGTCAATCTGGCGATTGTGCCACTGCGCGATACGCGACAGACCCCGCTCGGCACGATGCTGGTGATCGAAGACGTGCAGCGCGAGAACGAGCTGCGCCGCACGATGTCGCGCTACCTCTCGAACAAGGTGATCGACCGGCTGATGGTCGACACCGGCGCCGGCCTGGAAGGCAGCTCGCACGAGGTGACGATCCTGTTTTCCGACATCAGGGGCTACACGCCGCTCACCGAACGCCTCGGCGCCGGGGAAACGGTGCGGATGCTGAACGAATATTTTTCATTCATGGAAGACGTCGTGACCAATCGCAACGGCATCATCGACAAGTACATTGGCGATGCAATCATGGCGGTATTCGGCTCGCCGTTCCAAAGCGACGATGACGCGGCGAATGCAGTGAGGGCCGCCACCGACATGTTGCGCGTACTCGATATGCTTAACGCGCGCCGCCGCGTCGACGGCAAAGCCGACATCCATATCGGCGTGGGGATCGGCACCGGCATTTGCGTCACCGGAAATATTGGCTCGCCCAAGCGGATGGATTTCACCGTGATCGGCGATCCGGTCAATCTCGCCTCGCGCATCGAAACAGCGACCAAGACATACGGCGCCGAGATCATCGTATGCGGAACCACCTGGTCCCGCCTCGCCGAGCGGCCGCGCGCGCGCCGGCTCGACGTCGTCCGGCTGCGCGGGCAGACCCGCCCCACCGAGCTTTGGGAGATTCTCGAGCACCGCGCGGATATACCCGATAGTGCAATAGAAGCCTATGATCGCGGGCTCGCCAGCTATTTCGAAGGTGTGTGGGATCGGGCATTGCCAGAGTTCGAGAATGCGCTCGCGACCCGGACTGGCGACAAGGCAGCACGGCTGATGATTGAGCGCTGCCGGCGATCTATGGAAACTCAACCAGTCGATTGGCAGGGAGTGGTGGAGCTGGATTAACAGCTTGGGCGATCTGCCGGTCAAGGCCCGCAACTGATTTGGCGGCTCGCCGGGTCCTTGCTATCCGCTAGCCCCGTGCTGTCCCGAGCGCCACGGTATGCTGAACGGCCAGGCGCATTTCGTCGCGATCCCGAGCAGGTCGCGGCACTGATGATCGCGTCGAGCGGTTCCATCTCCCTAAGCCGGCAGAGCCGGAACCAAACAGGGGATTACGACACACTTGTCCCTCGGCCGTCCGGGCAATTTTGGATGATCCGCCGATCCGCATCCGCCCGATTTTCCCGCACAGGGCGGGTGCAAAGGAAACGAACCTGTGGGTTCAAGCCA